>ERZ869929.21-NODE-21-length-109141-cov-7.952350_pt1 | contig 109141 bp, 142 predicted proteins | sample MGYA00579312_ERZ869929 | MGnify/ENA primary metagenome ERZ869929 (study PRJEB32216, sample SAMN09231818) | wastewater metagenome | place: USA: Maryland | collected 2016-08-09 | study: EMG produced TPA metagenomics assembly of the PRJNA472060 data set (Reclaimed... | reverse complement strand
AGTGGGAAGAGGTGAGCTAAGTGCCATTATCAGAAGCAGAAAGAGTAGATCGAAGAAGAGCATCTTGTAGAGAATCCTATAGGCGAAACAAGGAAAAGCGTATAGGATATCAACACGAGTACAGAGAACAAAATAGAGATAAGTTCAATGACTATCAAAGACAGTATAGAAGGCGTAGGAAATATACTAAACCTGACTGGTGGAAGGAGCATCCTTCAAGAGAGCTGGTTATACTTAAGGCTATAGAACGCTGGAGGAGACGTCAGCATATCGCTAAGGGTTTAGAATATACACTTACCGAACCTGAATGGTTAGAGACCCTTGAAGAATTTGATGGTTGCTGCGCCTATTGTGAATCAGACGACAGTATTGAGAGAGAACATGTAGTTCCTATGAACAGTGGTGGAGGCTATACTAAATTCAATGTAGTACCAGCATGTGACCATTGTAATACAAGTAAAGGAGCCAAGGAGTTCTTACCTTGGTATACAGTTCAACCGTTCTTTACTGAAGCCAGACTCAATAAGGTGTTGAACTTCATAGCCTTCTATTCCAAGAAGTTGGAGGTGCCAGAATGATCATATTGGGATTCGACCATGGTAATACTATATCTGGTTTTGGTGTAGTCAAATGTGAACAAGGTAAGCCCTTTGAGTTTGTTGATAACGGATTCATAACTGTACCTAACCTACCATATCCAGAGACCCTACTAGTATATATCAACATGCTAGAGGACCTTATACTTAAGCACAAACCGGATATGATAGCTCTGGAAGCTCCTAAGAGTAATAGGGGCTTTGCCACACATCAACACTTGGTAGAATTATTAGGTTGTGCTAAAGGCTTGTGTGTCAAGTTAGGTATTCCTTTCTCAGAGATACCACCATCTACCTTAAAACTTATAGTTGCCGGTAATGGTTGGGCCTCAAAAGAAGAAGTAGCAAGAAGAGTTTCTGATCATTTAAAGGTACCCTATGATCAGATAGTCAAAGTTACTTATTATACCCAGGGTCTTAAGAAAGGTCAGATAAAGAGTTACCTTTTAGATGGTAGTGATGCCTTGGCTCTTGCCATAACATTACCTATCTACTTGAAAAGACAGGGAAACAAATTAGACTACGCAGGGAGGAAGACCACATGATAGAGGGATCAAGAGAAGAACTCGAACAGATAAGAGCAAGGAAGAAAAAGGAAGGCGAAATAATGGAACTCGTTTCCAAGGTTAAAGAAGACAGTAAACTGTACGAGAAAGTCGTTAGTAATCTAGTCTCTGAATATTGCGATGACCTGGATGAGTTTGTTCAAGGTCTCAATAGACTTCTTTTTGATATCAAGAGAGGTAGGATAAAAAACTATTCTCAAATGAAACTAGAGATCAAGACTATAGAGCTTGCTACTTCCATGTATAAGGCTACTGACGGTCTTGCTATCTTAGGTAGTCAATCTGATGCTGCTAAAGCAGAAAGAGAAGAGAAGTTTGCTAAAGCCTATCAGACTACAAGGGATGGTACAATTCCAGACAAAAAAGCAGAAGCCACTGAGCAGCTAGCGATAGAGCTCTTAGTAGAGAAGATAATGCAGAGAGCCTATCAAATAGTAGCACAAAAGGTAAAGAGCGCAAACAGACTACTCGAGGCGATCAAGAAGGTTATAACATCCAGAATGGTACAACAGGAAGTCTTCAGAAAAGAATCTCCAGCCATGGATCAGATTGATCACGAAGAACTCACAGAAGGTAATCTCGATAACGAGGATGACGGGGAGGTAGTCTAATGTCTAAGGCAGAGGATATAATGGCCGGCATTAATGCTGCTATGGCTAAGAAGTATAAGAAGAACCCACCAGAGCTTATGCTAGGTTCCACATTACCTCTCGTAGAATGGATTAGTACTGGACTACTTGGTTATGATTGGATCAATGGTGGAGGTGCTCCGAGAGGACATATAGAACAGATATATGGACGTAAGAGTTCCGGAAAGACAAGTGTAAGTCTAGCCAGGATAGCAGCATGCCAAAGACAGGGAGGCACCGCTGCTTTTATCGACGTTGAACACACTCTGGATAAGTTATGGGCCAGAAAGATGGGAGTTAATCTTGACGAGCTAATACTTCATGAACCTTTCGATGAGTCTGCAGAAACCACCCTAACTGTTGTCCAGACAATGTTAGAAGGCGGAGATATAGACATGATAGTTGTTGATTCTATTCCTGCCTTGTGCCCAGAAGCTATGATGCTAAAGACCTTAGATGATAAACATTATGGTGGTAACTCTGGTGTATTGGAACAATTCTTCAAGAAGATTATAGGTACAGGGGTCATGTATAACAGTAATTGTGTCCTTATCTTTATTAATCAGCCTAGAGCTGTTATAGGTTCAAGAATACCAATGGAAAGACTACCCGGTGGCTATTCTCCTGGACATTATAGTAGTATAATGACTGAGGTTAAGAAGGGCGATTGGATAACTCAAGGCTCTGGTGTTAACGAAGAAAAGATAGGTGTAGAAGTTAAACTGATAAACCAGAAGAATAAAGTTAGATGGCCTTATAAAGAGTCCACTCTAAGATTACAATTCGGTAATGGATTTAATGTATTACATGATACTGTATTCTTTGCTCAGAGATATGATCTCATAACCACCAGTGGAGCTTGGGGTTACTACAACGGAGAACAGATAGGGAACGGTATAAACCAGCAGATGCAATGGATACTAGAGCATAAAGAGATATACTTTGAGCTTAAAGACAAAATCGTGGAACTGATCAGGAGCGGCAAATGATAAGTAAACGTAAAATAGGAAGCATACAAGACAAACGAGTAAAAGAGCAAACAGGATGGAGAATAGAAGTTAACTCCGGAGCGACTGATGGTCGCAAAGGGGACCTTAAAGCAGAAGAGTTACTCATCGAGACCAAGAGTCCAGAAGTTAAACAGAAGTCCTTTAAACTATATGAGGCTTGGTTTGATAAGATTCGAGCCCAAGCCTTCTCTATGGGTAAGAGACTAGGTATAATAGTATTTACCTTTAACCAGATGGATCAGTATGCGGCTCTACCTTTACAAGACTTCGATAATCTTCATAGGTCTAACATTGAATATCAACATGAAATACTCAGACTCCAGTCTGAGATTAATAGTCTAAAACAACAATTGGAGGAGAAGAGATGAAAATTAATCCTAATGTCTGGGAGACGCTTGAGAAGCAATACTTCCAAATTGGCGAAGCTGAAGAGCCCGAGAGAATGCTCCATAGGGTAGCAAATTATGTGGCGGGGGCAGAGAAGAATTACGGAAAGACGCCAGAACAAATAGAAGCGATAGCACAAGAATATTTCGACTCTATGGATAACGGCGACTGGATGGCCAGCTCTCCTTTCCTTATGAATGCAGGTACACCGAACCCAATGCTCTTGGCTTGCTTCGTATTACCAATAGAGGACAGTATAGATAGTATATATAAGACCTTATGGGATGCTGCCAAAGTACACAAGATGGGTGGAGGTACTGGGTTCGACTTCAGTAACCTCAGAGCCAAAGGTTCACCTATCATGTCTACAGGTGGGACATCTTCCGGCGTGCTAAGTTTCCTAGCACAATACGACTGCGAAGGCGGAACTATTAAACAGGGAGGAAGACGTAGAGCTGCCAATATAGGCGCCCTAAGAGTTGATCATCCTGAGATAATGGACTTCATTAATTGTAAGGTTGACAAGACAAGGTACACTAACTTTAATCTTTCAGTATTAATACCTGACTGGTTCATGGATTTAGTGTCCTCTGAAGACCCGGCACCTATGTATGATCTCCTAGACCATAAGGGTAACAAAGCCGGTCAATTGAATGCCAAAGAAGTCTTTGCTACCATAGTAAAGAACAACTGGGGATCAGGTGAACCCGGTATGCTATTCATTGATGCTATCAACAGGAACAATGCTCTAGCTCATCTCGGAAGAATAACTTGTACTAACCCATGTGGGGAGATACCTCTCTTACCATATGAAGCCTGTAATCTGAGTAGTGTTAATCTTAGTAGAGCAGTTAAGAATGGTAAAGTCGATTATGACTTCATTGAGCGTAAGTCCAGAATGGCTACAAGGTTTATGGATAATGCTATCGATTGTTCTATCTACCCAACCCCAGAGATCGAGGCTATGGTTAAGAGAACTAGGAAGCTTGGTATAGGTATAATGGGTCTTGCCGAAATGCTCATCCAGTTAGGTATACGTTATGATAGCCAGGCTGGTAGAAGCTTAGCAGAAGAGATTATGAAGTTCATAAAAGATATAGTCTTTGATGAATCTTGTAACTTAGCTCAGGAACGTGGCGTACCTGAAGGCTGGTATGGTAGTGACTATGAGAAGCAGGGAGTTAAGGTTAGAAACTTAACTAGAATATGTATTGCTCCAACTGGTACAATATCTATGATAGTTGATACTTCATCTGGCTGTGAACCTATATTCGCAATAGTCTATACCAGAAACATCAGAGGTATAAGATATCTATTCACTAATGCTTTATTCGAGAGAATAGGTAAAGAAGAAGGTTGGTTGACTGAAGAGTTGAAGGAACAGATAGCATCAAATAAAGGTAGTGTTCAGGGTATTAACGGAGTACCTGAGAAATGGAAGAACCTATTTGTCATAGCTGGTGAAGTAACCCCAGAGAATCATGTTCTGATGCAGGCAGGGTTACAGAATCAGTGTGATAACTCAATCTCTAAGACTGTTAACATGCCTGAAGATGCTTCACTGGAAGATGTACAGGGTGTATATATTCTGGCTCACAAACTCGGTTGTAAGGGAACTACAGTCTATAGAGATAATTCCAGAGAAGGTGTTCTGACTACCAACAAGAAGAAGCTCAGTATAAGACAACAGAACGAGGGAGTTGATCCTAAGGAACTGAGACCTGAATTTCTTGTAGGTATCACTACTAAGATTCAATCCGGATGTGGTAAGTTATGGACCACCATTAACCCTTATGATGGAGATGTCTGGGAAGTATTTTCATCTACAGGTTCAGATGGTGGATGTAGCAGTAATATTCAGGAAATATCAAGAATGGTATCCCTATCTGCAAGAGAAGGTATCTCTGTTAGTCGTATCCTTGATCAGTTAAGATCTGTCAAGTGCCCAAGAGCTATAGCTAGTAAGGGCTGCAATGTTAAGAGTTGCTCGGATGCCATAGCCAGACAGATAGAGACCTTCCTTAAAGTATATGATAAAGACGAATGGGAAGGCTTCCTGACTAAGATGTTAGACAAGGCCAATGTTTCCCCTAAAGAGAAGATAATTAAAATCGACCAGGGTGACGTTGATGATGACTTTGTATCTGACCTTAGCAAGCGTAGTGGTTGTAGGAGTGGTAAATGTGAATAAGCATCCTTTTGAGAAGTGTATCCTTTGTAGATATGGAAGGCCCTATATCCGCTGTAGTATCTGGCGTTGGGATATAGACTGTGAGACTGGGCTAGAATATAAAGGTCTTTATTCGAAGGAGGTGATAATAATGAGTGTAAGAGCAAAGTTCAAGGTAGAGTCAGTTAAGTTTGTAGTAGGCGGTGGAGTTGTAGAACTTAAACCTGTTACCTGTGGGAGTGCAGAGAATGAAAAATTCTACAAATACACACCCGGTGGTGAAATGAATCTGCAGGTTGTTAGTACTGAAGTAGCTAATCAGTTTATACCTGGCAAAGAGTACTATATCGACATCACACCAGCTGAGTAAATTGGTTTCACTAAGAATTTTGGGCTATGTAATTATATTACTAGACCCAAAATTTTTGGTGTATACCTATTTGCGCGAGCTAGTAAATAGCTAAAATGCTTACGTACAAAGGCTTTTACAAGAATAAGGCCCGGGGCAGAGATAGAACGATGACTGTTAATACTCAAAATAAGAGAAAAGAGCTAAGTAATATAATATCCTTACCCTTCCTTTTATAATTGATTTAAGACCTATTTTTGAGGCTTTTAAAGGCATTTCTGGTTAGCATTTTATACATGTTACGCATATAATAAATTGAAGGATGATATGGAAGGAGGTGATTACTACGAGACGACAATTTAGCTGGACACCTTTACAAGAAGGCAGACTGGAACAGGTCTTAGAGATATTAAGAGAACTGGAAGATTATAAGCCTCTTACCCTGAGACAGGTTTACTATCAGCTTGTTGGTAAAGGTTTAATAGAGAATGTGCGGAGTCAATATATCGCACTATCTAGGGTGCTTAAGCAGGCTAGGATTGATGGCTTTATCCCATGGAGCGATATAGAGGATAGGGTCCGAGCAATTCATAAGGTGTATGGTTTTGAAGACAAAGCGGACTACATCGATTACAGTCAGCGTACATTCCTAGAATACTATAACAGAAGCATTTTACAGGATCAACCTGTGTACATGGAGATATGGATAGAGAAAGATGCACTATCAAGTATCTTTACTCGAGTAGCCGAAAAGTACCATGTACCGGTAGTAGTATGTAGAGGGTTCTCTTCTGTTAGTTTCTTAAATGACTTTAAGGAAAGACTTGAGCAAGCAGGAGACGGTAAGCGACATACTATGCTCTACTTTGGCGACTTCGACCCATCAGGTATGGAAATGCTGGAGAGCATGCAAATTACTCTTGAAGATGAGATGGGAGTTCCAGGTGTTGAGTTCAAGCGAATAGCTCTATCTAAGGTAGATATCTCTAGATATAAGCTACCGCATAATCCGGATGCTCTTAAGCATAGTGACACTAGGGCTGTTAAACATATCTTAGCCCATGGAGAACTTGCTGTAGAACTTGATGCTCTTAGACCAGACGTCCTGTCTGAGAAGATTAAAGAAGCTATAGAATCTGAATTAGACATGGATAAGTATAGAGCTCAACGAGTTATTGAGAAAAGGGAACGTAGAGAGTTAGCTGAGCTCAAGACTAAGATAAGCGAATTTATCGACGAAACACTTAGAGAGGAGGATCAATGATGGACCCACTTGTAAAGATTGAAGGCCTGGATGCAGCTCTACAGATATTGAGTGCTAAAGATGGAGACATAATAATAATGTCTGGACCTGGAGCAGATGCAGCTGTAGCTGACCCAAAGATTATGGAAGGCTTTGTTGAACATCTTAAAGAGAAAGGGTTAGAGAATGTCATGATCTTCCTACTCCCTATGGGTAGTTCTTTAAAGTCCTTATCAGAAAAAGAAATGAATGAGTCAGGATGGTATCGTAAAACTCTTGGTGAAGTAAGAGGAGATGCTATCAGAACCACTCTTGATAAAGTAAAGGAGGATAACAATGAAAACAGCAAGTCAGTGCGGGATTAATACTCTGTCAAGGAAGCAGTTAGAGGAATTAAAGAAGGCTCTCGGAGCAAAGGTCAAGATAACTTTCTGGGTCAGTAAGACACCAACAATATTAATGATCCGTATTGAGTACCTTAATGGAGATAGGGCTAAGAATATAGTCCAATCCGATGGTACTATACAGCCAGGTGACTGTTCCAATGGTTACGAGTCATTCGTAAGGGAAGATATAGACATTAGTGAAGTTGAAGCTCTTATAGAAGAGCAGATCAGTATTGAGAATACGCCGGCCAAGATAACAATAGAAGATGAGGAGGACGATATCGAATGAGAGTAGTAGAACCTAAAGTGGAAGTTCTGGAATTTGACCCCAGAAGAATAATGAAGAATGTTGAATTGATCGGCAGGGTGTGTTACAAGTCAGAAGATAAAATAACACCTGCATCAGCAGACAAGATGGTAAGACTCTGGATAGATAGAGGACATGAGGCAATGCTCGAGCATGCTATCATATCTGTAAAGCTCACTTGTGATCGCGGAGTGACTCATGAAGTTGTAAGACATCGTTTGGATTCATTCGCTCAGGAGTCAACCCGCTATTGTAATTATGGATCTGATAAGTTTGCCGGACAGGTAACCTTTATAAAGCCCTCCTGGTTCGAGTATGGTGCCAGCACTTACAATGACATCTTATCAGGTAAGACCAATGGTGATTTCTTAAAGGATACTGAAGCGGACTGGTTACAGCAGATGAGTTGCGCTGAATCTTCTTATCTTCGTTTGTTGGAGCTAGGCTGGTCAGCCCAGGAAGCAAGATCTGTATTACCAAACAGTCTTAAGACAGAAATATGGTGGACAGCCAACTTGAGAGAGTGGAGACACATCTTTGGTTTGAGAGCTGCAAAGCCTGCTCATCCTCAGATGAGACAGTTAATGATACCTTTGAAATGTTTCTTGACCTCAGCTTTACCAGCTGTGTTCGACAGCATATCTTATGACCCTGATTTCCCTGTCGAGCAGCTGGCAAAGGTGAGTTGGTACGAGGACTAATGCATCTGGTTACGTTCTGAACTCGCGTCTTGTTGAGGCACAAACGCAGGCACATCATGCTTACTATCATAGCCTGGTGTATTGGTAGCCTGTTGTACGGTATTATACGTCTGGCCAGGTTCAACTTGAGCTTGGCCAGGGTTAATATTATGGGCCTTAACAAATTCGGGAGAAACGTCCGTGAGGGTATTCATCAACCTTGTTCTGGTTAGATCATATTTCTCTGGCTGTGTGCCTGGGGACAAGTGGGAGATTTCCTTGATTCTCCCTTCCTTATAATATTGTATAAGTGACCTTTGGCCCAACTCGTTTATGATCTGCTGGATACCTCCACCAACGTTACCTGCATCTAGAGTGGTTAGTCTGGTCCAGCCATGTTCTTTGATAACATCTTCTAGACCAAGACTAGCAGCTATCTCGTATTTGAGAGCATCTATTGCAGGCTCTGCTCCAGGAACTATTTTTTCATTACGGTTACGAGGTCTTGACATTTTATCACCTCCTTCATAGTTATATTATGGCCATACTTTGATTTATTATTCGCTATTAATATAATTAGACCGAAGGGATAAGAGTTCACTATTATAAAGACTTCGCATATAATAAGGTGAATGACAAGGACACCACCAATAAAAGAAGAGAGTGAGGTAAAATTGATGAATGATCAGCCAGAAGTCAGTGAGAAAATGAAACAGATTTTAAAGTCTGAGTATTCCATAGATTTTGATGAGTTAAGAAAAAACCGAGTGGCCGTTTCTTCCAGGAAGTATGGTCCAGTGGCAGTAAACTTCGGCCAGAATATGGTTGATGCTATTGGAATGCTACAGTTTGATCCGAGAGAAGAGCTTGGATGTCTCGGTAAATGTCTTAAGAAATATAAGGAAACAGGTAACACTGAATACCTACTGGACGCTGGAAATTATATCATGTTCGAGTTTATGTTTCCAAAACATCCTCAGGCGTATTTCAAAGCTACAGAGTCAAAGGACACCGCCGGTATTACCGGACTCAGTATAAAAGAAGCAGAATCTTTTAAAGAATAATAGGAGGCACGATATATTATGGCTACAGATAGACAGATCAATTATGCAAAGAGCTTATTGAAGAATGCAGGGAAGAACGCAGATGACTACAACTTCTCCCTGGAAATACCCAACAAGGAAATGAGTGACCTCATAGACAATGTAAGAGGTGGAGTAGTATGTGAGGCTGAAGAATGGAATGAGATAGTAGCAAACTATGCTCAGAAAGGCAAGGCTGGGAGTACTTATAACAAAGAGACTCTTATGAATATGGCAAGTTCGATAAGCTCATACTTCGTAAAAGACTTCTTATCCAAAATGTTGGATAAGATACCTGAATACTTCTATACAGTACCTGCAAGTTCAACCGGTAAGTATCATCCTGATTATGCCCTTGGTAATGGCGGATTAGTAAGACATACCATAGCGGCTGTCAAGATTGCTCTATCCTTATTTGATGACCCAGCTTTATCCAGATATTCAAGAGACCAGAAGGATATGATCATAGCTGCCCTTATCTTACATGATACTGTTAAGCACGGTCTCACAAAGAACGAGTACACGGTACATGAGCATCCGATGTTGGTCGAGAGACTTTGGGACCCTTCAATGATGGAAGCTATAACTCCAGATCAGATCGAGATGGTGGAGACTATCTTCGGTTGTATCAGATCCCATATGGGTCCATGGACTACTTCCAATTATTCCAAAATCGAATTACCGAAGCCCGAAGGACCTATGGCAACCTTCGTTCATCTTTGTGACTACCTGGCTTCAAGAAACTTCCTCGAAGTAAACTTTAGTAAATAATGGCGGTGTAGATATGTCGAAGAAGGGACCAGGTTCTTCATTATTAGATACTTACAATTACAATCAGACTAGTTCTGTCAGGAAAGCCCTAAAGAACTATTTCAGATTAGAGACCAAGGCAGCGAGTAATATCGATGCCTTGGTAATTCTTGCTGATATGAAGACAGGGATGAACATGTACGACAGAGGTACAAAGGTCCTTACTGACAGACAGCACGAGTGCATTACCCTATGTCTGATAAATGACTTGACAGAGTCTGAGGCTGCCACTCAGCTAAATATAACTCAACAGGCAGTTCATTACAATGTAGTGGCGGGGGTAAAGAGAATACGAAAGTATCTTCTAACAGGAGAAGTAATAACAAGCGTATTTACCCAGTCTGAGGAATCTAAACTAATCGAGTTATATGAGTCTGGTTTAAAACCCCTTGATATAGCTGAACAGATTGATAAGCAGCCAAGGACAGTGCGTAATAAGATTAAGTATCTTAAGAAAAAAGGTAAGCTGAAAAGGGGGTTAGAGGATGTGGACCAAATCGGAACTGGAGATCAAAGCGGATCAACTCCTAGCCAAAGAGCTGAAGAACAAAAAGAGGAATAAGAATCGGAAGGAAGAGTACCCTATTCTATCCGACTCTCAGTTGGCTAGGAGAAGAGCGATGGAGATCCCACTCTCTAGCCTCTCTCAGAAACAAAAAGCGAATGCAGAAGACAACGAGAACCCGGATTGAAGTATACTCCGGGTTTTCACATTTCTAGTAAAAACGCATATAATAGTTAGAATAGAGTTTTAAAAAGTGGGAGGTGAGAACATGAAAGCAACTGGAATAGTTCGTAAGACTGATCCACTGGGTAGAGTAACTTTACCCATAGAACTCAGAAGGAATTTATCGAATCTAAATGACCCATCATTCGAAATATTTGTTGATGGAACAGATATAATTCTGAGAGAGTATCAGGAAAAGTGTATATTCTGTGGTGAGAATGATCTGAAAAAGATGGATTGGTTCAAGGGAAAATTCGTATGTAGCTGTTGTAGAAAGGGGCTGTGAGTAGGTGAGAATATTTTATAGTGATGGTAGTTGCCCAGATAATGGTAAGAATATGGCCTGTGGCGGATGGTGTGCAGTAGAAGTTAGCGACCAACCAAAGATTGAAGACCAGAATCTTATTGACACTAACTCTGGGTACGAAATACCTAATGAGTTCTTACCTAACACTAGTATCAGGATGGAATTACTAGGAGCTATAGCAGCACTTAGTATACCGAAGGAACCTTCTAAGGTTTTGTTCCATTCAGATAGTGCTTATGTAATAAACGGTATAACTCAGAAGTGGTACAGGAATTGGTTCCGTACAGGAAAGAATTCTCTTGGTAAGACTCCAGCCAACTTGGATCTATGGACCCGACTGGTAAAACTCATAGAGTTTCATGGAGAAGCCAACATAACTGCGAGACATGTCAAAGGACACAAAGGTCACCGTTGGCAGGAACTTTGTGACAGTATAGCAGTACAGAGATCCGCAGAAGCCAAAAGTAAATACGCAGGAGGCGAACGTAGAAAATGAATGACAAGATTATGAGGTCCTTCCAAGCTCTTGGTGAGCTGGAAATAACACCAGGTAAACTCGGTAAGCTAGCTATCTTAGATAAGATGGCAGCTAACGGTTTCTTCTTGAAGATGCTAGTATATGCCTATGATCCTTTCAAGGTATACTATGTTAAGAAGATGCCAGAGATAAAGCCTAATTCTCCTGAGTCCCTCAGTGTTAATTATAACTCGTTTTTCGACCTGTTGGACAGATTGAATGCTAGAGAAGTTACAGGCAATGCTGCTTTAGAATTAATAGCTGCCAGATTCTCTTTCATGACACCAGGTGAAGTAAAATGGTATACCAGGATATTACAGAAAGACCTTAACATCGGTATTAAGGATAAGACCATCAATGAAGCCATACCTGATCTTATCACTGTCTTCAGAGTAATGCTAGCTGAAGCTCTTGATAGATACCCGAGAAGAATGATTCTACAACCTAAGTTCGATGGTATGAGGATCATTGGTAATACTACCTCCGGTAGAATGTACTCAAGGAATGGTAAGGAAGTACTTGGATTTGATGCTATATCAGCTGATCTGAAAAAGTTGCCCGGGGGTAATTGGGTAGACGGTGAGATCATGAGTGGTAATAAATTCAATAGCACAATGACGCAGGCTTTCAGAAAGAAGAACATCCCTATCACGGGCAAGTCGGGATTCCTTTATTCATTCGATATACTGAGTGAAGGTGAGTTTAAACAGGGTATCAGTGTGAGAGATCAAGAGTCGAGGGACCATCTGTTAGATATGATGTTCATGGATATACCTCTAGACTTCATGAGCAAGGTCGAGAGTTCCAAGATTATAACTTCTGATGACCCAATGTTTAAGGCAGAGATAGACGAGATATATAAGTACTTCGTCGATCTTGGGTACGAAGGAGCAATGGTCAAAGACCTTGATGCTCAATATGTCTGCGATAGAAAGAGACATTGGCAGAAGTTGAAACCAGTCCAATCGTTTGACATAAAGGTAGTAGGTTTGGAAAAAGGAAAGCCAGATACACAATGGGAAGATGGTCTTGGTAAGTTGGTATGCCTATATGCAGGAAATGAAGTAAGAGTATCCGGTATGTCGAATGCTCAGAGAGAAGCTTGGTGGAATGATCCGACATTAATCGTAGGTAAAACGATAGAGGTAATAGGGCAAGAGGAGACGGACAATAGTAAAGGAACTCATTCTATCCGCTTCCCCCGATTCAAATTGATAAGAACAGACAAATAAGGGGGTTGAGAGATGGCAAAATACCATGGTACATTAATTAGAGGTCTGACCTACAATATAGGAGGCAAGATTTTCAAGAAAGATAAAAGGGAACCGATTGATAAGAATCTGTTCCTGTATCTTGGCAGAAAAGACAACTTCTATGTTGAGGTTGAGGGTGATCCCAATGAAGACCCTGATCCAGTTCCTGAGCCTGTTGTATTTAGACGTAAATCTGATAAGCCTATAATATTGTATCCACCAACCTTGAACTGGAGCTACATGTTTCAAAGACCTCAGCAGATTATGAGACAATTTGCTAAGGCTGGATATCAGGTTATGTACATTAATCAGAAGCAACATAACGGTAAACCTCCTGAAGAAGTTGAACCTAACTTGACAGTCTATCATGATTGGAAATCTCTATTAGCTGCCAAGCCTCACGTGGATATCTTCTACGCCACTTGGTCCAAGTCTCAGGAATGGTTGGGTCAGGTTAAAGCCGATGTGATTGTATACGATTGTGTAGATGACTTTCCGGATTGGGAACCATATGAGGACTCTATGTTAAACAAGAGCAACATAGTCTTCGCAACATCGACTATTCTACACGGTAAGATGGATAAGAAGCATCCCAATGTACATTTAGTCAATAACGCTTGTGATCCTTCAGTAATAAGTAAGGCTAAGAAAATACCTGAATTAGCCTCTCTGAAGAAACCTATCATAGGGTTTGTAGGTGCTGTAGGTTCATGGGTGGACGTAGCTATGATAGAGAAAGTGGCTGCCAAGTATACAACCATATTGATAGGCCCGAGCTTTGGAGAGAAGATACCTAAAGGAGTCATTAACTTAGGTCAGAAGCCATATGAAGAGTTACCAAACTATTATTCTTCTATAGACGTTGGTATCATTCCTTTTAAGTCTAACAGGATTGCTATAGCAGCTAATCCAGTTAAGATGTATGAATATATGGCAGCTGGTAAACCAGTAGTAACATCAGATTTACCTGAGTGCAGAACTTTTGAAGGTGTTGTATTTCCAAGTAAGACTCCAGAGGAGTTCATGGTTAATCTAGAATTAGCTATCCACTCTCAGGTTAATAAGAAGGCTAAACAGTTCGCCTCAAAGAATACTTGGGCGGATAGGTTCAAAGTAATCGATGAAGAGATCAAAAAATTCTTGTAGGAGGTAGAATCATGAAAGTATTATTTCTAAGTGAAGCCCCATTAATCAAGTACGGCTTAGCTGAAGGCTTTAAACAGGCTGGTCACGAGTCAATGTGTATGATGGGCGAAGAATGGCGCCTCTGGGATAAGAAGGGACCAGAGCAACAGGCTCTTGTAGCCAAGGCCATAGATATATTCAAACCGGATATGGTATTCACTGAGGGCTATGCAGGATGTCACCTTGAGAGTATAGCACCAATGCTGAAGCTTAAGAGAATACCCCTTATGGTATGGACTATAGAGGATCCGGTAACTCTTCACATCAGTAATTATTACGCCGGCTATGCAGATTATGTATGGACTACTACGGTAGAGAGATTACCACACTATCAGAATAAACTTGAGAAACCGGCAGGGTTATTACTCTTTGGTTGTAATCCTGAGTTTCACAAGACTGTAGAGCCAAAGGAAGAGTTCAAACATGATATCGTCCTGGTAGCTGCTAACTACTCGAACCGGTATGATAAAGCAGATTGGTTCATAAAACCTCTTCTTGATTCAGGAAAGTATGATATCAAGATATGGGGTCCATGGTGGAATGATCCAACTAGGCCAATCAATCTTGATAAGTATCCCGGTGTATATGGCGGTATGTTACCTTATGAAGACCTATGCAGCGTATACTGTTCAGCCAAGATCGTTCTCGGTATGAACTGCGATGGGTCCTCTAAGACTCAAACGTCCATGAGACCTTACGAAGCTCTTGCATGTGGTGGAGGGGTATTCGTGGCTCACTTCACGAAAGCTCAGGGTGATCTGTTTGGTCTGCATATGTTCCAGACGATGAATGCAGTTGATACTATGACGAAGATCGACTGGTTGTTGTCTGAGGAAGAAGATATCAGAAAAGAGCACGCGAAGGAAGCCCAGCAGTTCGTCTATGAGACCCATAGTTACAAACTCAGGGCAGAGCAGATAGTAAAAGCATTTAATACTCTGTAGGAGGTAAAACATGAGGATAGCAATATATGCTGATAGATTGGATTTAATGGGCGGGGTAGAGACGCATGTCATAACTCAGGTAAATGAATTACTAAAGAGAGGACATCAAATCTTTCTGTCTACCAACGCTATAATCCAACACTACTTGGACCAGGTTGTGGATAAAGAAAACTTCACCTATGCTAAGTGGACTATAGACCCATTAAGTGACATAGCAGGTTGGAAGCCCGACTTAATCCATGTACACCCTTTTACAGCTATCTTCAGAGGATATCAAGTGGCCGAGCATTACAATCGGCCACTTTTTATCTCCATGCATGGCTACTATGACTTTGGTATAGATAGGTCACCACAAGGTCGTAAGATAGGAGCCTATGCTTCGAAGATAATCACTGTAGAAGAAGGTATAAAGGACTTATTGACAAAGATAGTTGAAGACCCATCCAAGTTAGTCTGTATACCTAATGGTATCGACTTGACGCAGTTCGAAGACAACAGTCCAGAGATGTCGCTGTTTGAGAAGTATAAGCTCAAGCCTGGAGCTCCGACTTTATTATTTATAAGTCGCTTAGCAGACGGTAAGGAGCTACCTTTACTTCAGATGTTAAGTCAGACTTGTTTAGGAGCTATAGCTGACAAGGTGGGTACGCTAAATTTCCTAGTTGTTGGCGGAGGCGTAAGTGAGAACCAGGTAATAGAGAAAGCATTCTCTCTAGCTGGTAAGATGAATTTGAATATGGGCTTTACAGGTGCAGTATCAGATATAAGACCTTATCTATCTATAGCCGATCTGGTACTAGGTTGTGGAAGAGTAGCCCTAGAGTCTATGGCTTCTGAGAGACCGGTAGTTATGACCAGTATGAATGGCTTTGCTGGAGCTATATCAAAAACCAATTATGTAAAGGCTATGTTGGGCCAGAGTGCTTATGAACAATGGACCGACGAAATGATTGTGTCTTGTATATCGGGCCTACTGAATGATCAAGATCTCCTAGACTCAACAGTTGAAATAGGCTATGATCTGGTCCGTAGGTTCTGTAATATAAAAGATAATACAGATAAACTTGAGTCAATCTATAGGGAGGCGATAAAATGATTCCAATGGCTAAACCTAGAATAGGTGAAGAAGAATTGGAGGCAGTAAACCAGGTCATGCGATCTGGTATGTTGGCGCAAGGAGATAAGGTCTTAGAATTTGAAGAAGCCTTCGCCAAGTATATAGGAGTCAAACATGCTATAGCAGTCAACTCAGGGACAGCTGCCTTACATGTGTCTCTTATGGCCTGTGGTGTATCTAATACGGATGGTGTAGTTACTACTCCATTCACGTTCGCTGCTACAGGTAATGCAATAAGAGCTCTTGATGGTCTACCACAATTCATAGACATTCAGGAGGACACGTATAACATAGACCCTGAATTAATACAGAAGCATATCTGGCCTGATACAAAAGCTATACTACCTGTTCATCTATATGGCAATCCTTGTGATATAGAGCGAATAATGGATATAGCTAATGTCCTTGGTATGTATGTAATCGAAGACGCCTGTCAGGCTCATGGAGCTGAAGTAAATGGCAAGAAGGTAGGCTCGTTTGGTATAGGTTGTTTCTCTTTCTACCCAACTAAGAACATGACAGCAGGAGAAGGCGGTATGATAACTACCAACGATGACGAGATAGCCAGGAAGTGCAGGATACTTCGTAACCAGGGTCAGAAGGAACGCTATGTATATGAAATGGTAGGTCTCAATTACAGGATGACCAATATAGCCGCAGCTATAGGTCTAGTACAGTTAAAGTATCTGGACGAATGGAACAACATCAGAATAAGAAATGCAGAGCTTCTGAATGAGGGACTGAAGGACGTGGAAGGGATAGTGACCCCAAAAGTTCGTGAAAATGTGAAACATGTCTACCATCAGTATACTGTCAGAGTGACCGAGTCCTTTGGAGTTCCAAGACAGATATTCAGAGAAGTGTTAACTGGGTTTGGTATAGGTAACGATGTTTACTATCCAAGTCTAGTCTATCATAACCCTGGGTTCGGTCTAAGATATTCACCCTCTAACCCGGTAGCTTTCATAGCAACTGGTGAAGTACTTTCATTACCAGTACATCCTTTTGTTACTGAATCGGATATACAATTCATAGTTGAGACTATAAAGAATATAAAGGACGGTGTTCAGAAATGATTAGTGTAGATAGGAAGGAGCTATACACAGGGTGTCGTATAGGAGAGAATGTAATAATCGAAGATGATGTGTTTATAGGCGATGGTGTGACATTGCATAACGATGTTATCTTAAGAGCCGGATGTGAAATTGGTGATGGTGCTGTTATAGGCTATAGAGAAAAAGAAGGTATAGATGCTCCAACTGTAATAGGTAGAAATGCTAAGATAAGGTCTGGAGCTACAATCTACTATGGCTGTTCAATAGGTGAAGGCTCATCTGTTGGACATAATTCTGTCTTAAGAGATGGTATATGGGTAGGAGACAATACCTATATAGGCGCTCTCGTAATGATGGAAGGAGAAACAGTTGTAGGAAACAACGTAGCTATCAATGCACAATGCCACATAACCAGACATGTAACAATAGAAGATTATGTCTTCTTTGGTCCTGGTGTCATGTCTATGAACGACAATGGCATAGCTTATAAGAGACCAGGTCATGGTGTTGGTATGCTAGGCTTTACAGCAAAGTATGCAGCTAGAATAGCCGGCGGAGCTATACTGTTACCCAAAGTAATACTTGGCCAGGGTTGCTTCGTAGGAGCTGGTTCCCTGGTAACAAAAGATGTACCATCTTACGCTATGGTGTATGGTTCACCAGCAAGATTCGTAAAGCTTGTTGATACCAGAGATCAAGAGGTGGTAAAATGAGGGCGGGGGTAATAGGGTTAGGAAATATGGGTAGGCATCATGCAAGAATATATAAGGAGATGAAAGACGTCGATCTCGTGGCCCTTGCTGATGTTAATCTTACCCCAATGCTGGAGTTCGATGCTTGTGGTATAAGCAAGTACACTGACTGGAAGATGATGTTAGAGAATGAGAAACTCGATATGGTATCCATTGTTACTCCTACCAGTACTCATTATGAAATAGCTGGTTATTGTATCACTGAAGGCTTGAATGTTCTTATCGAGAAACCAGTGGCTATGGATTTACGTCAGGCGGATTCACTGATAAAGCTCAGAGAGAGTTTCAAGGGTACTAAACCTGTAGCTATGGTTGGTCATGTTGAAAGGTTCAATCCTGTAGTTAGGAAGTTAAGAGACCTGATATATGATGGAGCTTTAGGTACTGTTATCTCATTATCAAGTAAGAGAGTAGGACCTCAACCTAAGACTCAGGATGTAGGAGTTACCCTTGATATAGGTATACATGACATTGATCTGGCAATGTATCTTCTTGAAGGTACAGTGGATGATGTCTATACCGTGTCTGGTAAGATTAAACATCCTATAGAGGACCATGCTATGATCAACTTGAGACTTGGTGGAGCAAGTGCCTTCATACAGGTTAATTGGTTGACTCCTTACAAGATGAGAAGGTTACAGATAATTGGTACTGAAGGTGTAGCTGAAGCGGACCTCATGGAGCAGACTCTTCTAGTCTACTCTAAGGAAGGCGTTATGAATTACACCATAGCTAAGACAGAACCACTGAAGACAGAGTTAGAACACTTTGTTAGGTCTATAGGTCAGGGAGCTAATATTTCACCGACACTCTATGAAGGTAGAAAAGCTTTAGCTGTAGCTCTTGCATCTCTAGAATCTGCGAAGCGTAATGAAGTCTTAGGAATAGACGATATAGAGGAGGATGTATAATGGACCAAGATGGAAACCCAAATATGCCTTGGAGGTTCCCCTCCGAAAGGTATCTTAAGAACTATCTGGATAACATTATTGAGGCTGTTGAAACCCAACAGCCCTTCTCCGTCATAAGAATAGGTGATGGAGAGTTAATGGTACTACAACAGGGATTGATACACCCAATAGAGTACCTGGTTAAGAATGTACCATGGGCATCTGGTTATGGCTATTGTGGTACGATATTACCGAATATAGAACTTAGGACCAGAATGATTGACGCTATCAAGTATGCTGATCTGGTTGGTGTGTTTGATGGAGACCCTCCAATGATGGATGTCTTCAAGGTTATAGAAGAACGTTATGGAGTTACTCCTAAGAATATCTTCTACGCCTTTGACAATCTGTTCCTACCTATGAATAAAGACTTCGTGAAACTCATGGTTAAGTATCCTCCCCTCTTGGTTGGTAATTCTGCTAAGAGATTCGCTGAGTACATTAAGAATGAGTTAGGTATAGTAGTACCAGGTACTCTCGAATGTCCTGACTGTAGACATATCGATGCTACTATTGAAGCAATGGGTAAGATAGAGCATAGATGGTCTCTTGTATCGGCCGGTGTATGCGCGAAGGTAATATGTCCCGAGATGGCTAGGAGATATGGTAAAGTAGCTTTTGACTTTGGCCATGCTCCAGACAACGTTATGGCACCAGACTATAAAGAATACTGGTTAGTTAAACCAGATTGAGGAGAAAGAGATGCAGAATAGAAGAATAGGCATAATAGGTACCGGGTCCTATGTACCTAACAAGATATTGACTAATAAGGAACTATCCCAGCTGGTTGATACTACGCCTGAGTGGATAGAAGAGAAAGTAGGAGTTAAGGAAAGAAGAATAGCTGATTATACTCAATCAACTTCTGACTTAGCTTTATATGCTTCACATGAGGCATTAAGAGATTGTGGATTGAACCCATCTAATATAGACCTCATAGTATTAGCTACATCTTCACCTGATATGATACAGCCATCTACAGCAAGTATCTTACAGGGTAAGTTAGGAGCGTATGGTGCAGCTGCCTTCGATGTGTCAGCTGTATGTGCCGGCTTTATATACGCTCTTGTAGTAGCTGAGTCATTAATGAGAACTAATAGACAGTATAGAAGAGCCTTGGTAATAGGAGCTGAAACCTATTCTAAGATACTCGACTGGGATGACCGGTCCACTTGTGTATTCTTTGGTGATGGCGCCGGAGCTGTAGTATTAGGCGATGTACCATTTGGCAGAGGTGTACAGAAACACTTTATCGAGAATGATGGCAGAGGTTGGGATGTCATAAGGTTCGACAATGACAAGAACAAGTTCGCTATGCAGGGTAAGCAGGTGTGGGACTTTGCTACCAAGCAATGTCCAAGAGCCATAAGGGAGGTACTTGAAATTGGTAAGATACCACACGAAGAGATAGACAAGATCATCCTACACCAGGCCAACATAAATATCATCAAGTCCTGTATGGATGAACTCAATCTACCAATGGGCAGGACTTTCACGAACTTAGATAAATACGGTAATACATCTGGAGCCTCAATACCTATAGCAATAGCTGAGGCTGATAGAGCTGGATTCTTCAATAAGGGTGATAAGGTTATCTTAAGTGGCTTCGGTGGCGGCTTATCTGTAGGAGCCATAAAGTTGATCTGGGATAAGGAGGCTCTATAATGAAGAAGGTATTTATAACAGGTGGGAGTAGTGGTATAGGAGAAGCTTTGGTTGGTAGATTCAGTATTGAAGGTTATGAAGTATTCTTTACCTACAACACCAATGGTAAGAAGGCTAATGAGATTGAAGAGACTCACTATCTGAATACTAAGGGCTTCCAATGTGATGTCAATGATTATGACAAATGTGCTCTGATAGCTGAACATGTTGGCCCAGTAGATATTCTAATAAATAATGCGGGGGTAGCGAAAGATAAGACATTCCTGAACATGTCAAAAGAAGAATGGGAGACAGTACTAAACACCAATCTTGGCTCCCTATATAACTTTACTTCTCTCTTCTTACCAGGTATGGTACAATCCAGATGGGGTAGGGTTATCAATATCTCATCAGTGATTGGTCAGAAAGGCGGATTTGGTCAATCTAACTACTCAGCCTCAAAGGCAGGTATGATAGGGTTCACTAAATCTCTAGCCCTCGAGATGGCATATAAAGGAGTAACAGTTAATGCTATAGCACCTGGCTTTATAGATACTCCTATGCTACATGGTATACCAGAGCAAAGAAGGAAGTATATCGAAGAGAGTATGATACCTATGCAGAGGTTTGGTAATGTAAGAGAAGTAGCAGACTTGGCTATGTATATCTCTAGTATGGGAGCTGGATATATTACCGGTCAGATACTTGGAGTGAATGGAGGTATGTACTAATGGACTACCCAGAAATAACCATTGGAGGACCAGTAAGGAACAGAGCCTGGATATTACCTATGTATCTACAAAAGCTCTATGAGCTGGACTATCCTAAAGGCAAGATCAGGTTCCTATTCGTACTAAATGATTCAAAGGACAGTTCAGAACAGATACTCATAGACTTTAAGAATAAGTATAGGTCTGAGTATGCTGGGTTCAGAATGTTCACTATCAATGCAGGAACGCCAGAGGATAGTAGAATGACAGATGAGGGCAGAACTCCTATATACTATCATCTAGCCAATGTCCGTAACTCTTTAATAGAGAAGATAGAGACACCCTACTATCTATCGGTAGATACAGATATCTTGGTACCTCCTCATACTATAAAGACATTGCTTGAGTCCGATAAAGATATGGTTGCTGGAGTTATCTGGAATGATTATATCCGTAAGCCTTCCGCTGTATATCCCGATGCCAGACCTAACTTCATGATAAACAATGGAGGTAAGCTAGAGCACTATAAGAAGTATCCATTGAACTCACTGTTCGAGGTTCATACTACAGGTGCTGTATGCTTGATGTCCAAGGCAATATGTGAAAAGGTCAGGTTCCATGGATCACAAAAAGGTGAAGACATTCCATTCTGTATCGAGGCTAGAGAAAAAGGATTCTCAGTATGGGTCAACAGTAGAGTGTTCGCTCACCATATCATGATAGTGTATCAGACCTTATGTAGAGATTGTAAAAGGGAATGTAAACAAGTCAGGGTAGTAGATAATCAGATAAGTCCTGAGCTTGGAAGATGTGAGCGAAGATTGATTAATAAGTAGAATCGCGTGTAATAGCACTCCCGGGTGAGCAATCGGTCCCAACTTACTTTTACCCAAAAAGAAAGAGCCTGAGAATGGCTCTTTTTGTGTGGTCGATTTGGAAATCTCTTGTAATTTCAAGAAGGTAATTATATAGCCTACCCTAAAATATAAGCCGTATACTTATTTGCGCGAGCTTATTCTTGCTTGGGTTTACCTTCTTTTATTAAAGTTTTGGTATAGTCGTCAGTCATCTCGCTGATACAAAGTTGAATAGCTTTACCTGGTGTCATTTCTGTTTTGTTCTTAAAGCCTCTCCATCTTTTCAATAGAGACTTAGCTCTGTCCTCGAACACATCGAAGTTGTCTGGGGTCTTTTTCTCTGAAGGTCCTTTACCTTCCAACTTATCTACGGCATTGATCATTACTGCACGGAGTTCACATATTGTTAAGTCAGTTGCCGAGTCTAAGAAGTCTGCTATCTCAATGACATCACCAGGACCTAAGCTCTCTAAAATCAAATTAGATATTCTACTTACGTCTTCTCTCATATCTTCACCTCCAATATTAATTCATCTATAGCCCTCAGTATCTTCTGTATGCTTTCATGATGTTCAACATACTCAGGTACTGTAGGACTAGGAATGTCTTCATCACATACCAATTCTCTTAACTGTTGTAGCCTACCTTTTACTGTCTGCTTATGCCTATCTTCTTCGACCTTCTTAGCATTGGCCAGCATCAGAGTCTCGCATTGATTGTCATCTGCGCAGAAGAAGCAGAGATTACTGGCCTCATTATATTTTCCGAAACATTTCGAATGCTCACTCATAGCTGCCTCCTACTTATTCTTATTAAGTGTCTTGAGTGCTTCCTTGATTATAGTTTCAATGCTCTTACCTTGTGAGTATACCACGGACACTGCAGCCTTTGCATCAGCTACCTTGTAACCTAATGACCTTAGACCCTCAACTGCGTCTGAGAAGTTAGTATCAATAACTGGCGGTTGATATGCTCTAACTGGCTGAGGCTTGGGTTGAGTCTTCTTAACTGGAGGTATGAAGTCTAAGCTTAGAATAGCTATACCCTTTTTGACTTCCCCATCTTCAGCTGTTAATGTAAAGCCTCTCCAAGTCTTGTTAGTAATAGTATATACCTTACCATTGTATCTGACCTTAACGCCTTCAAATTGACTCTTAACTATACTACTGTTCTTACGAGACTCATTAGCGTATAGTGCTGATCTGAAGAAAGCGAATGGGAAGAGTACAAAGATTGCAGTTCCTATTATACTTACTCCAACCCCAGTTAAGACATTCTTGCTACTGTGTCCATGGTCATTAGTTTCCATATGCTACTCCTACTCTCCAACGTAAGTATTATATTTACCAGATAAGACTGAACATCTGTCAAAGTATTTACAAGTCAAACAACTTAGCATCTCAGTGAGGGCTCTTTCAAATTGGTTCTGATACCTAAACTGTTCCTCTTTGAACTTGACCAGCTCATCATCAGCCAGAGCCTGTTCCTTATTCTTACTCCCGTAAGATAGTTCTTCAAACGCACCTGAGAATCTCTGAGCTTGTCGTATGGTCGGACGTTCTGGCATAGCGCCTATACAGGCTGGTATATCTCTTGACTTTATTAAGTCTCTGACTATGTTATCTGCTACGATGTATTGGTTCTTTAATAGCTCCTCTACTATACGTTTACGTTCGTCATCTCGTATTTTAGCTTCATTCACGAGTATCTCTTTCTCCGTCATGTTCTCACCTCCTTTGAAAAGAATGGGCGGGGACTATAGAGAATATTCTATAGCCACCACATAAGGTACAAACAATCTCATTCCAGCCAGTCGTACACTTTGTTATTAGCCAGCATCTCGAGTATGTGATAAGCTATGTTCTCTCTGGATAACTTCCTGGGTAACTGCTCTTTGTATACTACGATGCACTCTTCGTCCTTGAGTGCCGAATGCGTATCTTTCTTCTTCTCCTTCAGTCTATCTTCACTGATAGCTTCGAATAAGTACTCGGCTATGTCTTCCATGTGGTTCATTAGGAAGAACAGATCTCCAACCTCTAGCGAATCGCTATAGTGTTCTGAGATCTTACTCCTCTTGATAAGCTTTCTATCAACGAAGATGACCTTGCCGTATCTTATAATACCTGTATCTGACTTCCTGCTTTCAACTGTTACTGTTCCGAATACTACATTCCTTACGCAATCCATTGTGCCTATCCTAAAGATGTTAGTAGGGAAACCGGCTACCTCTGATAAGAGTTTGAATACCCTATTGGCTCTACGTTCTCTATCGTCTTTGGGCCCAGGGTTCTTAAGCTTTGCCTTATAGACTATCTTGTGCTCGAGAGTTCCAAGGTACTTAGCATTCTGTACAGTCTTTAGAACTCTTATCTCTAGTCTATTCTTTACAAGAACTACTGGGATATGATGTTCTATAGCCTGTATGATTCTCTTAGCTTCAGTCTTTAAGTCTTTAGGCTCGATGTAGTACAGGAGCTCTTTCTCTTTAAGAGCCTCTAGTGACTCACCGGGTCTATTAAGCATTGCCTTTGGTATGTCTGAACTCTTAATGGTATAGGATGAACTTCCCCCACCTCCGTAATAACCACCGGATGATGTATTGATTGGATGTTGACCTGCAGTTGGTGAAGCCTTTATGAGCTCATCATCAACTTCAAACTCACTGGGAGCTTCAGGTTGTTCTGTGGCGGACTCTTCTCTAGCGAACAGTTTCCTCATGTCTGATACAGTCATCCATCTTAGATCATAATCAGACATGGCCTCAACCTTCTTAACCTTATCTGAGTCTTTGAGTATCCAGTATCTCATAGCTTCCTGATAGTCTTCGATAGTAAGATATCTATCTAGAACTTCCTGGTACTTATCAATATCTTCGTCAGTGCCTGTGGAAACTATTACCTGTAACATTCTCTTGATATGAGTGGTAAGTCTTTTCTTGAACTCTTCTACTTTGTCATTCTCAATAATGTCTCTTCTGTCTGGTGCTCTGAAGTCAAGCTCTCCTCTACCTACTAAGACTCTTCCAACTATACCATCTAGTACAAACTCTTTGACGTATCTATTCTGATGGTAGAGCTCAATCTCTTTACACTCAGTACTCTCATACCATTTCTTAACTGGTCTTATCCAACCTTTCAATCCAGGGACATTGATTACATGTGCGAATGGACTACCGTCTGTCTTAGTATAATCCATGGCCTCAATCTTCTCACCGTTGAGATATGTTTCAAACTCAACTATGTGTCTGGCAACCTTCCTTACTTTCTCTTCGAACTTGTTACTGTCATAGACATCTAGAAGATCTGTTAGCTGAACTCTGAATCCTTGAATTGGTTCTTCCCCGTATGAAGGTAGAGTCTCAATACTAGTGTCTCCAGTATTGATAAGTTTATCTACATCGAAGAAGAGATTGAACTCTTTACTGCTGACAAGTATCTTACTTGCTAGAGCTACGCAGGAGAAGAAGCCTAATCCAAATGGGTTCTGATCTTCTACTGTGTCTGCATCCCAACCTGTTCTTGACATTGTGAACAATGATTCCGGATTGGATAATCCACATCCATTGTCTTTGAACTCAATAACAGTATCGGTAATTGTTACGTCTACCCTTGTAGCCTTTGCCCTCTGAGCATTCTGTAAAGCTTCATCTACGAATGCGTAAGGGTCAGTGAATGTTACTGTCTTGAACAATCTTAATTGACCTGCTACATCGACCTTTACTTCTACATTCATTTCTTATCACCTCTTTCTATTTTGTCAGCCAATCTCTTGATGGCTTCAAGTGTAGGACCTGTACCTGGATCTGATGCTCTTATTATTTCATTCAACTCATAGAGTATTCTTTTAACGGTCATCGCCTCACCTCCTATATCTTAGTGTCTTTTCTTTTATTGTATCACAACCAGTCACCTGTCGTAAATAGGTTTAATTTATTCAGGGCAGATGACTGACGGTCATACAATAACTACTACGTATTGTCGAGTGTCGTTTCAATCATGTTGCTAATGTCTTCATTTGAAGCAGTGCTCATCTTGATGAACCATTCTCTAACTAACTCAACTACCTTATCATAGTTCTCAGGGTTCATATCATCGTTCTTAAAGTCTGTATTGAACTCAAGTACGGATAGTACAACTCCTATCTTATAAGGATTGGCTAGAAGCCTTGCCCTTGTGATCTCTCCCGTCGTTAGGAACTTATAAGTTCTGTTACAGGTGACGCAGAGAGCACTCTTTTCGTCATCCTGTAGTATTAAGTTGTCAGCATTTGTTTCTCCACAATGTGGACATCCGAGCTCTTTTGCTATTGGTAACATGTCTTCACCTCCTTGATTTTGTAATTATTCCCCTGGGTATGTTTACCATCACTGTATATTTATAGGCTGTTGTAACTACGCGCAACCAAGTACTTTCTCAATTTTTCTCGTCTATATGGACCCCGTATTTAATACCTTTCGCGAGGTAATAGTTCTATATTCAAGTCATATTTTTCTTTACGGACAATAGCTATTTTGTCAGGGTCTGCGTAATTCAGATGACTAGCTAAATGTCTTGCAATTCTTGTGTAAGAAGTACAACGACTGGCGTGTTCTTTAAACGCTTTAGCTCCAGTCTCAAGTATTACTAATGAACAGTATTGCTCAGGCTTCATACTGTCGCACTCTGCTATATATGAGCTGACCATATATACTATCTTGTTATCGTATATTACTAAGTCTCCGTTGTTAAGTCTTAAGGATGACTCTCTCGGGTTCTGACCAACTACTAGATTTACTTTCCTTGCCATATTACACACCTCCTGTTCCAGGTATTAGTTCTTCGTCGTGATGCTCAGCCCTTGGTACTTCTGGAAGATTAGGCTCACTGCATTGCATCCTACCGGTCTGTGTACCTTGAACGTTGAAGATTTCCCTTGCTCCATCAAACTTATATTCTAATGCAGGAACTCCAGCTTCACATGCTGGACATTCGGGCTTTGGTTCAGCTGAGGTGTGAACTGCTAACCCACCATGCACTGAGTCAATGAACGTCAACTTGGATGGCTCTACCTTCTTCTCTTTCTTAGGTTCGAATGCTGGGTTCCTGTACTCAAACTTCTTACCTCTGAATGATACTATTGCTGTCCTTGCCTCTGGGTATCTTACGAACACTTTACCTGAGATGTGACTTAATGAATCAGCTCTTATCTTATCTACCTTGTCAAGCTCAGGTCCTATAACTCTTACCTCATATCTTCTCATGTGCGACCTCCTCTTATTTAAGTATATCAGTCTTGAGTATTGCTCTCTCCATTTCAGTTGATAGTGCTGATGGAACTATTACTAACCTTTCTCCCATGATCCTCATGACGTTCAGCTTCTCATCTGGCTTCATCTTTTGTAATATACTGATGAGCTCGTTCACTGCTATCTGCCTTGGATCACCAAGTACCATTTAATCGCCTCCTACCCTGGATTGTTTGGTACTGCATCATATTCTTCCAATAGGTCTATTATGTCTCTTAAAGCGTCCTTGGTAGTCAACTTCTGTCCATCGACCTGTTCTAATATCTTGTTGAGCTTCTCATAGAAGTTCACTGTACGCACCTCCTTTCAAAAAGTATAGGGCGGGGACTCGAGGATGAACACAACCGCTTAGTTGTGTTACACCTCCAAACTCCGTTCTATCTACCGCTCTCTTTCTTCCTCAAGCACCTGCCTGCTCTTCTTATACGTTCCATTGCATTCATGATATCCCTGTGTGCGTCCCGCACGTTATAGATGTATTCATCTTCCATCCGTTCTCTCATCCTAACTTCTCGGATATCACTCATGATAGGTCTTAAAGCTTCCAGAACGTCTTTGACCTTGTCATGTACATTCTCGAGAGCTATGTCCTTATCACTTCTGGACTCAACCTCTTCTGCCTCAAACAATCTCTTCGGATAACCAAATTCACTTACGCATCTTCTCCTGGCTGTTTCCTTATCTGATGCTAATATCTCTACCAGCTTATAAGCCTTCTTATAGGGTAAGCTGTTCGATATATCCACTACCTCTGCTATGAACTTCATCTTCTCTTCCTCCTCTTCTCTGTCCTCTGGTGCTATCTCTACGAACCTTGGGAACTTTACAATATCATTGTGTAGCTCCCCGTAGGTTGATGTATGAGTTATGTGGATGTACTTACCTACGATCAGACTTTCATCTTCACGCCATTCACTCTTCTGTTGTTCTGTTATACCGGCTGATACTACGAATAACTCGCTCATCTGATTCCTTAAACAGAACAGGCCAGCTGGTTTACCGAATATTCCTTTGAGTCCGACCACCTTTACCTTTAATAGATTCATGTTCTCACCTCCTAACTATCTGTATATTGTACTTCTTATTGAAGTCCCGCTTCTGTGACCAAGTTCTGTATTTCCTAGTCATCGCGTAACCTATTACCAATACGTTGATCATGATGGATACTATCCCTATTGACTCTGGCATCATTTGTTCATCTCCTCTTCAACTTCCTTGATGAGATCATCTGTAACTTTCTCTAGCTGAGCCTTATCACAAACATCTAAGCCAAAGATAGGTCTGTGTTCCAGTCTTATAGTCTTAGTCCTTACTATGCCTTCGTTCCAAACCGTTATCTTTACTCCATTGTCAGTTATCATTTCGGCCTTAAACTGAATACCATTAGGCTCAGTACCTGTAATAGGGAATAGTCCTACTGGCTTACCCCGCCTTAGATACTCTGCAACTGCTCCATCTACCCATTGGACTATAAGCTTTGTCATCTCATCATGAGACTTGTGGAATGGATATCCAGGACTCAGAGACCAGTGGGCATCGAATCCTAACTTCTTCCACTCTTCTTCTACCTTCAGAGCAGCTGTCTTGAACTCTAATAGAGCTCTCTCCATTGCTCCTTCAGGTGAAGGTTCAGGAGTTCCCATCCAACTCTGAGCCATGTCTCCTATGGTCTCAATGTTTCTTATCAACTTGAACTCATACTTACTGTTGAGTCTGTTCCTTGCTTTAAGCGTAGACTTCAATGCAGACTCAGCTTCCAATTGACACATACCTTGAGACTCAATGTTGGTAGACTCAATGAACTTACCAGATAACTTCTCCAACTTATGAACCTCGAACAGATACCTTATCATTCTTTCACCTCCTTTACGATGTACTTGAATCTCGGACCTCCGACATGAACTCTTTCTATTCTGTCTTCTTTAATCAAGTTGTCTAAGACAACCATCATTTTGTCAGGCGAACAATAGAACTGTTGCACTAAATCTGTGGAATCTAACTGTTTATGTCCTTTCAGCTTGATGAACTCATAAACTAATGCAGTTAACAGTTCCATATCGGCTAGATACTTCTTATCGCTTATAATAGCGCTCGCGGGTGAGCCAATGCTCTCTTGTACCTCTTTTATTATCTTCATAGCTTCTGCTGCTCGGTCTGTTTCTATAACTAACTCATCATGTACTTGATTGAACTTAATACCTGCTGCGTGTAGTCTCTTCATTATTTCTTTCTGAAAGTCTATATACGCCATCTCTTGCTTTACCATGTTGACGAACTTATCTTCTGGCTTCATACTAGGCACCTCCTAAATCAATCTCGTCGAGTACTGCAGCATCATCAAGAACTTCTTCAAAGTCTACATCACCTGTATCATGATTGATACCATATCTGACTTCACAATAGTCGCATCTACCGAATACTATACTGGTCTTTACTACGTCTTGTTCCTCACCTTTGGTACCATCTTCCTTCATGTCGAATACAGTCTTAGTAACCTGTACTTCGTTCAGTGTAACTGTACCAATATCACATCCTGGACATTTCATATACCCACCTCCTTCATCTATGTCAAGTTTAATAACTTGCTACCAGAGAGGGGCAAACCCTCTCCTATCATGATACTCACACCCCCTTATATCAGGTTGAGCGGAAGGTCTTTCGACCTATCCGGACTTCACGGATTATTCCCTTGCCCTGATTAAGAATGGTGACTCAGCATCTCAAGTAGTCCACCCAAACCTCTTGGGTCTTTCCTTTCAGGAACAGCTTCACTCGCGTGGTACTTGAACATGTCGAGTAATGAGCTGGCTCTCTCAAGCTTCATCTCTGTCTTAAGTTCGATGGTATCAGGTAATGACTTCTTGATAGCCTGCTCTACTGTACATTCCTTATCCTTCATGAACTCCTGAACCTTTCTGACTAACACTGCTACATCCATGGCCTTAGTCTCAATGACCATAGTCATCGTTACTGACTCGCCTTCAGGCTTATGAGTTAATTTAACGGAACCTCCCATCATGTCGAATGTATCGACTGGTGCAACTACTGAGCTCTTCTTGTTTTCAAACATTGTATTGACACTCCTGTATAATATTATTACCTGTCTACCAGGTTGAGCGGAATGGGTATCTTGCAACCCACTCCCGGGTTTCTCGGGAATCTCCCTAGCCCTGGTCTATCTTGACCTTAGTCTTCGCCATGCTTACTGTCCTCAAGTATTCCGGTCTTTGGGTTGAGTCTCTTGAAGGTTCCTGATCTCTCTGACTCAGACTCAATCGCGTTGAAGTTAGTGAACACTTCCGCCAGTGCTGGTATTATAGTTTCGGTCAAAGGTATTGCCACTCCCTTACCTGGCTTCTCTTCCCCAAAGTCGTCTGTATACCAGGTCCTGATGTCTAATGCCTTCTTACCATTCTTCTCGCCTACCATGATCCTGAATGTGTCCTTGCCCTTAGGTGTCTGGAATATGATTGTCTCCTTGGTATAGAACTTATCTGCCATACGGCACCATCCTCTCGATTGTATATTTGGTCAAACCATTCCTGGGACTTGGAAAGAGTCAGCTGTCTGACTCTTACTTACGGTTCTTCTTGTTCTTCTTATCCGACTTCTCAACTGACTGGTCCTGCGGGTTGGGCTCTTCTATAGGAGCCGGTGTTGTATCTTCAATAGGTGCGGGTGTTGGTTCCTCAACCGGTGCAGGTGTTGTATCTTCAATAGGTGCTGGTGCGTTCTCTGAACCTGGAACCTGTGCTGCTATGAAGTTCAGTCTCTTGTTGATGGTAAGTATCCTCTGGTCATTCCTGCCTGCTCTGTCGGTGTAGACCTTCAGGTAGTCTTCTCCTAAGCCTGAGAGTCTTGCGTGAATCTCTACCGGTGTTGATGTATCGAAGTTGGCTACCAAGTCCTTAACAGTTTTGTTGGTAAGCTTCTTCGCTTCCTGAACTGCCTTAAGTCCTGTGTCTGCTGCATCCTCGTACTGGTCAAGTATCCTTTGTACTACGCTGGATGGTTCCTCGCCGAGCTCGATTGCTTTTGCTATCGGATCAGCTGCCTGGTTGACTTCTGCTAAGAGCTCATTGAGTCTCTTCTGTCCTGCGTTGATCTCTTTCTGATACTTCTCTACCGACTCAGGCTTATCCTTGCCCTTGCTCTTCTTCGCGAAGGCTATCTTGATTGCCTTGCGTAGTTCTGAGATACTGTTCATTCCGTTCATGTGTGCTACTCTGTCAGGTATTACTGTCCTTGTGCCTGTGCTACTTGCTGCTTTGGGTGCGAGTTTGAGTTCAGCTAAAGCCTCTTCCATCGTCATCCCACCGTCCATTAACTCTTTCATCTTTACTGCTGCGTCTGCGTAATTCTTATCCATGATATAGTCTCCTCTAACAGTTTGGGTTGTCAGCCTCTATGATTAGCCTTTTCGGCTTGGGAGTGATGAGCTCACTCGGGCCTTTACTTTGTACCTTTTCTTTTATTATATCATCTCCAACCTTCTGTTGTCAATCCCTTGTTGGTAAATTAGACCGAAGAATCTTTTTTCGGTACTATACCTAGGTATCCATCCTTGAACTCTAATGTCATCTCTTTAGTAGTACCATCTTCAAAGAACTCGAACAGTCTCTTAAGCTTACGATCTCCGTACTCTACCAAGAGTTTGGTAGCTGACTCGCCATCAAATACTCTATGAAAACTGATGTCTGAGTCGGACTTCTTTGCAACCATTACTGCCATGTATGTTGACTTCATCTGCCATTCTCCTTCCTGAAATATTGGGCGGGGGTCTGGAGAAGATTGAATGCTCTTTCGTGTGAGGAACATACAACCTTCTCCTTTCTGTTCACTCCTCTATCACTGATAGTATATCTATCTGACCAGCTACACTACCTGCGTAGTTGGTAAGACATTCTTCACACTCGCCTATGATATCTACTGTTGCATTCTCTCCGTCATCATCTACTGTTAAGCGACTGAACTCTGATGCTAGGGACCAGATTATCGTACCCGTACATCCTGGTTTAGTACATTGCATCCCTGTTTCCTCCTGTCTAATTAGTTTCTGTAAAATCGATGGGCGGGGACTGAAGGAGTTTGAATTAGCCTCGTAAGCTAACACAACTCTCTATCGGTCTTTCTACCATCTCTCCATGTATAGCAACGTCTACTGAGTCATATCTTCTGGCCTTTGCTTTGGTCATACGAAGGTGGAAGTCTTTCGGTGCTATGGTTATATCTCCCAATGATGAAACTGATACGGCTAACTGTTCTCTAGTCAACCCGAACTCTTTACAGTAGAGTCTTATGCCTACTTCAGTTATGTCTTTCATTAGCTTCTCTTCCAGCTGTCTCATATAGTCATCTCCTTTACTGATTTGATATAGCCTTGCGGCTTGGGCCCAGATACGTTCTGGGCGGACGTCTTACAGTATCGAGTTCAAACTATCTTCTAGTTCTATCAGTGTCTCCCGCATGTTATGATCTGCCATGTCCTTAGTGTCCAGGTTGTCTATACAATCCTGGTAGTACTCTACAGCCTTCTTCTTGAACCCGTCTAAGAGTTCGGTCAACTTCGCGAGTATTTCCTCGTTCATCTGTTATCACCTGCCTTTCAGTTTTAGTGTCTTTTATTCTTATTGTATCATACCCAGATGTCTGATGTAAATACGGTTAGAGCAATTTATCCAGAAAGTCTTTTAGCTCTTGTGGTGTCTTACCAGTTCCCAGATGTTCAACTGTGTTGTCTGAGTTCATCCTATATACAGTCCACTCGCTTGATCTCTCTTATACTCTGATGCCTTTATCGTTCTCGAATACTATGGCATAGGCTCTTATTGAATCTGCATGTGGCTTATGTTCAAACCCGCTTGCTTTGACTACCGTCTCGTAACTGATTATCTTATTCAGTATGTCGTCTAAGTCCATCCTTATCATCTCCTATATAGATTGGTTTAGCCTTTCGGCTTGGGCCTGATAAGTTCAGGCGGACTTTGGTTCTGGACACTCTATCGCGCGGGCTATTTGTTCAGTACTTGACTATTAGGTCGTAGACTTTGTACTATACTGGTACCTAGTTCGGTATACAGTTCATACTTTCTTCTGACATTATCTTCTGTTTCATCAGGTCCGACGTACTGATCAGGTTCAGCCAGTATTTCTTTGTCTGTCTCTAACGCACACTCGACTATGTCTGTAAATGCTTCTACCATATGTCTGGGTATTGTTACTGAGATACTACAGTCATCGTTCTTGACTACTCTAATTATTCTGCTCATCTGTTAATACCTGCCTTTCAGTTTTAGTGTCTTACAATCTTATTGTATCGCATCCCGATGGTTGATGTAAATCCATTCTGATGAGTTTATCCAACCTGCCTATTAGTCTGTACTGATGTATGATGCTCTACCATGTATTGCTGTAAAATAAAGGGGCGGGGCAGATGGGAATCTGTAGCATTAACTAAAGGAACCAACAACCAACTTCTTGTACTTCCACTCTCCCTCGTTATATTTATGGTCTTTCTGGCACTGCATCGTACTCTTCCAACAAGTTGATTATATCTGTTAATGCATCTGATGTAGAAGTCTGTTGAGTATCTACTTCATTCAGTATCTTATGGAGCTTCTCATAGAAGTTCATTGTATGCACCTCCTTTGTACTGGAATCTACCTCTAGTATTTTATGCCTATATCTACCTTGTGTCTCTAATCCCTACTGAGAGATGTATTGGATCAGCCTCTGCGCTTGGCCGGGCCCGGTGGGATGAGTAGGGGTACCGAGGAAGCCGAGACTCCTTCTGTCCGCCTACTGGGATAATGTACTAGGTCTTTCGGGTCCGAGTCGGTATAGTGTACTCCTTTTCGACTAGAGGATGCTATCCAACTAACCTGTTACTGAAATTGGATGGGCGGGGAAGAGAGATATGTGTTGTATCATACGCTAGAGGCATCTACAATATCCCGTCTGCCCCGCCTCACCTATTCAGTTCTTATTCGATATCGGATAGGATACCTTTGACCAGATCAGCTGTAACTCCCGGGTCCTCTAAGTCCATTACCATCGCTATCGACTCGTCAATAGCTACTTGATGATGAATGCAATACCTGGCAAGTGTTTCTCTTTCATCAGCATCTGTTTCGTCATGGAACACGAGACCTGCTTCCAGAGCTTCTTCATCCGTCATACCTTTCATACCGAGTATACGTTCTGTTAGTTCCTTGACCTTACTGTCTGTGATTGATTCGAGTTTCATTTCGACTCCTTCCTGGGCCTGGATGACCGACTCTTTGGTCTACCTATCCGGTCCAATCATGATATTTTATACAGCTTGCTCTATCTTTCAAACAGATTTTGAGTCTGTTTGGAGTAGACTTTGATAGTGGTAAATTATGGCAAACTTGGAAATTCTTGTTCAGTCTCATCTACATGTTAATTGTATCGCATACAGTCGTCTGTTGTCAATGATCTTTTGGCAGTTTGAACAGAAATTTATAGTCGGGGGTTGATGGGAATGAAAACAGCATTGGACGAACTAGTAAGCAACAACAACTGAATCTTTCTACACCCTCTTGAATCTGTGCTCTGCTCTTTCATTAGTCCAGATAATCTAACTTGGACCGGCTTGATCGTTCCTCTAGCTACTATTATATTCTTGTTTTCTCTCTAGTCTTCAACAGAAATCTGAAAAGGGAATGGTAGTCCCGGCCCAAGGTACCCCTGGAGGCACAGCCCGGCCCTCCTACTTAGATCTTTCGATCATCAGGCTTACTTCCAGATTACATATTCAATTGTTAGTAACTAGCTCAATGGACCCACCTCCTCTCAGAGTAAGGTGTCTACTTAGTTAGGATACACGTAGGCTATGCCCCATCTTGGGAACTTCCTACTGAAGACCATGTTTAAGTAATCCTTGTTACCAAGGAGCTTACTGTTCCTCGCCATGAGGACCATAGCCTTTTCGTTCTCAAACTGATTGGACTTGATCATACATGTGACCTTTATCACTATCAGTACGAGAGCTACGAGAATAAGTGCTACCATATTTATCACCTCCTTTCGCTTATAATAGCGCACTCGGGTGAGCCGGTTATGCCACTGCTATTTCTTCGAACAACGGCTCTTTCAACAAGCGCTTGAACTCTGTCACTTCTTCTGGTGTCATGATCTCTTCGAGTGTTGACTTACCTTGTTCAATTCCTGCTATCATCTTCTGTAGCAGTTGGTGAAACCTCTGAAGTCGATCCATGTTCCTTCCTCCTCTCTATCTGATCTGCCCATTCATCTATCTGTATTTCATAGGCGCTCTTGTAACCAGGAAAGATGTGCTCTCTAAGTTCCTCTATCTCTCCATTGTACTTCTTGGTTGCTTCTATCTCGTCCTCCGTGACTCCAAGGTCTATCTCATCCATGTTCAGTATCTCTTCTATCTTCTCATCCAGTACTTCTTTCAATGTCTCTTCGTGCTTAGGTGTCAGTGCTATTGCCCTACTGTAGATATCCCTTGAGTATGTTAGTGTCTTGGTCATACCGGGTAGATCATAACATATCTCGCAGTTACTACAGTAGACATCCTTCTCTAATCCTAACTCCTTAACTGTGTCATCATCTGCTCCATCAACTGGTAGTAAGAGATCCATGTTCCTTGTATGACACTTAGGGCAGGCCCAAGCTTCTGGTACTAAGTTCATCTTCTCTTCGTAGTAGTCCTGTACTGCTTGAATGATCTCGTCGAATGTATACTCTTTCATCTTACCTAGTACGTCATTGACTTGGTCATGCCTCTTTACTGGTATGGTAGTGTCATCGTCTATCTCTTTCTGTATAAGCAGTAGTGTGATTAGATCGATCATTCTGTTCGTGTTGCTCATTGGATTCTTCTTAGTCATGTTAGTCTCCTTTACCTTGGCTCTGTAATCCATGCTAGGTGTCTACCAAGTTCAAAAAAGTAGGGCGGGGCAGCTAGGAAGTTAATAACTACCCCAATAGTATCAACACTCATTCTCTTACTTACTCTCACTCTCTGTCAAGTTGATCTTCTTAACTAAGGTGATGACTCTCTGATCATTCGCGACCAATCTCTTTTCGAATGCGTCCAGTGCTCCATCTACTGTGTTGAGTCTCTCTTTGGTCTCTTCTGATGTTGCAGATGATTGGGCTACTATCTTCCTGTGTAGTTCTGCCTTTGAGATACTGCTGAACATCTCCTCTAGCAACTCGTTCACGATGTTCTCTCTGTCCTGTACGAACCATTGGATGCTACCTTCTAGTGACTCTCCAAGCTCCAGTGCCTTGATCCATCTAACTCCTTCTGTCTCTTGTGCTATTACTCCTAGCATCTGGTTGAGTTTAGCCTGACCTGCCTTGATCTCTCCTTCGTATCTTGCTTTTGCTTCTGGTTTATCTTTACTCTTGGACTTCTTAGCGAAGGCGATCTTGATAGCGTTCCTTAGTTCTGAGATGTTGTCCAGTGTTGCTATCCATGTTGTCCTGTCTTCAACCTTACCGTTAGATACTTTCTCTTCGGACTGGATGATCTGTAATGCTTCCTCGAGTGTCTTGCCTTCTGCCATCATCTTAGTCATTCTTTCTGCTACTAACTTTGTATTCATATGGTACTCCTTTCAACTTAGCTCTGTAATCCATGTTAGGTGTCTACTAAGTCTACCCTTACGGGTTGGGTGGGATTAAGGTTCCCACGGACCGTACCCATAGGCCATTAGATGTCAAGAGACAGCTACCTATCGCTTAGGATAGGTAACCGTTTCAACTTCCTCAAGTCCAGTAGGTCTAGAGAACTTAAACCTTTCCGTACTTGAGATGTGCTCCTTACCGTTGATGACCTTGAATGTCTCAACCTTGTACTGCCCTACCTCACCTAAGGTCACTATAGCCTCAGCTGCTTGGTGCCTGAAGTAGAAGAACCCTATAAGGTCTTCCTCATTCTTGAATAGCTTTACTACTTGATTCATATTGTACTCCTTTCGTAAGGTCACTCTGTAGTCTCTATGAGTGGCTGTGACCTATGGGAAAGGGCTGATAAGCTCAACCCTTTCAGAAGCTTTGATTCGCTTATAATAGCACACCCGGATGAGCCGGCTTGCTCTTATAATGTTTTAAGTAATGCTGCCTTCTTGTTCAGTGTTGCTACTCTCTGATCGTTTCTCTTCAGTCTGTTCTCATAGATTGGTAGCATCTCTGGATGATGACTCTCTAAGTTAGCCTTGAGGTCATCAGGTGTTGCACTTGACTGAGTACCTATTGACTTCCTAACTGCTGACCTTTGCAATCTCTTCTCAAGTATCTTATCCTCAATGGCTCTGTTCACTCTTGCTTCCATGTCCTCAAGCCAGAACTGAGTGACACCCTCGAGTGACTCTCCTAACTCGAGAGCCCTGATACACCTATGCTCACAGTTGTTAACATCAGCAAGTAGTTCATTGAGTCGATCTTGCCCAGCCTTAATCTCTAGCTCATACCTAGCAAGTGCTGCTGGACTGTCCTTACTCTTACTCTTCTTAGCAAAGGCTATCTTGATTGCATTCCTTAACTCAGATATGTTTCCTAGACTTCTGATCCACACTACCCTGTCTACTATCCTATTGGTCGTGGGTTGCTCGGATAAGACCTTTGCTAATGCATCCTCTAGACTCAGACCCCCTTTCATTAAATCTTCGATCCTCTTACTCATTTCGTTCGTATTCATAATGACCCACCTTTCTTAGTACCCTCTGTAGTCCCTGTGGGTGTCTAGGTACTATGGTAGGGAGCTGTTAAGCACAACTCCCAAGAAGCTTATATCTTATACTCTAACTACACCTGATGCAAAGACAACTACAGTGAATAGTATCATGACTGCTAAGCAACTGAAGATAGTTATCAAGTCTTTCTTGAATGCCTTCTCTCCATCATCTACATACTGCTGATAGTCTTGTTCCATATAGTCCATTGGTAGTCTATGTGTTCTCATGTTAGGCTCCTCCTTTCTACGACTCTCTCGTCCATACTCTGTCACCTATAGTCTTAACGAATAGACCATGACTATGACATGTTAGCTTAAGAGTCATTAGTTGACCTCTACCTGTTGTTGATGTCTTACTGTATCTTCTACATACAGGACAGATCATATCTCCTTGATAAGTCCATGTCTTGATCTGTACCTTTCTTCTGAGTGCCTGTTCGAATGATGCTCTGAGTGCTTCTTCTAATGTTGCTCCATTGGACATTAACTCTCTGATTGTGTCTGCCTGTAAGTCTACTAATGTTCTCATGCGATACCTCTTTCTCTGGCGCTCTGTAATCCATGTTAGGTGTCTACGCCACGCTACTGCAAGTGCTTACTACTACTGTTAGTTAAGACTGATTGTACTAACGACTAAGACCACTCGTGGGTATAGACCCACGTAGGATACCTGCGCTCTACTACGTCTTTGTGTACTGTATCATACACATACCTTTCTGTGAAGCATAGTTCATTAACTAATACCTTACCTAGATACTTAGTGTTAACATTGTCTCATCTCCTTTCTGTTAGTCTGAGTTGAATAATACATATCCTTACCTCCTTTATCTATTTGAGTTAGTTGAGTAATCCCACCGGATGGACTATCTAGATGACCATCCACCGAAGGATACCCGCCCCTATCCGATATATTGTAGGGGTACTATCTTGCGCTTTCGCCTAACCAAGCTGGCAGACGGAGGCTCATCGATAAAATAGATGTTATAGTAGAGCAGAGACCAGGGTAGAGAGATCCTTTTCCAATATACATATAGGTAGGGGAGGGGGAGTAATACCAGGAAACATACTCATATCAGGGTTACTATAGAGTATATTGAATATACCCCAGAGTAAAATATAGCAAATGTTATAGTACAATGAGGAGTACACGAGAACGATACAACTAGTTTACTATACAACGATACAACTTTCTGACTATACAACCTTATTTCAAGAGATAAAAACGGTTAGCCTCGATAATTTTGGCTATATAAGTACTAGGCTATGCTTAAAAACTAGGCTTATTACCTACTTGCGCGAGCTAAAAACTAGTGTATTAGAGGCTATCCGCTCGCATATATGCTAGAAGTAACTACATATATCGGTAAAAAGAGCTAGGAAAAGAGACCGCACGCACACATATGGGCCGATCGAACTCAATTCGGGGATAATTCTCTAGTACGAAAGGGCAAATACAGGTAGAAAAGGTTAAATTGATTCATTTTCGCTCTAAAAAGGCGTATAATGTATTGAAAAGGAGTGATAAGATGAAAATAAGGTTCGAAAAGGCTCGATTCAAGACATATCTGCCTGATAAGGAGATAGAAACTGAGTTCCTAGACTGGATTACTTGTAAGGCTAAGCTGGCCAATGGAGATGGTATGTTCGAACCCTCGGTTGAGATCAACCTTATACAGATATTGGGTGTACCATTCAAGATAGCGCTAGTTCTTATAGGTCATTTACTCTGGTTACTGATACTGGTAGGCTTACTTCTTAAGTGCGTGAGTATTGGCCCCCGGTCGAAAGGTTGGTTGAGTATTATGGAAGAAAGACTTATGCCTGAGAAGCCCAAGAAGAAAGCAGTATATACCGCGAGTTGTCTATTCCCTAACGAGGAAATAAGAGATACAGTCATGAATGCGATTAAAGCAGGAGAGGAGGAAGCCAGGATGAAAAAGCACAAGATGATTAAGGTCAGAAACTATCTCGAGAGAAGAGGTCACAAGGTAGAATGGGTAAGCGGTCAGGACCTTGGATATTCGAGGTACAGCACTGGAGGAGAGATCAGAGTGGACGGGGTACAAATCTCTAGACGGAATTTCGAACTTCGTAACGATGGCAGACATTGGGCTTATGAGCACCAGATAATCGATGCTTGTATGAGAGTCGGTATCAAGATTGGAGAACCAAAACCGACTGGATACTTAGTGCCAGTAATACTTGCCTTCAGTATCGTAATGATGATACTAGTAGGTATACTCAAATATCTAATGGGACGGTGATGAAATGAAATTCGTAGTAGTAAACCCAGAGACAGGTGAGTTCGTTGGTGAAGAGTCCTTTATTCAGGATTGTCTCATATGGAGAGCCTCTTGGGTATTAGACATCGATGATGCCCAGTTATTCACACAAAAGGAGACTGAAGAGTTTCTTGAGTACAACACCAACATGACTCCTGAATGGATAGTCGCAGTTGGTATTTTCGAGTTGACTAGAGGAGGATATCCTAAGTTCCTTGATATGCCCTTGACAGTCAAGTTGGATGATCCCGAGTTACAGAAGAAGTTAACCGAACTTATGGATCAGCCGATGAGTTATTCCTTTACTTCAAGTCCAGCCACGACAGTTCATATAACCGTGGATTGTAAGATGCCTGAAGTATATCCTTGTACTCATTGTAAGGAAAGCGCAGATGTGTTCGAGTGCGCAAGACCCTGTAGGGCATATGATCTCTACATCGAAAAATTAACCGGGGGCAACAAAGATGATAGCAAATAATCACATAGCAGACACAACAAAGCGATCCGCTCTTCTCATAGACTTCTGGCAGCTCACTGAAGATACCCAGAAGATATTGGTGAGCAAGAGAACAATCGCTAACTTGGGTCCCAACTATGAATTGCACATAGACAGCTATGTCGCGGCAGGCGGAAAAGTATACCAAGTAACAACTCACGATGAGCTGAACTTCATAGCCTGGTATAGAGGTGAAGTCGGAACAAACAGCGCACCCACACGTTTGCCGCTGTCTGCTCAGGAGATGTCAGATGCGATACCTCTAGCGCCTATATCGAAGATTCGCTGCCCCGCCTGTAAGTACCCCTATCTACCTGAAACCATAACAGTGAATAAGACAATCAACGATATGAAAGAGTATCACTGTAACAAGTGCAACCACGACTTTTGGAACTACCAAGCCGAATATATTACAGAGGAGAGATAACACGATGGGAAGATATTCAGATTATTTAAAACAGACTTACATGCCAATCCGCATACAGAAGCACTTATTACCGAGTGTAGATGGCCTGGACTTGATCGAGACTATAAGACGTATTGACTTCACGGAGTATGACAAGGTAACAGAAGCGAACCTGAAGGATTTTGGGAATGGTAGCTGTAGTGGCTATATCAACAGGAGTACGTATTCAGTAAAGGCCATAGACAATGTTCTTCTCAAGACCCTTCAGGAAGTAATTAACGACAAAGAGTACAACATGTTCTTGAAGAGAATGGCAGTCGTCTGGGCCGCAACTGCAGCAAAGACTGAATTCCTAGACATGCTTGAGATCAAAGGTAAACTCTATCTTGTAGGACCGGACGGTAAGGGTTTAAGATTAGAGTTACCCAGAGGCAACACTAAGAGCTCACTAGGTAGACTTCCTAGTAAACTGAAGATGCCTTCTGAGTTATATCACATCTGCGCAGCTACCTTACCTGGTAAGATACGTTTACACTTTGACGGCCATGATGATATCAGGGAAGAAATGAAAATACTCTTCGGTTCCAAAATAGAGGAGTATACAGGGACCATAAAAGAAGTGCCAAAAGACGAGGTGAAACAGAGTGACAGTACTGAATCTGGATCAGTTCCGAAAGAAGAAGGAAGCCCGAATGATAGTGTATGTGCCAACGCTGAAAAGGCCGAAGGTGTACCACCTGTCAAAAGAGTGCGGGCATCTAAGAAATGCAACAGTGGTGATGGAGTATGAGGTAGGATATCTTAAAGAACTCTGGCCAGATATAACTGTCTGCGAGTTCTGTACAAAGGAGAAGGAAAATGAATCTTTATGACCTGGTAATTGCCAGAGACAAACTGATTTGTAGGATTGAGCGATTGGATGCTAAGGCTAGGGAGAAGTTCGGAGAGCCTATAGTGAAGGTCGCTCATGAAGACCTTCTAAGAATATCAAAAGATAAGCTCAAGAAGGTCGACAAATATCTAAAAGGGGTAGAGTGTCCATTCGAATTAAAGGACATAGGGTTATAATATGGACTTAGTACAGGCTTTTACGACCTATAATGACTTACTTGTATGTATCAAACTATTCACTAAACTCTTACTGAGTATAAACAGTAACCCAGAGCTGGACGATTGCTCTCTGTTACTGATTGAACTCATCAGGAGGTATAAGATAACAGCTTTGGACATTCAGAATTATATTCAGAATACGCCTGTTAATCAGGACTATATTAATTAAGGAGGCATGGATATGCTTAGTAACAGACAAAGAAAGTTAGTAGCAGATCAGAAAGAGGATGAGTTTCACAGTGAGGCCGATAGCTTCTTGGGCTCCGGAGGTGAGAAGTTCAAGATAAGCGTAGGTGACCGAGTGAAGTTTGTAGATGATCCGGACCACAATGGTACAGTAACAAGGATAACGACTGATCAGTGGAAGAACGTTTCAATTGATTATGGGGTACCCGGTAGGGCACACATCCTGTTCATGTACAAGATAGCAGAGATGGTACGGAGAGGGAAGGCAACAGTTACATCACCACCAAAAGAGACCAAGTCAAAATGATCTGGTCTTTTTTAGTTCCCATTTCACTTTTATCTCAAAAGTGCGTATAATTTATGGAAGAACAAAAATATTGAAGGAGGCGTCAAGATGTATAGGTTGTATGAAGAAAAATGGGAGCCATCAGCTGGCCCTAAAGTTCTCCCAAGGGAGATGTCCACAGAACATTTGAGGAATACAATTACTCTTCTCGAATCAAGGCCTGAATTTTATCTCGAGAAGTATATGGAGTACTTAAAGACTCTGGTGCCTGAGGTACCTGGAGTACCTCTCAGATTCCACAGGGCAGTAGCATTCGAATTGAGAGAGTTGATGACCAGACCGCCTATGTTGTGGTTAAAGGAAACGCCAATGTATAAGGCTCTCAGGGCTGAGTTACTTAAAAGGGACATGGCAGAGGCTGAGGAGCTCAAGAGAAGGTGCGCATGCAGGGAGTATAAGATCGATGATACAGCGGTAACACCGGGCTTGGTCAAGAAAATATCCAAAGAGTTGACAGCCGAGCAGCAGTTGGTAATGTGCAAGATGATGAAGGACATCATCAAAGGCGAGATCGAGGTCAAAGTAATAGGTGGGAACATGATAATGGGCTTCAAAGGTCAGCCTACATTCGAGAAGACTGTCAGGACGGAAAGATACCACTTTTAATCTCTTTTCTTCACCGGATAAATAATGATACAAAGAAAGAGTCGGTTAAAAAATCGACTCTTTCTTTATTTATTTCGTAAAATCGCATATAATACTTCGAAGAGAGAATTTTTGGAGGTGGATATAATGGCAGAGATTGAAACAAAGTTTGCATCCCAGCTAGTAAAGGGACAGGTTATAGAATCCATAGAGGTTGATAGACACAATGTATCTATTAAACTCTTGGGTGGAGGCTATATAGATGTTAGAACAGATGGACCAGAAGGAAGTAGACTAGCTACTAAACTAGGAATAAAGTCAGAATGGGAGGTGACTAACTAATGAAGTGGGTTAAGAAGAGTAAATGGAGTAGAGCCGGAGAGACCAGGATAAAGAGAAGGTTTCTATTATTCCCAAAGACCTTGAATGGAGTGACTAAATGGTTTGAAATGGCCTCTTGGGAACAGAAATACACTGTACATTCTGGCTGTTGGGAAGACGGCGATGATATATCCTGGGATGATATTAAATGGGTAGAGAAGGAGTCGGTATAATGGACTATCTTGTGAGGTTAGGACCGTACGCTATGTTCGTACTGGGTATATCAATATTTACATGTCTCAATTACTATCAGATAGGCCATCTTAAGGCAGATTACCTCTGGCAATCCTTTTTAGGAATAGCCAGATATAACATTCTAAGAGGACCGATACTGGTAATAGGTAGTGTATTCATACAGTTCGCCTTCAGTATGTTATCATCAGGCAAAGGTGCCAACAAGTTATGGATGACTAATGCGGCATATACCATTATAGGACTGTTAATATCTATAGTGGCTACCAAGTTCTTTTACAATAAACTACCAAGTCGAAACATGATTATAGGGGTTGTAGTGATCTCCTTAGGAGTATTCATCTGCAACTTGAAGAAATAGGAGGTGACAGTATGGACTGGAAGAGGCGTAACAAGCTTAGTAATCAGATAGCCGAGTTTGATCGCATAGCTGACAAGATAAGTGCACTCAGAAATGCCAAGAGTGACTTAGGAGCAGGTGGTGGCTGGAAGTTCGACATCAAGAGCAGAAGAACAGCTGACGCTGGTTGTATCTGCTCCTCAGAATTAAGTGATGAGAATGAGCAGAAGATACGGGCTATAATATCTGAAGACATAGACCATAAGATAGCTGGGTTAGAATACGAACTTACGAAAATATAGGAGGCGGGAAGATGGGAGAATACGCAGATTATTGTATAGATCAATTAATAGAGCAAGAACTCAACTTCGGTAATTGCTTTAATCGGAAAGAGCCAGATTATTCACTATTCGTAGCAGCCATGTACAGTGATAAATGGACGACACAGGCAGGTAAGACATTGAAACCTAATGAAATGGAGCTCGGACATCTCTTAAATACTATGAGAATGCTAGAGAGAAAGGCTTCGGAACACAGGGAAAAGTACCTGGCCTATCTGAATTACCTATACCTACATGGTAAAAGAGACAATAGAATAGGTAGTACGACTGATGAAATAAGGCTCACAAGCTCAGAGACCTGTATGACATGGCTCTCAAGAATGCCGATTTATAAGGCTCTACGGAAGGAATACACCTCTAGACTCCGCTCAAAGGGCAGTTTAGTTGATAAAGTTCCTCCTAAGAAGTCCAGTTATGAGAGGTTTATCAAGAAATATCTTAAATAAGTAGTAAAGTGCTGGGAGACGTATACAGTCTGTCTGTCAAACTTTTGAATCTTGGTGCATTTTTACTTTACTTTTTAGGAAACACCGCATATAATATGTGTGCAAGGGACGATTAAGTAATCAAAACATCGAACCAGGTCGAAAGACCAAAAAATCAAAAATTGGAGGAGAACGAAAATGGCAGATGAATTAGAACAGTTCACCGGAGCAGAAGGCTCTGGAACCGAAGGTGGAGCACCCAATCCTGATACAGCAGGAGCAGCAAAGAAGGGTAGAAAGAAAAAGGCAGAAGGCGAAGGCGCTGGAAAAGCAGAGAAGCCTAAGAAAGAGCCGAAACCGAAAAAAGACAATATCGCATTCATTGACGGCCTGAAATGTATAGCATCCGTAAGGAAGACCTTACAGATTGCAATCGCTAAAAAGGCGAAATCAGTAGGCAGAGCAGAAGCCATCGCAAGGTATGAACTTGAGATCGCAGCTGCAAAGACCAAATTGGCAGACCTCTTGGCTGAAGCTGCTCAACAGGCTGATCCTGTTCAGGCATTGATTGAAATGGGAGAAGAGCCCAACAAGGTTATCACTCACTTCATCGACCAGAAGGAAAAAGCTTTCGAAGCAATCTTGACAGAGAAGAATGTCAAGGTAAGCAGAGCTACTCTGAAGAACATATCCAATGACGTACCGGTTGCTTTCTTCGCAGCATTGCCTATGGACCTTCATGAAGAAGTTGTCAACAGGCATAAGAAGAACGACTTCAGACTTCAGGCTGTATGCAAGAAGTTCAACTTCCTCGCTGATGTTGAAGCTGGCAAAATCGTTAACAAAGACGGCAAATGGGTTATACCTGGTCAGGAACAAACACCTGCACCCAATACGGAAAATGCAGGAACTGGTGATGGATCAGAGCAGAATCCGGTTTAATCAAAATGTATGAGGTCAGTCAGTTGGCTGACCTTTGGGTCGCCAGGGAGGCGAGAGTTACGGTTCTGGGTTTCGCCGCTCGGATAAACTAACTCCCCTGGCAACGCAAAGATCAGCCAAAAGCGATCTACCCCCTATACCCACACCGAAGGTCAGCTAAGAAACTAGCTGACCTCATAGTTTCTCCAGAAGAGCCCATTCAAGCGCTTCTTCTGCTCAAAGAAGACATGCTGATGGAGTTACACGTATCCTACACAATGGCTGGAGAAACTATGAGATCAGCTAAAACTGATCCACCAAAGAGATTGGTTAGCCGGGCATATTCTGCTTCTGAAAAGGAGCATGGATGCAGGGGATGCAATCTCTTACCAGAAGCCCGACGTGTCACTGGTTCAAATCCAGTTCGCACTGGTCTATGAAATACTAGATAAGGACGATAGCTCAGTTAGGTAGAGCAGTCGGGCCAGAATAATAACCGGATGACTTAGAAATAGGTTATCCGGATACTTGTTTAAAACTGGTGATCCCTCGTTCGAATCGAGGCGACTCCACAGCATTTATGAGTTAACTATAGTCCGGAAGGGCATAGCTCGTAAATAAAGGCTAGTGTAACTATCTAGTTGGCAGGAGCCGTAGCCAAGCGGATATTGCTCACAACTGAACTCGGTTATTAGTAGGCATACGGTAATCAGGTCACAGATAACAAGAGGAGCAACAAGGAGGCCAGTAAAATATATTCAGGAGGTATACTATGAAATATCAGAATAAGTGCACAACCTGTCACAGGTCTGCTGATAAGAAGTTCAGAGGGGTATACCTATGTGACGATTGTTTAAAAGAGATAAAACGAACCAAAGGAGGCAAGGGAGTTTGGGGCTCAATCATTGTCGGAGCTCTTGGCTCGTTGATTGTCTGGAGGGACATAAAGGTAGCATTTAAGAAGCGGGTTAAAAGGTAAATTTGATTCATAAATTTTTCATAAGTGCATATAATAAGTGGAAGAGGAAAGGGTGAATTTGATGAAAGAGCTGATACTGTATATTCTGTTAGGTACCTCAGTCTTACTGAACATCATACTCTTCATACTTTGGAAGAAAACCTCACATACTCTTTCAAATATGTACGACTGGAACAGTAAGATATCCAGGAAGCAAGAGTAGCACATTGACAAGTGAATATGGTTGAAAGGCTCGGTAGAGGTATCCATTCACCGATTGAACGAGAACTGTTATTCGTAATCGGTATATAAACTGGTTGGAATGGCTAAGAGATATCCAGTACCTCACGTATATACAGGTATGGCTCAGTTTGGTAGAGCTCTTGGTTTGGGACCAAGAAGTCGCAGGTTCAAATCCTGCTACCTGTACCAGAGTGTGAAAAACCGACCTCTTCTGAAAGGAAAGACAGCCACTATGTGACAGCCTTTCCGGAACAAGAAAAAGTATAGGAGTCTAAAGCTACTAGGGAACGTAGCTGAGGCTCTGGAGACCTCAAAGAGAGATTGAACAGGTATTGAACATATCCTTCGGGATCGAGGTTGATCAGAGTTCTAATTCTCAAGTAGGTCTAACGAGAAGCCCCCACCTCCCTTCTCCTAAAGAGTGCACTCAAAGGAGGTGGCCTATAATGCGGGATAGAGCAGCGGTAGCTCGTCTGGCTCATAACCAGAAGGTCAGGGGTTCGAATCCCTTTCCCGCACCCAATGAGGAATCTACTCTACTATGTAGAGTCTCACTAGTAACGTACTAGAAAAAGATTCTGGCCGTCCCACACAACGGGACCCAGTGGCAGTAGTAGTCCTGCCTTCGACCTAAAGTACCCAGTATAAAAGGTATCGGCTCGTATGTGAATCGATTCAAGTTGATACTGAATCTATAGGTAATCAAAGCTACTGGCCGTCCCACATACGGGACCCACTCGTTTTAAGGCATCTGGAGGCTGGGTAATTGAAACTCATGAAAAATAGTAGAAGGTACTCACTATTACCTCTTGGAAGAATGCATGAACCGATGCAGTGCCTGTCAAGGTTCGCCTCAAGCTGACACGAGCATGAGTGGTCTTAGTCGTAGAAGATCAAGCAGTCAGAAATAGCTCCTACGATAAATCTTGTCGATACGATGGTAGTAACTGTTTTATTCGATAAGTATGAGCCCACAGAAATACCAGATATGATATAAACTCTGTCTGGTATTTCTGTCTCATTAAAAAGAAAGGCGGGGGTTAGAATGAGACTATTTGTTCACAGTAACAAAGATGGATTCACAACAGGTACAACTCAGTCTTATGAATCTCACGAGATAAAGCCAATGAACTGGCGGATATACTTAATCGGTATAGGGCTTATACTAATAATAGCCCTTCCAGAGCTACTAGAGGATAAAGGAGCCTGGGTTAGACATTTCCTAGACTACCTATCTTAATACATACTTTACCCCTTCAGCCGGAGCTAACCACTCCGGTATTTTTATGCTCTTTTCTGGAAATCTCAGGTATTTTTAATAAGGTAATTATATAGCCTACCCAAAAATATTAGCTATATACTTGTTTGCGCGAGCTGTATATTCATGTATTTAGCCCTTTCCAAATAATTTTATACCATGGTAGGGATGTACTCCTTGTATTCGCCCCTAGTAAACGTACTAGTATGGTGAAAGGAGGGTTCAAAATGAGTGAATTAGACCAGGATAACTTGTTCGATCAAGACCCAGACACATCAAAAAGTAGTGTAGTAACCATACAGATTGATGAACGCCTAACCATGCTTGCTCAGTTGCTTGCTATGGGTAAAAGTATTGCTGATACAGCTCTTGAACTTCAGAGGTCTGAGGCCTGGGTTAGAGCACACAAAAAGGACCCTATAGTCAAAGATATCATCAAGTCCTTACAATCTGAAGCATTAGAATCAGCCAAAACTATGATAACTCATAGCGCTATCAAAGCAGCTGGGGCTCTTAACGCCCTTTTAGATGACCCTAATCCAGGGATCAAATTAGCAGCAGCTAACTCAGTGCTTGACAGGAACGGATTAAGGCCTCCGGAAAAGGGTGGTATGGTCAATGTTCAGGTTAACATCAGCACCGAAGAGCGTAAACAGAAACTAGCTGCTCGTATGGAAAGGATGAAGGCTGATGAATGACCTGCTTAAAGAAATAGATATAGAGCGTCTTGATGACGATGATATAGAAGACGTGGAGCAACTTCTGCTAGAAGAAGAAGCAGAAAGAGGTCTTAATGACCTTTATTATTTTGACAAGTATATATTGGGTTACAAGGATATGTCCCCGAGAACACATAAACCATTATGTGACTTCCTGGAGGATGCGACAAGAAAGAAAAAGCATATCGAGTATCCCAGAGGTAATTTTAAGAGCTCAGTAGCAACCATAGGTTATACAGTACAACAGGTTGCTAAGAATCCTAATATCCGTATACTTATAGATAATGAGGTCTATGGCAACAGTAAAAACTTCCTAAGAGAGATAAAAGGGCACATGGAGAATGAAGAGGTATTAGCTCTTTACCCTCAACTGGAATGTGATAAGAGAATAAATGACGGCTGGACAGAGTCCACCGTTATTACTAAGTCCCGAACAAGGGTCTTAAAGGAACCGACCATAGCCTGTGCAGGACTAGATCAGATTAAGATCAGTATGCACTTTGATATAATAATCATGGATGACCTTGTTTCACCAAGAAACGTTACCACAAAGGACCAGATAGATAAGGTCGTAGAGCATTATAAGTTGGCCTTATCCCTATTAGAGCCTAATGGTTACCTGATCATAATAGGAACCAGATATCATTACTCTGACTTATATGGTTACCTACTGGAAAACGAGAGGGAGGTATTTGACCATCTAATACTCCCAGCTATCTTAACTGAAGAATCTGTTGATTCTCTTAAGGAAAAGTTCCCTGAACTCCATGCGAAGTATAACTATCAGATTGGTGAACTTCTATTTCCTGAAAGAATTACATTAGAGTTTCTCCAGGAGCAAAGAGCTTCACAAGGTCCATACATCTATAACTGTAATTATATGCTTAACCCGATCAACCCTGAAGAATCTGACTTTCAGAAAGAATGGTTACAGTATTATAGAGGTTCGCTGGTAAAGGAACTTGGTAAGTATTATCTGAATGTTGAGTGGGTAGGTAACTGGAAGAAGACAGCACTAGAAGGTTATACCGTACCTTTCAAGGTGCCAGTCAGAATAACCACTACTTGGGACCCAGCCAATAAGAAAAAGAAAACTTCTGACCATACCGGCGGTTCAACTGTTGGTACTGATCCAGAAGGAAGATGGTTCATCTTGAATCTCACGAGGGATAAGTTTAATCCTAAGGAGGTAGTTGATCATATATTCCAAGAAAACATCGAGTTTGAAGCTGAGATAACCGGTGTTGAGGAAGAAGGTAAAGAGACGATTAAGTTCTATCTGATAGAAAGAATGAAAAAGCTCGCTAAGTTCTTCAGACTTAAGGAATTAAAGTCCGGGGGTGTAGCGAAAGAAGATAGAGTTAAACGCCTTATACCACGGTTCGCTAATGGTATGGTCTTTCTCCCCCTCCATCTATATCGTAAGAACTGGGAAGGACAACAAGTAGATATAGTAGAAGGATTCGAAGATGAGTACATTTATTTCCCGTTAGCTAAGAAGGATGACGTAATTGATGCCCTGGCTTATCAAGAGCATCTTATGGTAAGAACCAAGAAAGGTAAGGATAAAGAAAGACGAGAAGGTAGATCAAGACTTATACAATAAGGAGGTGGAAATGCTGAATGGAAAATAGAGTAGGTGTTAGAGTAGTAAAAGCCGACAAACCAACTGGAGGTTCTGGACAATTAACAGACCCTTTTGCTGACGTCTATGAAACTAATGGTCTCATAGAGCCACCATATACGCCCTTGGATTTTGCGAAGATGCCAGAGACAAGTAATATGCTCCAACCCTTAATCGACGCATACAAGACTAATATAGTTGGCTTCGGTTACAGCTTTAAGTACAACATAGACATGGAGAGTCAGGACATTGACCAGGCTATGAAAGATAGAGCCAAGAAAGAATGGATGGCCCTGGATATGTTCTACGGCTACTGTAATTTCGATCAGACTTTCGTAGAAGTTAACAAGAAGATGATCGATGACAGGGAGCGTATTGGTTGGGGATGTATAGAGGTTATTCCTAGAGGTAACGGTTTACCGGGAGGCTTCGAATATATTCCTGCGCACACTATACGCATGAGCAAGGTTAACCCAGACGTACAGCAGATTCCTGTAATGGCAGTCGGAGTTGATGGCAAGCAGGTTAAGATAACCTTTGCTAAGAGATTCAGAAAATTCTGTCAGATAAGAGAGGTTGATGACAACAGGGTATGGTTCAAAGAGTTCGGAGATCCAAGAAGAATGGATAAGTTAACTGGTAAGTTCGAGATTGAAATGGATGGAGCTGGTAAACCAGTTACAACTACTATCTTACCTGAGAATGAGGCCACTAGCTTAATGTATTTCCCAATTCACGTCCCTTATAGCCCGTACGGTGTTCCTAGATGGCTTGGTAATCTACTTAGCATACTTGGCTCACGTAAATCTGAAGAATTAAACTATAATTACTTCAGTAAAGGGAAGCACATACCAATGGCAATACTCGTTAAGAATGGTATGCTCACTAAGTCGAGTATCGACGAACTGAAAAACTATTCTAATCAATTGTCCGGTGTAGATAATGCTCATGGTTATCTCATAATTGAGGCCGAAGGTTTTGATCAGGGAGAAGGATTTGACGAGAAGGCTGGACCACCAGTTGATATCAAACTTCAGCCATTGACCCAGGTTATACAACATGACGCTCTATTCGGTGAATATGATAGTCGTAACAGGGATAAGATAAGATCATCCTTCAGATTACCCCCTATATACACAGGGGAGAGCAAAGATTATACAAGGGCTACAGCAGATACGGCCAGAGCCATCGCAGAGGAACAGATATTCAATCCGGAGCGAGAAGAATTGGCTCATAAGTACAACAGATCAATAAATTCTGCTACTGGTATTAGGTATGTGGAACTTTACTTTAAAGGACCTAACCTTACCAATAAAGTCGAGCTGGCACAAGCTGTTGATATATACGCGAAGGCAGGAGCTCTCACTCCGAATATGTTAATACAGGCTGTTTCAGAGCTATTAGGTCTTGAGTTTGAACCTATCATAGACGCTTGGGGTAACGTTCCAATGCCACTCTCTATAGAATTTATAAGAGCTGGCGTTAAGATTCCCGAAAAAGGGGAGAAGATAGAAGTCCCAGCAGCTGATGGTACAGCGACAGACACAACAGCCACTGATACAACTACCACTGATCCTGCATTTACAGATTCTACAGCTGACCAGACTATAAAACAATAGATTGGAGGGAATGATAATGAAAACTATACGTGAAGAGGATACCAGTACCTTTATAGGTACTGCGGCTGAGATGGCGGCACATATAACTGGTGTCGAAGAAGGTTCAACTTTCATAGTAATAGATGGAAATGAGGACATAGTAGGCTCTTATATGCTAGTAGGTTCAAAATGGGCAGATAAAGCTATACTTAACGGCTCATCCTCAAGTTCAAGCTCCGGAGGTAACCTGCAGGTAGAAGATACTGAAGTTAGTTCTGCTAATCCAGTGCCTATCGAGATAATCTCAGGTGGAGCACCAGCTAATATGCAGGTAGGTGATGCAGTAGTAAGTGATGCGAACCCAGTACCAGTAGAGATCGTAGCCGGTGGAGCACCAGCTAATATGCAGGTAGATGACGTAGCAGTCGATAACGCAAACCCAGTTCCTACAAGGGCTGTAGCAGTTAATACTCAGGTAGGTACAGATTCTACCATAGCTTTTGCTAACAGCGATGGAGCAAATACTCAGGTCGTCCTTGATATCACGGCTCCGACAACTAAGCGCGGTAGATACATGTTAAGCATTTATAACCCGTCGACTGTAACAGGTCTAACTGTTAAGGTACTCACTAAGATAACATCTTTTGGGTCCGGCACAAGGTATGGGTGGCTCAAGACAGTATTAGTACCCGCAGCACAGACTTTTGATGGTACCTCTATTGATACCTACTCAGAAGAACTACCAAACATCTTCGCTGAAGGTGATGCAAGATTGGTAGTATCCAATGACACAGGTCTCGGTGGGTCTGATGCTTTCAGTGCATATGCCAGATTAAGAGAGGCTGAATAGGAGGTGACGTCAGTGGCTAAGATATTGGATGCTGTTAAACCGAATAAGAAGGGTCTGATATTACAATTGGATATGGGGCATCCAGGTAAGAAGATTCCAGATACTTCTGGTAACCACCTTGACGCTATCGTATATGATTCTACTCTGGTAAAGGCCAATTCCGTTTATGCTAGGAGATTTAAAGGAGTATCGGGAAGCTATGGCATAGTTCAGGCTACCCCTCTATTCCGTAAATTGAAAAGCATAAGATTCTGGTATAAACCGCTTGGTAGACCGGGTGTTGGTGGAGCTTCAGATACTGTATTCAATCTTTATCTCGACTCTAATAACCAATATAGAATCTGCTTCGACTCGGATAATCAGGGTTGTAATGTCATCGGCGTAGCCATAGTCAATGGTACTACCATAAGCACTTGGGGCAAGGCTGGAGAGATAATAGCTCCCCGCATATGGCATTGTGTAGAGATTGAATTCTCTAACCCTATGAAGATGAAACTTGATGGGCAAGATTGGACCTCTACTGATTCTATAGATTGGGGTGTAGATAGTTTTGATAACACTCTACGTATAGCCTGCAAGTTCGATGGCGGAGGTAATTGTAATATGGAATTGGGTCTCATCGAGATGTTTGATTATTACAGGACTCTTGATGAAGCCAAAAGAGACTATCTAAGAGAGTTACCATATTATCAGGGACGTATACCTAAGAATCTGTTAACTAATCCTGGTTTTGAGGACTCCTCTGACTTCTATGGTTGGGATTCAAATACCTGGTGCATAGGCGATCCGGCTGTTCTGGTACATGACTTTACAGGTTGTTCCATAGTAACAGATAAATTCTCCTCTGGAACAAAATCTATAAAAATGTCCCCTGACCGATCACCTGGTTACTTTGTCCAGATAAGACAGTATAAGAATTTCTTTCAGTCAGCTATTAAGCCCATTAGAGTGGAGGTAACTGCCTCAGGTGCTAACATAGTTGCTACTGGTACCTCTTTTAGTGTCAGTGGGTATGTAGAATATATGGACAATTCTGGTGAATGGAATCCTGATTGGCTCTTTGCTAAGACCAAAGACACAATGTGGCCTACAGGTACGTGGGATTGGATCACCAAATGTCAGGAAGGTACCCCACCTAAGACTGTTAAGTATGTATATGTGGATATAACTATATCTGATAGTTGGGCTACAGTACCAGCACCAATCGCTTGGATAGACAATGTCGTATTATTTGAACCCTAATCTGTTTATTTTTCTCTGGTTTAGGCGTGTACCTTGTAAAGTAGTTGGTTTTTCGCTCTTGTTTAGTGAAAGAGTCTAATAACTAGCTCGCGCAAATGAGTACACGGCTTAAATTTTTGGGTAGGATATATAAACATCTTACCCAAAAAGCCAAGGGAATCCAATTTTCCCTATTATTTTTATTAAAAACGTAGGAGGTGAACGAAATGGCTAGGAAACTTACCGAGTTAAATGTACAATTTATTAGTCTGGTTAAGAAGGGCGCTAATGGCGAGCCTATAACAGTTTATAAGTCTTCTGAATATAGTGGGCCGGGGGAGAATATGAAAGAAACGATGGTCACGATATGTAAAGTAGATGAACTAAACCATATCGTTAAGGGCATAGTCTATAAGCCAAATGAGCTTGATGCTCATGGAGACTGGATGGAGCCAGAGGAAATAAAGAAAGCTGCTCATAACTTCATGAAGAGCGGCAATATCGGTAACATAGACACCGGTCATAACCTACAAAAGGTTGATGCATTTGTCTGTGAGAGCTATATAGCCAAAGCTAATGACCCAGAAGGTTATACAGAAGGAGCATGGGTCGTAGCAGTAAAGATTGAAGATTCCGAAGTTTGGGATTCAATATCAAAAGGAGACTACCAAGGCTTTAGTATGTGGGGAAAAGCCTATGCTATAAAGGACGTTGTACCGGAGACAGCCGAGGTAGTTACTGAGAAATCAGTAGAAGTACCCAATACTGAGAAAGGAGGAAATCAAGTGGGTGATACTAAAGTAGTAAAGACAGAAGGTACACCGGAAGGATCCCTCAGCATCATAGAAAAGTTTGTTGAAAATATGAGAGGATTATTCGGATCCGGTCCGGTGAAGGTTGAAAAGGCCAAAGACCTCAACACAGATGTTGACTACTCGTCATTTACCTCTAGAATTAAGAGTATCAGAGGCAACATATCTAATGCTATTAATGCTCTAGATAATACGATGTGGGAGATATACTGGAATGACCAGATTGAGAACGGGAAAGAACTTATCCTCCAGAATATAGATGAATTTAAAAACTATGTAATGGAAGTTCTCAATGGTGGAGTTGAGATTCAAAAGTCCTTCTTCTTAGTCGAAAATAGGACTAAAGTTGGAGGCGAAATAATCGCTAAGGAGGCGGATGCAGACATGAAAGCAGAAGACATTCAGAAATTGTTCGAACCGATAGCCAAGCAATTGGATGAGATCGGTGGAAGACTCGAAACAGTCGAGAAGAAAATGACTGAAACAGCCGGCACAGAAGCACAGGTTGAAAAGGCAACAGAGCAGATAGTAAAGACCGAAGAGAAAGTAGACGCGGTTCAGGCTCAGGTTGAAAAGGCAGCAGAGAAAGCAGTTGAAGTTGATGTCATCAAGGCAGCTCTCGAAGCAGGTATAGCTCAGATTGAAAAATCTATCGGTGGACTATCTGATAGGATAGCAACAGTTGAGCAGGCAAGAGGGTTATCAGCACAGGTACATGGCACAGAAGTTAAGAAGTCCATGGACCCTTGGGATGGAGTATTAAACATCTAAGTCGCAGCGAAGTAGTTAAGACCAAGTGTACAGTAATTACCAGTATTCATTCGAAAATAAGCCAAAAGGAGGCAGAACAATGAACAATCAGGATTTAATCATCAAGGAAGCGATCGGCACAGCTGATTTTAAAAGCGCCGGCGGTTATTTGAACACAGAGCAGTCAAACAAGTTCCTCAGGGGGGTTATCGATCAACCTACCATAATCAAGGCTGCCAGAAGCGTCATCATAGACGGTGAGAACAAAAAGATCGAGAAAATCGGTTTCGGTTCCAGAATAATGAGACCGGGTGTGGAAAATACGGCTCTTACTTCTGACAAGTATGCAAAACCTTCCTTCGGTAAGGTTGAGCTTGCTACAAAAGAAGTAATTGCTGAAGTAAGACTTTCTTACGACACCTTGGAAGCAAACATCGAAAGAGCGCAGTTGAAGAATACCATAATCCAGATGATCCAGGAAAGAGTAGCACTCGACCTCGAGGAATTGGCATTACAGGGAAAACTTACTTCTGACGACGCATACCTTGCAATACTCAACGGTATCTTGTTCAAAGCAAGCTCACACGTTGTTGATGGTGAAGGCCACGAACCCTCTTTGACTTTGTGGACAGATCTGATCAAAGCCGTTCCTTCGAAGTACATCAGGGACCCGAAAGCCTGGAGAATCTGGACTTCCAGAAACATCGACCTTGCTTGGAAGAACAAGATAGCTGCAAGAAACACAGTAGCCGGCGATAGGTTCTTACTTGAGAACACCAATGCTACAGCTCTTGGTTACACAATCGAGCCTGTTGCTATGATGCCTGAAGATTTGACCTATGATCCTACCCCTTGTGTAACTCCAAACAGCAGCGGAGACGAAGTTGAGAACCTTGGCGAAGCATTATTCACACATCCTCAGAACATCGTTATCGGTTTCACAAGACAGGTACAGATGGAACAGGATAAGGACATCTCAGCAAGACAGCACATAATCGTTGTAACAATGAAAGTTGACGTTGCTATCGAGGAAACTGATGCTGTAGGTAAGTTGATCAATCTGAAGCCCTCATATACTGAGTCGTAATATGCGGGGCTAGCTATTAGCCCCTACTATTACCCTTAAGGAGGGATTCGATGAAATACTTCGCAACTTTGATACAAGGTATGACCTACTCCGTTAGCGGTAAGAAGTTCGTTAAGGATAAGAGAGTCCCGATTGATGAGAATCTCTTCACTTACCTAAGTGGTAAGTCTATATTCCATTGTGAAGCTGAGCCTCAGGTTATTCCTGAGATAAACTTAGCTCCTACGGAATTAGAGACTGCCATAGCGGAAGCTTCTAAAGCGGCGTATGAGGCCGAAAAAGTAGTAGAACCAGCAGTTAAACCTGTTGGTGGAGCCATAGAAGTAGCAGACCTCGGCACTGCTACTATAAAGCAGCATCAAGCTGATAGAAAAACAGGCCGGGGCAAAGGAAAGAAATTATAGGAGGTGAAAGCAAATGGTAAAGTTCATAGACGCGTCAGTCGTAGCTGGTCTATATCCCAATTTAGATAGTACTTCAAGAAACGCTCTTAACGAGAGTATTACGAAGATGATCAATGAGTACTGTAATACTACGTTTGAAGAGATGACATATACTGGGGAGAAGTATGACAGCAAGGCTGAATTCGTACCAGATCACCTCCCTATAAACTCTGTTACTACTCTCATAGATGATGAGAATACGGCTTGGGTGGAGGATACAGATTATTATGTTTATCATAACAAGATAATCATCAATGTACCATCCAACAAACGTAAGGCCATCACTATTACCTACAAGGCTGGATTTACAGTAGTTCCTGAAATGGTTAAGAAAGTGGCCACTGAGCTACTCTATTACAAGGCCTTCAGGGAAGATGAGGGTAGCAAGTTATTCTACCCAGAACAGACTTTTGAGGAAAGGACGTATAAGTGGGACCGCAATACGAACGAACTCAGCATAATGTCTAAGTTATCAAGATGGGTACAAAAATCTCCTTCTAGAGATAGTAGGAGTTCAATACGTGTGGGGGTTATGTAAATGAATGGACATGAGACTGCCGCAGAAAACTTAATAAACAACATGGGCTTTAATGTCACTTTAGAGACCAAATATCGGGTCCAAAGGGATACCGCTATAGGTGATGAAAGATTAGTCTTATCAGACACCTTCGGTCTCAAGGTCGGGCATGTCTTAAATATAGGTGCGGACACAGTCGAGATTGCATCCATTGACAGAGATTCCCTAATTGTAGATTTGACTGGTCCGCTTAGTGAAGAGCATCTTACTGGAGCCTACCTTCAGAAGATAGTGAACACTAAAGCTACTTCTCCAAAGGCCAGATCGTCTAATAAGGATTTGTTTGAGCTAACCAGGTCAATTAGAATCGCTAAGGATCACATAGTAAATTATGGCTCCATAGTCACTAGGGACGGTGACAGCTTCTTCGTAACCGGCTTTAATGATAGTGATTTGACCTATTTGCTCAAGATACATCTAACTAATAGAAGGTTGAGCCTACAGAGATATCAAGACGGCCCATTCAATGGGTTCGGCTATGACAAAGAGTGGCACACTTTATATACCGGAGTGCCAGCCTACTCAGAGCATATATCTTCAAGAATGGACCTACAAGAATCTGGTTATAATGCATCTACTTATCAGGTAATAACTATGCCTGAGGTTTATGCAGAAGACCTTCTCTTAACAGATAGGATACTCGTTGGTCAGTTCGATAAGTTTAAGATAATAGGCTTTGATAGGATGAAGTTAAGGAATCTTTTAACGGTCATCGTCGATTACGATGAAGATAGATAGGCGGGGGTGAAAGAATGAGTACTGAATGCGAAAGATTAGTAACCATATACGATTGTCTGTCTCAGGACCCTGATATCCTTGAAGCTATGGGGCTGACAGGTGAACTTGATCAGCTAATCCAAACCAGAATCTGCAAGAGTAAGCAGTTTGGTAACGTTACAGACGATAACCCTCGTATAGCTATCTGGGAGGGAACTCCTAGACCACAAAACGAGAAGGTGAACACACATCGATTAAATCTCGATATAGTGGTCCCTTTGGAATCACAAAGAAGCCGAGGTCTGGCACTAGCTATAGCAGATCTCATCAAGGTTTGTAAAGCATTAAAATCAGCTAGTATGGGAACTGGGTTACATTATGTAACTACCAAGCCAGATCAGCAGACTGCAATCGGCTGGTATAAGGCAACGGTTGTATACACTTACAACTATATTGAAAAATAATCCGACAAGGAGGAATTAGAACATGGATGCATTACGTTATTACATGGACGGTCCTGGCGAAGTCTTGATCATGACCTCTGACTTTGATCCAGGTACACCTGATCTCGAGAAAGTAATATGTTCAATGACCTGTAAAACAGCAGCTTTCAGAGGCGGCGTTACACAGGAGAACGTTACCGGTGGTAGAGGCCTCTTCCCTAAAAGGAAGTACCTGACAGAAAGGAACGTAACGTTCGAACTTGAAGACTGCGAAATGGACTTCAGGTACGTATCAATATCACAGGGCGAAGACATCAACATAGCTGCTACTACAGTCTATGCCTTCGGTGAAGATTTCGCTTACACCATCAACTCCAGCACAGGCGTAGCAACACTCGGAGAAACACCTTTGGACGGCACACTTGTTGTACAGTTCGCAGATGGAACTCTTTGTACTGAAGCTGCAACACCATCCACAACTGGTCAGTACAGTTTATCTGGAAAGACTTTGACATTCTCTACTGCTGACAAGGGTAAGGATATCAACACATTCTTCCAGTATACTTCTGACGCTGCAACAAAGACAGTAAGCACACTCAGTGACTCTCTGCCAAAGACAGTTAAGGTTATCCACAAACAGCCTACATTCGATAATGACAACGTTATCACTGGCTACCAGTTCATAGAAATATTCAAGCTTCAGCCTTCAGGCGAGTTTGAAGAAGCCTATGCAGAAAAACAGGCCTTTGCACCGAAGCTGACATTCGAGCTTGTTGATCCTAAGAGAGCAGACAAAAAAGTGGTAGACCACAAATGGGTACCTGTAGCCGCAGCTTAAGACTACAGTGACTGAGAAGTTTAGGAGAGGGGCAGTCGCTCCTCTCCTCTACTTTTGTTTATAGAGATTATAAGAATAGGAGCGGATATATTATGGATGACAAAATCAATTCAACAGTACCAAATAAACCTGAAAATAAATTACTCGGTCAGCCATTTCCTCTTCGTATAGGCGACAGAGTTTCTGATCTACAGCCAATACGTGTTATAGATTGGCCGAGGTTCGCAAGGGTGTCATGGGTATTCGATATTCCTAGACTCCAGGAGATATACGCGTACAAGGACGCTTACGAGTCTCTAGATGAAGCTCTTAAGGTTATCACGAGACAGGAAGCTGTACCGGAATGTTATGCTGACATGACTCAAAAACATTATGCAGAACTCAGAAACATAGTCACTCAACAGAATGATTTGGACTTCGAGTTCCTGCACCAGAAGATGGATAAAGAAGCAAAAAAAGATTAGGCCCTACCTTATCAATCAAGCAGGGGATTAAGGTCTTAGCTGTTCACTTATGCAAGACCCCGGATGAAATAAGACAGATGTATATGGTAGACTTTACTGCTTTGATAGGTGAATTAGGTAGGAAGTTGGCCTGGGACATTAGCTTGGCAGCAATGCCAGCCTCTGGTAAACCTCCAGAGAAAGAACTTCATCCATTATCTCCATCGACGGAGGACTCAGGTAGGGCGTCACAAAACACTGTTAGCTTAGGAGGATTCCTCGATAAGCTTAACACAATGAATAAGTCAAGAAGGCTGAGGTGATAAGAGTGGCAAAGAAAGATTTTAATATGCCGGATGACCAATTTCATAGCCTGGATTTCTTCCAAATGTTGGATCATACTCAAGGGGATGCAAGTCTAATTGCGGATGACCAATACAAGAAGATATCTATGATGTCCAAGATTCAGAAGATGAATCAGGACGTTGCCTCTGGTTCTATTGATCCGAGCCAGATAAATGCTAAACGGTTAAAGGCTATTAGCAAGTTAGGATCAAGTATAGGTAACTTACCTGGTCTTAATGACTCAGCACAGAAGACTCTGACTAACTATGTAAAGTATATAGAAACCAGTATGACTGTAATGTCGAAGACAGGTAAGGCTGTTAATAAGGCTCAAGAGTCTGTTAAGAAGTCCCTTAAACAAGCCTCATCGGTTAAAGCACCAAGTACAGCTGGTAAAGACTTATATAGAGAGGCTGAAAAAGTAGTAAAAGCCCAGGAGAAGTCGGCTGCTAACATGGGTCAATTGGCAAAGGCTAGGGCTAAGTATAATAGCTTGAGTACACCAGAAAAGATATTCAGGAAAGAGCTAAAATTAATACAAGACAAACAGATACGGCAGATGACTGTCGAAGGTCTGAAAAAAGCTCCTGCATACTTTTGGGAGAATCCCGCCAGTTCCTCTGGTAAGCACCATCAAGAATGGTCTAGAGGGAGAGGCGGTTTAGTTCAGCATACTAGGGATATGATGCAGACTATAGGCAAGTCAAACGTTCCCGGCACTCCTTTGTTCAATCAAGGCTTAGGTAAATTAGCTGGGAAACAAAAAGACATAGCCCTAATGGGTGCAGCTTTTCATGACTTATCTAAGTACCAAGCCGGTACAAAGGATAAGACTACTGGGTGGGAAATGTATGACCCAGCACATGACAAGAAAGTATTCTCTGATGTACTTCCTAAGGATTACAGGAAACAGTTACTGCAGACTCTTGGTAGAAAAGACTATGTAGCCCTCAACAGAGGTGTTAGATATCATATGGCCAAGAAAGGTCTTGAGGGTGTAACTGCAAAAGACGATTCCTTCAGACAGGGTACGGACATTGCCAAGGCTATATCCTATTCAGATGGATATAGTGCAGGTAGTCCACATGGAAGCCCAGGTAGAGAGAAAATAAACGATGTCATAATGGGTAGAGTTGATAGAAAGATTGATGATGCAGTTCAGGCTACTACGGCATCTGATATGAATAAAGGCTCAGCCAAGTATGGCACCAGAACCCAAGCTTTAAAGACAGGGCTAGCTAATAAATGGTCCGAAGCTTTACAGCAAGGTCCCGCAGCACCACATGCAGTAAGAAATGATCTGGCCAGATATGGTTTACCTTTTACTACAGGTGACTCAGCTATAGGCGACCTTATGAAGTATCAAGGTAACTTAAGAGGTATGAGAGAAGACGGTAAACAGACTTCTAATATCAGAGACTATTTTAAGTCTACACATGACGCACTTAAAACTGGTGCTGACCCTTGGAAGGCTATTGATCCAGACTTGATAAAATCTTACTATCTTAACCCTGATATAGTTAAGAGGGCTGCTGATCAACTTAAGAACTCTAAGAATAAAGATGCACAAAGAGACGGTCATACCATGACTGCTGTAAGTAATAGAATGGACACCATGTTGAAAGATGTGGTAGCTAGTTCTATGACCAAAGGTGGTAGAGAGAACGTAATAGGTGGGCTTAAACAGATTGATGATATGACAAAGTCTGTTAGCAAGATGGAGACTCAGAATGCTCAAAGAATCATAGAGCAGGCTAAGGCAACATCTGCCGCTAAAAAGGCACCTGGTATGATGGCTGATATGCAATACGGTTCCTACATGGCTAATAGACATCCAGCACTGGCACAGATACAGCAAGTGTATGATATAAAGAGTCCTCAGGTGCTGATGGAACATGCCAAAGCTATCAAGTATGCCACATCTGCCGAAAGAGATATACTTAAACTGGAAGAACAAAAGCTCCGTATACAGAACATGCAGAGATATGGAAGACCTACTGCTCCTGCCGCTTCTTATGGGGGTGGAGATAGTGGTGGTGGAAGTAGATCAGGTGGTGGCGGCTCTGGGGGCGGAAATGCAGGTAGTGGCGCTGGTTACATGTATAATGCGAAAAATATGCTCTGGGGGGTCGCAGGACCATTATTAGGCTTCCAAAGTATAGTAGGAGTACTAAACATGTCGGCCGAAGCCATCAAGAACAACGAGTTAGCCCTCATTAATCTTCGAAGGGTATTTGATGGAACTCAAACAGACTTCAAGATGTTGGCTACTGAGTTAACTGACTTCTCTATCCAATATGGTGACTCATTAGAGAATGTCGGTAAGATTCAGGAGGAATGGGCTAAAGTAGGTAAAAATACCTATGCTGATATCAGTAGCTTAACAGGGGTTACGGAGTTAGCTCTTAATACTTCGGATCTTACTAATGCAGCTGATGCAGTTAAATACTTGAACTCGTCCTTGATACAGATGGAATTACCAGCTACTAAGGCGTTAGACTTACTTGACTCTTGGAACAAGACAGCAGATAAATTCCCAGCCGATACGAAGGACTTCGCAGATGCTTATCAGAGAGCAGCATCTTATGCAAAGAACGTTGGTCTGGATTACAATCAGTTAAATGGTATTATATCCATATTAATAGAACGTACCGGTAGATCAGGTGAGGAAATTGGAACTGCTTTAAGGTCCATATTCTCTAATATCTTCAAACCTAAGTCTATCAAGACTCTTGAAGGACTTGGCATACAAATGTATGAGCTCGGAGAAGATGGTCAGAAGTTAACTAATAAGTTCAGAGACTTCCCTGCTATAGTAGCCGATGCTGCTAAAGCCTTTGATAAGTTCCAATCCGAAGGTGCGACAGCTAAGACAGTAGAACTTACTAGGTCTTTAGGAGAAACTTGGAGGAGAAACTTTGCAATAGCTTTACTCGAAGGCTGGAACAGCTTCGACAAAGTAACTGCTATCTCTGCTGAGTCTGAAGGCTACTCGATGAAGAAGAATGAAATGACTATGGAGTCTTTGGCTAAGAAGTCTCAGCAGTTAAAAGCAGCTCTTGCCGAAACTGCAGTATCAGTTGGTGAAGCTGGTATCTTAGGGGCCCTCAAGAACGTAACTGGTGGTGCTACAGATGCCCTTACTGGATTCAATAATTTGGACCCTGGTGTAAGAGACTTGATAACTACCTTCCTAGGCTTACAGGCTGCTATGTTCGCAGTAAATAAGGGATTCAAGATATTAACTGGCGACTCTATGGGTCTCATCAGTAAGATGGGCGCTAGCTTAGCTACCTTATTCACTGGTACTGGTAGTAGTGGTGGATTCCTAGCTAATAAGGTAGCCGCTGAAGCCGCAGCTATGCTTCAGTTAAAGGGCATATATGCCTCCGAAGCAGAAGCAATGACAGCTGTAAAGGCTGCTATGGTAGAACAAGGATTGATGCAAAGTACGACAACTGCAGGGACTGTAGCTAATACAGCTGCCACAGAGGCCAACACTGCTGCTCAGGCTGCTAATGCTGAAGCTAATGTGGCCGAAGCTGCAACTGAGACAGTTAATACCGAAGCCACTGTTGCTAATACAGCTGCAGATGTGGCCAACGCTGAAGCTAACGTTGCTGAGTCCGCAGCCGAAGTAACTAATGCCGCAGCCAAGGATGCTAATACTGTTGCTACTGAGACCCAGATGGCAGTTGAGAAAGCAGCTATAGCAACTAAGCAGGCTCTGGCCTTCTGGAGCGGTTTGGTAGTAACGGCCCTTATCTTACTGGTCTACTGGATAGCAACATACAAAAAGCATACAGCAGAGCAGATAGAAAAGGAAATGCAAGAATATCGGGCTATGCAGCAGAAGCGAGTTGAGGTAGATGCTACCATAAAGAAGTACAACGAAGCCACAAAGGCTGTTGATACTCTAAATGCTAGCATAGAGAAATTAAATCAATCACCAGGAACCAATGCTCAGGATATGTTGAAGCAGAAGACAGAACAGCTTACCAAGGCCAATGAAGATTTGGAACAAGTACAGATTGACCTAGCCAAGGTTCTACCAGCTGCTACTACTAAATTTAATGAGCAAGGTCAGGCTATGGCAACCAATATAGAACTGGCTAATAGACTAGCAGAGGCACAGAAAAAGGGTGCTGATCTAGCTAATGAAGCTCTGGCTGCTAAATACAAAGTATCTAAGGAAGAGACCGAGAAAGAGTTAGCTGATCTTGTTAAAAAGCGTCAGGCTGAGATAGATAATATAAATTATCTAAGTAAGCTGGATGGCGAGAAGAAAAAGGGTATGCCTGGCTTCCTTGGTAAGACTACTGAGTTGCATGCAGAGACTGCTACTTGGGATACACCTACTCAGATTGGTCAAATGGGCTGGGGTGGTACGTTCAATATGTTCAACAAGCAGTTCTGGACTAACAATGATGAATATATGAGAACAACTGCCATAGAACATTCCAGTAAAGCTATTCAAGATATGTCTAAAGACATAGAAGCTCTTGAGGGTTCACTTGGTCAAGGTCAACAAGCTTATGACGAGTTAATCTTAGCTCAGGCTAGAGAACAAGGTAAGTTAAGGGCCTCTAAGAAGGATACTCAGGAGTACATGGATGTACTAAATCAGGCTAATCAAGTAATAGCTAGTTCTCAATCTGATGCTGGTAATGCAGAAGAAGAATTCGGTAAGAACGTAGACAGGGTTGAGAAGTACATCTCTGTTGTGGCTAGAAGTAAGAACCATTTCTCTGACTCCTATAGAACGGCTATAAAGGAACTCACTGATAGTATACCAGAATTAGCAAGGGTAGCCGCCAGTGAGGGTAAAGAAGTAGGCGAACTTGGGGCAGATAGAATACAAGAGATAACCAACGCCGAACTCGAAATAATGAGGGAGGGGAGCATAAAGAAACAGAAAGAGTGGCAAACAGAGACAGAGGCACTAATCAAAAACATCGAAGTTCGACTCAAGGCTCTTGATGAGGAAAGAAAAGCTTGGGAAGCAAGACTCGAAGGTAATAAGAAAGTCCAAGCCAGTCAGAAGAAGTTCTATGACTTCACCAAGACACCTGAGCAGAATAAGAAGATAATGAATGGGGGCTCAGCCAATGATCCGCTCTGGGATTTACCAGGTATGCAATCCATGCGCGAGAGCATGCAAAGGACTCTGGATAATGACCCTCAATGGCAGGCTTATCTTAAACAGATAAATGGACCTACCGAAGAGGAAAAGGCTATAGCTAACGACGCCATAGCTAAAATTGATGCCGAGACCAAGGAACAGGCCAAAGCACTGGATCAACTAAGGTCAGCTTATGATAATTCCAAAGATGTCCTAGCATCCCTAATGGTTAATGTCCCTGGAATAGACTCCGCAGATGTAAGTGGTAGTAACAATAAATATAAGGCTCTTGAAAGGATACTTCGTACCGTAGACTATATGCTAAAAGGAGTTTCAGAAAGAGTATCCACTCTTGATAAGTTATGGAAAGATGATGCAGACAATGTATCCTACCTAACTGCCAAGAAAGCGGCCCTGATAGCAGAATCTGCTGTATTAAAAGATGCTATATCCAAGCTGACAGGTCAGATGAAAAAGCTGAACAGACAGGCGGACGATGATGCTGAGAAATGGTACGAATTGGACAGTAAGGTTTCTGATTACACTGGAAAGCTTCTAGAAAACATCCAAGCTCAGGAGGACCTTGATAAGCTGAACATGACCAGAGAGTTGGATAAGGTTCAGAAGACTCTGGATGGATTAACTAACAGCTATGAACGTTATTCTATTCAGATTAAGCATGGTTCTCAGTCAATGGAAGCTGCTGACTTTAAGATGAAGTATTATCTTAATACTGTAGCTCAACTGGCTAAGAAGGATAAGATACTAAAAGCTGAAGTAGCAAGGGTAACAGAAGAAATTGAGAAATGTGGTAAGCTTTCCAAGACTGCTGGTACAGCTATTGAGAAAGCATTCTATAAGACTCAGGCTATAACTCTGAAAGAATACTTGAAAGAGCTTAACAGTCAGATAGCCACCAATCAAAAGGAATTGGCTGTCACTGATAAGGATATGCAGAGTTATATCACAGAGACTCTAAAGAATGGTTATCAGAAGCAGCTTGACTTGATTAATGAGAAGATTGATAAGCAGATTAAGTTAGAGCAGAAGAGACACAACGACTTCGTCAAGAACAAAGAGAAAGAGATGAAGCTGCTGGATGAGCAGTTTGCAGAAGATGACTACAAAGACAAGATTGCCGAGTATGATAAACAAATCGGAACTCTTACTACTAAGATAGCTTCACTTAGAGGGGATTCAAGTCAGTATGCTGCTAAAATGAGAAAAGATTTACAGAAGCAGTTAGATGATATTGAGAAACAAAAGAATGATGCTATCATAGCTAAGAACAGAGAAGATCAAAAGAAGAAGATACAGGATGAGATCGATGCTGATACTGAAGGGTCAGACAAGAAGATAGAGTTGATGGAACATGACAAAGAGGTAGCTGCAGAATACTATCAAGGATTAATTGATAATGCAGAGGCCTATGGTCTTGGTCTATTCGATGCTTATAAGAAGACTCAGATAGATATCATTGACTTCTTATGGAGTAAGGTTCCTGAATACAAGTTGGTAGCTGAAGCCTTTGCTAAAGCTTATCAGGAAGGGTTGAACTTACAGGCTCCTATCCCTCCAACAGAAGTTGCTGGTCAGTATGGTATCCCAGCGCAAGACTATCAGGATATGGTACAGAATGGTAACGTATGGAACTGGGATGTCGCCAACGGCATAGACCCCAATAAAGACCCAGCAGCTCAGCAGGCACATGATGATAATGAAAAGATAAGAGAAGACAATGGGTTGGCACCAGGAACATATCCTACCATAGTCCCTGTAACGGAAACACCTCCGATTACTAAACCGGTTCCATCGTCTACAGATAGTATACCACCTGGTTGGAATCCAGACGACTACAAGGCTGACTACTCAAAAGAGATTAATAGATTAAAGGCCATTAATCCTAATGACCCAAGAATACCTATACTCGAACAGGCGAGGAAGGCCAAGATAGCGGCTATGAGTGATGATGAACTCAAAAAGGCTGGCATAGACCGTAATGGTAATCCTCTAGTACCTGCGGCGCCAACAAAGCCACCCGCTACTCCAACAAAGCCACCCGCTACTCCAACAAAACCACCAGCTACTCCGCCTGCGACTGTACCAGCAACAAGTGATAAGCCAAAGGACGGTAAGTACGAAGTAGGTGATGAAGTAATAGCTAATGGTTATGTCTATGCTAGTTCCGATGGTGGTGGTAAGGGTACTAAGTTAGACAATAAGAAGTTGAAGGTTACACATGTCAACTATGCAGCCTGGGCTACTAAACCGGTTCATGTAGGTACCTATGGTTGGATGGCCGTTGGAGATGTTAAGTCCACAGTATCTACACCATCTACATCCTCGGATAAACCAACAGCTACTCCAGCAGCACCTGCTACTCAAACAATAACCATAAAGTCTGGAGATACCTTAACTGGCTTAGCTAAGACTTATAAGACTACAATATCAAAACTTGTAGAGCTTAATCATATAGCTGATCCGGATAAGATATATGCAGGACAGAAGTTAATAGTTCCGAAATTCTTAAAAGGAGGTATAATGGAGACAGCTGGTCTAGCTCATCTAGAAGCTAAGGAAATGGCATTACCTGATAAGTATGTCAACATTCTGGATAGTCTAGAGGATTTAGGCAACTTCATAAAGCTCCCCAACTTCCAAATACCTGGCATGGGTACCCAGGTAGTCAATAATAACAAGATAGATGTAAAAGAAGGTCTGCATATAGAGAATGCGTATATACAAGACAAGACAACATATGCGGACATAGAAGAAGAGGCAGGCAAAGCTTTAAAAGCCTCTCTATTTAGAAAGGGAGTAAGACTATAAATTCGATGGGCTCAGATACTGGGCCCATTATTTTTCCTTAGTTAGGAGTGTACACTGTAAAGTAGTTGATTTTTCGCACTTGTTTAGTGAAAGAGTCTAATAACTAGCTCGCGCAAATAGGTATACGGCTTAAATTTTTGGGTAGGCTATATAAACATCTTACTCAAAAAGCCAAGAGAATCCTAAATTCTCTATAGAAAAGAGGTGAGTCCATGCTAGGTTTATATAAAGACCCAGGTCTAATAACTGCATTTAGTACTTCAGGTCTTACCTGCCCTGATCTTTCAACTGGTTTAGCAGAAGCCGGTTTTGTATTACAAGAACCAGTATATGTGGCCAATCTCGGAGGGTCTGCACTTGCTGCCCCACAGATAACCAGTTATAGTCCAAATCCAGATGTAAGTATATTATATGCTCTTGATGGTAATGATATGCCAGGAGCTTATTCAAGTACGTTGACCTTAACAGCTCTTGGAGCTTATGGCTCAGGGACTCACATAGTTAAGGTATGGCGTAAGATAACAATGCTTGGTAGTACTAATATAGCAGAGACAAGAACAAAACATTTATTGAAGACTAGTTCAGCAGACAGTAACCCAGTAATGGTAGATACTAAGCAGGTTCTCTGGTCTTGTTGTTTATTTGATGGTGTCGATTTAGGCGCCCTTGGTTGTACTCTAACCTCCGAAACGTCTATAGAAGTTTTACCAGATAGAAAGATAAGAACCGTATCTATTAAAGGTAGACATGGTTCTATAATAACTGGTAGTAGAATGGGCATAAGAAAACTGGACTTGGTCCTTCATCTTGAAGCCTCTTCTTATTTTAACTTACTAAGTCTTGAGGACACTCTTACAGATATGTTTAATCCACTTGGTGGGTTTAAAGACTTAATACTAGAGTGGGATCCTCTGAGTGTATATAAAGTAAAGTATGCCGGTAATTCAGCTGTAAAAGAATGGATTAAAGATGGCCGAGTAGATATATCATTAAAGACTAAAGACCCATATATCTACAGTACAGAAAAAGTAAAGGCGGGGGTAGGAACAATCAGAAATGAGGGAACGTTTCCAACGCCATTAGTAATAACAATAGCCGGCCCAGCATCTAACCCCGCCATAAGTGTTGGCGATGAAGAAATATCTTATACTGGGGCTATAGCCTCAGGTTCATCTTTAATAATAGATGGAGAGAACTACTTGGTAACTATGGGTGGGGTTAACGTTTTAGCTCTACTAGAAGGTGACATTCCTAGTCTACCCGCCGGTATCGTAACTGTAGGTTGTACCTCAGGTTCAATCTCTTGGAAGTGGAAGGAGCGTAGAATAGTATGATATTATATTATGCAGGTGTCAATCTTGAAAACTTAGGATTCTACGTTGACGAAGACTTCAAGAATCTTCTACCAGGGGTTACAGATTCCACCATAGAGACTGAGTCCATGGACGGTGAATATGACCAAGGTAGTTTATTCAATGAAACTTCCTTCACTCTTACAGGTATATTGGTAGTAGACACTATAGCTTCTAGAATAAGTGGTCTAGCCCAGATAGTAAGTTTGTTTCAAGACTTATCTCAGAGCTTCTTAACCATAGAAGGCAGACCAGATAGAGGTCTCTTATGTATAAGGAATGGTCCAGTTAAAGCTCCTTATACACCATACGGTATACAGTTAGCAATACCTTTATTAGCTTCAGATCCATTCTGGTATAGTTTGACTGAACATACAAAGGCAGGAGCTGGAGAACTTTATAATAATGGTAACATGTCTACAGGATTTATCATAACTCTACAGGGTCCAGCGACAGATCCACATATAGTAGTTAACAATGAGACTATAATCTATACTGGTTCTCTTACTGGTAGTGACACCTTAACTATAAACACTAAGACCATGACATCCAGGTTCAACAGTAACCTGGCTAAGAATATAAATGGTGTGTATCCAAGATTGGCTCCAGGTTCAAACGTGATATCAACAACCTCAGGCACATTAGCTTCAGCCTGGCGTGATTGTTGGTTATCAGCATAGGAGGTGAAATGAGTGGGCGCAAATATAGTAAATAATCCGGATTTGAATATAAGTACATCTGGTAACATTCAGGTCTATGATAGTATGATGAATCTAGTAACTAGACCAGGTGGTAACGGTATAGCACCAGATAATTACTGGTATCTCGGCGGCCCAGATTATCCCTGGGGTGCACCAGGAACCTTCGCTGATGCTGGAGGCGTATGGGACCCAAGAACTCCTATAGCTGGACATAAAAGTATAATGCTTGACGCAGCTGATCCAAGGGTCAGAGCATCTTGTGGACTCACCCAGGTAATTCCACTAAACCAGGTGGACGTAAAGACAATTAAATTCTCAGCCTATGCCGCAGCAGAAAACTGTAACGGTAACCCAAAGGTGCTGTTCGACGTAATCGGCTTTGGCGATACTGAGTCTTCAGGCTCTAACATTACTTTTGATACAGGTACTTATGACTTTTGTCAGAAGAAGAAATTATTCGTACCTACCTTTAAAGTAAGATATGCGTTTCTTCATCTATACGCAGCTAACTATACCACAGGAAAAGCTTGGTTCAGTACTTTCACTGCAGAGGAACTTCCTGTTATAGCAGTACCACTCGATATAAGTAACAGGATAATTAATCCTAACTTTACTTATACCGACGATGACGTATCTTCTATAAACTGGACTTGTGTGGGAGGCTTAAGAGCAGACGAAGCTACACCAGTTGGTAATACTGCCATACTCTTGTATCCAGCCCATTCTATGGCACAAGATGGTATCTTGGTAGATACTGGCTATGGTAAACAGAGACTAACAGTATATGCCAAGAGTACAGGTGTTAGTACCTTAAAGTTAACCATTAGATTCTATGGTAGATATAGGAATGTATTAATGGAAAGGGTAGAAGAAATAGACATAGGACCTTCTTGGGATACTAAGATAGTCGATGTCCTTTGTAGTCCAGCAGTTGAGAAAGCCTACGTAAAGATTGAAAACGGAGGCGGGGACTTAATATGGTTAGGTGGTGCAACTCTTGTAAAGCAAGACTATACGCCAATCAATCCTGACAATCACATAACTTTGGCCCACACTGAGACTATAGTAACAACCCCTGAGCCAAAGGCCTATGATGATACAATGGTCATTGATCTTCCGTCAGCTAAGAACGTAGCGCAGGTAACTTTAAATACTGATACATTCGATGGTGACTTATATCTCTGTAGTGGTTCACTCGACAGATTAGAACCTACAGAATGTAAGAAGACAGGTCTTACTCTGTTAACTAAACTTCAGATGAATCAACTCACAGCTACTGAGTATGGCTTATCTTCTTGGTCAGATGAGATTGAGGAGATCTGGATAGGTTCCGAGATACTAGAGGCTCATCTTCGTATACCTCATGTTACTCATCCAGATTATTGGTTGTTAACAACCGGAGGAAGTATACCAGCGGATACGACTTACTACTATTGTGTTACCTCTGTTAATGGTATCGGAGAATCTACAAGGTCCAACGAAGTCCGGGCTATAACCTCTAGTTCTTCGAATGCCAATAGAGTGCCGATAGAAATATGTCCCGTAGAAGATGCAGATTCTTATAGAATCTATAGGACCCAAGTTACTGATCCTAATGCTCCTTGGATATATGGAGCTCTTGGTATGATGAAGGGTCTTTGGACTAATACATTGGTAGCTGAGATATCGGCTGCTACTTTAAGAGATTCTGGATATATCTATTATGATACAGGGACTGCAGTAGGTACTGGTACGCCACCTACTACTAATCTGGCTCGTAGATGGAGAGTAGATACGGTTAACGATAAAGTAGTATTTGATAAAGCCCCATCAGGTACAGTATATGCAGCAGTTAAGGAATCTAGTTCATCTTCAAGAGCTATCAAATATATGCCACATAGCCAAGATTTCTATCTATCAGCTGGCACTGGATTATTCAAGTCAGATACTTTGAATAAGACTAAACTTTATCGAATAGTAGCTGATGCTTCGGTCATAGCCTTTGATTATTATAATGAGTTTTGGTATATGACCTCTGATGGTACGGTACACAACTTGACCGGTACTTCTTATGCAGGAGCCCATGCCGACACTGAGGTAGGATTCGCTTGGACATCAGCTTCAAGTATAGCTAGATTCTACTCGAGTGGCTCTATAAGATATTTTGATCTCTCTGGTAATGTGACTGCCACATACACCTTGAACACTACTATAACAGCTTATAAGGGTCTATTCAGGTATTTTGACAAGTTAGTAACTCTGGATACTACCAGTAAAGAGTTAATATCTTTTACATCTGATGGTACCGTTTTATCTAGAATATCCTCTAAAGTAAGTGAGTGTAATTCGGTGGATATTTCAGGTACGACAATGACAATACATGCTTCATTCGCTGTAGTCCATTATAAGATGTTCGCTACAGCATACTATGGTGATCTTGAATCGAAAACTGTAGTTGATAAAGACCCACAATATCCCTCTTTACCAAGACCAAGATTACCCGGTGAATTAGTTCCTCCTTTGTATCCGGAATTATTATCTAATGGTACATTTGAGAATGGAACTACATTCCCTGCAGGGTTCAATGTCTATGGGGATACTGCTAATGTTACTTGGGCCATGTCGACAGACAGTTATATCTCTGGGACCAAGGCTCTGTCTTTTCACTTCAAGACAGCTACTTGGGGCAGTATTAATAAGTATAAGTTATCTGTAATAGGTGGCAGATGGTATGTATTCTCCGCTTATCTAAAATCTACAGCATCTACAGGTCATGATACAGCAGTCCTCGGTGTCGCATTTAAAAATGAGGCGGGGGTAGGATCAGAGACCTTTTATACCGTAACAGAGACAAATACTTATACACAACACCAAACCATCGTTCAGGCCCCCATTGATGCTGTAACAGTAGACTTTAGGTTCCTCAACTATGGTAGCTCCTCAGAGGCAAGAATATATCATATAAATGGTATCTCAGTTAAGGAACAAGCAGATCAGAGTCAGAACACTGATGAGCTATTATTCAATGGTGACTTTGCTCTTGTAGCTCCAGGTAATGCAATGCCGAGCGGATGGCACTTTGCTGGAGACTCTCCAATAAAGTCCACCACTATAGAGTTACCTGTATTAGCTTCATCTGGTCATTCATTGGCTATCGAAGTTGATCCATGGACCTATGGTTGGGTAGCCTTTGAGAGTGAAAACTTTCCAGTCGTCGAAGGAGATGTCCTAAAGTTAACATACTTTACAAGACAGCCAGAGATGGTTAACAGACAGCACTCACTCTATTTAAAAAATGCCGATAATAGCTGGTCCAGTTATGCTTGGCATCCGAATAAGACTGTACCAATATCGGGTAGGGTCGAAGTTACATTCCCTGTTATACCAGCTGGTGTAGCTTATGGTATAGTAAGAATCTGGCCCAACTATGGAATGACTCAACACTACGAAGGTCTAAGTGTTAAGCCGACTACGAACAACGAGCTGTTATCGAATCCTACATTCACAGAAGACTTATCTGGTTGGAGCTATGGTTCGTACCTTCTAGTCAATAGCAGCTATGTACCAGGTATGGCAGTTACTATCGATACAGTTAAGAGACCAGGTAAGAAATGTGCTATGATGACCGCAGATAGAATTGATCATTACTACACCCAATGTAAGCAGACGATAAGTTTGAATCAATCAGTTATAAGAAACATCCTTATCCAATACTATGTAGCTGGTGATAATGTTCAATTCGGTGTAGAGTTTGGTCCCACAGTGTATGTAGAATTTATGGACGGAACTGGTGAATGGAATCCAGCTTCAATATATGCTCTCAGAGATGACAACTATGGTGGAAGTTTCGATTGGACCCTAAAGTATGTAGAGTATGTTCCACCCAAAGCTGTCAAGACAATATTCTGGGGTGTATATATCGCAAACTGGTGGTCTGAGTTTGGACCTACAACTGCTTGGATATCAGACTTTAGCATAACAGAGAAACTTGATGCAGTCTCAGTAGATGGTATACAATTAACAGTACCATATACCGTATTAAATACCGAGACTATTACTCAGGTAAACATGACTGTACAATTAACCTATCAGGGTGTAGCAGTTGATGCTCCTTTCAGAGATATAGTAATGAGCAGCAATTGTGGCGGAACCTTTACCCAACTTAAGACCAATTCGAAGGGCAAAGCAAAGGCCACCTATTCATTACCAGATTTGGCAGGACCTATTATACTGACAGCATCCTATGGAGGATATTCAGACACCGAGACCATAATACTATATCCTCTAGTAATCGCTAGAGAGTTACAACGTACAATATCCCCATTTGCCAACGGTATGACTAAATTCTATATAGAGACCAAAGCGGCTATGATAAGACATCCAGTACCTACGATGCCGAATAGAATAGGAGTTTGGCAGGTATTTACCCCAGCAGCATGGAACACAGAACAGACTCCAGACTATCAGATGCATTATTCCCCAGAGTCTTCAGTACCTGAAGCCAAGCCAGAGATACTCAGGCCTCAGTATCCGAGTGTCCTTATGTTCCATTATTTTGACTATCTATCAGATTATCCATATGATGGAAGCTGGCAAGAAATTATGAAAGACAGGAAGGAATGGTTCTGCGTATCTAATGTTGGTCTGGATGACCCATTTGGTGACTCTAGATACTATTACAACTGGAGAGACGCTGAATGTAGTCAGTGGTATATAGATAAGCTCATTGGTAAGGTCTATGCTTGGGCCCATGGAATATACATTGACGATTTCTGGGGTGAAGCCTATGATGTCATTGTAGACTTCAACTGGGCAGCAGAACCTTGTGGCCTATTAAACTTCAAGTCCAAGGAAGAAAGAGTACTGGCCCAGCTTGGAACACTACAAAGACTTCAAAGGGAGTTACACAAGAGAGGTTTATGGCTTACAACAAACTATGGTGTATCCAGAAGATTTGACTGGGATGGCGACCAACAGATGCTAGATAACGATTATATTTTATCCCAACCATTTGATGGCTTCCTGTTAGAGTGCTGGTTGTATACCTACAATGTCGAACCCTGGGACATAACCAATACCTACTTTGATCTGACTTACGTTCACAATCAGATAGAGTTCATCAAATGGACTGGAGAACAAGGTAAGTGGGTGGTGGCTCTACCAAGATGCCAATTCCAGATGTATGGTTCGAGAATGTTCAGCTTAGCCTCATTCTTAATGGGTAAGCACGATATGGCTTATTACTACTTCTCCTTATGGGGTCCACCTTGGAGCTCATATGGTGGGGACTTCCATACTAATGTCTTACCTGAGCTGAAAATCTACACTGGTGCAGCCTTAGAGAATTACCAGTTAGTCAATGGTCTATTCTCCAGAAGATTTGATAACTGCGTAGCTCTCGTTAATATGAGTGGTTCTACAAAGACTTACACTCTCCCAGCAGGAACTTGGTACACAATGCGAGGAGATAGCTACACAGGCACGATCAGTATACTGAACAAACATGCATTCGTATTAGTTAAAATCAGACCATAGGAGGTGATCAGAATGACCTATTTAGTACTTGGCGAACCCGGTGGGAATGAATATCAGCTGTTTGCACATCTGGATACCAGATATGTTATAGGTGGTAGCTTTGTAGCAAATCAGGCTAACTCCACATATACTATATATAACTTAGATGCCTCTGGCCAGATCATTTACCAGAAAGTTATAACTATAGGTACGACACCTGGAGCTCTTGAATTTCTATGTGAGCACACACCAGTTCAGAAGGCTCAGACAATTAAATTAGTCTTCTCGGGTGGGTCAGTTACTGAGCTATATTATGTAGAGACGGAAGATCCTGGAGGATCAGATGCTGTAAATGTATTTATAGAATCTGGACCAATGCCTGAAGTATATGACCTTATCGGTCGTAGGTTAGCTATACTTAAAGATGCCTATGATGTTCAGATCGATTATGAGTTAGATACTTGGCCGACGCTCAACTTTTCTCTACCTAAGGATTCACCTCACTGGTCCTATATATCCAATGAGTTTAGGGTATTGTATGAGGATGGCTTATATGTAATAAAGCAGACGGGGGCAAAGAGAGAAAGTAACAATGCTATAATGCAGACAGTAACATGCCCATCTATCGGCTCTGATCTTAATTACAAGTATAATCAGGTACTAGGAACTTATTTAGAAAAGGAACTAATACCTGTTGTAGCCGATGCCCAAACTATGATGGATACCATACTAACTGGTTCCGGATGGACTAGAGGTTCGGTCACAGTCGATCAAGGGAAGCAAAGAGCGATGCAAGCCGAATGGAACTCGGTAGCAAGTAATCTACAAGAGCTTAAGACTAAGTTCGGAGGTTTCCTAGTTTTCAGACCGCAGGTCAAACAAGTTGATCTTCTCTTAGAACCTGGAGAAGATAATGGTGTGGTCATAGAGTATGCTAAGAATCTTACAGAGATAGAGAAGAATAGCGATAGCACAGATTTTGTAACCAGAATGTATGCTTATGGCTCTGAAGAAGATGGGATCCAGTTGACCTTCAATACGGTTAATACGAGAAATCCGAATCAGAGTTATATAGAGAATTTCTCTTACTTCTTAGCCAGAGGATATACTCAGCAACAGATAACTAATGATGTCGCCGCCAATGGTGAGGCCAGTGTATTCATTAAACTCGGTAAATTCGAAGATGGTGACTACGTAGACCCAGAAGCCCTATATACAGATACTATAGATAAACTAGATAATGAACTCTGTTTACCTAAAGTTACGTATAAGATATCACTGGTAGACCTAGCTAAGATATCTGGTTTTGAACAAGAGGCCTTTGGTTTGGGAGATTGGGTAACAGTTAGAGACTCTGAGCTGGGTATAGATGTAAAAGTGAGAATAGTTAAACTCTCTTACTACCCAGGTTTCCCTGAGAAGACTACGGTAGAATTAGCCAATGCCAAAGATACCTTGAGTAATGTATTGGTCAATACTGTTACCTTCGCTGGTCAGGCACAGAGAAATACTAACTTGAGGAACCTAATGAAGAATGCCATAGACACCTATGCTACAGCTATCAATGGAGCTCATGGTAAACTTAAATGGTCTGAGGATGTAATAGAGGCTATTGAGATTAATCAAGCTGGGGCTGAGACAGGTAAGAGAACTAGAATGACTCCCGGAGGTTTTGGAGTATCTAGTGATGGAGGTCAGACTTATAGATCAGCTATGACAGGTGATGGTATTCTTGCTGAAGAGATCATTTGTAATAACCTCCACATTCTTGACGTAGGTGCCGGGGGTATAACAATAACTGGTGGATTGCCAGACGGACAAATAGCTTCAGGAACTAAGTGGAACAACTCAGTCTTCCTTGACAATCTATACAATGGTATCAAGATCAATACCTCAAGTGGCTTCTTGGCAACTAGGAGTGATAACAAAGTCCGCTCCATGCTGAATGCTACTTACGGTATAGCGATACAAAAGGGTGATGGTACAGGAGGCAACTGGATAGATCAATTCTATGTAGATGCCAGTGGTATCCTACATGCTGAGGGTATGGAGACTAAGAAGTTAATTGTAAGAGACTCAAATGGAACTGCTCTTATAGATGCTCTCAACTCCATAATAGACTTGAGTACGTTCGCGACCGTACGCGTGGGTGGTAAGATAACTTATGCCGATGTTGGGGCCCTCTCATCAGGTACCTTCATACCAGACTCAAGCTATATAACCACTATTACTCAGAACACAGTAACGACATCCTATGTTAATGCCTTATCCGTAACCTCTAGACGATTAACTGCCATAAACGCTTATGGTGTAACTCTTCTAGATGGATATGGAGACACCATGGGAGGGGTATTAAAGATTTACGATAACAATGGGTATCTTAATCTGAAAGCCGGTGTTGAAAGTGGTCAGACAGATAATGCTGGTGGTACAATGATCTTATACAAAGATTCCCCATTCGCTTCCTACCCCGGCTCGTTTTCATATCAGAGAATAGAAATCGGTATAGTAAGTGGCTATGGACTAGTTCAATGTAAAGACGATGCCGGTGTTGTTAGAGTCTGTATGTATGGAGATTCTGGTATTGGTCCTTACATGGGCGTAAGAGATGCAGCAGGTAATATCAAAAGTTACTTAACAGAGACGGCAGGATATATAAATGGTCAACTGATAGTTACTGCAAATAATGTAGTAGCTAGATTCGCATAGGAGGTGAGAGTATGGCTGAGCCATTAGAATTTGCTGATAATGGATTCGTATTAAATCTACAGGCAGCTAAGATTACCTTTACACCAAGACCTGAGGAAGAGGAAGAATTTGCACCACCTGAGAGTGATATACCACCAAGTGATACTGCACCAGGTGAAACACCTTACTCAGAGATAATTATACCTGACCCTCCGGTAGAAGAACCAATACCAGAGGAAAATAATCCAGTATAGGAGGTGAGATAAGTGGCTACTTTAAGTGTTACAGCTATGGGCCAGACATCGTTAACAGTACAGATATCTGGTCTACAGAATGCGGAAAATTTATATGGTGGTTTCAGATACAAAGTCAATAGTGGCTCATGGATAAGCCATACAGATACTGATTATACTTTTACAGGCTTGACAGCTAGTACCACTTATACTCTCTATGCTCAAGCTAAATGGGGAACTACTTGGTATGATTCAGGTAGTTGCTCTGGTACTACCTTAGCCCCTCCCCCACCCTCTGCTCCTGGTTTACCAACAGGTGTTAGTTCCTCAGTAAATGGTCTGTCAGTAACTATCTCTTGGACCAAAGGTACCAATGCTTATAGTACTAATATCGACTATTATTGGGATGGTGCAGGGCAGAATATACAGAACACTACTGGTAGCTCCATAACGGTCACAGTCCCGAGTTATAATACGACCTATCAGTTTGATATGCAGAGTGTATCTTCTGGAGGTACAAAGAGTGCATGGTCTAGTGTATACTCATTCACTACAGGTTCAGCTCCTGTAGTAACACCTGGTCTACCAACTAACATAGTTGCTACTGTGACTGGCTTGGCTGTTAAGATAACCTTTACTAAAGGAACTAATGCTACCACAACAAGAATAGATTATTATTGGGATGGTGTAGGTACTGGTTATGTTGATACTACCGGCACAGAGTTTAATACTACTGTATCAGCCTATAGCACATCCTATAGCTATGATATGCAGAGTATTGCCTCTGACGGTACAACTAAGAGTGCTTGGACCCCAGAGAAAACTTTCACTACTGGAGCTGCTCCGGCTCCAACTGCACCTACTGGTATAACATCTACAGTCAATGGCTTAGATATAACAGTCAACTTTACCAAAGGTACAAATGCAGCTAAGACTATAATAGATAAGTATTGGGAAACAGGTCAGAATAATGGTGAAACTACAGGTACCAGCTTTACTTTTACAGTACCTGATCCAAATACTGTATATCAATTCGATATGCAGAGTGTCGGAGCTGATGGAACAACTAGTGCGTGGACTGCCGTTAAGTCTTTCACATCCGGCACGGCTCCATTACCTGGTAAACCAAGTGCTCCATATCTAACTGGAGCTAATGGTGGTAGGGGTGATGGGTCATTAAATCTAGCTTGGACAGCCGGTACCAATTGTTCAACCTATACTCTACGATACAAGCACTATGACGGTATATACCACACTATAACTGGTATAACTGGTACTACTTATAACTTAACAGGTCTGCAATATGGTGTTAGTTATCATGTATCGGTAGAAGGGGTTAACCCAACTGGAGTATCTGGTTATAGTTCAGAGAATACAGCTACTACAGCACCAAGAATACCTACCATAACAAAGGATAGTGCAGCCCTAACTACGATAACTATTCAGGTAGGCGCTATGACAAGTAATTACACAAAGATAACAGTATGGAAGCAAGACCCAGACGGAGTATGGCGTGGTAGTCAAGACTGTATGGCTAATGAATTAGTATCATTTACAGGCTTAGTAACTGGTTCTAGCTATAACTTCAAAGCTTCATCATTCTTCGATATAAATGGTGTCTCTTTAGAAAGTGCTGGATATTCAGCAACCTTAGCTATCGCCTGTACTAGTCGACCAGCGGATTGGGAATGGTCTTATTCTATTAATCCTTCTGGTGTTATGTACAACACTGTTGTCGAGAATGGTATAGTCTATGGCGAGGTAATGACTTATACAGAGTGGAATGACTTCATAGATACTCTATTAGACTTCTTAGCTTACAAGGGAAAAACTCCAGGCTCATATACTTATGTAGTCTCTAAGAGCGGGTGTACAGCTAATATAATCAATCAAGCAGTTAGACTTGTTAACCAATTAGGTTTTAATATACCAGAGGTTTCAGGTAATGTCCCGGCATCAGTATTTACATCGATGAGGGACGCAATAAATTCTATTCCATAGGAGGGAATAAATCATGGCAGAGAGAATTGTAATGATCAAAATGACTGAGAGTCAAGCAGCCGCAGCAGTAGAGTTCCTCAAAAGAGTTCAGATGGTAGGTGATGAAGCTTTACCTTATATCGCTATACGTCAGGCCTTTGAGAAACCTATAGACCCAAGAAGTTTAACCGTACCAAAAGTGGAACCAGAAAAACAAGCCGGGGGCGAAAACGCAGAAAAAGTAGATAATACCAAGGAAGACAACAAAGTTTAACCGTTCTTATCAATCTAGGAAAGGTGGTGTAATTATTGGATTGGGTAGCAATAGTGAAAGACCTCGGCTTCCCGATTGCTGTTTGTATATATCTGATGATATCTATGAATAAGCAATTCAAGATGTACACAGACATGGTGGCTAAATCCAACTCTAGTATCAATAGTATAAAAGAGGTTCTGGTTGATATGACTGGTCAATCCTCTTATATGATATCCGCTATGATGAATTACAGAGTTGGTAATGTAACTGTCGGTGACGCTATGGCCAAACAAGCAGTCTATATCGGAGACCAGATAAAGGAGAAAGCTGAAAAGGCTGAGCGAGCTGCCTCACATTCTAAGAGTGGAGGCGATAGAAATGAATAGCATGTTCTGGTATTCCATAGCTGTCGCTGCTATCATCGTATTATACGGGGAGTATAATATGCACAGAATGAAAAAATTGAAATCTTCACTAGACCAGACTAGTAAGGAATTTCGAAGGACTATAGTAGAAATCTCTACTATGGTCGGAGCAATTAACTTAGAAGAGAATAGGAGGAATGATAACGTTGGAGATAATGACATTAGTGATAGCAGGGGTATTTAGTCTTATATCCCTGTACATAGGAATAAAGTCTCTGACTGGCTACTTGGCAGCATCCAAGAATCATGTCAATACTTTTTACTGGGGCCTAAGCTTCATATTTATGTTCTTCGGATATATACTATCCATAGTCTATCAAACAATAGCCCCAGCAGATATGATGAGACCTCTAGCCAATATTCTGCGAATGCTAGAGAATTTTGTAGCCTGGTTTCAGCTCCTAGCCGTAGCGTATTCCACTCTATGGTGCCCAAGATATGATACCCCTAGCTGTCGTAGGTGTAAGTTCTGTTTTAAGAAACTAAAATGGGATATACCAATTGTACTCTGTATAGTCACTACGGTAGTTGGTCAGTTTATATCAGATCTTGGCTTTGAGAACACAAGTATATTGAATGGGGTTAATATATACTATGCCTTCGTTCATCTGATTGTATTAGGAGTAATAATCTATCTGCTCCTAAAGTCCACCAATTTTGAGAGTGGTCTAGCCGTTGCATATGTAGGTATATGGCTAAACAATCTGCTGATGATAGTGAGTCTGGTCCTCCCTAAAAGGGTAGAGACAAATATACAGATAGTTGGTGTCGGCCTTATGCAAGTGTCGGCGGCTTTATTATTCTATGAAGTATTAAAACTCTTTAGTAAAGAGAGGAGGAAGTAGTATGAGTTTCTTAAAGGATGGTCTAAGTATCGATGAGACCAAGATATCAGCCTTAGTATGTCTAGCTATAGGGGTCTTTGGTGTAATAGCTTACAGAGAGCTAAGATTCGGAGACGTCCCTATAGAGTCCTTCTTTGACATCCTAAAGACCCTAATATGGGCTGTTGCCGGTGTCAATGGAGTTAATTTGGTTGCTGATAACTTCGGCAACGCAGCACGGAGGCCTCCCTAATGAGGCTGAAGTAGAGTTTGAAGAACCAGATAAGACAGAACAAAAAATCTAACAGGAGGATATGTCAATGGCAAACAAATTATTAAAACTCGCTCAGACAAAGTTAGACCCACAGTGTGGCTATGTATGGGGTAGCCAGGGTGAAATGCTTACAGCCGAAAAGTTACAATGGTTTAAGAATACCTTCGGCGCCAGTCATTATAAGTTCTCTGATAGTCACGGAGTAGTTGATGCTGCTAAATGGATAGGCTGTCAGGTATTTGACTGTAGTGGATTGGTCCTATGGTGTCTTCAGGAGCTTGGCTTCATAAAGAAGACTTTGGACTACAACGCTGATATGTTCTATCGTCAGCTATGTACTAAAGTAACCAGAGCTGAACTCAAGCCAGGGGACCTGGTCTTTGTGGAAGACCCTAATGACAGTGATATTACAATCGAGCATATAGGAATATATGCCGGTAATAACAGGGTAGTTCATGCTCAAGGTACCAGGTACGGGGTTGTAAAAACAGCCTTGTATGACAATTTCAATTACTTCGGTAGACTGAAATTTGACCTTGACGAAGATGAACCTGTTGAGACAGCTAAGCCTATCGGAACTGGCACGGTTATAAACGTCACTTCAGTATTGAATGTCAGAAAAGGTCCGGCTTCCAATACTGAGGATATAGGTGATCTCAAAAATGACGATGATGTACAGATCTTCGAGGAACACTCTGGTTGGTATCGTATAGGTATAAATCAGTGGGTGTGTGGAGATTATATCAAATTCGTTCCTATTGAAAAGCCTAAGCCAGTAGAACCACCAAAGCCTGTTGAGGTACCAAAGAATAGCTTCTCAGATATCAAAGGTCATTGGGCTGAGAAGTATATTATAGCAGCGAAAGAGTTGGGTTTAATGGTAGGTAATGGAGATGGTACGTTTAACCCTGATGGACCATTCACCAGGGCTCAGGCAGCCATTGTATCGGTTAGGTTGTATGAGAAGATAACCGGTAAGAAATTAGTGGAGGACTAAGATGAATACGTTAATAACCGTAGCACAGATTCTCATAGGTTTGGCTGCCACCGGTGCAGTTGGTGCAGCATTCGTATGGGCTAGACAGAAGATAGGTACTGAGCGATTGAAAAAGATCAATCAGGAGTTGCAGCATAATCAGGACTTGGCAAAGAAAGCTGTCAAGTATGTCGAAGAGAAATTCAAAGAGATACATGGTCCTGAAAAGTTAAAAGCTGCAATTGATTGGGCAAGTAAGGTTCTGACAAAGAAAGGTATAAAGATCTCTGAGATCGAGTTAGAAGGTTTAATACTATCTGCTCTCAGGGAGATCAAAGACGCTTTTGGGGAAGAGTGGGCCCACGCTACGAGCGAGGATGACTCACAGTCATAATATATTACTCCTATGGATGGGTGGATCAATTTTGGTCCACCCTATTTTTTTTTTTTCGCTCTACGCGTGCTACGCGTTTTATTAAGGTAATTATTTCTTAGACCTGTATTTATTTACAACTTGGTCTATCTTACTAAAATCATTATCCCATATCTCTTGTAGTGATAATCTTATAGTACTATACCCTAACTTAGATAGATACTCGTCCCTTTTATCATCTCTAACTTTAACATCTGGCTTAAGATGAAACCTACCATCACATTCTATACACACAGCATCAACTAAGAAATCTATAACATAGTATCCTATGGGATATTGAAATTCATAATCTACCTTATTAGCATCTAGATATTCTCTGACTAATAACTCAAGAGACGAGCCCACTGTTGATCGGATGCTACAAATCTTAGAGCAAAACATGTTTCTCTTACGTCCTTTCTCTGTTACTTCATATTCTTTATTACATGTAGGACAGGTCCTTTTTATCTTACCAGACGAAGGTCTACCTAAGCCACTATTACCTGACTTCCACTTATTAGTCATAGCACACGAGTTAGAACAGAACTGTCTCTTAGGATGTACAGGGTCATACTCGAATCCTTTACTACATTCTTTACATAATACTGTCGATCTATCTACTGGTTTTCTACCCATATTTATCACCTCATGTATATTATACTGCTTATTTTAATCGGTGTAAATAATACAAAGTAAAATTAATTTCAGCCCAATCGGAAGGTTTATTTTTACTATGAAAACACATATAATATTATGGTAGTATAATATTAAAGGAGGTAGAATAATGAAATTCCAATACTCGAGACTGTTGAAAAAGTTGCCAGACGAGTTTGTGTATAAGGATCAAGTGGATTTGGGTGACAGTATGCTGTGGGCCTTAATCAACAATAAGCCCGTAGGTTATATCTGCTACTTAATATCTGGTATAGAGATTAATATTCTCTATATAGAAGTGCTAAAGGATTATAAGCGAAAGGGTATAGCCAGAAAGCTAGTACAGAGACTAATAGAAGACTTCGGTACACCAGAGACTAAGGTATCTGTTATGCCAGGTTCATATGAAGGCTCCGTAATGTTTAAGAACTTAGTAGAGTCTGGTATATTACCTAAGAATACTCTTGTGGGAGGTTAAGGAATGCCAATTTATGTTGAGAAGGGTCCGTCAAAGAAATTACCTATAGCCAGAAATAGCTTATATGTCTATACTCAGAATTATGATCCTACCTTCACTGAGACTATTAAGCTCTTCCCTATTCGTCAATATGATGGAGCTACCAAGAAATGGGAGTTACCCTTATCGGCTATGAGTCTTCTATTTAAGAACTTCAGGGGTATAGTTGTTAAAGGTAATATAGAAGAATATCAACAGAAAAGATTCGAGAGTATAGAGCAGTACAAGGCTTATCTTGAAACTCTGGTTCCAATGGCTGAGTTTGACTTTAAGACTAAACCAGACCCACATCAGGTTGAATGGTTTAATGAAATGCTCGATAGAGATAAAGTCATATTGGGGGATCCCATAGGTCTAGGTAAAACTAAACAGTATCTAGATGTATGCGAGCACAGAAAGAAGTCTAGAGGTTATGGTAAAATCCTATTCATCTCTAAGTCTAAGCATAAGTACAATATGGCCAAGGAAGTAAAGACCCATACTAACAGTCAGGCTATTGTAATAGATGATGGTCATGAGGAACGAATGGAAGATTTAAGAGAGTTCTTTATGAATGATAATTTATACTACCTGATAATGGGTTACGAGATGGCTGCCCATCATGCTAGAGAACTTAAGATAATGGCCAGGGACATGGGCTTCGACGGCGTTGTTATGGATGAGTTCAACAAGATTAAGAATTGGGGGACCCGGGGTAGGGAGAGAAAAGATAAGAAGCCTCATCTAACAATACAAACAACAAATCTTATCGAAGTTATCAACCCAGAGCTTTTAATTCTTGGTTCCGGAACTCCTTTAACAAAGGACCCAACTGACTTATATGCCCCTCTAAGATTAGCTGGTGTTGAGAAGATGAATATCGGTCAGTATGAACGTCAGTATTGTAAGAAAGACAGCTTTGGTAAGATATACGGTACACAGAATGAGCAAGAGTTGAGTTCGAAGTTATGGTCAGTAATGATAAGGAGACCGAAAGAGTTATTGGGTCTACCTGAGCCGAGGATAACTTATATGCCTATAGGTATGAGTCAAGAGCAGAGGAAATTATACGATGCCTGTAAGTATCAGATCAAAGAGGAACTTAAGGGGACCAAAGCTTATGGTATGTGTCAGTTAGCAGTACTTACTCGCTTGAGGCAGATAACTACAAACCCTTTACTTGTAGGAGCAGACGTAGAGAGTGTTAAGGAAATGATTCTTCTAGAATATCTCGACGAAGTCATCCCAGAAGGCGAAAAGGTAATAGTCTTTTCTGTCTACAAGGAAGAAACTCTTCTATTGAAAGAGCGTCTCAGAATGTACAATCCAGCTTATATAGATGGTGACCTATCTTCCAAGGCAGCTCAAGCACAATGTGATCAATTTCAGGAAGACCCAAAGACTAAGATATTGATAGGCTCTCTTTTCGCTACAATGGAGTCCTACACCATGACTGCAGCCAATCATGTGTTCTTTATGGATCAGAGTTGGACAGTTACAGATAACGAGCAAGCTTGGGGTAGAGCTCATAGAAGAGGACAGATTAAGACAACCAATGTTATAGTTCCTTATTGTGAGAGAACTATAGACGAAAGAGTATTAGAGATACATGCCGAGGATTCAGCTCTCATACACGAAGTAGTAGATGGTGGGAGCAGTAATGGTTATGTATCCAAGGTTACAGCAGAAAGATTATTAGCATAGGAGGTGTATATAATGGAGGCAAAGGAAGATAAAGAAGTTCTCATGACCAGAGGTCAATCATTGAGATTGGCTGCTACTCTTCTTAAGGACATCAGTAAGATAATCCCAGAGAAGTCAGATAAGAAACTAACCAGAGCACATTATGAGGAAGCAGCTAGGCATCTGGAATTTATTAACCAATTCTATATTTAGGAGGCAACATGGCAGATAAGTTTCCCTGTTTTAACAGGACTATAAGTGACAAGAATCAATGTGGTGGAGGTTGGGGTTACCCTTGCAAGCATTGTAGAGATTATATGTATCCAAAAGAATTCCCTGATGATAGACCACAATATGCCAGGACTAATAATCTGTTACAGTTTATGGAAGCTGGTATTACATTATATTATGAAGCACCAGAAGGTTGGCATATCAGAAAGTATTTTGAAACAGAAGCGGCTAGGAATAAATGGGTTAGTAAACAAGGCCCCAACCTCGATATTCGCTTTGAGCATGAAGGTAACTGGAAAGGTTGTTACGATAAATAGAACTAATACTCAAGTAAAAAGCTATCGAGATTGCTAAATAAGCTCGCGCAAATAAGTGTACGGCTTAAATTTTAGGGGTAGCTATATAATTACCTTACTTGAAATAAGGAGGAAAACCAATAATGACTGGGTATCCAATAAGAATTGAAGGGGTTTATACTCCAAAGGAAATAGCAGATAAGCTTGGTAAGTCTAAGCAGACGCTTATTCTTTGGGATAAGTACTCTGATGAGCTAGAAGCTAAGGGTCAGCAGAGATTGATCCCTAGACCATCTCGCGATTCAATAGGTAATAGAAGCTGGACTGAGGCTCAGTATCAGGAGATTAAGGAGTTTAGCGATAAAATATCTTATGGTTCTCTAGCCCAGTTCAACAGAAGGAGGTGGGGCAAACGCGGTGAGTCAATGGTAACTTAGATAAACTTTTCCTACAAAAGCGCATATAATAGATGGAAAAGAATAAATAGGAGGTCACATGTATGAACACAGCACAGGCAGAAAATGTAAATGCCAACGCCCTATTCTCTTATGAAGAACTCAAAGAGTATCATGGGTACACAAAGGATATCAAGATTCTTGAGTCAAAGAAGGAAGCTTTGAATGCAAAGTTCAAAGAGCGTATGGGCCGGAAGCTCATAGCCGATTATAAGGCTAAGTTTAAACCGTACGAAGAGCTCATACTTGAGTACATCGCTCTTGATACATCTGAGTGTTGTACAGTAGAAGAAAAAGAGCGTAAGGCTAAGTTGGAAAAGGAATTGTCTGCAGTAGGCTTCAGTCTCGATATTTGGGATATGCTTGTATCAGACAATTTCAAAGGTATCTTAAAATTCGGGCCTATAGAACAGGACAACAGTGATATGGTAGCAAAGTTCGGTCCGCAGGATAGGAGCACAATAGACAAGGATAAGGCAGTTGAGTTTCTGAAAAGAAAGGGACTTACTACCTGTATCAAGACTGTTGAAGTTCCTGATGAGGATGCTCTTGATGCAGCTATATTCGAGGGGAAAGTATCCCCAAGGGAATTCAAGAATGCCTGCATAAAAGAGAACATAATCGTTACCCTCACAGTAAGTCAGAAAAAGGCAGAAAAGGAGTAGGTATACTTGAACAAGTATATTTCTAAAAATGAAGCCAATGGGACGGTCGGTAAAAAGTTTCACACCAATACCAACTGTCCCGCCCTAATGGGCGCTAAAGTAATAACAGTTACAGAGACACTGCTTCAGTATTATAAGATTACTGAGCAGTGTAAATTGTGTCAATCTATGCCTGAGAAGAAAGGCAAAGAGATTAAAGACAAGGACTTGAACGGTAAAGCTATTCTTATCGATAATGCAGCTAAGATCGCAGAGTATTTCTTCGAAAGATGGGAGTTAAGAGATTATTGTAAAGAGTACGAATTACCCTTCACAATGAGATCGACTAAACCCAAGTTGGCTAGATCAGTATGTCGTTATTGGATAAAGAATGATATGCTTCAGGTCATAAGGGACTTTACAGATAAAGCGATAGTCCATTGGCAAGAGAGAATAGATAAAGGCGATAAGCATAAGCCGTATCTGTATAAAGAGATGAAAGAGAGATGTACACATCTACTAAAGCTCTTGAGTAAGGAGGAGAATAAATGAACTTAGATAAGGACATAGGAGATAGCGCTCCCGAAGTTTGGGCCTATATGACAATAAGGGTAAAAGTAGACGCAGCCAGTGGTCTTCATTCAGAGGAATACTATAGGGAACATGAGTATCTCAAAGAGGACTTTATGGATTATAAGCATTATACTCATGCCTGGGAAATGGATGAGGTTGACCTTACCTTCAAAGACTACTTGAAGATAATGGAGAGTATACTTGAACGGGAGCTATTAATTTCCTTACTCACTAAAAGGTCTAAGTGGTATACAAGGGGAGTCAATAAGCTCATAAAAAATCTGGTAAAAGAGATCACTATTATGAAAGATACTATAGGTATCTTCAAAAGGAGGACTGGACTGAATGGCTAGAATAAAAGAGATCGAAGTATCCATAGGTATGACCATAGAAGTTAAGGGAGTTTGGATCAAACCGGTAGTAGGTATAAAGTTGGACCTAAACGAAGATGATTCTAAACCAGGCAATAGAGCCGACATATTCGAAAGAGCATTTGAGATCGCAGAGTCAGAATTGGATAAGGAGATTGATAGACTTGATCTCGGGGAGCACAGAGACAAGATTAAAGAGAATAGAGCTGAGAATAAGGAATAGGAGGCTAACATGAACGTAGATACTGGTGAGTTAGTAAGAATCAATGAAGCAGCAGTCAGAGGTGGCCCAATGTCTGAGGAAGCACAAGAGTTTCTTAAGAAACAGTTCACACCGGTTCCCAAGGAGCTTGAAGGTTATGCTAATGAGGAGCTGGGTGATAAGGACAGAGTAATAGTTGATATGTCTAAGGCTACTCCTCTAACAAGATGGGCCCATGCTGAAAGAGACAATAAGAAGAAAAAGAAGAACAAGCTGGCCAAGGCTAGCAGAAAGGCTAATAGGTGATATAAATGGCAGAACCAACAGTATATGATAGGAAAGAAGAACTCAGAGACTACAGTACATGTGAGCTAGTTGAAGAGTTAAGAAAGAGAGCGGGGGTAGAGGAAATAGTTGTTCATCCTTATGTAGGATATCATCTACACGTTAACGCCGATGGCGACACCCCTTCAACTACAAAAGAGGATACAGGGCCAGCATCAATATTCATAGTCACGGATTAAATCGAAAAAGGGAGCCTGACTCAGCGCTCCCTTTTTATGTGCCCTGAGATTTACTTTGTTGCGTAACTTGCATATAATAAGGTGAGTAATATTCTTAGGAGGTCTCATATGTTCATACGTCTAACACCTGGTGAAGCTTATTCCTCTACAGTAGATAAGTTCCCAGATAGAAAATATCAGCAGTTGTTACCAGTACCACTAGAGAGATGGAAAATCCTTGATCTGAGAAACGAGATGACACCAGAGCAATGGTATGTATATTCCGCCCTCTTATGGTATGAGCAGGTTAAGCAAGAGGTAAAGACACCCACTCTTCGTGAAATCTGTAGCATGCACTGTAAGTTACTAAGCTACCCTGTATTCGAAGAAATAGTAGACTCATTGATGTCTCTATACTTTAAGCAAGGTAATGAGTTGATACCTATACTAAAATTCGAGAAGGGGGCAGAATAATGTTAGTAAGTCAAGAACGGATTCCATATATAACATTTGATACAAAGGATATGCCCTACGTTCTCAATCCTCAGGTCCTTGTCATGGGCTGCAATGAGTTAACTGATGGGGAGAAGATTACTTTCCTAGCTATGTTGTGCTTTGATTATGCTCGTAAAGTTTCAGGTGATAATGAGGGGACTAAATGGGTTAGGAATGGATATTGTGACGTCTCTGTAGGACATTTAGCTGAGTATAGGGGAGTTACCCCAGTAGCTATACGTAAGCAGTTACAAGGACTAGAGAAATTCGGTCTAATATACAGAGAGGCTAAGGCGGAAGAACCAAATTCTAGTACTAGGAAATATTTCGACTTTAGCCCGTTATTAGCGAGACAAGAGGAAGTTGATATGAAGTCGGCGAGCATGAAAATAAGAAAAGTATTGTCGATAGTTGATGAGGACGCAACTTTGATATCGGAGGGTGATAATTTGGTATCGCCAAATAATAAATGTAACAAGAATAAATCTATCAGTATAAATACTGATGTTGATACTACATTCGATCGGATGGGGGACGGTCCTAGTACCAATTTATCTAATATTCCCTTGATGGCAGAGGAGAAAAAGACAATAGAACTTTCGCCATCCGGGGCCGACCAGTTAGAAGAACTCTCTGCCGATTTATTACTCGGTGATGTAGCACCTAAGGAGCCAGCTCAATCTAAATCGAAACTCAAGGGAGTATACAAAAAGATACAGGCGGGGGAATTAGGAAAGATTACAGGAACAGACCTGATTGAATACTTCGCAGATAAATACGTAAGAGCATACAAACGACCTTTCAGCGTCCCAGTGACCGAACGTGCCTCTACAAGTAGAATAGTTTCAAATAGCCTACTTGCGAAACACGGAGCTCAAAAGGCAATCGATATAATCGATAAGACTTTCGAACTTTACGAAAAAGCTGGTTTAGCCACCGTCGATTATCCGAGGCCGAGTCTAAAAACTTTAACGATGGATTGGATGGTTAATAAAATCTTAGATACCGCGTATAATACTACGAAAGCTGAAGAATTAAGAGTAGAAAGAGAGAAGCCAGTGGAAACGATTAGAACACCATATGCTCCTATAGATACAAGAACAATACCAGAAGGTCTTGGTCTCGTATTAAGACAGCATAACTTGTTTACTCAATTCTGTATGGCTGCCAAATCTGGTTTTGTACCTACTGAACTAATCACTGAGTATAAGACGGAGATGGACACAGTTACTAAATTCAAGGAGGTGTATCTACCATTATGGCAGGAGACGGTTCAAGTATAAAATGTTGGTTCAGTGGCGTATGTCCTGATGCCAACAGTACTAAGTGTGATCGATGCGTAGATAGAGGTATTCACTATCTGGCCAATGTATTATTCATACCAAAGGCCCAAATCCCAAAAGCCTATCAGTTTATAGAAATAGCAGATATGGCTCTCGCGCCAGAACAATTACCTATAGCTAGTTATCTCGATAATGTCAAGAAACTAGTTGACGAAGGTAAAGGATTCTATTCTCATGGTCAAGGCTCTGGTACAGGTAAAACTACATTCGGATGTATCGCCCTTCGCAGATATCTATATTATTCCCTGAGAGAGAAGCCCGCTGATACAGAAAATCGTAGAGTATTATACCTGAACACTTCCGAATTTTTGGACCGTATCAGAAAGAGTTTCGACAGAGAAGACCTTGAACTCGAGAAGCTCATGGAAGAGTTAACTTCAATCGAACTGGCGCCAAAATTAATCCTCTTTGATGACATAGGTGCTGAGAGAACTAACGAATGGGTGCAGGAGCGACTATACAATCTGCTTAACTTCCGCAGCGCGAACGGGCTAGCTAACATTTTCTCTAGTAACTATTCGCCTGAAGAACTTGTACCTAGGCTTGGTAACAGGATATATGATAGGATCATGGGTTGCTCAAAGCCAGTTAAGTTCTCTGGTAAAAGTCATAGGAGGTGCGAGTGGTGAGAATCTACTTCAAATGGCAGGACCAATGGATAGGCCACTATAGAGATGATAAAAAAGGCATCTCTTATATCTGTCTAATCCCGTGTATAGTGATAGAAATAGGAGGTGGTAAACGTGGCAGATAATACAGTATATGACGATGAGAACGATGACCAGGAACCCAATGAACAAGATGACTCTCAAAAGTCCGTTGTCGAGGCCCAGATAATTAACCATATTCTCGACAACGGCGTTTATGACTTCATAAAGAATAACGCACTCGATGAAACATACTTCCCGGGGTATCAGGGAGAATTCGAGTTCATTCGCGAACACTTTATGAAATACCAAGTAGTGCCGGACGTTCCAACCTTCTTGGATAAGTTTCCTGACTTCGATCTATTCGAATGTCATGAAGCAGAAGCAGCAATGCTCGACAAGATAAAGGAAGCCAAGGGCTATTCAATGATTACCCCAGCCCTTAACGAAGTTAATGAGGCCGCTAGAGAAGATGCTATAGCAGCCGCCAAGTTAATGAAGGAAAAAGCTGAAGAGATTCTTAAAGAGGTCAATATCGTCCGTTTCGGAAAAGCTTATGATATCTTTAAGATGGCCCATGAAAGGGCAGAGACATACATGAAGAGAATAGGACTTAATGGAGTCATCGGCTGCTTGATGAACATACCCAAACTTGATGAAGTAACCCACGGTATACTACCTGAAGATTTTGTAGGATTAACTGCTCGACCAGGCCAAGGTAAATCTTGGATACAAGAGTACATCGACCTTGCTCCATGGATGTTGCAACAGAAGAAGATTCTACATTTCTCTCTAGAAAATACGAAAGACATAGTAGGCTACCGAGCAGATACTTTACTAAGACACTTCAGTAATGATGCACTTATGGCAGGTAAAGAAGTATTAGCCTGGGAGAACAACAGACCCTTCTTGAATAAAGAAGACTACCTACAGTATGTCGAAGAGGCTAAGCATTTCGATGTTCCATTCCTAGTACTTGATAATGACGATAGTCCTGATGGTGGATGGTCTGTAGAAGACATACTCGAATTAGCTGAAGTTCATAAACCTGATTTAATCTCTGTAGACCAATTAAGTCTTATGGTAGTTAGAAAGAGAGTCAAGAGTATCAGGGAAGGGTACATTCACACAACACGTTCCTTCCGCCAATTCGTTAACAGAGCACACATACCGGTAATACTCAATTGCCAATCAGGTAGAGAAACAGCTAAAATGCAGATGAAGGATAAAGAAGCAACACCTGAGTTACATCAGATTGCAGAATCAGATTCAGTTGGTCAAGATGCAACAAAGATTCTGTCTTTATTACACCTGGAAGGCCTACTTAAGATTTCATTAAAGAAGAACACTTTCGGTAGATCAGATATTGATGCTATGATGAAGTGGAATATAGACCGTGGTATCTTGGACCCTCTCGCTTTAGAAGCTGGAGACCCAGAACCAGAAAGGATGTTCTAATGCCTAAGAAGAAAATAGAAGATATGGACTGCGATGAATTAATCAAATATTGCCCCCTTGATAGTCCTATGACTGGTATAGCAAGTAACGGACCTACTATGTGTGAGGGTAAGTATTGTGAAACTGCTTATGAGAATTATCTCGAATCAGATGATGACACGGAGGAAGATCAATGATAATCTGGGGTAGAGTATTCAACTTAGAACTCTGGGACCTACTTAAAGATATTCAAAGAGAAGCTGAGAAGCTAGGATTGAAAGATCCATTCCCATCTATGCAGAACAGTGGCGATGATATATTCGTCACTTGTCCTGCGCTTGAGAGACATAATAATAAACAGGAAAGTACGCCCAGTTGTTCTATACACAAAGATGCTGGTATGGTCCACTGCTTCGGTTGTGGTTACTCAGATAGTATCCCAGGAATGGTAGCCAGAATATTTAAACTTGGAACCAAACCTTCAGGCTATAGATGGATACTTAAGAAGTATACAATACCTGAAGCCGGTAAGAGACCTTTAATGAAGTTAAAAACCGGTGATAGAGAGCAAAAGAAAATATATGTACCTGATGAGGTATTGGAAATGTATGCCTTTGATCACCCCTACATGTATAAGAGAGCATTAACAGAAGAGATCATAGACTTGTTTGACCTTGGCTTCGATAAAGAGAGTAACTCTGTAACTATACCTATGAGGGACGTAACAGGTAAGATACTCTTTATAAAGAAGAGACCAATTCAGAAGACTAAGTTCCATAAATATCACATAGACCATGGTGTAGATAAAAAAGACCTACTGTTTGGACTGAACATTATAAAAGCCAATATAGGTAGAGTAAAGATGATACATCTATCAGAGGGTGAATTTGACGTAATGTCCTGGTATGCTATACAAAAATATGGGGTCGGGGCACAGGGAGATCAACTATTCGAAGAGCAAGTAAAAGCATTAGTGAAAGTAGCTCGTGGTATTCCAGTCTCCCTTGATTACGATAACGATGGTGCCGGTCGAGCAGCCAGAGAAAGAGCTATACCATTACTCAGACCATACTTCCCGCTATATGAACCTATCTATCCGAAAGCGCTCAATATAGACGGTAAGCCAAAGTATAAAGACCCGAATGATCTTCTGAAGGCTGGGCTCTTGGAAGACATTCCTCTAGTCTCAATTATGTAAGGAGGTGACAACGTGGCAAAGGTGTATAAGAAGAACGAGTTTCTGATGGCTATGCTAAAAGAAGCTGCAGGGATACCCTATCTACCTAAAGGTATGGAGATCGGAGTTTTTGATACTGTAAATTATAGGTATTATGGAAACAGAGAGTTTACACCAGAAGATAAACAAGTATTACTCTCTGAGTTCGGTCAAGCATTACAAAATATGTTTGATTATCAGGATGAGAGAGATGGTATAATCCCTATGTCTAAAATAAAGGAGATGGCAAAGCAATGTTAACGGAAATGAGTAGCAAGTACTACGATTATTGCAAAGAGCATAATCTAATGCCGACCGAGGAAGGACATAAGATATGGTGTGAGGGTATCACAAAGATGATTAAGAATATCGAGAATGAGCTGGTACAAGGGACTTCATCGATTAAGCCGAGGGGTCTTTTTAGTGGTACTATGGAATCTTGCTGGTTGATAAGATTCAAGGACGGTCACAGAATGATTATATCAGAAGAACTCTATAAGCAAGAAGTTGCTAGAGATTGGTCTGGTAGGGCCAGATTAGTAGAAGAGCACTGGTTCGACATCAAGAAATGTAGAGAGAAGAACCAAGGTATTCACTATTACGGGTTCAGTATGTAAAAAGATAATACTCTTTTCTATTATTGACATTCCTCTAGCATTTTATACCAAAAGTGTGCATTTTGTCCAGACTTCCGACAAAATAAAAGGAACATTTTCTTATAATAGCGATATAATGTTAATGTGAGAAAATCATAAAAATAAAAGAGGTCGAAGGGGGCAATCTGTATGTCAGATTTAACTAACAGAATGAGGTCTGGTTCGGTGGCTAGACAAAATCTTAACTCTATGGATACTGAGACGTATATTCATCTCAGGACTTATGTACAAACCAAAACTCTATTGGGAGAGAACGAGTTCCCGAACAAATCTAATGAAGAAGTCGTAGAACTTTACAGAAATAAAGGCTGCGACTTTTCTCAAGTTCTTCTAAGATATCATAAACTGTTAATGGGTAAGTCAAGACAATGGGTCATGGGTATGACACAAGAGGACTTATTCCAGGAACTATCATTACGTTTACATCACTGCTGCGAAAGATGGGACCCAGAAAAGGAAGCAAATTTCATGACCTACGTATTCGAGGCTATAGATAACCACATAGCCTGGATAATAAGGAAGCAGGGTAAGACGGACAAGAGAAAAGCAAACTACGGCGAAGTGGCAAGCTATGAGTTACTTGTCTACAACGGAGACGAAGAAGATTTCAATTCAAATGAACCATGGGCTGTTGATAACTCTGAATTTCTTGAACTTATCTCCGGCATAGATCTTACAGATAAAGAAGAACTCTGCGTGAAGATGAAATTCGAAGGTCATAAGAATAAGGAAATAGCAGAAGTACTCGGAGTAACTAATACAAGAGTGACTCAGATCTTCAGGTCAATGCAACCTAAGTTCCAATTCATGCTTGATGAATTTAGAACTGGGCATGTGTTAGCCTAACCCCCATCTCCCTTTTAAAGGGTGTTTCGGTTCACTATTTTGGGCTTTTAGCGTATGATATATCGAATGGGAGCAACAAATATTTTTAGAGGGAGGTGAAACCTATGATACAAAGAATCCAGATGTGTGCAAGAGCCATCCGCAGTATATGGAAAGGTAAAGCAATCCTTATTGAGGATAAAGGGGAAACCTGTTCCACTTTTGTAGGAGCTGGTATCGATGAACGTAGGTTCCGAGTCCTTATGGTAAACCAGTTAAAAGCTGCTCAACTACAAGCCAGTTGAATCAAACAGACCAAAACACCAAAACGAGGAGGAGTTAAAAATGGGAAGAATCCAAGGAAGAGAAAACATTAAAGCTTACGTGAAGAAGTATGGAGGAAATGGGGTTGATTTTTTCAGCCTCAAGAATGACGGAGATACTGCCAAAGTCAGAATACTTCACACCGACGATCAGGACTTCGACTTAGTGCTCGTGCACAAGGTTGAAGTAGACGGAAAAGAACGTTGGGTGGAATGTCTTGAGGAAGGGTGTCCGTTCTGTGAAAAGTTCGGGTCTCCTACATTGAAACTCTTTATCTTCTTATACGACTATTCGGATGACAAGATAAAGTGCTGGGAAAGAGGCTCAACAATGATTGACTTCTTAATCGGCTTTATCGACAAATACGGTCACCTGAACAACAGGGATTATGAAATCGTAAGACACGGCAAGAAGGGCGATAACAAGACCTCTTACCAGTTGTTCAACGAAGACAAGATCAATGATCAGGGCCAGATGAAAGTCATTGAAAGTGGCAAAGAGATAATACAGGATGTTCCAGAAAGACCCGATTTATTCGGCAGATTCGTACTCCAGATGACAGCAGACGAAATGTCTGACTATCTCGCAGAGAACGAACCTCAGGAAAGAAGTAGAGACCGCGGCGCTGCTAAACAGAACAAGGACAAAAAGCTGAACTTCTAAAAGAATATAGGTTGCTCCCACAACAGTGAAGAGATAGGACGAAACGTTCTATCTCTTTATTAAATCTTATAAGAGGAGGCGCACACATGCCGCAATGCCAATTGTGTATCGATGAAAAGGCTAAGAAGACTGAATACGGGGTCATTAATTCTAACCATCTGGCCAAGCATAATTTTACTCTTGCCCAGTATATAGAAAAATATGGTGACCCAAACACAGACATGGCTCAGTTCAAAGCAGACAGACCAAAAGCATCCCCAAAGGCCATCGCAGATAAGATAAAGGATAAACCAAAGCGTGAATTGACTTATCACCAGAGTAAGACAATTGATGAGTTATATGAACTTGAAAAGACAATCGTTGTACCTGACAAGTTCAAGTGTATCATGGAACATAATATTGATGAGTTCTACAAGATGATTGACCTGGCTTATCAATATAAAAGAATCTCACTCGATACAGAAACAACCGGTTTGGATATGTTCGAGGATAAGATTACAGACATCATCATAACCATTTATGAACCCACCTATACATGGAACTGCTTCATACCTATGCTTCATGTAGACAGAGACAACAAATTAGTTCCTGGTCAATTGACTCCGGAATTTGTTGTTGCTAAACTCAAACCTCTTCTTGAAGACCCTAATGTACTCAAAGCCACCTATAACGACTACTTCGACGAAATTATGCTCTGGACCTCTTACGATGTAAATCTTAAAGGTTTAGTACCCGAAGATTGGGATCAGGATTGGAGCAAAAAGGAAAGCAAGTGGAATGGGGGCTGGGATGGTTTACATGCAGCAAACATCTTGAATGAGAATGAGGAATCCAAGAAGTTAAAAGACATCTACAAGAAGTATCTACATGAGCGGGAGAAGGACCCACAAATAAAAGGGCTGGGGGTAGAGACGTTCGAAGAACAGTTTGGCAAGATTAAGTTCTATAGAGTACCACTCAAAGTTGCCACTTGCTACGGAGCAAAAGACGGTTACATGACTCGTGGAGTGGAAGAGTTCCAGAAGCCTTACATTGAAACTACTGGAAGGCTTAGGGAAGTATTATACGGTATAGAATTTCCATTGATCCCGGTACTTGTTGAAATGAGAAAAGAAGGTATCGGTGTTGATATGGCCTTTGCTCAATCCTTAAGAGAAGAGCTCGAAGAGGAACGGGATAAGACCAAACTCGAGATATTCAAAGCTCTTGGAGAAATAAATCTGAACAGTCCAAAGCAGCTATCGAATGCCCTCTTTAATGTCCTCAAACTTCCTAGAATTGACGGTGATAGCACGAAAGCTTCCGTTCTAGAGGCTTTGGCAGAAGAAGGCTACGAAGTCGCAGAATGGCTCAGTGACTATAAGAAGAAAGAGAAACTCATAGGCACTTACCTTGGTGGTAAACAGGCAGAAGGTGATGAGGAGAACAGTTTAGAGAAACTTATCTCGAAACGTACCGGCCGTATCCATTGTAGATTCAATCAAAGTGGAACAAAGACCGGCAGGTTCTCTAGTTCTGATCCTAACCTTCAAAACATACCAGCCAAGTTTGGTAAGATACGAAGAATGTTCGTAGCCCGACCGGGTAACGCTCTTATCTCTTGTGACTATTCACAAATTGAGCCCCGTCTATTAGCTCACGTAGCTGATGACCCTATCATGATTGAAGCCTATAAGAAGGGCGTAGATATTTACTCCTTCATGGCAGCTCACGTATTCTCCCTGGTATCAAACAAGACAGCAGAGAAACTAAACTATGACCGTAGTGGTGGCTTTGGTAAAGTAAGTGGTCCTATACCTACCCCAGATGAACAAATCCATACCATATCACCTGTAAAGAAACAGTTGGTAAAAGATGGATTTATCTTCTTCGATGTAGATTCGGATTCCTGGTTAACAAAGGCCTTAACTGCTGATGATTGCTACGATGGTACCCTATATAGGAAGTTCATGAAGACCTTGCTATTGGGTATGATGTACTCCATGAGTGAAAAAGGACTATCAAACAGGTTGAAGATATCAGAAGAAGATGCTTTGGATATCATGAACTACTTCTTCAAGACCTTCCCAAATATCAAGAAGCATATGAAACAGTTACAAGCACAATGCAAGGAAGACGGCTTCATCGAAACTTTCTGGGGAAGAAAGAGAAGATTGCCTGATATCTGGTCTGATACTTGGTTCATAAGGAAAAAGGCTGAAAGACAGGTTCTTAACTCCGAGATACAAGGCTCAGCAGCAGACGTTATGAAAATAGCAATGCTAAGAGTTGGTTACGACCAAAGAATAAAGGACCTTGGAGGCAAGTTACTACTAACAGTGCATGACGAACTTATTCTAGAAGGACCTAAGAAGCACGCAGTTCAGATAGCCAAGTATGTAATAGAAGATATGGTTGGTGTCTGCGATCTTAAGGTTCCAATGAAAGTGGATGCAGAAATCTTCGTAGATGGTAGATGGAACGGCGACTCAGTAGTTCTTAAGAATAAGAAGGCCGATTGGACTATCTTATACGAAAAGAATGTCATCGCTGAGACAGATATCCCTTGGGCAGTATAATAGCTACTATAATAATCCTCTGGCTCATATTGAGTCAGGGGATTCATTATTTAAGGCTTTTCGCGTATAATTAATGGAAAGATTTAAACGATGAAAGGAGAATAACGATGGCAGACCAAAAGCGGTTAGCTGATACCCTGGAACATTACGACCTACCAAAGAATCCACTTGGTGAGATATTTAAAGCTCAGAAGAGATTCGGTTCTAAGTTCTGCGACTTCGACTCTATAGGTCTGGATAAGAAGAACTCTTTCAGACATGCGACTTTACCCATGTGTGAGTCTGATGTTACAGAATGGAAGAATGTCTTCCTCGACTGTATAGAAGACGAGATATCAGAAATTAGAGGTTGGATCCCTTGGAAACACTGGAAAAAGTATGAAGGTTTCGAGGTCGACGTAGTTGAATTAAGGTTTGAGCTTATCGACATACTACACTTCATAATATCTGAGTTCTTGATATTCAAGTGGGACGAGAAAGAGGTATTCAACTTCTTCGATGTTAATGTTGAAGTGGATAAAGCAGATAGTCTTGATGCTCTTCTCTACAAGGTAAAAGGGCAACAGATGGCAAGAATGTTATGTGATCCCTCTCTCCACAGGCCAACCCAGGTTAAGGAAACTATTAAAGGTCTACGTAATCTTATAAAGCTTGTGGGTAAAGGTTATGAGGACCCAACCAATGGCAAGACCTTCAAAGACATCATGTACGTGCTCTTTGACTTATTCGTCCTATGGGGCATGACAGGTAGCGACGTATATGACTACTACATGAGCAAGAACAAAGAAAACTTCAACAGACAGGAAAGGAGATACTAATGGTCAAGAAGTATCTCTTGTACTTAGGTAGATGGCAGTTGTCGACCCCTATATTATACGCATGTATGATCTATCTACCAGTACCTAAGTATATCCCTTATCAAGAGATAGTAACAACTGTAATAGCCAATCTGATAGGTGGATTAATATTCTTCTGGGTCGACAAATGGATATTCCGTAAAAATAGGAGGCGGGGCAATGAACGAGTTAATATTCACTAATACAAGAGACGTAGTACCAACCCTTCGCTCTGAGCTTGAACTCAATGGCCTCGAATTTATGGCAAGTGCAGGTAATGCAATAGGCGAAGAGCGAAAATGTAAAGAGCTACTCGGTGCCTCATTCAAGATACTCGATTGGTCAGATAGAGAGGAAATGGTTCACGAAAATGGACTTAACCTGATGTTCCTTAAATGGGACTTCATAGATAGAATAAGTCCAGGTCCAGTTAATCCTGGAAAGGCTATCGACTTTGACACTACCGGAGCACTTAAGCCTTTCTTAAGAGATCCAGGTATGCAGAGAAGCTTGTATCTTGTAGGTAATGATCGAGAGCCTATATTCCGAGTAGAACACATAGACAGATCGCATCTCGATTACACATACTCGGAACGTATGTGGTACCAATACGAACCGGTTATAGAGATACTCAAGAGTAAATCAGAAACTCGACAAGCCTACATATCGATATGGAATCCAAGTATCGATATTTCTCGTCTTGAGAAGAAAAGAGTACCATGCAGTATAGGTTATCAATTCTTTGTACGTGAAGGTAAGTTGAACGTGATATACCTAATGAGGAGTCTCGAAGTATCCAAGTGCCTCGGGAACGATATTTATACATCCTCTAGACTCTTGGAATTTATAGCCGATAAGGTAGGTGTTGAGTGTGGATTCTTGCAATTCTCGGTGGGATCTCTTCATATCTTCGAATGATGAGCCCACATATCGTAAAGAGTTGGGTATAGTAAGACACCCAAAACTAGCCTCGGCCTATGTCGAGGCAACAGCAAGCATGCATGACTATTTAGAGCATAAGGACTTATTCGAATCCAGAGTATTCGTAGAATTAGGTTCTATAATAACTCCTATACTACACGAGAATAAGGATACTGTTGTTATCCCTCGTCTAAGTAGCCATTGGTTTAAACCAGAGGAGCTATACCCACAAGACAAGTTCTTATGTGGCCATGCTGTAAGAATCTTCAGAGTTAGATGTAATTTTTATACGTTAGGAGGTCTGTTCTGTAATGAATAAAACTTCAGTTATAATCTGTAACCATTGCAATCAAGTATTCATACCCGATCAAGACCAGGTAACTGAGTTTGGACAATTTAGTTCCAGAACGTGCCCACTATGTAAACAAGTCATAGGTGAGTTTGAAGAAGTTTGGATAGACGTTCCTAAGATGGCTGAAGAGCTAGAAGAGCTTAAGAAGAAGTCAGAAGAATATCTTAAAGTACTCGCTTTAGTAGCTGCTAAGTCTGAGTTTGGCGGTCGTATAACTGTAACAAAAGATTCTCTGGAATGGCTAGTATCTAACCTTGAATTATTACGTATGGAGAATGGGGACGGTAGTTTAATCTACTTTTACCCACGCAGGAAATGACCAAACCCTACAGTTGCAAGCATTTGAGCTAATAACTAGCTCGCGCAAATAGGTATTAAACCATTATTTTTAGTAGGTCCTTATAAACATATTACCCAAAATTCGAGCTAAAATCAGATTGAGAGGAGATTTAAAATGGAAAACAAGACCACAGAACAGATTAATGAGTTAAGAAAGGTAATGGGTACCCTTCCTCATCAAGAGCCACAGCTTCGTACAGAATTTACCCGCGGGGTAGAAGGTATAACAGTAGAGCTCGTGGATACTAATAAGAATCCATACAAAGGAATGTACGTTCTCGCCACTTCTTGTTGGGGTAAAGGCATCAACAAATGGGCAGAAACTTCACCTGAGAATAGGTTCCTGGTAGTAAAGGCAGCACTGGAAGGCGACGCATTACCTCTAGCCGCTGAAGTTCCTTTCTTCACTTTCGCTGTTGAAGGATTATCCAGAGCAGCATTTGATCAGCTTGCAAGAACCAGAGACGCTGTATTCTCTGCAAAAGGTATGCGCGACAACAATTGGAAAGACTGCAACATTCGTATTCCTACAAGCCTATGGCCTACTCTTGAAGAGCGTATGCTGGGAGAATCTCTAGGTGATAAACATCCCGATGACATCACTGAAGAAGATAAAAAGGTACTGTCAAAGCTGATCAATTTCGAGAATATCAAAAAGGCTATGATTGACGTTAAAAAGGTCTATGGTGACATCGTTGATACAGGCAAAGCATCATGGCAGGCAGCCAGAACAGTTCTTCCACTCTACGTTGAGTATGGATTCTCTGTAAGATATCATTACCTGGCTCTCAAAAAGGTATGTGCAAACAGAATGAAATTCTGCGAAATGGAAGACACATGTGCAGTTGGTTGGCTCTACCAGAAGGCAGTTGAAAAAGTATTCCCATTACTCGCATCGTATTTAAGACCTGGATGTGATTTTGGTCATAAGTGTCAATATCATAAGTCCTACGGTATGTCTGAGTTATTCGGTTGCTTATTCTCTGAATGCGGTCGTAACAAATGCGAAGCTACAAGCGAGTATGCAGAGTTCAATGAAACATGTACCAATTATAAAGACCTTGAGGAACAACTTGAAATCCATATCACAAGACCGGATGAGTGGCCAACATATACATGGGAAACATTGCCACCTCAGGATAAACTACTCTTCATGGAGGACTAAGTATGAACTATGTATTGGGAAGTAGTCTGACAGGTTTACTTGTAGGATACATTCTCGATTGTCCAATCATAGGAGGAGACTTAGGGGGAAGGTCTAAAGCACCTTTCCCTCTCGGTCCTATGATATTAGAACAAACCGAAGAAGCTTACTGGTTAATGTTCAGATTGTGTATCACAGTTCCAGAGCCAAAGAAATTCATAGTAGGCTATTATGAAAATGGTGAAGTATCCATAACCGCTCCAGATGGATTCAAAGATACTTATTATGAGAAGACCAGAGGTAGTGGAACTCCTTTACCAAGTACTATGAGTGGCGGCAAGAGTGTAATAGTCGGTTGGGATGTAAAAGACCTTAACCTACTTAGTAAGCTAAAGGAAAGAGTTAAGGTATTACCAGCTGAAGTCCTATCAGTTGATACTAGTGGTAGAACAATTCATCTTAAAGACCTTAATATTTTCTACGACAGGCTCATAAATACTGTACCACTTCCCAAGTTTATGGACTTAGCTAAGATACCTTATAATCCAGCTAGATTCAAGACCTGGGGAACATACTTTGTAAAAGGAACTTTAGAAACAGCCACACACCCCATAACAAAAGCCCTATTCGAGAATGTATTCAGCTATGTATATGTGGCTGATCCAATATATCCTTTTCACAGGGTAACTCGCATAAGTGAAAACGAACTCGTAATGGAAATCAGAGAAGACAGAATGCATAGCAGTTTCTGTCATCCTGCTTTAGGAGTTTCACATGACACAGGACATCTTATCCCTGATTGTCAGATGATCCACACAGAACAAACCTATCAAAGAGTAGCAGATGTCGATCTCATTGGTAGATATGCTGAATGGGATCATAGAATGAAGATAGAACACGTCATTAGGAGGGCAAAAGAGTATGCACGACAAATGGGCTGAGGCAGTTGAAGAAAAGGTATGTGGTCTCGATATAGACGGAGTGTTAAATTACTATCCAGGACCTTGGGTAGATTTTGTTAACAAATGGCTCGATAAGAGTTACAAGGACCTTAACGAAGTCAAACAGAATGTACCTTATCAGGTATACCGAGATATAAAGTATGAATACCGTGAGTCTGGAGTCAAAGCGAAATTAAAAGTAAGAGCGGGGGCTAGAGAGTTATTACAAGCCTTAAAAGAGTTAGGATACACAAACATCATTCTAACCTCTCGCCCTTTCAATAAGCATAAGACTCTATTCAAACAAACTACAGAGTGGTTAAGGTTAGGTAAACTGGCCTACGATGGTGTAATATTCGGAGAGAATAAGTATCAGGAAATCTTACAAAGAGCACCGAATCTCAAGTTCATGCTAGAGGACCACAGATACTACGCCAATATGATAGCCAAATGGGGCTATACCGTATTCCTTATGGATAATGAATACAATCAGGGTGAGTTAGTTCAAAGCCCAGGAAGAGTAATAAGAATTAAAGAGTTATCGGAGGTGTTAACCAGTGAATACATCTAAAGACAAGATTAAGTTAGTCATATTCGAAGGTGCCGACAAAGTAGGTAAAGGTACCTTATATCTCGAATATAGGAAGGCTACTAAGTTCCAACCTCTAGCTCTTGATCGGTTCACCGGCTCCAATTGGGTATATGACCAAGTCTATGGTAGAACCTCTGACCTGGACGCATACCTAGAATCCGAGAAACAGATGCAGGAGATATACGATTGTTACCTGATCTATCTTACTGCACCAGAGCATGTTATAAGAGCAAGAGTTGAACAACAGGAGACAGGAATATATCTCGATAGAGCTCTAGCCAACTTCCAAAAGGCTAATGAGCTATTCCTGAAGTACTTCTTAACAGAAACAAAGTTCAAGCAGGCCAAGATGATAAATACAGGTATAATGTCTGAAAAGGAATGCTTGGAAGAGATTCTATACTTCACCCATGAAAGGGGGCTTCAAAATGAAAAGTTCGATATCAATACCTAAGTCTGTAATACCTTATGTTACTAAACTTCATGACGATATAGATGAATACGGTCATGATTATAAGGGTACTAAAGAGGTGATAGGTATCCGTATGGAAATAGACGTTACCCATATAGATACAACGGATGACACAGAACTCAGAGCCTATTATGGAGATGAGTTCGAGAAGAGATTCCAGGATGAGATTTATCACTACAAGCAGATTCAATATAGCCTGCTCCACAAGGTTAAGGAAACTGCCTATTTCTTCCCTGGTCAGGGCACTGATAGCAGAAAGCTCATTACCTTCAGTAATGACTGTATTAGTTCTGCACAGTACATGACCAGAGACCACAGAAGTTTCTTAATGGTCCATATGAGAAGTTCAGATGTACGTAATCTGTTACCTATGGACCTTCATTGGTTGGCTAAGATACAAAAAACCCTCGATGAAATATATAAGACTGGAGTAGAAGAGCAAACCTTAATAGTTACAATAGGCTCAGCTCACTACTATCTGTCAGGAGGTAGAAGCAATGAACAAACTCAATGATCAGAAGTGGATGAAGTTAGCCTGGTTAAAGTCTCAGGAATCCGCTTGTAAGAGAACCAAAGTCGGTTGTGTTCTTATCTATAATCCTGTAGGATTTAAGATACAATCTGACGTAGTAGCTCATCAGGAAGAAGCTACAAATGGTCTTGAATGTACTGATAAGACCTGCTTGAGAGAAGAGGTAAAATCAGGTGAAGCTATTGACCTTTGCAGAGGATTACATGCAGAACAAAGAGCAATAGTAGCTATGGGATCAGACGGTTGTGAAGATGGTATCATGTATGTGACTCATCTACCATGTACCTTCTGCGCAAGACTCATAATAGCAGTAGGTATTAAAGAAGTAATATTCGATAGGCTTTGGGGTAACTCAAGTATAACCTTGGGCATATTCGCTGAAGCCGGAGTAAAAGTGAGGTGCATCCACGATGGCGGGACTAGCAAGTAGAATTAACAGATTAAGTAAGAGTAAGGACTTCGGAGAATCTTTCATCGAAGCCATGGACCAGGCAATAAAGGTACAGAACCCACCCAGAGCTGGTAGAGCCAATATCAAACCATCTAAGGCTGGCTGTATGAGAATGATGTATTATATTCTCAAAGAGTGTCCGGTTGATGGTAAGGAAACAGTTGATCCTGATATGACCCTTATACAGAAAGACGGGTCCTACATGCATACAGTAATACAGGATATATTGGCTAATGCAGGGTCACAGGGTATAGACTTTAAAGACCCTTCAGGGGAAGTAGCCAAAGCCCAGCAGATGGGTATACGAACTGTAGTACGTAAGTCAGAACATGATAACGAGACCCCGCACGAGGTAACCTGTTATAACGAAGACTACGATATCTCATTCAAGTTCGACGGTGTAGTAGTTTTCGATGGTAGAAAGGTTATCCTTGAAATAAAAAACGAGGACCACTTCAAATGGATGAAGCGCGTAATGGCCGAAGAAGATCATCTGTTCCAGGGTACATTCTACTCGTTATGCTTGGGTATCAATCACATCCTATTCTTATATGTAGGTAGGAACTATAAGAAGAGAAAAGCATATCTTGTCGAGATAACCGATGAGATGAGACAAACCCAGATTACGAGAGTGCGAGTGGTCCAATATTGTAAGACCAAAAATATAGTGCCGGGGGCTGAGGTAGGAAAAGGATGTAGGTATTGCGCATTTAAGAAGACATGCAAATCCGACGGTTCCCTTACCCATGAAGGAAAAATTGATATGAAAGAGGTGATGGGCCTTGCTTAAGAGCCTATTGAAAGCTTCTGTACTCCCCTTACTATTAGTAGTTCTATTACTCTCGTTTATGAGTGTAGAGATTAATAGTAAAAGGGAGTACACGAGGAATACAGATAGACTTGAGACGCAGATGAAGGAAAAGGACACTACAATAGACAACCTTCAGAAGCAGATACAGGACCTGAAGAAGCAGAATGAGAAGCTACAGAAGATTGCAGAAAAAATAGCATATTACGAAGGATTGTCAGAAAAGACAGGTCTATCTATACAGTCTATAGCATTGATACACAACTTAGCAAAGGAATACGACCCGGCTATCCAGCTGGGTCTTATTTCTTTAGAGAGCAACTTTGGAGAAGACTTAACTCACTATAACACTAATGGTTCAATAGACCGTGGGCTATGCCAGATCAATGACGGAGGGACTGCACAATGGTTATGGTCTCAAGTATTCCCGAAGCAAGAGTTTAATGTCGACAAGCTATATGATCCCCTAGTTAGTATTCGACTAAGTGCCTATTACTTGAATGGTCTATTCAAACAGTATGACGGCGATGTCAATAAGGCCCTTACTCATTACAACAAGGGTCCTGGAGGTCTCAGAACGTACATAAAGGAGCACGGGACTGCCTCTAGTCCATACTCCAAAGTAGTTATATCCAGATCAGGTGATTTTCTACGAAGGACCCGTCAATAGGGTCCTTCGGTTCATGTTTTAAGTTAAAAGTGCATATAATAGTGGGAAGAGGTGAGA
>ERZ869929.20-NODE-20-length-111040-cov-15.187962_pt1 | contig 111040 bp, 179 predicted proteins | sample MGYA00579312_ERZ869929 | MGnify/ENA primary metagenome ERZ869929 (study PRJEB32216, sample SAMN09231818) | wastewater metagenome | place: USA: Maryland | collected 2016-08-09 | study: EMG produced TPA metagenomics assembly of the PRJNA472060 data set (Reclaimed... | reverse complement strand
GGGTATAAATTGGTTGCATTGCAATTGTCATTTTATGCCCCCGTTACTTGGGATGAGGTGATGCCGTAAAGGTCAAAGCGAGTGCCAACTGCAAAGCCACCATCGCAAGCAAGCGTTAGAGAAGTTACAGCATTTGTTAAGTAATAAGCACCAGACGAAAGTTCAACAGTACCAGAACCGTTCGCATCCCAACCACCAATTGTTCTTACTGTTGTGTTTTTACTTGTGTTTGAATAATCCAAAATGTCTGAGATTATTGAAGCAAAAACATTCGGAGCAGTTGATTGTTGTGGAGCAGCCAAAATATAACTATAAGCACTTCCCGAACTTGCAGCGCCACCGCTAATTACGCTTGAGCCGTTTCCATATAACCAATGAGCTGAAGAACGATCTGCAGTAGAATCACCATTTATATAATTGTAGAAAGTTGAAACTGTACCACTATTCGTTTTTGCAAAAGCACGCAATTGAAGGTGAGTAAAGGTTTGTGGAATTGAAGTTAGGTTAATGAAATTAGAACCAGCACTTGTTACTGTCGTTGTGGCAATCCAAACCATACTCACGATGACACCGCCCTGATTCCGTAGAGGGTAAAGGTTGAACCATCTCCCCAAGTATAACCTGATGTTGTAATAGTTATTTGACTAACCGCAGAAGTATTGCGATATAAAGTTACAAATGTTCGCACTTGACCAGCACCGTTTGAATCACCAGCGGAACGAGTTAATGCAGTCTTAAATGTTGTTGTTGAAGCATAATTCAAAATGTCAATAGTATTACTAGCAACAATGCCAGCGGTTGCATTACCACCCATATATTGAATTGAAATTCCATTTGCACTATTTGTAGAACGAGATGAAACCGCACTTGACCCTGTGCCGTCTAATGTCGTAGTGCTATACACGGTGCCTGTGTCGTTTAAAAGAAAACCATAAAAACCTGATGTAGTTTCGGTGGTGCTAAGACGAGCGTTAAATACAATTCTTAAATCTTGATAGATTTGCGGAATGTTTGTAAGAACAGTATTAGATGAACCTGTTAAAGTTACACTTTGAATCGGCACCATCGCACCATACTGATTACCAGCGTTCATACTAGTATACTGAGTGCGACCAGTTTTTACAGAGCCAGCACCTGACAACTCATATACAGCCATTTACGAAATCTCTACACCTGATATATGAAAGTTAATAGTAGTAGCAGATGCTCCACCAGTAATAGTTTGAGCAGCAGTAAGTGTTTGCTTAATATCAATGACAGTTGAGTCGTTTCCACCTACTGCAATTAGTGTACCAAAATTTGTACCAGCCAAGCCAAGTGTAAATGTTCCAGCACTAGGAGATGTGTTTGTAACAACAATACTAGTTACAACAGTAGTTGTTGCTGCAGGTACTGTATATAGTACCGTTGCTGTATTTGTTGTTGCTGCCCCACGAAAAAGGGATTTTGAAGTAGTTGGCATTACTTGGCCTCCATAATATCTTCTATCTGATTATCGTTTAAACTAACAGACAAATTTGTAGTAGTTGTAACTGTGCTTGCATTGTCTCTGGCTCTAGTCATGATATCTTATTATACCATCTCTTCCCAGTCTACCGTCGACTCATCCCAAATATAATCTTTACCGTCAGATGGATGAGGTTTTGGTGCTTCCCATAAACATATTTCTTCATTTAAAATCCATGACTGATATGGTTGTGGGGGTATAAATGCATCTAGTTCTTTAGAGTATGTATATCCAATGCTAGCAAAGTTTTTTCGTATTTTTTTATTATATGATGTTTGAATCCATGTACCGCCAAGATATTGCTGAATCCAAGAGTATCCTTCGTCATGATTATTTTCAGTTACAATAACTCTAATTACTTTATTATTTTCATCAAGTTCTGCCCAATGTGCCATTATTTTGTATACCTCACTATAACTACTCCAGAGCCACCATTGCCACCAATGCCATATGGAGGGGCAGCAGATGGGTTCATTCCGCCTGCACCGCCGCCTCCAGATCCCGTATTTATAGCACCAGCAGTAACATTTGCATTATTTGCAATTCCACCATTACCCCCGCCACCAATTCCACCAAGAGCCTGTGTAACAGTTCCATATGCAGAAACTCCACCTCCACCACCACCTGCTGCAATATATCCATTAACTCCAATATTTGTTGCATTTAAAACAGTTGTTAAATTACCCCAATTTGTATATGTATTAATTCCTGGTCCACCAGCACCACCATTTTGATCTGCAGTAGAGTTAACCCCTATACCGCCAGCGCCTCCTCCACCACCTGCAGAGTGTCCATTAACTGTACTATAGCCACCTCTAAACCCTTGTCCAGAAATTGGTGCCCACCATCCAGTAGTAAAGTTGCTAATATTTCCTCCCGATGATCCACAGGCTCCACTACCACCAGGACCATTTAAGGTTCCACCACGACTTCCAAATACTGATGCTGTAAGACTTGCAAATTGTGAGTTTGTTCCACTTGTTGAATTATCTATATTTGAAGTACTGTTACCACTACCGCCTGCGCCAACTATAACAGGATAGTTTGTAGTTGTTAAAGACTGTGCACTATAAGCAAGAACTCCACCTGCACCTCCACCACCTCCACCCCAATACTGAGCACTACCACCACCTGCTCCTCCACCACCAATAACTAATACATCAGCAGTTAAATTTTGTGTTGGAGTAAAGTTTCCTGAACTTGTAAAAACATGATAAGTATATGTTGAATCTTGCATAATTTGTCCACCAGTTGCTTTTGGCGTGATCTTTGATCTTGAAATTCCATAAATTGAAACGGTACTATTTTGTAACATTAAACTGCCAGTATATGGAATCATCTTAAAACCATTAATAGCATCTGATGAATTAAATATTCCCCCACCTATACCAATAGATGCATTTCTATTGTCATTTTCTGTGATCATGTCTATAATAATTTGCTTTTTTAATGTTGTTGAATAGTTTGGGATATATAACGAATACACTCCAAAAAAGTTAGAAGCAGATGTATTGCCCTGAGCAAGAAGATTATTATTATAAGATAAATATCCTCCTGCTCCTATTTTTAAACTTCCAAGATTAGTTCCATCAGAACCAATTGATACACTGCTATAAAGGCTATTGGTATTTTGATTAAAGGCAAAGGCTACTGGTTCATAAATATTACCTGTATTGCTTCTTGAAGATACATAGATTAATAAATCATCATACCCATCAGGAATATTGTACATATTTATTGCACTTATACCGCCTGCTCCTACGGTATATTTAAAAATTGGCTGATAAAATGATGCCATTATGCACCCGTCGCAATCGCATTAGGGATTCCATAAAGGCTAAATCTTGAATCACTTGAAAATGGACCATTTGAAAGAATTGTTATAGAATTAATTGCTGCTAAATTATTCCAAGTTCCTGAGCCTAGCCATGCATTCTGATTTCTAGTTCCATTATTATTATCATATCCGTGAATAGATTTTAATGTTTTAGCCTTTGTAGTATTTGAATAGTCAAAAATATCTACAATTGCTACAGAGTATATATTTGCACTTTCTAGTGCTGCTGGAAATTCACCTACAAATATAACATTTGTATTTCCTATTCCAAATGCGCTTACCCCAGATCCTGGTGTATAAAAATAATGATATGAATATGTATTTCCACCATCACCGTTAAACCTTATATAAAGTTGTTCTGCATTAAAAGATCTTGTTCCCCTTTGAAAACAACGAATTTGTAAATGAGAAAAATTTGAAGGTATATTATTGAATGTAACTCCACCTGCGTTATCACCATTTAAATGTCCAAGAGGTATCATTATTGACCAGTCCTCCTAATTCCATATAAATCAATTTTACTTCCAGCAACTAATACATCATAGGTAATTGCATATATTGATGTAATTGCTGTTGTTTGTCTCCAGAGTCCAACAGATAAAGATGTCTCTCCTGATGTAATTAATTCTGAAGACCCACGACTTATAATTGTTTTAAATGTAGTGGAGTTTGCATAGTTAAGTATATGAGTTACTCCAGATGCCCATACTCCTTGTGGTGCAGTTGAACCAGTAAAATGGTCAAGAGCAACATAAAGTCCTTGATCTGAAAACCTAATTGTTCCAACTCCTGCACCTGCTCCATACAACCAAAGAAAAGAATAGTTTGTATTTCCGACATTCACATTAGGAGCCATTAAAAGATTTTCGTTTGTTACTGCTCTTGCTGCCCTACCGCTTGTAACAATCATTAAATCTTGAAAATTTTGTGGTATGTTATTAAAAGTTGTTCCAGCACTTGTACCGTCAGAAGTATAGGAGCCTAGGTGTACAAATGCTCCCTTAGTTACTGTTGATCCAGCAGTGATAGGAAGAATAGGCATTAGGCACTCAAATCTCCTACTAACAACCAGGTGTCAGTAGCACGTTTGATAAGTGTAGCAAATGACCATTGGGTTCTTAGTTTATATCCTGGAGTAGCATTAAGAGTTACTCCAATCGATGGGAAAATTGTTACTTGCCCTGTATTTGTTTGTGTTATATTTATCTGAGTGCCGATTGGAATTGATACTGATGAGTTTAAAGGTATTGTAACAGTAATGCCAGAAGTATTAGACAATTCAAGCATTTTACCTGAATCAGTTGCAGCAAGTGTATAAGATGTGCCAGACTGTTGATTAAATTCAATATTTAATGCAGATGCCCATTCTAGTCCACTTGCAGTTGATGAATTACTTGTTAAAATATACCCATTTACTCCAGGTGCTGGAAGAACAGTTGGAGCATCATTTCCAGTAGCAGTGATAATATCACCTTTAGCATTTAAAATTGTGAAGGGTAGAAAATCATGAGTATGTGCAGCAACCCCTACTGGTACCCAAGTATCTGTTCCAGAATCATAGATATATACAGGTTTTCCTGTTGTACTAACTATTGCCATCAGTATTCTCCTCTAGCCATAATAAATATTCTTTATAATCATGATTGTTAATTTCTATTGGAATTGAGCCAATAGTTGGTTCAAAAATAGCAACAACATTATCTTTATCATCTTTAATCTTTTGGTAATTCATCATAACTCCGCATCTGCAGTCCAGTGGAACATAATAGTGTTATTAGACCCTATTGCGGTTGCACTTGTATTATTAAAAGACATAAACTGATAAGCGCCTGAAGTTTGTACATTTGCAAGACCAGTTACACCAGTACGCTTTGCGTCTCCAGGATAAACTCGCACTGCATTAGCCGTACCATCATAGTCATATGTAACCATTGTTGGCGCTACTCTTTTTGTAACTTTAAATGGTAATATTGTAAATCCACCAACATTGCCAGCAGTACTTCCTGCTAAAGAATTTCCAGTATTTCCAATTGCACCATTTCCAAGAGTGTTAGCAGTTCCTGATGGCATATCTAAATTATAACTACGCTCATAGTATCTCTGACATGCCATAAGTTCATTACTAGGATTACCTGTTGCTGTAGAAAATGAAGTTGGAACATTTCCAATTTCTAATTGAGCACCTGCATAATCCATATAGTCAGCAGCACCAGCAGTTCCAGATGGCACATAACTGAAAATTACAGCACATTCTGTTGCATTTGCTGGAACAGTAGTTGTAAAACTAAACCTTTGCCAAGAAGTTGTTGGTGTAAAAACACCAGATGTTGATGCTTGACCAGTATAACTTGCATAATTTTGATCTATTCCAGTTCCAGTAAATAAATAAATTACAAATTGACCACTGGTAGGTGAAAAGTTAGCGCCTTTTCTTGCCCAAACTGAAATTGTTACTGCTTTACCAGCCAACTGTATTGATTGGTTAGTTTCAAGATTTTGAACTAAAGACATTCCATCTCCTGCAGTGGCACTAGCGGCTCTTTGATAACGAATGAAATATCTAAAGTTGGATAAATCACTTGTTTGTCTTGTAACTTGACCATTTGCATTGTTCCATGCCACCCATCTGTCAGCGGTGTATGATGTAGGACTTGTTAGTCCACTTGTAAAACTTACCCCACGTTGCCAAATTGAAAAGTCTGAATTTAATAAAAAGTTTTTTGCCCCTACAAAAGGAGAAACTGTTCCACCATTATTTTGCTGGGTAATAGCAGTATTATAGGAACGACTATTTGGCATTTAATTCCTCCTGCAATTTGTCATAATGTTCTTTGGTCATGGAAGTATATTCTCCATTACCGTGGTTAATTATAACATGTTCATTCCCATCTGAGTCTACTAGATATGTAATTTTTTCCATTTTATAACTCCGCACTAACTGCAAGATAAGAAGTTGTTGAATTATTGTTGTTTAATAATTGATATGGGCGATATTGCGTTAAACCAGTTGCACCTGCTGCCAAAGTCGCTCCTAATTCGTTAGAGCGCAAAACAGTTAGGGTGCTTACGGATGCGGTATTAAGTCCATCTCCTAAAGCAAGTGTTGAAAATTCTACTACTGTTGGCTTAATTCGCATTGGGGTTGGGAAATGCACAAAAACATCAGACTGAGTAGTACTACCAGTTATTCCCGTTCCATAAGCAGCAAAGTTTCCGTTGCCACCAGTAAATCTCCAATAGTAACGCTGACATAATGCAAGTTCTCCACCAATAGTACCTGAAGCAGTTGTAAAGTTGGTCATTTTATTTCCTGCTTCTACTTGCCATCCCCAAGTATCAATCGTATTACTATTAAAAGAACCGTTTCCATAAAAACTAAATTGAACATAACTATTGGTTCCAATGGTTTTTCCTAGTATAGAAGGAACGTTAAATGTATAAGAATACCTAGCCCATGAAGTACTTAGAGAAAAGGTTGGGTTAATGCTTACGCTGCCAGATCCTCCTGCACCAAAGACTTGCTTACATTCTATATTTAATTCTGATGCTGTCATTGTTCTAGAAGCCTTTGCCCAAAAACTAAACGTAACTGTTTGACCTGCAAAAGTTCTAACATCTTCAATCTTTTGAATGAATTGCCAAGCAGTAGTTGTACTTGCACAGTTTAGTCTAGCAAAATATGCAGGTTCGTATCCAGCAATAGTATTTCCTGGTACAAAAGATTCTCTTGTGCAAGTTGAAGTTCCTGCAGAAAAATAACATGCAGCAGTAAATCTATCTGCACTGTAAGTATCTGCTGCATTAGGTATTGATATAGAATTTCCTCTTTGCCACTGAGAAAAATCACCATTAATTATTTTATTTTTTCCAGCAACAAAATATGAACTATCATAAACATACTTGTTATCAGATTGTGTTGTTGAATATGTGTCAGAAACTACTATTGCAGAATTGCAGAATACGTCGATTGTATCTCCTGCTACCGTTGGAGAAACCAAAGTGATGCTTAGTCCATTTGTTGCAGTATAGTCATCTACTCTACGAAGCAATACACCATTTTGATATACTTGCTCATTTCCAACCACATACTGAAGTCTATTTGAGTTTGTATCTAGACCGCTTAAGAGCGTTGTTCCAGCATTAGGAAGTATTGACCAACGAATATTTTGTGATGTTGTGATTGTTCCATCTGTGTCTAGCCAGACCTCACCTGCAGTAGTAGTTACTGGTGGAGTAGTTGATAAAGTTGCAAGAGCAACAATATTAACAGATGAAACTAAGACTACCTGAAAAATATCTCCTGCTACAGCAGCAACTGCAAGAACAATATCATTTCCATTTGAAGCGGTATAGTCAGAACCACGAATAAGCATTACACCATTAAGGTAAACATACTCTGTTCCTGGAACATAAGCAAGAGTTGTTGACTCATCACCATTACCGCTAAATGTTGTAGTCGTTGCAGATACTGTCTTTGTCCAACGATAAACCTGAACAGAAATAGGACTTGTTGTTCCATCAGTATCTAGCCAGATAACTCCTTCTGCTGGAGATACTGGAGGTGTTGACTGTGCATAGCCAGCATTTACAGTAATAGCAGACCATGACGCTATAGTTCCATCAGTAGTTAAATATTTACCTGTATTTCCTGTTTGGCTAGGAAGAGCGTCAACTGTAGCCCAAGCAACATTTGTTCCGTCTGTTGTTAAAAACTTTCCTGAATTTCCACTTTGTGAAGGGAACAGTGTAATTGTTGTCCATGAAGCACTTGTGCCATCTGTTGTTAAAAACTTTCCAGAGTTACCACTTTGTGATGGTAGTGCATCAACAGTTGCCCAAGCAACGTTTGTACCATCTGTAGTTAAATATTGACCAGTTGCTGTTGATTGGTTAGGTAGTAAATTATTGATAGCATCAGAGGCGCTAGTTGCACCAGTTCCTCCATGATCTATTGATATCTTGGTACCTTCCCAAATACCATATTCAATAGTTCCTATTGGATCTATATTAAATAATGTTGCTCCAATATCATCTTTAACCTGTAGGATATCTTCTGTCTGTAATGAAGTTCCTTGAATTATCAATCCCGCTGTTGTTGCGCTACCAGAATTTATTGTTACTGGTCCAGTTAAAGTTGGAGCAGTTCCAAATACCAGTAATCCTGTGCCAGTCTCATCTGATATTACCCCAGCAAGTTCTGCTGAAGATGTTGAAGCAAATACCGATAACTTATTTTCAACTAATGCTACTGTTCCTGTTGCATCAGGTAGTGTTATGGTTCTATCTAATGTGGGATCACCTGCAGAAAGTGTTAACTCATATGCGTCTGCTGTAGTTCCCTCAAAAACAATATTTTGACCAAATGCTAATTCAAGACCAGAAACTTGGCCAGTAAACACTGGATTATTAATAGTTGGACCATTAGAAAATACTAAAGATCCTGTTCCAGTCTCATCCGATATAACTCCTGCTAATTCTGATGAGGTTGTTGATGCAAAAGCAGATAGTTTATTGTTTGTAAGGGCAACAGTTCCTGCTGAGTCTGGGAAAACAATTGTTTTGGCTGTTGTAAATGCTGTTTGTAAAACACCAGTTATGCCAGTAGTTCCAGTTACGTCAATATTTATTTTTTTAGTATTGTCTATAGAATCTACTATAAAAGTTGTTGAGTCAGATAAAGACTTATTCGTTAGTTCATCTACAGTATCTTTACCAACAAGTGTTGTTGTAGCGTCTGGTAAAGTAACTGTTCTATCTGCCGTTGGATTTCCAGCAGTTAACGTTAACTCGTAATCATCAGCAGTTGTTCCTTCAAAAACAATACTATTTCCAAAAGCAAGTTCAAGGCCTGTCACTTGTCCAGTTAAGTTAAGATTATTAATTGTTGGACCATCAGCAAAAACAAGAGATCCTGTTCCAGTCTCATCCGATATTACTGTTTTTAATTCAGAAGAAGTAGTTGCTGCAAAATCTGAAAGTTTATTGTTAGTTAAGGCTACTGTTCCCGTAGAACTTGGTAGAGTAATTGTGTTGTCTGCTAAAGGGTCTGTGGTAGTTAAGGTTAATTCATAAGCATCTTCTGTACCTTCAAAAATAATATTACCAGTAGTCTTTATATTTCCAACAACATCTAACTTTTCATCTGGTATCAATTTTCCAACTGCTACATCTCCAAGATGTGTAATAACGAATGGAGAAGGATCTGGACTAGAGGCATCTTCAAATAGTGCAATATTGCCAGTACCAGTTTGATTTACAGTCAATCCTGTAAGTGTTGAATTTAAAGTGATTGTTTGTGCAGCAGAAAAAATATTTGAACTATTTATATTTGCTTTTAATAAAAGAACAGTTTCAAGGCGTTCTGCCAGGTCTTGTGCGTCTCCATGCACATCTACAGGGTCTGTTGATAGTGGATAAGGCAATAAATATGTGGGAGTTAAGCCTGAAGCCATAGTGATTCTATTATAGCATGTTGATATTATTTTACGCATAAAAATAAATTAATTTTGGCTCTTATGCGTAAATTCATTTGACACCCTTAGCCAAAAGTGTTATACTAGTTAGTAACACCAGGCAAATCTGGTGTTGTTTTTTCTAGGAGGAAAAAGTATGAAGAAAGATCAAAAATTTCTGATTGGTGTTTTAGCCTTTGTATTTACTGTGGCTGTTTTTGCTAATAAGGCTAATGCCTTGTCTGTTGAAAATAACTTATTGAGTACGACAACACAAACCGTGTCTCCAACCGCCCACAAAGCGGTTTTTTTGGTTTCTAAGCCAAAAAGCCTTGTAAAGGTAAAAAAGGATCTAAAGGTACTTTATAAGTATCAAGATGCTATACACCTTACAGATCGTCAACTTAAGGAATTATTGCATGCCGTTGGCTTTCGTGGCCAGGGTCTAGTAAAGGCTTGGGCTGTGGCTAAAAAAGAGTCTAATGGGCGACCACTGGCTTTTAATGGTAATGTAAGAACTGGGGACAACTCTTATGGAATATTCCAAATCAATATGCTTGGAATGTTAAAAGAAGGTCGTCAGGATAAGTTTGGACTTAACTTTAATAGTGAGTTGTTAAATCCTGTTATTAACGCACAGGTTGCCTACCACATGAGTGCTGGTGGCAAGAACTGGTCTGCTTGGCATGGTGTTACCCCCAAGACTAAGGCCTGGATGAAAAAGTTCCCATACTAAAGTCTATTCTGGTGGTCTTGGTACTTAGACCCATCTGAATTAGTTCCTTTAAAATATCGTCTACCAGACTGATGTGGCTTATCCATGTCTACTGTCTGTCTTTCTTCACTTAATACTTGGCTTTCCATTATTTCGTTTTCATGGACTTCTACTGGGAATAAATCTGTTATTAATGCTAAGTCAAACTGATCTACAAAATATCTTGGGATAGGAATAAAGGCACCTAGTGGATCTCCCTTTTTAACAGTAATAGTCTGATTTGGTATTGTCATTTTTAGATTAAATGTAAAGTCTCTCTTAATATTGTCTGTTTCAATTACTCCAGTCATGGCCACACAGCCAGGAATAAACATATTTGGAGGCTGAATTGTCATTGTATTTATTCCTATTGGAGTCTTTATAGCAAAGCGATTTTGAATTGTTACAATACCGCTTCCAAACCCGTTTATGATTGACTGCTTTTCTTCATTATCATTATTTAAAAATACAATCTGTGCATCTTTTGTAGTGCCATCCCATGTAATCTCAAAATCTCTTAATGACTTAATCATAAAGCCATACTGGTTTCCAATTGTTAATGGTAAACAGTAGTATGCGTGTGGATCAAACCAGTCACGTTTTGGTTTACCTTTTAGTGGAACAATGACATCTTTATAAAACCCATCATGGGAAGTCATATGTGGAACTACAAGGATTGTATTTTCTGGAACCTCGTATCCAGGATTGTTAAGATATGCGCCATTCATGGCTTTTCTCCTTGTTTAAAGTCCAAAAAGATGCTATGGTATATCTGATTGCTCCCTCTATCTTTGTAACTCCATGTAGATGCTCTGGATCCCCTGGATGGATAGCCAAAGAGCCAACCTTTGGTGTAGTCTTAAAGTCAAAATTAGGGTAATATGTCTGACCACCTTCATAGTTGTCATTTAAATAAATTATAGACCCAAATGCTCTATGATCAAATCCAGCAATATCAGTATTACTCATGTCGTCTGCGTGTGGGGGTTGCTCCATTCCTGGAAACCATCTAATAACTTGAAGAGTATCAGAGTAAACATTTTCATCGAGTCCGTACTCCTCTTTGATTTTTTGACCACATCTAATGTTTGCATCTAGCATAATAACTGCTGCATTTTTATCAAATTGTAACATTTTGTAATAATTGACTACACGATTATCCCAAAACTCAGATCCACCGCTTTCCCATAGGTCTGAAGAGTTAACAGCATTTATTAGATATTCACAGTCTTCTTTTGACATAAACTGTTCTATTACTTTTGCATTAAACATCTTAGCCCATTTCTACTGGATATCCAGCATATCTGTACCAGTTTACAACTGCATATCTTGTACCACTTATAACTGGCTTTACTCTATGCATATATGGAAATGATGAACTAAAAACAATAATATCTCCAGCACTTGGCTTATGACTAATTCCAAAATGGTTAAACTCAATTTCTCCACCCTCATAGTCTTCATTAAGATATGCACTTACAGATACTGTTCTTGGATATTTCTTACCATCATCTATATGCCAATCAAACTTGTCACTATATTGATATTTAATAAAGATATAAGGGCCTTTTTCTAATTGTTCAACTGAATACATACCCGAATAGTCATCTATCTTTTCTTGAATCCAAGAATCTACAGAGTCATACAACTGTTGAGAAAGTTCAGAGTTCCCATATTCAGATAAAGGACAGTCATAGCATTTTCTTGCTTCAACTATCTCATTTGAGTATGTGTCTGTATTAACGCCTTGTGCTGGTCTCCAGTTATCTCCTAGTGCTGGTTCAACTTGATCTAAAAGTTTTTTTACATGGTCTTTACTAGTTTTATAAAGAACTATTCCTGGGGCTAATATTATTTTTTCCATTGCCTTGCCTCTTTTCGCTGGTATAATTATTATATCAGAAATGAGTCTAGGAGTAAAGTCATTGTATAATCAATTTTATTTTTTACATTTAGATAAAATAACTGCAAAAACTGCTGGGGTTAGAATGTTTGACCCACTATATAAAATTATGGAACAAAATAAAATCTCAGCCTTAGAGTTAAACAAAAATCATCAGTCACATAACTATTGGCAATCTTTTAATGAACATACATTTATTTTTTGTATTTTAAGAGAACCTACAATTAGAACCCTTTCTGAGTTTTGTTATTGGGCAAACTATGGAGATGATGGCATTAGAACCCATGATAAGGGTAGAGACCATGAGTGCCCTTACTACACTAAAGAAAATCTTTTAAATTGGCTAGAGACAAAACATGTTAAAAATTATCAATATAAAACTATTTCAAATAATGGCTTGATTGACATAAACCAAAACCTTTTAAGAATCAATATGTTAGTACGTGCAGAAGAAATAAAGGGTAATGAAAATGTTTTACGAGAGACAATATTAAAAAGATTAGGAATAACTCATACCTTTAACTACTACCCACCAGATTTTGAACAATTTTTTATGCCTCCAAATGGAGCAATAGGAAATGTTATACAAGAAAATCCAGAAATTTTAGATATTATAAAAGAATACAATAAAGATGATCATTGGCTATATTCTCAGGCATCTAATATTTTATTGCTTAATTCTGAAAATACGGAAGAGTAAGAACTCTGATCCTCTATTTCTACTAGAGAATAATTAAAATTAATTACTGACTCTATATCCTTATTATACTCATGATGAAACCAACTATGTGTCTTTAAACAAAAATAATTTACTCCGTTATCACAAAAAATACCATTCCATGTTCCAGCCCCCATAAGTCCAGAAACATGTGTCGCATTATACATATACATAATTTGTTCTTCTATTTTCATTCCAGAAAAATCAATAACGGTATAGCCTTTTTGAACAAAAAAATCTTCTAAGGCATCTTCTACATGTTTTTCATTATATCTAGAAATATGCATTTTTTTATTTTGTTTTTCTAAAATTTCACTTACTCTTTTCCTTGATACGTAAACTTTTTTAGGGTATGAATCATCTTTTTTCATTAATGGCTTAAAAAAATCTCTTACCTCAATATTATTTGTATGCTTAAATTGCTCAAAATGTGGAAACTCAGTTGAAACAATAAATGTACTTGTATCATATATCACTGCTATTTTTTCAATTTCTATATTATACCTAAATATATCGTCAAAATGTATAAACACAATCGGAATATTATTATCTGATAACATCTCTAAAGTTTTTTGTATTGGCTCTTGCGTGTCATGAAACTCATCTCCAGGCCAATTGCAGTCAAGCCAAAGGACTTTTGCTTCATTGTTTATATGTTTTTTATAATATAAAAACGATCCTAAATATTCCTTAATAAAATGAAAATAGTGTGGTGCTGGTGCTATTGGTAAATATGTTCCTTTAAGTTTTCTAATATTATTTTCATTATTTGTATTAGCATATCTAACATTATTAAACTCATAAATAGTGTTTTCGCCGTGGTCATAGGTATTAAAAGAGCCATAAGTAACTCCAGGCTTTAAAAAATTAATTTCTGTATCCATTATATAGATTTAATCCTTGAAAAATTTAAAAATATTTACAGCGATTCTATTGCTTTTTTAACTGCATCTGAAACGCCCCAGTAATTATGGCACTCACATCTTTCTTGACCTTCTGGCAATTCTGGCTGCGATATGTACCCCATATGCTCATAGAACCTAATGTCTCCATCTATAGCATACTTACCCATTGACTCTCTTACCTTATCAATTCCGCCTTCTTCAAATGACTTAATCCACCAATGCTCTGGTCGTGTATAGTGTAAAAATAAAACAACTAAGTAGTCATCTTCTGTTACATCTTCTGGAAATTTTGGACGAGAATGTACTTGCTGTTGTCCATAGAAACAAACTGCTGCATTTTCTTTTTCAGGAAATACTACATCGTCTACTTCAATTCCCCAGTTAATTCCCTTTTTCTCAACACAAATATCAATTGTCTGTTCGCACCCATTTTGATCCATGTGCTTATGAAGATGTGGAATATTTCCATTTTGTTTTTGATATCTAACTGTATAAAAATATGTTTGCTTTAATTCTGGATTTCCAAAAACTTCTCTAGCACGATTAAGCATTATCTCTTCGATATCTGGATCAAAAGAAACACCACTTTCCCACCGACCCATAGATGTATGATAGAAAGAGTCTGATCCTGGACCCCAATTAATTTCCTTTATACGATCTTGAATTCTTTTAAAAATTTCTGGCTCAAACATATTTTCAACCATAAAGGCTGGTTTTACTTCTGGCAAGGGAAATCTAATATTAGGACTATTATCTGCATTTGTAGGCATATATTTATTATACCATTACCTTTTGAGTTCTAGCATAAGTATGGCTATTATTCTGGTATGTAGTATTTATCAATAATCTCATCTTCGTTAACCTCTATAACCCTTACAGAATCAGAAAGAGCATCATATAACTTTTTGTTACGATCAAAGGAGTCATCAAATACCATTTCTCCTGCTACATCATTTTCTACCATAATTAAAAACTTTTTTAGCGCCATATCATTCTCCTAATTGTATTCCATATTACCATTTTTTTATTGGGCATGTAGCAAGTTCTAGTTTTGTTTTTCCTGCCATAAAACATCCACAAAGTTTACACTGCTTTGTCATTTTAATGAGTTGTGGACAACTTAAACAAATAGAGTATCTTTCGTTTGCCTTTTCCTCACTAGCATATGTTGTTTGTGTACTTAAATAGTCCCATGGCCTAGTATCTCCTAGATTTTTTTTATACCTTTGCCAGGGACTAAGATTATCATCATTACTAGATTGGGTACTGGACATATTCTTCACCATCAAAATACCATCCAAGAGTTGCCTTATTACTGATAGGAACCTCTAAAAATGTTGCTCCAGACTGGTATGCAGCGATCATTGCTGCTTGCTCTGGTATTTCTTCATTAAATTTAAAAACACCAACATTTTCATTATTTTTATTTAAAAATACATATTTTTTTATCATTTTGTATTCTCCTTTTTTATAAAGTATATCATGGCGTTATAACTTTAGCAAGGGTTACAAATTCCACCACTGAGTACACCACCGCAAGGAACGCAACATGTAAGTTTTGTACATCCATCAATTTCGCAATTACATGCTACAGGAGGTGGTACGACAGGTGGGGTAACTGGTGGAACTACAGGTGGAACTACAGGTGGTACAACTGGAGGCACAACTGGAGGCACAACAGGAGGAACTACAGGAGGTGGTACGACAGGTGGGGTAACTGGTGGAACTACAGGTGGCGGAGTAACTGGAGGCGGTGGAGTAACTGGTGGGGTAACTGGTGGAGTAACTGGTGGCGGTACAACTGGTGGAGTAGATATATTTGGAGTTACTGATCCTGATACTGCTGAAGATAAAGATGTTCCAGCATAATTTGTGCTTGTCATGGTAAATGTATAAGACTGGTTTAATGAAAAAGATCCACTAACTGTAATTGGAGATGTTGTTCCAGACCAACTAAGACCAATAGATGGGCTTGATACAAAACTAATACCAGACAAAGTAAATCCACCATTGCTGTTTGGATTAAAAGCAATAGAAACCTGAGTATTACTTACTCTTGTCACAGATGTAATTGTTGGTGCTTGAGGAACTGTTCCTACAGTAATTGGTGTTGTAACAAAATAATCTCCAGGACCATTTACATTTACTGGTCTAACCCAAAATGTGTATGATCCACCAGCAACAAAATCAGTATTATTACTCTGTTTAGAAAAAGTAGAAAGACCTCCACCTGTTCCACCTGTTGCAAACCAGTTTGCTCCATTGTTTGTAGAGTATTCTGTATTTGTTTGTGGTGTACCCCCATTATTTCCATTTACGATAGTCATTGCTGCTGTTGGTGGTGAACCAAATGCTATAAACCTTGTTCCTACTCCAGTAACAGATGACATAATTTGTGGAACTGTTGTTGGCGTTACAGTAGTAGGCAAAGTGCTACTTGATGCACTAGATCCCACTCCATTTATAGCGATAGCACTAAAACTATAAGGAACTCCAGATAACAAATTTGTGGCAGTTACAGAACTAGTTGCACTAGAAAATGTTGGAGGTGTTGTGGCTGGACTGGGTGTTACTACATATGACGTAATTGGTAGTTTTCCATCAAATACTGAACTAACAACAAGATCAACTCTGCCATTGTTAAAAGGTCTTCCAGACCCATTATTTGCTAATCCTGGGAACGCTGGTGCATCTGGTACTGATTTTTTAGAAGAAGCGGGGTTTCCAATTGGTCTTGTCATTATGCACTCAAATCACCAATAGCCACCCAAAGGTTTACACCTCTTTTGATAAGTGTGGCAGATGACCATTGAGTACGTAGTTTAAGTCCTGGGGTTCCATTAACTGTTGTAGTTCCTGGAGTTATAGCCTGAATTGTTACCTGTGATGATGTTGTTTGCAAAACAGTAATTTGTGTTCCAATTGGGAAGTTAACGGATGCATCTGTAGGTATCTGTAAAAATCCTCCACCAGACATTTCAATTATTTTGCCGTCATCGCTTAATACTAATGGATATGTTGTTGCCTTAGATTCTGGAACAGTGTGATAAATAACATTTCCAACAACTGACAGGGAATCAGAAATGGTAGTCAAAGATAAAGTTTTGTTACTTATAGATTCAGAACCAGAAAGTGTAGCAAAGTCTCCATCAGTTAAAGCGGTATTAAACTGAGAGATTGTTCCAGAAACAATGTTTGAGCCAAGAGCAATAGTTTTATTTGTTAGGGTTACGGCATTTGTTAGTGTAACTACTGGAGGAGACCATTCAAGTCCTGTAGCGGTTGCTGAATTTGCTGTAAGAACAGATCCATCTGCTCCGACGCCAAATCTAATTACCCCAGGAGAAGATGTTCTAGTAACCAAATCTCCTTTAGTTGTCCAAACTGTTGCCTGAACTCCAAGGGATCCAGAAATAGTAGTAATTTGAGATTGAAGATTATTAAGACTATAGGCAATAGACGGATTTATAAGGTTTGCAACATTTATATTTGTTGGGTCATACTCTCCTGAACCAGTACCGCTGGGTGCACCATAGTGATAAAGTCTAAAGGCTTCTTGAATATCTGCATTCTCAGAAAGAGATGCAATTTGTGTAGAATATAGATTACCAATAGACTCAGACATTTATTCCCCTATCCCACATACGATATAAACAAATGTATATCGTGTGCTCCTGATAAACTTGACCAACTTCCAGTAACAAACTCAATAGCCTCAATAGTTATTGCTAAGTCTGTTCCAACAATTGCTGTTGTGAAATTACTTGCTATTGGATTGTCTCCCTGAATATTATATCTAACAACAAAGTCTGTTGTTGCTACCCCAGAATCAAGAGTGAGTGCAGCAATTGGAACATTCACAGTAACAGACCCTAAAGTAGAACCAATAGAAAAATCTGTATCAGCAATTACTGAATACTGTGGAATTGTAAAACTTAAAATTTCAACCCATGCTGGGTTTCCTACTTGAACAAGATACTGATAAAGTAATGAGTTTGAATAATTAACATAAAGGTCATAAACTTTTATATCTTGGCCGACAAGAAAAGTGTTTGGGTCTCCAGGTCCTCCCCAGATTCTACTTCCACGCTCTCCAGTTTGACCAAAGTCTACAGAAACATCTAATGTTGAAGGACCGCCAAAAACATCTAAGTCTACGGTGCTTAAAACAACATCTGCCATATTATGGCTCCCTTACATCATCTGTTACTGTAATGTTTCCTGTAAGAAGTGTATAAACTGTTGTACCGTCAGTAATTTGGATATCATATACCCATGTAATGTTTGATGTCAGGTTATTTCCTGTTGCAGATGAAATCGTTGCTGTAACAATATCATCGACTGTATTAATAACTGCACTTCCACTATAAAATGATGTTGGAGTTGCTCCACGACCACTTGCAATAGTAAAACTTGCTGTGTAACCAGTCAGATCGAATTGATCTCCTACTGCATCCTTTGGCCTTACGATAACGGAGAATGTATCTCCTCTGTAGTAATTAAAATTATATGTACCTGGAAATGCCATTATTTATCCCCTGTCTTGAAAACTTTATTGTTTATTTTTACAACTGGAGGAATCCAAGACTGAGTGTCTTTAATCTTAATCACTACTCCTGTAGGTATCATAAACTTCCTCCTGTTACATCACCTAGTACACATATTGTACCAATGATTGGTGTCCAAATTATGTCATCGAGACCACTAACTTGGTTAATCGTTACTTCTAGGTCAAACGAAAGTTCTGCAACTACTGATCCATTTTGCGAACCCCAAAGAGATGTAACATCGGCGGGTGCAATAATTTTAACATTGTTAGCAGTATATTCAATAGTCAAAGGATATGAAGTTCCGCTTACTGAGTCATATGCTGTTGCAATGTAAGACCAGTCATCTGTATCCCAATATGTTGACTCGTCTGCTTCAAAAAATGAAACATTTAGTTCTGATGTATCTCCACGTACAAGTTTCCACTGTACATTAATTGGAGAATTCCCATATTTTTCAATTTCAGGTGGGCAGGACGAACAAGTCATAATAATCGATTATACCATAAAAGTGTCAGTGCCTGAATTGCAGAGGGGTAGGGTAGATGAACTCAGGACACTGACTTTAAAAGTATATCATAGTAGGACAATCTGGACATTAGATTATAACAATTTGGTAAATTTTAATATCAAGTCAGAGCATTGAATTGAAAAGCAAAAACCTATGGTGTATACTTAAATATATATAAGAAAGAAACTATAATATAGATTAATATAATCTATCTTCTATATAATATATAAGGAAATTATAATGCAAATAGATGTTTTAGACAAGGGCTATGTAAGACTTGTAAATTCCTGGGGAAGCGAATTAGATATTGTCAACTCAGCAAGGGTATCATATGACAAAGAATCTAAACTAAGAGAAGATGGCAGTCTGACTATAAATGACAATAAACTTCTCAATTTCCTTATCCAACATAAACACGACTCAACTTTAAGACATTGTGGTTTTACATTTGAAGTTTATGCTCCATTAATGGTTGCTCGTCAATGGTATAAGCATGTTGTTTCCTCTACACATGTTGAAGATCAATTAGGATGGAATGAATCATCCCGTCGCTATGTGACTGAAAATGAAGAGTTCTATGTCCCCGCACCAGATCAATGGAGAAGCGCTCCTGAAAACTCTAAACAAGGCTCTGGCGAGCCAGTAGACATCGAGTTAGGTGAAGAGTACACAAAGACTCTACTAACGCTTATAGACGCTGGTATGGACGCTTATTTAAGTGCTCTAGATTCAGGCATTGCTCCTGAACAAGCAAGATTACTTTTGCCAGCATATGGCATGTATGTTCGCTGGAGATGGACGGTATCGCTAAATGCAGTATTACATTTCTTATCATTACGATTAGGACATGGAGCACAGGCAGAGATAGTAGATTATGCTGAAGCAGTTAATAGCATTGTTACTGATAAATTTCCACTTGCAGCAAATGCGTGGAATAGTTACAGATTATAATTATCTAGAGTTCTTAGACACGTACTCTACAAACAAGTCGTACATGTGATCTAACTTATCGCTAGTTGCTTTACGAAGTTGCTTTGCTTCTTCATTTTCTTTTTTGATATATTTAATTTCATCACGCATTGAATATCCGCCATTAGTCTTAGTTTCTTTACGAATATCTTCTACTGCTTCTACAATAGGCTTTACTTGAACCTTTATATACCAGCGAATTGAACTGACTATAATTGCTCCGATTGAAAGTAAAGCAAGGATAAACTGTGCCCAGTCAGTAGTAGTCATAACTACATTATTATACCAGCATTTGAGATTAAAGTGGCTGTGCTATGTATGTTCCAGAAGTATGGAACTTGTCTGCTACCGCTAATGTAAATGGAGTATTATGTGTAAATGCTGAGTCTCTTCCATTTGTATCTAAAAAGTTTAAAGCCAACTGTGACTGTCCAGCCAAAACATGACCACCAATAGAATACTGTCTTCCAGTGGAGTCGTCATGTACACATCCCTCTCTAACCTGATAATTATAACGTGCTGGGAATGGAAGGTTTATGTAATACTGACCATCTCCAAAATTTGTAATATTATCAAATTCAACCTGTATTTGAAAATGTACTAGATCACCAACACGAATATAAGATCCTGTAAATAGTGGTGCACCATTAAATGTTGGTTGTGTTCCGCTTACTACACCACCCTGAACAGTAAATACAGTTGTGCTAGAAACACCAGACTCACCTTGTGGACCCGCAGGTCCTGTCTCTCCAGTGTCGCCCTTATCTCCTTTGGCACCAGTTGAACCTGTTAATCCAGTATCACCTTTAGGTCCTTGCAATCCAACAGGCCCTTGATCACCTTGTGGACCAGCGATATTGCCAGCATCTATCCAGGTATTTTCTTCTATATTCCATGCATATAGATTATCTCCAACTAAATGAACATCTCCTGGATTTCCTGTTGGGTGCTCTGCAATAAAATCTTCATAGGTATCGTGTGCATCAAGAATTTGAAGACTGTAGTTATTAAGATATGGGTATGTAAAACGTGCCATTACGAACCCGACTCAAGATTTGTCTTTAACATAACAAGCGGAAGATCGTCAGTATCTGCAATGGCATAAAGAAAATCTCTTCCAAAAAGTTCTATAGAAAAAGACATTTTTGGAAAAAGCAAAAATCCAAAACTAGATGAATTAACTCCTTCTCCACCTATGTAAATATTACCAGTCGTATTTGGGTTCTGGATAGTAATGTCCATTCCTGAGTGAGTTCCGATTGGAGTCAAGCGGGTAGCAGTTGTGTCGCTAAGTAAAATTCGGGAATGTTGAGTCATGCTGTAATTATATCATTAATATACAAAAAATCGGGGGCTTATAAAGTTCGCCGAAAATAGAGTTACCAAACCACCCTATAACCACTATACGAATAAACAATTCGCTATGGTTAATATGTGAGTATGTTCTCCTATAGGCTATAATTAAGAGATATGAGCGATGATGTCAAACCATGGGATATGTTAAACCCTAATGAGCCTAGAAGTCAAGAAGATGAGTTTAATAGGCGTATGGACATTTGTAAATCATGTGAGTTCTTTAGAGTCAAGACGGAGACATGTAAGAAGTGTGGATGTTTTATGAAGTTAAAAACTAAATTGGAAAGAGCATCTTGTCCGATCAAGAAATGGTGATTTCTTTAATCCCGCAAAAAATTACTTTAACAAATTAAGGTTTTGACCAACCACTGCTTCTTTTATATGGTCATTTTCTGATTTGCAAGAACATCCCTCGCAGCATGTATCAGAAAACACCTTAGTAGCCAAAGACTGGTGTGATTCTCTATCAAAGTCGATAGAGTTCTCTAGGTTATCAAGTATAGACATAGGATTATTATACACCTTTATACCCTGGCAAAATCTGAAAATTTTTCTATTTGGGCATATGGGGTTTTTCTGAATATTTTTGTAAAAAGTGGTTTGGCCAAAATCTGAATATTTTCCAAATGTGTATGATGCATGATTTAGAAAAATGTACTCACAAAAATTAGTGAGCACACTTCTAGGATCTCCCTATCTAATCATCATCCTCATCTTGGTAATGGCTTCTATCATAGTTTGATGGTGTGCCACCCTTTGCTATGTGTTCTCTTCGTCTATGTAATTCTTCACTCATACACATAGGCATGGGTCTATTCGTGTCTCATGCTTATCAAAAATAATGATTCCTGTATCCCCGCAGTCTTTGCAGGTGTGTGCGTACATTGCGCTCATTGATTTACCTCTATCTCTTCTGTGTATAGGTCGTGTTGGTAATGGTAATCTGTACCATGTTCTAAATTGTATTCCCGTTGTTTTTGAATAGCGTTAGCGATGTAGTTTTCTGCCATTGCTTCTGTAACAAAATACTCTTCATAGTTATCGTAAGGTGAGCGACGTATTCCATAGATAATCATCTTAGTTATTTTTCTTTCCCTTGTAAATCTTATACCCTGCAAAAATTACTGCGCTAGTCAATAGCATAGCCCATGATAGAGATACATAAACAAAATCTCCTAAGTCAAGCATAAATCCATAGTTATCTAATTCGATTGTCATTTAGTTACCTACCTTAATCTCTTGAATGTTTGCGTGGAACTTCTTGACCTTGCCTAGGTCGCTATCGTTTAGTGATGCGATAATGTGGTCAATCGCTTTAATTTCTGTAGCGATGTTGTCAATAGATAGTAGACGAGAGCCTTGCCAAATTGAGTATTTGATAGTCATAATTAGTTTTCTTCTTTCTGTAGTAGGTGAGAGTTATTTAATGGACGAGAGTTAGTAGCGAACATGCGCTCTATGACTTGCTTATCCTTGATAGATTGTAACGCTCTAGCCTCTTGCTGAGCCTTTAGTATTCTGTCGTAAGTGTTCATTCTGTGAACCTTTCTTTAGTTTGTATAGGTCTATCCTATACTAGGGGTCTGACAAATTGGGGTCTTATTCGCTTAGGCTCACTGTGATTTGCATCACATTTATTTGCTAAGGCTCATACCTTGATTCTTATTTAATTGTTATAGGAGTATCCTAACATATACCCTGCCAAAAGTCAATAGGACACGCCGTATCTGACTGGTCAAACTAGGTCGGCAGAAATGTGGTGTAGGTCACATGTGTCTTAAGTCACAATGTCCGAATTGCCCTATTTATCCCCCTGCATTTGTCAGTGGTAGGTGATAGGATACTATGTATCAAGATAAATAATCTTGGTTATTTAAAGAAAGGTGGTCATCATGACTACACTAACAATGTGCAAAGAGCACACCCCCTTCGTTTCTGCTATCTCAGAAATTGGAGATGAGCAATTCACTTTTTGCATGGATTGCGAACAAAACATTGAGCGTTGGTATGACGATACTGACCCAGAGCGTTTCCCTATGTGGACAGATTGGAAGGTGTCAGCATGAACGACACAATGCAATTTATAGATGAACAAGGCTTATGCGCTATGGATAACATCTGTGCATTTTGCATAACACTATTTGATGGGTGGAATAGATTTTGCCCAGCATGTAAAGACTACAAGGGCGTAATGGCTCTACCTGATTTTATCAACACCTACGGAAAGGAAGGACTTTCTAAATGAGCACCTATGTAAATGTAAAATCAGTTTGTGGAAACGCAACTGCCTCTATTGACATGTATGACTTAGAACTAAACAACAACATTGTTTGTTGTGATAACTGTCAATCAATTTTGATTTGTCGTAATGCGTGGGACTTTTTATACAAGGAGGTAAAGTAATGAAAGATTTGCAAACAAAACTAGATTTGGTTGCTAAAGAATTAGAGCCAAGACTTTGGGAATTGTTAAATGAAATTGAGGAGAAATAAATGTTAGTTGTAATGATTGCAATGCTTGTGTTTGGTTTTCTTTACTACCATAGTAATTTATAGTTATGCAATACCCTGCATAAAAATCCGCCGACCGCATTCTCAGGAAACTATCAGTTAAGATGTGATCTAAATCTCTCCAGAACTACGGCGTGTCGCCTTGACTTTTTGACATTTCTAGTGTAGTATTCTACCTATACAATTAAATAAATAGCAAAAATGATGTGATGTAATTCACAATCTAAATGTCCTAAATGTCCGAATTTGGATTTGATTTTGTCAGTCATAAATGCTAAAATAGTTACTATCAACAAAAAGAAAGGCAGACAAAATGTCAGCACTTAAATACACAATAGACAGCCTACTCGTAGGGAAACACTATCGCTCTCGTTCTCGTAATGATGAGGGAACTATCCTACACGCAGAAAAGCGTGAGGGTATTTGGTACGGAGAAAACCTAGAGGCTTATGTTATCGAGGTTGCCTCTACTCGTGGAATTAAAAACTTTTGGGCTACTGTTGCAGTAGCAACAAACTAAAAAAGAAAGTAGGAAACTAACTTATGTATAAAGTAAATCTAGAAACTTTTAGCGGTACAGTAAAAACCGTTCAACTTCCCTCTCGTGGTGCGGTTGCTCAATTCGTATCAACTTACCCAACACAGTTACCTCTTGGCGTATCTGTAAAAATCTCATGCGACGCATTGGGCGTTCGTGGTGTACTTCGTGGAAAGGCTTCTCTCTAATGACTACTACAACACAACGATTTGCACTATTTCCTTTTGAACACAAGGGCTTTAATTTTGTTTCAGAGGTAGAAATTGAAACTAATACTTATGTACAAGTTAGCAACCTTCCTGAAGGTATGTTTATCAACATGAATAAAAGCATGATTGACGAATTGCTTACAATTACAGAAACTTCAACTCATGATGAAATTGCTGAACAACTAGAAAAAATTAACGAGGGTGGCACTTATGCATTCCTAAGATTGGCAGGTGAGTAAATTGATGACACGCAAAGACTACATTGAAACTGCAAAAATTCTAAATAAGTTTTCTAACACAATTGATTCAGGTGACTTTCAAGATTTAATTTTTGAATTCAGTGAATGGTTTAGTGAAGATAATCCTAGATTTGATGAGCAAAAGTTTTTTGATGCTTGCATGGATTCACAAGAATTTCTTGCAACACTAAAATAAAAAAAATAATTTGGTCCAGTTACCAAATGGGGGATCCTAAGCATGATCTAAAACTGCTTGCAAAACCCCCAAAAATTTGGTCGGCCCCTTCTCAGGAAAGTCTCAGTTAAGATGTGATTAAAAACACACCCAGATTCTCCAGATTTGGGGTTTTAGATTTGTATTTGTCAGTAGTAAATGGTAGGCTTAGATTATTAACGAAAGGGAAACTATAAATGGGAAATCTATTTGACGAGATTGGTACTTGCTTTGAGTGCTATGACGAGGGTGTATTATTTTGGGGAAACTCAGACGGAGAGTATGACACAGAGTTTTGCTCATGCTCACGGGGTAATGAACTTGAAAATCAGTATGTAGAGTGGTACGCTAGTAATGAACTAAACGAATACACATTGGAGAATGCATAATGGAATACTTATACTCTGTCACCGCTACCTATGACTCTGCACCTAAGCCTATTTGGGTTGGTCGTTATAGTGATGCTTTAACTGCCGTTGAAACTTTCCAGCAATTTGTTGATAGTGGAGATGCTAAAGAATACGCAACAATTAACTTATCTGAACCTTCAGGTAAGATGCATACAAAGACCCTCTACGCTACAGGAATGGTGGTAACACGATAATGGGATACAATACAGCACTAGATTTTGCAGAGAACTTAGAACTAACACTTGAAGATGCTATTGGCATGCACTTGCAAGGCAATCACTATCCACCAGTACCGCTAAGCATGGTGCAGCCTTGCATTGATGCTATTGATGCATACTATGAAGATGATTTTAATAAAGAAATTGAAATGCCAGAGGGTGTATCGTATAAGGGTAAGACTACTGCACCTGCTTGGGCTATCATTGAACAACACCACCTGAACGCTTGGTTACCAGAGGAGGAATACTAAAATGACTGCTACAATGATAAACATGGAACTTATGCATGCAGATAACTTAACACCAGATCAACTAATGGTTGATGATTTAATAAAGGTAGATGGTGATCTTGTTAGTGTAATTGGAATTGAATCAGATGCAACAGGAGACATTTACTTTATTGGTTATCAAGATGAGTTTGGCAATAAAGATGTTGCAGAGTTTAACTATAATGATTTAATTGCATTCTATGTTTATGTAGAACACGAATAAAAAATCCCCTGGAAAATGGGTCGGCGGGATGTCCGTTTTGCCCTAATTAAGATTATTGACATTTATCCCCAAATCTGCTAAGATTATTACATGTTCAAGAAATCTGCAGAAGAGTTACGACGACTACAGGAATTACGTAGATCTAATGCAGCCACGCCTATAAAAAATAAAAAGAAATATAAGCGTACTAGACAAAGCACTAAAAAAATGTTAGAATTAAATGAGGGGGAATAAATGTTAAAAAGATCATTCGATAGAAAAGTTGCTAATAAGGTTAGCCCTAATGGTAAGACTGCTAGCATTGCTAATACTTTCGGTTTACCCGCAGGAAAAGCATACTCATGTCCTGGGGCCACTAGTGTTTGTGAAAGTGTTTGCTATGCAGGAAAGTTAGAAAAGATTTACAAAGGCGTAAGAGATAATCTATTGCACAATTGGAACCTACTCAAAGACGCAGATCATGACACTATGGAAGAATTGTTAACAGAAATGATTGACTCCTTTCGTGCAGACTGCACAAAGAAGAATGCACCTATGTTATTTCGTATCCACTGGGACGGGGATTTCTTTAATGATGAGTACGCATTCGCATGGAAGCATGTCATCCTAAATAATCCTGATATTCAATTTTGGGTCTATACCCGTGTAAAATCTGCAGCGGTAATGCTAAAGGATATTGATAATCTTAGCCTATACTATTCTACAGATAGCGATAACAAAGAGATTGGCGTATCACTAAAGAAAGATCATGGTGTGCGCCTTGCTTATCTAGCAAAGAATTTTGCGATAGGCCAAAGTGAGATGAAAGAGATGTTTGGTAAGCCTGGGGCAAAGTGTCCTGAGAACCTAAAGTCTATTCCCCTTATCTCACAAAATGGGTCTGCTTGCGTTTCATGCTCATTGTGTGTATACTCTAAAGCAGACATAGTATTCTCGTCTAGTAAGAAGTGAGGAGATAATGGAAGTCTTAGCACTATTAACTATACTACTAATTGTCCTAATGGCAGGGTTAGGGCATGAGTGACTTAAATCACACCCCCTAGCGTCTCAAATAGTGAGAAATCTAGGAAATGGACTTGCAAAAATGTCAAAATAATGTCATACTTAATACATAACAACAACAACAAAGGAGAAAATAATGTCAGTAGCAAATGCAACTTACAAGGTAGGAGATACCTACACAACACAGAAGTCAAAGGTAACAGGAACTATCGTAGCCATTGACCCACAAGCAAATGGTAATGTTCGTGTGAAGTTAGATGTTAATGGCTCACACCGCTACACTACTTGGACTGCAAAGAACCTCTAAGGTGCAATTCCTGAGCAAGAAGTAAAACTGCTCAACTCACCCCCACACTAATAGAAAAGAGAGAAATAAATGGCAAGAGGGAAAGCAATCAGCGTTAAAATCGCAACACCAAAGGTAATCAAGGCACTAGAGACAAAGTTAGCAGAACTAGAAACTAACTACGCTAATCAAGAAGCAAACGAAGCAAAGTATCAGAAGGCTTTTGAGAAGCACAAGAAAGCACTTATTGACTATGCCGTTGCCAACATCAAGAAGGCAGAGAACTTCCGCACTAACTATCGTTCATGGAACAACTCTCTCAACATTGACTTTGACCTAACAGTATCAGAGTCAGAGTTGCCAAAGTGTCCTGAGCGTGACTTTGAGCAAATCGCACAACACACCTATCGTGAGCAGAAAGAGGAAATCTCAAATGCTATTCGTATCTTAAAGATGACAGATGAGGAAGTAGTTAATACTTCAACATACAACGCTATTGCTCGTTATCTCTAATTAGATACATGACCTGAGTAAGTCTTGAAACTGCTCACACATAAACCCACTACAAACAAAGGAAAACATAATGTATAACTTCACAATTAAGCAGGGCAAGAAGACAATTCTACAGTTCGCAGATAAGAATGCGGTAAAAGCTCACTCACTAGTGACAACTGCAAATAGCATTGCTAAGTTTAAGTCTCAGCACTTATCTTATTCATACACATTCTCAAAGTAAATAGTTATCCTGAGTAAGATCTCAAACTGCTCCCCGCAAGGGTACTTGACAATTGTCAGCGGTACCTAGTATAATTAATATAAACAAACAGAAAGTAGGCCCCTAATGGAAACTCCATTTTCAGCAACACTAGTAGACATGAATGCAACAACAGATTTTCTTAAGTCAGAAATTCTAAAGAAGGATGAACGTATCAAGCAACTTGAAGAGGCTCATGCACAGGTAGTTCAGCGCTCCTATGGTGAGGCTGCAGAGCGCAACCGCATGCGTAATGAAATGCAAGAGTGGACCCTAGAACAGTTAGATTGTGCCGTAATTTCAGAAGACACTGCACAAGAGATTGCAGACATTTGTGGTTTTGAGTTAACAAAAGAATTTGAATTAGAAGTTACAGTTCAATATTCTATTACAGTTAATGCACGTAATGAAGAAGAAGCGCAGAATGCAATTCATGATATTGATTTTGATACCGTTTCATATAACAGTGATAATGTCTCGTGGCTTTCGGGGACAGTTGACAGAATAGAAATTTAGTAGGGGGTCTACTAAACAAAAGACCTGAGCACGTCTTTAAACTGCTCCACCTCTCCCAAAAAATTGCCGACCCGTGTGAGATTGATCACATTTAAGAAATGTCCGTTTTATCCCCAGATTGCTAGGCCTATTTGCATTTGTCACTGGCTTATGCTAAGATTGATATATCAACAAACGAAAGAGAGAAAAAAATATGGCACATGAAATCGAAGTACAAAATGGTAAGGCTAGTTTTGCATCATTCCGTGAACCTGCTTGGCATGGTTTAGGTACTGTTTTTACTAATGAAGTTACAACAGCAGAAATGTTAGATTTGGCTAACCTTTCAAATTGGAATGTTCGCCTTGAAGATGTAGAGACCCCTACACATTTAACAAGCGATAAAAATTATCAATACGTATTGCGTACTAATCCTACCAATGCAGAACAGACAGATATTTTAGGCGTAGTTGGTGAGCGCTACCATGTTTTACAGAATGAAGATTTATTTTCATTTGGTGATTTGTTGCTAGATGGTGGAGGTCGTTGGGAAACCGCTGGCTCCCTAAAGGGTGGTCGTGTTGTATTTGGTACTGTTGCACTAGAGCGTGAAACAATCCTAGACCCTAATGGCGTTGCAGATAAGGTCAAGACTTATCTTCTTGTTAATACCTCTCATGATGGCTCAATCGCTATTCAAGCAAGCGTGACACCTGTTCGTGTTGTGTGCGCTAATACTCTTGCTGTTGCACTTAACAGCACTAAGAAAAAAGATGGTGTCAAGCAATCTTTTAAAATGCGTCACACACAGACTGCTAATGGTAAAGTTCAACAGGCTCGTGAGGCTTTAGGTTTTGCTAATTCATACATGGATGCTTTTGACATCATGGCTAAGCAAATGATTGAGACAGAAATTTCTGCTCAAAAGTTTAACGAGATTATTCTCGCTGCTTATCCTAAGCCAAAAGATGAGGCTAAGGCTGCACTTACACGTTGGACAAATAAAGTTGATTTAATCAATGATGTTTATACTGGCGAATTTAACGGAATGATTGCTGGTTCTGCGTGGGGTGCTTTCAATGCACTAACAGAGCGCCTAGACTGGTACCGTTCTGCTCGTGGTGATAACAATGAAGCAATGCTCGCAAGTGCAAGTGGATTTGATGCTGCTACTAATGCAGAAAAAAATCGTTTGCTAAAAGTTGTTCGCACTTTAACAACAGCGTAATAAAAAAATCCTGAGCATGATTTAAAACTGCTCCACTTTTTATTCACTGATCTGCATAAAAATGCGGGACGGCAGATTTAACTAAAATTGTCAATATTAAGACCTTTATTAAGAAGGGCTTGACATTTCCCCGAATTCCTGTCATAATTAATACATGACTACAGCATACAAACCACACACCATATCAGAACTAGTAAATGAAATCTATGAGGATAATTATTCTCATTTAGAATTTGATGAAAACATGGGGGGAGACCCCTGTGATTGTTATATTCATACTACACTTAATACTATTGTAAAGTATTGGGGGGAATAATGCTAGGCTATACTAAAGAAGATTTAGATGATATGATTAAATCTGTTTCAAAGGCTCGTTTAGTGCTTGAGAATTCAGGTTATTCCGATGAAGATACACTTAATGATTTAGTTAAGATAGAAGATTTCTTAAATGGTCTATGGGCAGAGGGGTATTTTGACTAATGACTAGAGAAGACATGATTGTAGTATGTGAGCAAGCCATTGAAGCATTAGAAGATGTTCGTGCTTATTTAATTAATCAAGGAGATTGATATGTGGACTAAGTATAACTATCTCTGTACTGACTGTGATGCAATGATTGAGATAACTACTCAGGCTTATCCTGTTATTGATCCCGCTTGTACTTGCCGTGCCTCATCACATATAATTTTCCTGGGTACTGAAGATGGCTATGACCCTGATGAACCTGTGATAGAAGTCACATACACAGAGGTTGTAAAAATCAACACAAACCCGTATACTTTATAGTATGGACATTGACACACTAAGAGAGTATCTAAAGATTCATATCATTAGTCTTAAACAAGACAGAGAACATGCAGACAGCATAAAAGATAATAGTACTTGGGTCTTTCTAACTGGGGAGATTCATGGTATTAATCATATATTGGAGTTAATTGATGAGCACTGAGTATCCTTTCATCCCCGAATATTTGGAGAAGGGTCTAGAGGACATCTCTATACCATTAATAGATTTAGTACATGGTCATCTTAAAGTAGTAATGCTTGACTGTGAACAAAAGTTAGAGCGTTGTGACCAAGATGATGAGCGAGAGTGGTTAGACGGATATATGCAGGGGTTGACAGAAATATACTGCCTAACGTATAATTTATCTATAGACCGCAAGAACATTGAGGAGAGGTACTTTGCCTAATACATTTATTGAAATGGATTTTGATGAGTGGTTTGATACTTACAAGCCTATCCCTAACTATCTAGATGACAATGCCTCCTTTGACGGACATATGTTTGAAACTTATGGTGAAGAGGTTGCCCTTGTTAAGGCACAAGATGAGAACCGTATCTGGATGTATGGGTCTGGGGATAATGGGGGTACCTTTGTTTGGAATGGTTGGGGTTTCGTAAATAGACTAGGATACTTTGTTACAGAGGTACCGTGCCCACCTAACACAGACATACAAGTACGGGTATCAGAGGATGACTTGACATGTGAGTCATGTGATGAGATAATTGATGAAGATGAAGAACACAAATGCGAAGGGGAAAAGTAATGCCAGTATATGAAATAGTTGCTACGAGGGAGACTTACTACGAGTTTTCAATTGAGGCAGAGGATGAGGCCGCTGCACTTGCAGAGGTAGAGCGTATTGAACTTAACGAAGATGTTGAAGAATATGCATTCGATTGGTATCCATTAGAAATCACAGACGTTCAGATAGCAGAGGAAGTGTAACATGGGAGCACGTATTAATTTTGTTTTTAAAGATGACCTGAATTCTGCAGTAGTACTATACAGCCACTGGGGTGAGACAGAATGGCGACGGGACCTAGCAATGGCCCTGGAGCATGCTAAGCCTCGTTGGACAGATAACTCATATGCTACACGTATGATTATTAGTTACTTAATGCAGGATTCCGTGCTAGAGGAAACAGGGTTTGGTATCTTCTCTATCAGTGGACCTAACTATGACCTAGGCGATACTACAGTGATTGTCGACCTAATTAATCATACTGTTATCGATGACCAAGGCAATGCTGTAGGGTGGGATGTCTTTGTCCTAGCATATGCACCAGTTTTAATAGATAGTAACGGGACCCTGTAGATCCTGTTACAAAACTGTAGCCCATCCCTCTCTCGTGGGCTACTTAGGGGGCGTAGGTTAATTTCCCTTACTTGCGCCCCCAACACTTTTTTGATACAATGAATTAGGAGGTTACTATGCGTGGCAAATCTAAAGAAGAAACAGTTGCTACACAAATTGGTCGCTACCTCTCAGACTTTTCTTTAGACTTAGAGGCAGTAGGCTACTACATGGCAATGGCTCTACCCTATCCTGTTTATCGCAGGGCAGTTGAAGTATTAGAAGCAACAGAGTATAATAAAGAGATAACAGAATACAATAAACAGGGAAGGTACTATCGTGACAACATACAAAAATAAATGTGCTATTTTGGGACAGTTATGGCAAGACTACAGACATGAATCAGACTTTGAGGATTTTGTAGAGTATAACGACTTAGGATTGCCTCTTGCTTATTTTATCAGTCAGGAGATAGTCAAGTCAAGCCCACAGGCTGAGATTTACATTAACGAAACATTTGAATTGTTTATCCTAGCATTAGAGGCAGACCCAGATGAGGAGTATGAGAGTCTAGAGGATTTGTTAGTCAGGTTTGGGAGTTAATCCTCCTAGACCTGATTTGACAATGACTGGTCTGACCTGCCGACCACCAAACATCATATCAAACATTATTACGAAAGTCAAATCTTTTCCACAGATTACGAAGGGATAAAAATTTCCCAGATTCTACCAAACCTTCCTATCTTTGTCAAACCATCATATCAGGGTATATAATAGATATATGAGTCCAAGATATAACTTTAAACGAAACACTATGGGGTATTATCATAGCCCTGTATATCTTGAATCTGAAGAACATAAACTAGAAGTCAAGGTAGAGTTGTTTGTATATAGGGTATTACGAAGAGTCTCTTCTATCCCCCGCCGCATTTTTGCCAGGGCCTTCAGAAAAAAACATTAAGAACGCTTCGAAAAAAATCCCTGAACTTTTTGCGGGATCAAACAATAGTATCCCAAACCCCCTATATAAAACATTACGATATCAAACAATTTATCCCTGATTATCAAACATTTGTATTTAATATTGGACATTTATTGCCAATTTGTCTATGGTTTTGTGTCAAAATTATCAGACATATTATGGCAAATATACTTGACAAAAGGTGGTTTGGCAGATATAATGCTAGGTGGTTTGGCATTATTAAGTAAAGGCTAAGGTTTGTTAAGTAAAGGATAGGTGGTTTGGCACCGCCAGTTCAAACCCCTGGACATTACGAGCCTTTCTGTCTAAAGTGCTCTATAACCCATTAGACAAACCTCCTACCCTCTGTCTACCATATCTAAAAAATATCAGTAAGATTTATATGTGGATAAACCTGTGGATAACTGTGATATTTATGCTATAAAACCTGTGTATAACCTATGACACTTGTCTATTCAAACGCATATAGAAGTGTTATCAAACACCCTATTTGGCTATCAAAAAACGGTACATTCTTTCTCCTATTGGGCTTATGGGCTTATCTCTGACTATGTGTTTATACTAGGGGTAATTGGGACTATTCTTGACTTACCCCGAATTTTTTGAGATAATGGATGCATGTATATTAAACAAGTCAGGACAAAGGGCAACTCCTTTAGCGCAGTCAAATATGATAGTTCTGGTAATATCCTAACCCCAGAACGTAAAAAAGAACTCAAAGCAATGGCTAAGAAGAAACAAAATAAGAAGGTTAAGAGTCCTAAGTGGATGAAGATCATCTGTAAGTATGATGGAGCATGCTGTGTTTGTAACACCAAACTGCTCCTTGGCACACACATCCTATGGAATAGAAAGACTAAGAAAACCAAGCATACCTCCTGTAGGTAGGATATAATATAACCTATGACTGGACTAACCTGTTCTATTTGTGGCAATAATAATGCAACTCAAGTTACTACCTCTGGGATATACTGTGTATCCTGCTATGGTCGTTACTATGAAAATCGTAAGCGCTAATTGACTTCCCTGCTAAATTAGGGTATCATTGGTATTAAACAAACGAATGGATAACCATGAAGATACATAGCAGTGACATTTTAGGCAAGTTAAGAGATGTAAGAGACATGCGTACTAAGGGTAGGGATAAAGCCAGTATTGACAGTGATTTTTGGCTGCAAGGCTACACTGAAGCCATCAATGACATTATTGCTTTAGAAAAAGCAGAGCGTGTTGAAGATGAAGAAAACATTCTTGATAGGCTATACAAAGATTCAGAATCAGTTGCATTATTTATCTTCGACAAGGATGAAACCTACAAGGAAAGAATTGGCTTTAAAACACCAGGGTCTAACAATTGGACACTTTATATTAAAGACGAGATAACCTTTGGTGCAGTATACTTTGGCAGGTGGGAAGATGTTGTGTCTAAATATGATCTTTCACACTATACAAAACTAAATGGTCTACCTTTAAATGAAGATAAGGTTAGTCCAAGTACATATAGTGTTGGCAAGGTTTATTTTGGCGATACCTATGGCAATCTTTCGGCGGAACTATGATAGGGTACTTTGAAAAAATTGGCAATGCCATAAGAGAAGAAATAGGCTGGGAGTCTATTTTACTTTGTGGTGGGGATACAAAACAAGCCAAGAATGGATGGACTAAAGTAACTTTTTACTTTAAACAAGATGAACTGTAATAAATGCAAAATGTCCAGGGAAGATATCCAATATTGGGATACTCACCAAACAATGAGTGATGAAAAGATCTGGTGTACTAATGGATGAATATAGTATTCCCTCAGAAATTGAGTTAACAGATGAGGAAAAAGATATGCTAAGAGGCCATGGCTTTACTATTTGGGAGTTAGACAAAATGTCAAAACAAGAACTAGAAGATGCCTATAAGTGGCTACTGGATAATGGGCTATAATGAAAGAACCACGCATCATGCAGATGGACTGGAAGGCTTTAGGATACGAAAGGATATGGGTAGATGGAAAAATACGATGGATTCCTCAAAGTAGAAAAGACCAGGATACTTCCTCTTAGATGGATAGGTAATATTTGTGGATCTATTGGGGTACGTAGTTTAACTAAGGCTTTTGCTTTAGAAGATCAGGGTAACTTTGGCTACCGTTTTAAATTTCACTGCAAAGTGTGGAAGTATCTCTACAAACCTCAATTGTGGTGGGGAACATTCTATAAGCGGGATATAGATTATCTAACCGATAGCGACTCGTTAGAGTCGTAGGGTGGTTTGTATATCTAATTTGCGCCGAATTTAAAAGCATGCTATAATTTATTTAACAACACCCCTCACGCCTCTTATAAAAGCGCACCAGAGGGGTTCCTTATCGACGCAGTGTAGAGAAGTTCGGTTATCTCGCTTGGCTCATAACCAAGAGGTCGTGGGTTCGATTCCCACCACTGCTACTCAAAGCATAGGTCTGAATAATCTATGCGGAGATAGTTTATCTGAATCTTACAGTGTTCCAGCAGTATGATGAAGGCATTCAGGCTCACGGATCATATGATTATGCGAGAACTAGGATAAACAGCCAGCAGATGGTTTAGATTAAGAATCAAAGTCGTGGCTGGTATTTATCGTCTAAGTGTTACGGAAGCACTACCGTCTCCAAAGCGGTAAGCCTAGGTTCGACTCCTAGAGACGGTGCCAAGGGAAGATTGGCAGAGTGGTAATGCAGCGGATTGCTAATCCGTAGTACATGAAAATGTACCGTTGGTTCAATTCCAACATCTTCCTCAATGGCCCTATCGTCCATTGGTTAGGATACCAGGCTTTCATCTTGGTGAACAGAGTTCAATTCTCTGTAGGGCTACTATTCTCCTCTCGTCTAACGGTAGGACTCCAGGTTTTGGTCCTGGCTATTGAGGTTCGAATCCTTGGGGGAGAGCCTACTTGACATCCCACTTTCCTAGTAGTATACTGAATATATGAAACTAGGTAATATAAAAATACAAAGTCCTATCGTACGCTATAAAACTACAGACCTTGATCAAGAGGTCTATGCTGCTATCCGTAAATGTATTATTGAAGATATCATTAATGAAATTAAGGAAGATTCTAAACATAATATTAATGTTATTAAAACATTTGGAGCACTATGATAAAAATTAATCGTGGCAAGCAAGTTGCCAGTTATTCCTTTGGCATATACCTACATAACTGGGGCTACCCTATTGCACATGAGTGGGAGATTGGGCTATACTTGTTTAAATGGTATATAGGAGTGGAGTTATTTAGATGAGACATGATAAAGATTTAACAAGAGGAATACTTAAGGGAATGGCAGTAACTGCTTTAGTAATACCCCTTGTAGGAACTGAATACTTAAAAGTTCTTTTTGTATTCCCGATTTGTTGGTTAATCTTTCAGGGTATTTATAACTTAGAAGGAATAGACAATGAGTAGTTCAGCAACAATTTATGTATACCGTCGTAAATTTGGCTGGGAGTCTTATGTATGGCGTAATGAGGAAGTAATAGGCACTTGCACAGCACCAACAATGGCTGGTGTATTTGATATAGCCTACGATATTATTGCTGAAGATGATCCACAGTGGGCTGACTTTAATGCAAATGAGGATTTATGACACACGATGAATTGCTGGCAACAATTAGACATAGAAAAACCACATCTTTGCTTTATACGAAAGAATTAAATATGAGTGCAAAGTCTTATCTAGATGCTCATTTAGATGCCCTTCGTGCAGTAGTGGAATTGCATAAGCCATTTGGAAATGCTGTTATCTGGTGTGACCAATGTTCTTGCTTGGAGTCTGAAGGAGAGATAGTTTTTTATCCCTGCCCAACTATTCAGGCTATTGAGAAGGAACTCAATTAGTTATGGGTCAGCAATGTGGAGACAAGGCTGCATACAGAACTAAATACTATGCAGAAAAAGTCCTTGGAATTATGTGGAAGAATGCCGTTAACACTAAAAAAAGAAGTTTACCTTGCAGGACATATAAATGTAATATTTGTAAGAGATGGCATCTTACAAGCAAGGCTATAGAGAAGGAGTTGAAATGAATCAAGAAGAGCGAGATAAACTTTTAGGTGAAATGGTTGATCATGCTATTGAAAACGATTTATATGAAAAGACCAAAGGCGCATTGCCTAAAAAGGAATTAAAATGATACCTCCAATTGAGTCTATTAGTTTTAATATTGGTAAGCCTAAGCGTAAGAATAGGGGTGAACTTGACTTTACCGTCAAAAAGCAGGGGGAAGAAGTTTGGTTATATTGCAAGGGATGTAAAGCAAGTTACTCTTATGAGATGTTTAAAAACGATAGAGAACATTTCTTTAAAATACATAGTTTTTATCATAAAAAAGTTGCAGAAGAAAAAGGTAAAAAATAATGGCTGGCATTGCTCCTGGAATTCCATTTGTTCCAGCAAGACCTTATGATAAACCTGATGTTGCCTGTCAATTAGTTGTACCTCAAGGATCATCATCTGAAGGTTTAGAGTGTGTGGTTCAGCATACCGTTATAACTAATGGTGGAGAACAGTTAATGTTTGGCTTGCTATGGGCTGCTTTTTTTGCTATACTTATTGGAGCATTTATTTTAAATGATAAAATAATAGAAGCAAGGGGTAGGGAATGACACCAGATGAATGCTTTGAGCATCATGCTAGCCTATTAAAAAAAGTTGATACAGACCATGAACTAACTAAATATTTAAATTCTGGATTAATCAATGGCGACATAACAATCAATACTGCAAGACAGCATTGGTTTCAAGGCAATGCACTTCGTACAACAGTTGAACTACACAAACCAAGAGTTCATGTAGCAGATTGCTGCAAAGACACTGATAACCCTATGGATTGTTCAGAGTCATACATTGCTTGTGAAGGTTGCAATACTTATCCTTGTAAAACAATTCAAACTATTGAAAAGGAGTTAGGATAATGTATCCAAAAGAAGTATTAAGTGATGATTATGATGATGGAACAATGGAATGGAATGTTGAATCCCTTGAAAAAACTGTTGTTGGTCATCGTATTGTAAGTGCTGGCAAAGAAAAAGTTGAAGACTTATGGGGTGATTATAAAGTAGAAGCCTTTGTAATTACCTTAGACAATGGCAAGAAGGTAATTCTTAGAAATACTGAGGACTGTTGTGCATATACAGAACTTAGTGCATTTTTACTTCACCCAGACAAGGTAGATCATATTATTACTGGTGTTGGAACTACTGATGAATACAGTACCTGGCATATTTACGCTGATATGGGTGATGTTCTTGAATTATCCGTTGGCTGGAGTTGTGGAAATCCATTTTATTATGGATATGGATTTAACATAGAAGTGGAGGAAATTAAATGACAATAGAAGATATTAAGATGCCACTCAAATACGCTTGGGTAAAAGCATCTGAACACAAAGATTGGGAAGTTGCTGATATGATTGAAAAGATTATTAAGCAAGTTCAAGCCATTGATAAGGAGTCAAAGTAATGGAGATTAATTCAGGAGTATATAATTCAGATGGCAAACTGAATGTATTTGCTGGAGATGTTAATACATGTCCAAAATGTTTAGAGAACTATCCATATGGGAAAAATCACTGGTGTAAAGATGGAACTGTAACAGCACCAAATAACATTACTATGGTTCAAGACTGGAGTCCACAAGGACATTCTACTGAGGCATACTGGCGTAAGCGCATTGCTGAAGAACAGAAGATTGATAGGATTCGTGAGTTAGCAACTAAGTTGTTAGATCAGGACTACCGTGGAAATCCCCCAACAGAACTTTACATTGCTAAAAAGATTCTTGATATCTTAGATGGCAACTAATCTATTTAAACACTGTTGGCACTGGTCAACCCTTTCATACAAAATGCCAGAGGCTATGGAAGAATGCTGTAACTGTGATAAAGTTATAGAGGAATATAAAAGATGGGACGGAACTGATAATGGAAAATGTGAGTGGGAGGTTTATGAATGATTAGTACACAAACGATTATGTTAATTCAACAGGCAGTTTCTAACTGTGCCCTTGAAAATAACTGGAATAAAGAGAAAGAAAATCAAATGGTTGATCAAACAATTAGTTACCTTTTAGGATTAGATAAATGATTAAATCATTAATAATGGGTGCAGTGCCATTGGCAGTAGTTCTTTATTTAATTGCATTTCATGCAGTAGCAATACTAACTATTGCCCTAATCTTAGCATTTTTATTAATCTCATTTTTGCTTGGTCTAACAATTAGAGAAGAATTTGGAGATTTACGTGATCGCAATTAATGGACCAATGCAGGGTAAGTATTATCATGATGATGTTACTGCTAATAAATTGGTTGATCATGCTAGAGATGCATATAATATTTTTGAAGTTACTTACTATCGCACCAAAATTGGTTGGGCGTTTCATTCATGGAAGAGGATGTATTAATGGAATTAGGACAAATGCTATTAAGTAATACTCCATCACAATCATATGATGCTGGCTGGGCTACTGAGGGGCTTAATTTAATTGCTGAGGTTATTGCTGAATACCGTGGAGATAAATATGGAACATACGGTTATTCAAACCTTTTAACATCTAACTCTGGAGATCCAGAATTTGTTAATGATGTATTTGAGATGCGACCTTATTGCTGGTGTGATTCAGGCTGGGGAGAATATGAAGGTCCTCATCCAGATGGTTGTGCACCAAACTTTGTATATAAGAAAAATGGTTTGGTTATTACTTGGTATAAACATGCTAATCGTGGTATCACTGCTAATATGGAATATCCAGGGGCTAAAAATTGGGCTAAGGCTGTTATGAGTTGCATTGAAAGTATTAAGTAATGCCTATCCATGTTCCTATCTATGTCAATGATAAGTTAATTAAAACATATCACATAGGTAGAATTTCAGGGGACACAAATCCAGAATCTATCAATACGTATTTAATTGTAGAAGATGATTTTCCGTGGGAGACTGGTAAGATGTTTAATCATAGATATGGAGATAGCATTGAGACTTGCATTACCATGGGTCTTAGTGCTATGATGGATACATGATGATTAGCCAATATGAAATCCCTGATCCATTTGTTACCTTTGTGTCTAATAAGTACGCTAATGCTAAAGGATATGTGCATGACTTCTTTACTGGGGAATGGTCTTATAAGTGTGCCTGTAGTGAAATGCTTTATGCTCCATCCCGCAAAATTATGACAAAGATTAGACTGTTTCATACTAGAAATGAGTGTTTAGGTGGATACTGAAGAGAAGTTTGATAACGAGTTTGATGTAGATGCAATTGCCCAATCAATTGTTGATAGAATTAAGTCTGAAGTAAAGGCTGAAAGTTCTAATAAGAAAAGGCATAAGCAATGACAAATAATATATTAATATTTTTATTTGGAATGCTTGCTGGATATATGGTGGCCACATTTTATGTTGCTGCTATGCTAGTTAAAAAAGGATATAGAACGTTTGACGAGATAAAGGATAAAGAATAATGGCTAAGCAAAAGAAGAAGGAAAACACTCTAGGAGACATCTTTAACAGCCTTAGACTGGCTCTTATAGGCTTTGTAGATGATATGGATGAGACAACCCTAGTAGATTTTAAAGATGTCAAAGTAACTCAGGAAGATGGATGGTATAACTTTAGTATGTCTTTTAAGAAGCATGTTGAAGAGGAAGTAGAGGCTGCAACAAAGTGACAATTACAAAAACATCTTATTTTGGGTTTGGCGTTATCTTTGCCCCTAAGACTGAAGAACATAATGGACATCTCATTATTAATCTATTAATATGGGAGATTAGTTTTGCTTGGGGTAAAAATGGGTAACTGGACAGAAGAATTAACTGATGAGCAGAAAGAGCAAGTCTGGGAGTTTATTGTCTTTACTGTTAAAGAGATTAGAGAACAGATTGCCAATGATATTATTTATACCGCAAAGGTTTGGGATAAGCACGGTAAGGTAAAGAGTCGCAGAACTGCACAAGCATTTAAAGTTTGTGCTGATATTGCTTATGGCAGAAACGAAATTGTCGAAGAAGATTAAATGCCAACATATGTGGATACTAACCAACGATCCAAATACTGGTATATTTATTGAAAGGTGTCAACTATGCAACCAAGTGAAGTAAACTTTCAGGCAGATAGCAAGCGAACTGGTGATGAATATGAAAAGGTTGTTCATGCTGATTTAGTTAATCGTGGATTTATTGATATTGAAGAAAATGTTCATATCGAAGGAACTGGTTGCGAAGTAGACTTTGTTGCACATGGACTATATGGAGTTGTTGAGTATGTAGAGGCTAAAGGTGGACAGAGAGGTCCTGGTAAGCGCCCAGGGGCCAAGAGAACGGATAATGTAAAGAAGGCTATAGCCAACGCTGCACTTATTAAGGCAAAGCATCCAGATTATTATTATGTAGTTTATTTTTCTTCTAAGCCAAAGCCAAAATCATACTCTGATGAAATGATTAATACGGCACTAAAGTATAAGATTGTTGATGAGGTGAGATATCAAAGAGATATTACTTACCTAGTCAAGCAAATGGAAAAGATTGATCAGGTATAATATAATTATGGAATCAATGTATTTATTAGTAGGTATGGTTGCAGGTTGGATTGTTTGTTATATTCAAATGAAATATGGAAAGGATAGAAAATGAAACAACTTTTACACTTTACCGCTGATTGGTGTCAGCCTTGTAAAAAGATTAAGCCAGTTATTGAGTCTTATATTCTAGAAAACTCAGATATTGAATATATTCAAGTCAATGTTGATGAGGATCATGCTAGAACTATGGAGTATGCAATAAGAAGCGTTCCAACACTAATAGTTTTAACAGATAATGAAATTACTAATAGGCATACTGGTGTAATTACATTTGGCGAATTAGACCAATTGATTAATAATATACCTCTGTAGTTCAGTGGACAGAACGATGGACTTCTAAGCCATGCGTCGCAAGTTCGATTCTTGCCAGGGGTGCTATAATGATTAGAACAAGTAGATAGGATTTTTGTGGCAAACATAGTATTTTTAGGAAACTTCAGAGTTGACTATACAAGTGAAAGTCATCATGTTAAGTCTTTAGAGTCTTTAGGGCATAAAGTAACCAAGTTACAAGAAACAGAAGCAACCAGTGATGAAATTCTTAAACTGGCATCTGGAAGTGATTTGTTTATTTGGGTACACACACATGGATGGAAAACTCCAGGAAGATACGAAATGGTTGGAGTATTAAAAAGACTGGCAGATCTAAAGGTTCCTACTGCTACTTATCATTTAGACCTATGGTTTGGAATCGGAAGACAAAGAGATCTAACCCGTGACCCAATGTATAAGTCTATTGGTCATTTCTTTACAGTAGATAGCAAAATGGCTGATTGGTTCAATACTAAGACTAGGGTTAAAGGTCATTATATTCCTGCTGGAGTGTTTGGAGAAGAAGCAACTTACTCCCCTCGAAAATTAGAAAATGATGTAATTTTTGTTGGTAGCAGAAAGTATCATCCAGAATGGCAATACAGACCTAAACTAATTAATTGGTTAGAGGCAACATACAAAGATAAGTTTAAGCACTATGGTCATGGTGGAGTTAAGTCTGTTAGAGGACAAGAACTAAATGATCTTTACGCATCAACTAAGGTAGTTGTTGGAGACACTCTGTGTATCAACTTTGATTACCCAGACTACTGGTCAGATAGAATATATGAAACTCTTGGTCGTGGTGGATTCTTAATCCATCCATATATCCCAGGAATTGAAAAGGAATTTATAGACAAAGAACATGTAGTTTTTTATGAATATAATAACTTTGACCAATTAAAAAAGTTAATAGATTATTACCTAACTCATGATGACGAAAGAGAAAAGATTAGATTAGCAGGTCACGAACTAGTAAAAAATAAATACACCTATAAACATAGGTGGCAACAAATACTAAAGGAGTTAGGCGTATGATTATAGAAGTTGCTGGAACTGATATTAAATTTGATATAAGAGAAGACTATGATACAGATAACATTGTTGTTGATGAAATCTGGGAACAAAATGTTTATGAGGTTAAGGGCTGGAATTTTTTTCGTGAAGATACTGGACAAGAAAACGTTATAGACATTGGGGCAAACATAGGATCATTTTCTATATATGCAGCACATAACAAAGCAAAGGTATATGCAATAGAGCCAGAGCCTAATAATTATAAGGCACTAGTTAAAAATATTGAACTAAATAATATGGAAGATCTTGTAATTCCATTTAAATTAGGAATTAGTGACCATAACGGTACAGCAATAATTAGTAATGAAGGTGGCGGAGCAACTATACTTGATGGTAAAACTGGTGCAACTATTAATCTAATTACTTTAGATAAGTTTGTTAAAGATAATAATATTACTAGTGTTGGAGTATTGAAGGTTGATGTTGAAGGTAGTGAAAAAGAAATTATTCTTGGTGCATCTAAAGAAACATTACAAATATGTAAGTACATCACTGTTGAGTTTGATATCAGAACTGGTAAATTCCTTGGAGATATGGTTCAAAAGTTATCTGAAACACACCATGTAAGAACTATGGGAAGTTGGGAAAGAGGCGGAATGATATTCGCCTGGCTTTACTAATGAGAATAGGGTTGATAGCACGTTCAGATAATACTGGACTAGGTAATCAGACAATGGAGTTGGCAAGAATGCTAAATCCAGATAAAATATTGCTCATCGACTCTACTAGTTTTAATAAAAATAAGCAGCATCCAGAGTGGTATCAAGATAATAAATTTGTTATGACTGTTAATGGGTTTCCATCAAATAACCAAGTATCAGTATTTCTAAATGATCTTGATATCGTTATCTCTTGTGAAACATTTTATAATGCAGCATTCATTGAACTTGCATTTGAAAAGGGTGTAAAAACTGCTTTGCAGTACAACTATGAGTTCTTAGATTATCTTCAGAAGCCACATAGAAGATTACCAGACTACCTAATTGCTCCAAGTCTTTGGAACTTTGATAGAATTAATAAGTTATTTGGAAAGAAAACTAAGGTTATTCATCTTGCTCCACCAACTAATGAACATTTATTTGCTGACATTGCAAAGAATAACATGTCTAAAGATCACAAAAGAATTCTTCATGTTGCTGGTAAAGCAGCAGCAATGGATAGAAATGGAACTGAGACTGTCCTAGAGATGCTTAAATATTCAACGGCAGACTATGAATTAGTTATAACCTCTCAAACCCCTATAACATACCAATATAACGATAGTAGAGTTACGGTTAGCCATACTAATCCAGATAGCAGAGAAACCCTCTACAGTGGCTTTGACGCCATGTTATTGCCTAGAAGGTATGCAGGCCTATGTCTACCTATGAATGAGGCTCTATTGAGTGGTCTGCCAGTGTTTATGACTGATATATCCCCGAATAATCAGGTATTGCCTGGGGATTGGCTAGTTAAAACGACCAAGACTGGTGAATTGATGACAAGGACAATGCTTGATGTTCACTCTGCAGATCCAAAAGAACTAGCATTATTAGTTGATAACTATATAAATAACAAAGATAAACTAATCATGAAGCAACAGGCTTTAAAGATTGGTATTAATAATTTCTCTACAGACAACCTAAAATCTAGATACTTAGAACTTTTTGGGTAACAAAAAAGCCAACCCATTTCTAGGTTGGCCTTAATGTATTAAAAGATTACTTACTCTTTGGAGTAGCCTTCTTCTTTGCTGGAGCCTTAACAGTCTTAACTGCTGCTTCAACTTCCTTTACATCAGGCATCTTTCCAAATGCCTTATCGTTAGGGTTAATTGCTCTAAGTACAACTGGTGCAAGTGCAGCAACTAGTGCAGCCCATAGATCCTTTGGATCAGTAACGCCAGCCATATATAGTGCAAGACCAGCACCAAGGACTGATCGTCCGTAAGATGCTAGCATATTCTTCATTTGTGTATTCATTATTCCTCCTAGGATATAATTTGTGTTAATAGTGTGAAGCCAATCCATAGACCAATAATTCCTGCGACTCCCGCAAAAACTGGTGGTGCTGGTACTGGCAATTTGAATGCAGCAAACACAACTCCGCATCCAAAACCTGTTAGTGTTGATAGTAATATGTCTTTCATGATTTTAAAGCCTCCGCTTGTAATTGTTTAAAGTGACCTTCACACACATCAATAATATTAGATTCTGTTGGCCATAACTTAAGTGCCTCTTCTTCGCAGCCTTCAATAAGACATATTAAGAATGCACTATAGATAAGTGAGTTTCTATCTTTAAGCCTTAACATTAGAATCCTCTGGCAATAATTTCTTTAACTCTTTAAATGATGAACTAATAACTTTTAGATTTTCTGTATGTGGAGTCCATAAGGTGCTTCCATATTTATCAAAATGATTAATGCTTGGCTCAACTTCATTAACAAACTTAGACAAACCCTGTTGAACTTCCTCAATATAATCAAATGCCCACTCACGAGAATCAGATACAAACTTTAAAAAGTTTTCTCTATCCTCTTCGTTAGGAAAGTAATTGGTATCTGACGCTTCTTTAAGTTCTTCAATTAAAGACTTATTTTTAAATGTAAGATAAACAGTCATACCAAAAAAGTATGAGCAGGCCAAGGTTCCTAAACCAATTAATATTTCCATAATATATCCATTCTACCCTATTGCTAGTTCTTTGTCAAACCGTACATATGCTTGAAGTTATATCCAACAAGGGTTTCGTATTCTTCTATAGGTCTTATACTGCCTAGCCCATAAGTACCCTGCTCTATTCCACATAAAACATTTTTTTGTTTTTCTTCAGATCTTGCTTCAATCTCTGCCCAAGAGATTTTTCTAACATTATTATCTTTCCATATTTTCTTATAGCCATTACGCCCATAAAAATGATATAGAATAAACTCTTTTGGAGAATATATATCCCATCCATTAGTCCATGCCCTTACAGCAAAACATAACTCTTCTCCAAAGAAACTAATCTCAGGATCGTATGGAATTTCTTTTACTATGTTTCCAGTAGTAAATATAAATCCTGCTAATACTGTATTAGACAACTCTGGATACTCATCCTTTGACTCAAACTCAACTCTTCCAGAAGCCCAAGCACCATTCTTTCTTCGTGAAAGTTTTTGTTTTGTTGGATATGTCATTTCATTTCCTGCGTGAAACTTTATTAAAACAGCCTTGTTTGATTCACGTATATACATTCCTGGAAAAGCAGAGATAATTACCTTATCATTCTTTGCTTTTATTTTAGCCATTTGCAATTGATTTATAAGTTTAGTATCCCAATTTTTAACAAACTGAATATGAGAATCTATTTGTAAAAAATATTCTTCGCCATTATATAGTTCCATAGCCTTAGATCTTGCGAACCCAACACCCATTGCATCTTTTGGATGCATAGATATTACCTTTTTGTTTCTTACAAATGAAAGATCTGGCAACTCTTTATCCGTTCCCTGATGAACAATTCCAAAGTATAGATTTTCTGGGTATGCTGAGTTATCTATTGCATTTTTAATTGTGTGCTCTAACTCAGGATCTCTGTAACTTGCTATAGAAATAAATATTCTTTTCATTATTTGAGTGGCTCACGTACTACAAGTACGATTGCTCCTTCCATTTCTAATGCTTTTTTTACCATTGCTACATACTTTACTGCTTCTAACTTTTCATCATGTGTCATATGAAGAAAAGACTTTTCACTAAGTCTAATTCTAATAAAATTATCAGCATCCATTAGAGTTATCCCAAAGTTTTTTGGGGGAGTAATAGAGTGAAAAGCCCTACGCATAGCATCTGTATACATTACTCTTCTTTTCTCCAATGAATATAAGACTTAATATATACCGCTGCATACGCAACAGCCATAGCAATAAATCCATACTGCTTTGTGGCAAGGGCATAGGCAATCCAAAGGCATTCGTTGACACATAAAATTAGCCAACCCCAAATTGTTTTTCTACCTACTAAAAATATGCCAGTAACACCAATAACTGCCAATACCCAAGACCACATTTAAGACTCCATCGTTAATGAAGACCAAGTTTGACCCCAGTCTTGCTTTGTTTTGTGCTTATTAAATTCTTTAGAGATTTCCCCACCTTCAAGGTAGATGCCTCCCCAAACTCCCCATTCTTTTCCAGATATTCCATTAGCAAAGCATGTCCTTTTAACTGGACAAGACTTACAAACAGAATCAACACCTGATCTTAAAGATTCATCATCTTCATACTTATCAAAGAATAGGTTTGTATCATAATCTAGGCATGCAGAATCATCTTTCCACATATGTCTTTTCATGATTACCTCACATACTTATTGGGTATGCTCCATCCATCACGGTTAACGCTGAAAATCTTTTTAATATACCAAGAACCATTCACAAATGCACCTTCTGGCTTAAACATACCAGATACTGATTTAGTTAGTTCGACTACATTCCAGCCATCCCATGATAAAGAATTGTTACTTGAAACAATTGATTCCATTTTACTTAATTCATTAATTAACATTTTATATCTTTCTATTAGTAGCGGAAAATTCCAACTTCAACGTTCTTCAGTTCTGCTGAAGCAACGAGTTTTGATACACTTTCTTTTGGCTTGCTTAAGAAAGCAAAATAATTAAGTGCATCTAGATTTTCTTCAATCCATGAAGGAGGAACCTTAAAGTATTTAATTTTTTTACCACGACCACGCATGCCACGTTCAGACAGGTTGCAAAACTCAGCAACATATCCATTAACCTTTGCAGGACCTGCAGAATAAATATAGAACTCAGGATCTTCATCCTTCATACTAGACATTGCCACGCCCATTGCTCTTAGGAAAACGCTATAGTCATCGAAACTAGTAGTTCCTTGAACTGCTACAAACACTTTTTTATCCGTTCTGTAAGTTATCTAGAATAAACAACAGTTTGTTTATTTCTTTTTTAGATAGTTCACTTGTGTCCACTGCTTTTTTCTCAGTTGGATCAAACTGACCATCTACAACATCTGCGTAGTAGAAAATATTATCTTCCACCCAATAAGCCTTGCTATCTGGAGTTCTTATAACCCTGACAACATTGCCTTTATTATGTACGTTAGACTGTCTTTTTTTTTGATTTTGTAACTCTGCATTGCTTGGCATCATATGTTTTACAATATGGTGCAACATGCTTTGTTTAAACCCAATTTTTTTCAAACGTATACGCTTTTGCCTTCTTTTAATTATAGCAACTATAAGAAGTGTTGTCAAGCAGCCAGCGATAAAAAATTCCATTTACCACCCCTTGCGTAAGTTAAACGGACTAGTCTCCCAAAGTTTTTCAGTTTTATTCTTTTCACGCTCAACAATATTACGTGACCAAGTGAATCCAGCGTCTCCACCCCATGCATCCCACATAATTCTTCCGTTAGAAGGATTACTAGTATTATAAAAGTCTTTACCCTTTTTATCTACTTCATGTCTAGAAAAGAAAGAATACATCCGCTTAACAGTATCAAGTGACATAGCAGATCCATTAACTATATCTGTTGCTCTTCCCCAACCTACTGGGGTTCCTGCTCCTGTTGCTTTGCCTTCTGCTTTCCACTTCAGTGCACGTCGTGCAGCAGACTTCATTCCATCATTTGGTGTATATGTATCAGCCACTACTTAATAAATCCCTTTGGGTCTAGAAGGCTTCCATCCCAGACAGTTTTTGTTGTTGGGGTATTAGACTTATAAGTACCTCCACGGCGCTTGTATTCTGCAACTACCCAGGCATTTGCTACTGCAGAAGGATATACATCAAACTTATCTTTTGCTTCGCTAACAATTCTTGTATAAAGTCTTGTATTTGATGGTTCACTACCACCACTTCTTGGCTTAATCATGTCTTCGTAGTTAGGCTTTTCAGCCTTACCCATTTGTGAATCGTACATAGCCATCATAATTTCTTCTGATGGTTGAGGAACTTCTGAATCAGTAGAGCCAACTTCTACAACCATATCCATTGAAACAGTTAAAGAATCAATCTTAACTACCTCTGACATTCTGTGGTATACAAGATATTCTTCTTCTTCCCATGCTCCGCCATCTTCTTCATATAAGCGAATGATTAAAGGCTTGTCATCTTCTGCATATTCAAGAGCATACTCTGATCCCTGCATTCCAAGTGTTCCAGGATTAGTCATAACATACTCAACACGACCAACCTTAATTTTATCGTCATGGCAAATAAACATTACAAAGTCACCTTCTGTTACCATTGACTTTTCTAGTACTGGCATAGACTTTCTTGCAGTGCTTGCCCAAATAGCACGAGCCTGTGCTGCTGCTCTAGCCTTTGTTGGGTGGCATCCATGAACTGTGCCATCTGCACTTACTGTAGGGTATCCATCACACCCATAACTTCCTTTAGCCCCTGCACGATATCCTCCTGCTGGCTTTCCTTTTCCTGCTGGCATGATTTACCTCCTAGTAAATGTAATACTTTATTATACCACTTTTAGGATACGCTTAATTTGCTCTAAAGAACTGAGCCTTTCTTTTGAAAGTGAGTCCATAAAGTCTTTATCAAAAGCCTTTTCAGTCAGTCTGACCTTTGGATTATCTGACTCCATCTCTGTCATCTCTACTGCCCCATGTTCCCAAAAGTACATAATCTCATTATGAACATCATTTAGGTGTTCTTTATACAACTCTGGCAAGATGTCTTGCATTTTATTAGTAAAGTTATATAAAAACTCCCCAGTCTCAGAGTCTATTCCATAGACTTCTATAGCCCCAGCAAGAAGAAGATCCTCTATTGTTGGCTCTTCCATTTACTTATGCTTTGCTCGTTGATCTGCTAGTGCCTTAAAGTCTTTAACTTTTGTATCACCAAGATATCCCCAGGCATAACCCTTTTCAATCATTTCGGTATTAATTGAGTTACCTTCACCATCAAGATAAATCCATCCAAGGATACGACCATACTTTTCAGACGAATCCATCTTTTCTGTTTTAATTACAATATTTTTTGCTGTAGTAATTCTTTTCTTTAGATAGTCTTTTGATTCTAGCCCTAAAGCCTTTTCCACCTTATCTGTTGTTCTTGATTCTGGTGTATCTATTCCAGCAAGTCTTACTCTTTGCTCAAATAAAATATTAAATCCTAGATCCAGAATAACGTCAATGGTATCTCCATCTACAACATTTTTAACTTCTCTTACATAATACTCATACATTTAGTAGTCCTTTCCTTTTGCTTTATTCTCAATTAATTTATCTCTTTCATCAATCACTGAGATTGCAAAAGACATCATCTTTTTATATCCATCTGGATTATTCATTATCTTATTGTAATGATGTCCACAAAACATCAGTATCCCCTCGATACCAGTAACCTGTACTAGAGCCTCAGAATTACAAGAGTCACAACGATCAGTTGCCTTGAGTTGCCATTCTTTTACTTCTTCGTTTTCTACCATACTTGGATGCATTTGTCTACTTTCTATTGTCAGTGGAATAAAATCCATTGCCGTTAAATACGGCTCCTACTTTAGAGTATACACGGTTTAATGGAACATTACAAGTAGGACAAGAATAGCCAGGATCAGCATCTTTTATTGATCTAACCCTGACATACTCTTCCTTACAACTGTTGCAAATATATTCGTATGCTGCCATTACTTGTCCTTCTTAGGATGTTTTGGTTCGTATGGACCAAGAATTGCTTTAACTTGACCATTCTTATACATCCTAACAATCATTCCATCTTTAATTTGTGTTGAGTTAAATGGATGTCTTGACTTGACATGTTTTGGATTAGCCATTACTTTGCCTTTAATGCCTTTAGTGTTGCTTGGTCTACAATTCCAGTTACCTTTAGTCCAGACTTTGATTGGAATAGTGCAACTGCTTCTTGTGTTCCCTTGCCAAAAACACCATCTGCATTGATCTTTAGTAGTGACTGAACAGTCTTAACCCCAGAACCCTTAGAACCAACCTTTAGTGGCTTAAATGCAGCAGGCGCAGCCTTCTTAGGTGCAGCCTTTGAAACAGGCTTTGCGGGAGCAATTGATGGTGCAGCCTTAGAAAGCAGTGGTGCATTTTCTTCACCATTATAAACTGGACGACCCCAACCAACTACTGCATTGATTAATGTTTTATGCTTAACATATGCACGAGTCTTTTCAACACACATGCCACCATTGCGCTGATCACCCTTTGCAGTTCCTGAAGTATTTCCTTCAATAACCTGAATTGTTCCATCGCCATTATTCTTAATGCATATACCAACGTGTGAAATACGATTTACACCATCATCTGGAAAATCAAAAAAGATCCAGTCTCCAGGAGTAGGATCATCATTGCGAGCATCTGCCCAACGATCTTTCTTCTTAAAGAAATCTGCTGCTGCAACTGTTGATGCAGTCTTTGGGTATTTCTTTGCATCTAGTCCTGATGTAAATGCACACCAAGAAACAAATGACTGACACCATGGCTGGAAGTTTACGCCAGTCCACTTGCCATACTTAGTCTCATTATCTTTTGGTCCTTCAATGGTACCAATTTCTTTCTTTGCAACCTCAATGATTGCTTCTACTGTTCCTTTTTCAGCCATAATAAACCTCCTACAGTTCTTATCTATTATATCATTCTACGGTTGTGCGTTCTTATTCTATGACAATTAGAGCAAACCACTTCACATTTCTCTATCTCTTTTTTAATTGCCTTCCAAGAAAATCCATCATGTATCATTCTAGATACATTATATTTTTTATCTCTTAGGTGATCAAAATCTAATACGATGTGATTTTTAATTCCACAGTCTGCACATCCAGACGACTCTTTGATCTCTGCCAGTCGTTTCTTAAACTGTTGCTTATTGTAATATGCTAACTCTTTATCAGTCATAGACAACCTAATTATAGCAACATTTAGAGGCCCCACACAGGCAATTCACCTGACTTGCGCCACGGTCTCTATCCAATGGGTAACTATTCCATCACTAAGGTCCTGTGTGGGGACTACTCTATTATACTACTTTACTTTGATTGTTTTTGGCTTTTTCTCTTCTGGAATATCTCTCTTTACAACAACGTAAAGCATTCCATCATTAAGATCAGCACTATCGACAAACATGTATTCTGCAAGAGTAAAGGTACGTGTAAATTTACGACCTGCAATACCCTTGTGAACATACTCTTCAGTATCTTCTGGACGTTCTCCCTTAATGGTAAGAACACCATCATGCTCTGTAACTTCAATAGCATCCTTATTAAATCCTGCTACTGCAAGTTCTACAACATATGTGTCATCATCTACTTTACGTAGATTGTATGGCGGGAATCCAGACTGTTGAGTTGTATTGTTTGTCCATCGGTCTAACATTTTGTCAAAACCGATAAAAAATGGATCATTGAACAAAGAGTTTCTAGTTCCTGATCCGTATGTATATGTATATGTGTTATTCATTTCTTGCTCCTTTTCAGCGAGTTAGTTTTTGTACCCCCATAGGCAGTACATATATATTATATCAGAGCGACTAGCCAGAATCGAACTGGCACATTAACCTTGGCAAGGTTACGCACTACCACTATGCAATAGTCGCTAAGTACACCAGGTAGGACTTGAACCTACGATAGCCGAATTATGAGTTCGGGGCCTTGACCAACTTGGCTACTGGTGCAAAAAATACTTGCAGTCCCAACGAGAATTGAACTCGTGCCTCATCCGTGACAGGGATGCATCATAACCACTTGACTATGGGACCTTTTGCTGGGGTGGCAGGTATCGATCCTGCGACATCCGAATTAACAGTTCGGCACTCTACCATCTGAGTTACACCCCAATATTTAAAAATATTTAAATTTAACAACTACCTGACAAGGATCTCCACCAGATTCCCACTCTGCTTCTTCCTCTTCAGTCATATATGGATCACCTTCATGAGTATTACAAAACGGTTCTGTGACCCATCCTCTTTCAATTCCATTCTCAAGCCAAATCTCAAACTCATTAAAGTTTGCTTCAGTATCCTGAATATCTTTTAGCATGTCATCGAACTCATCACTCATATTTAAAGTATACCTTTCATTAGGATGTTTGTCAATTCCCGTTCCATTTGTCAAGTTCTTCTTTAAGCATATCAAGTCCCATAGGACCCAACTTTAAGGCATACATATGAAACTTTTTAAGGTCAAACTTATCTCCAAGTCGTTTCTTAGCATCTTCTCTGGCTTCAAGCCAGACACGCTCACCTAGTTTATAGGTAATTGCCTGACCAGACCAAGATACATAGCGTTTTATTTCACTTCGTGCGTAATCTGAATTTAGTAAAGCATATTCTTGTAAAAATCGTGCTGCAGACCAATGATTCCATTGATTTCCATTTGAATCTTTATATTTAAGATGAAGTCCAATATCTACTACTAATCTTGCTGCTCTCATGGCTTGACACATTAAGTATCCCATTTTATATCCAGGGTCTTCGAAGTATCCTAATTCATCCATTAGCCGTTCTGAGTATAGTGCCCATCCCTCTCCATACCCTGAAGTCCATGCAACCTCACGCTGGTAGCGAGTAAGAGTTTCTTTATTTAGTTTAGAGTAACCAATCTGCATATGGTGTCCAGGAACAGATTCATGAAACCAAGTAGAATAATTTTCCCATGTAGTAAACTTAGTTCGTCCTAGTGTTGGATAGTATGTTCTTCCTGGGATTGAGAAGTCATCTGATGGATCTTTATAATATGGAGACTCATCAATAGTTTCTTCGTCCATAATAACTTCACATTTACGCATACCCATAGGGATTGTAAAAACTTTACCAGATAAATCTTTAATTGCAGACTTAATAATGTTTTCTAAAAATGATTTAAAGTTATCTACACCCTCGATAGTATAATCTGGATGATTATTTAAGTAGTCTCTAACATCTTTTAAAGATTCAAACTCTCCCCATTGTTTTGATATTTCCCACATCTCTTTATTAATTCTTGCTACTTCATCCAAGCCCCACTGATAAACTTCTTTTGGATCAATGTCTAGGCCAGTATACTCTTTTACATTCTTTAAGTATCTTTCTTCTCCAACTGCCCATTCATCTCCTGCAACAGTTTTATAATATGTGTGAAGCCAACCTGATAAATGCTGACAAGCCATGTCTGCTTCATAGGCAGCCTTTTTTAACCTATTGTTGTCTGGGTCAACATTTCTTGCAATCTCAGAAAACATTCCTTGTGCATAGTTATTAAGTATATCTATCACATACTCAACACGCCTACGTGCATTAACATGACCAAGATCATAAAGATCCTTTAGTGCTGTTGACCACTCAATAAATGCTTTTGGAATTTTTTCCATTCTTTTAGTTATATTGAGAATATCTTTACGGGTTTCTTTTGGCATTACCTCAAAAACTTCATAAATTGCTTGGGGTTCAGAGTAAATAGAGCCAAAGTCTGTATACATCCAATAGTCTTCAGAGTTATCTATGTAACTTTTAATGTCCCGTAGGATAATCTTTTTTGCTATCTCGTCATGCTGGTCTATTGGCTTTGCTGCTTGAATTTTCTTTTGATAAGACTTTACTACCTTTAAAAATGGATCGACAGGGTGAAATGAATAGTCATTTAATTCATCGTTTTGATCTGTATACCCAGCATAAGTAGAGGCAATTGCGTCAAACTCTAAGGTTTTCAAAAAATACTCATCGCACAGTTTAAACACAGTTGAGCGTGACTTAGCCATTTTACCCTTCGCAGTCGGTGGGCATGAAAAACCCCTAGATTATCTATATCAAGTATACCATTATCTAGGGGCTTGTCAAATACTTCTAAGCAGTTTTCTTTGAGCGTGATCTACGCTCTTCTACTACCAAATCTTCTACAGTAGTAGCATTTTTGTCTGTTGTGGAAAATGCAGAGTTAATTTCATCTACTGACAACTTTCCATCATCCATAAATGCACGAGCCAACTTCTCAACTACTGCTGCAACTGCTGTTAAGCCTGCTACAGTAATAGCCTTAACTGTTGATATTCCAGCAATCGCACCTGCTCCAATTACTGCTAGACCATTTGCTGCAAATACTGCAACAATACGCATAAGAATATTCCAAATATTTTTTACACCGTTCATATTAGTCCTCCTTTCTTATGGGAATTGTTATTAGCCATATAGCCAAGGCTAGCAATGTCGCTATGCCAACTATATCTCTTGCTGTTCCTGTAAGGGTAAGCCAAGCAATAAAGAAGCCCAGGATAGTGAATACCTGATTAATACTCTCCATAATTGCATCCTTAATCCAAGTCAGGAATCCCTTGATAACCTTAAGTATTAGTTTCAATTTATATCCTCCTCATAACTGCACCAGCAATTTGTGATGCAATAATTACTGGCACAATAACTTCTTGTGCTTTTTCTCTCTGATCATCTGTCATATCGCTACCTAATTCAGAGAAATTAGATAGTAATTCTGCTGGGTTGATATCAAATACCGCACCCAATGGGTCTGCTAAAAATGCTTCTGTTTGTACTTCTGTTACTGCATCTGCTAATGTAAATGGCATTGGGGTTTCTCCTGCATCCCCTGCTCTACTCTCAAACTCTACAAATGCTGATGCAAGTTCTGGGTTGTCTTTCATCTGCTCTGCAATCTTTGCAACTTCAGATGGTGAAATACCAAGGCCTACAGCAATCTCTGCCTTTGCTTCTTGCGTCAAAGACTTGAGGGTTTGGCTAACCGCTGCAACCTGCTCTGGTGATAATTTAACTAATTTGTTATCCTTGCTTGTAAGGTTGGCAATAACTCCAGACAGATCTTCTGTAGTTCCCGTTCCCTTTTCAGGTACCTTTACTGCTGGCTTTTCTTCAGGAGCAGGTTCTGGATCTGCTGTTGGTTCTGGCCCTGGATTAGGAGTTGGAGTAGGCTCTATAATGGGTTCTGGTGTAGGATTTACTGTAGGTTCAGTCTCAGGATCCTTTGTAGGCTCTATAGAAGGCTTAGGAGTAGGTTCTGGCTCTGAAGTAACTTCTGGTGTAGGATCTACTGTAGGTTCAGGACTTGGCTCAAGGGTTGGTTCAACTGTAGGCTCTGCAGTAGGCTCTGGGATAGGTTGGTTTGCTGCAGCGTTGGCTGCTGCTTGAGCAATAGCAGCGTTAAGTTCTCTCTGTGCTTGTTCATAATAATAATCCCAGGCATTCTTAATAGAATTATTTAAAACTACTATCTCTTGATTGTAAACCTCTATGGATTCTTCCTTGTTTGATGTAGCAATTGTTAGGTTTGCCTCCGCATTTGTTAGGTTTTGAGTTGCAGTTGTTAGGTTTTGATTTGCTATTGTTAGGTTTTGAACCTCTTGATTATATATTGATAACTTATCGTTATAAACTGATTGCTTTATATTTTTAGTTGCAAGTGCTTGATTATATGCATCTATTTGTGCTTGTGTTGGCCCTGATCCAGAAGAGAATGTTCCAAGATTACAAGAAAACCCTACACCCCATCCACCAGTATAATCACATCCTGCTCCAGTCCATCCTCCAGGAATTGCCCATCCAAGATGATAAGATCCTGGGCCTCCTCCGTTATACCACCATATCTCTACATTTAAAGTTTTATCTTCGCTTACATCATATACTGGCGAATAGGAACTCCATCTAACCCCTTGCTCTACCCAGTTATCGACTGCAAGGTTGCCATCTATATACATTCTAAACCCATCATCTGTATATCCTGCAAAATAAGTAGATGTCCAGTGTGATGGAACAGTTATCTTCCCAGTAAACTTAACAATAATATTTTCATATCTTCCGCATACTGGTAGGTTCATTGAGTTTGAATTCCAAGTGCCAGTACATATAACAGACCCAGGCACTGCGGTATTTCCCTCTCTTAACAGATTATAGGCTGTAAACTGCAAGCCTTCTCCACTAGAATTTTGTAGTTCTAACTGTGCCGTTTGTAGGTTAATATTTGCTATTGACAATTCTTCTTGAGCATTATTTTTATTTGCAAGTGCTAGGTCAGCAGTTGTAATTTGATCATCAACTATAGACTGTGCTAAATTCTTTTGTTCAATAGCAAGGTCTCTTGCCTCTAAATCATTTTCATAGTCTTGATAGGCCTGATCTTTGGCATCCCTTGCATCAGTAGCATCTTGTAGTTTGCTTTCTGCTACTTGTATTAAGTCTTTAAAATCTTCTTTAAATACAAGACTATCTACCTTTTTATTAAGTTCTAATATTTCTTGGGTAGCAATAGATATTGGATCGTCGGAGTTAGCATCTGCAGATGATATTAAAAGCCATCCAAATGCTAAGAAAGATGCTATAAATATTCTTATTAACTTTTTTATTTCTCTCTCCAAAGTTAATCTTAGATTAACAAGCCTATTATATCATTTTATTGCAAAAAAAGGGGGACAGCAATCGCCATCCCCCAATTAAAAACTAAATTACTTAACTAAAGTAACCTTTGCCTTTGGATTCTTCTTGTTCCACTTATTTGCAAGTGTATTGAATGCCTTCTTTAGTGATGCAAGTGCAGCAGCATTATCTGCAGTCAACTTAGCAATCTGAGCATCCTTAGCAGCAAGTGCTGCATCAGATAGAGCCTTTGCATCGGCAAGGGCCTTCACAGAAGCAGCCTTTTCTGCTGCAAGAGCAGCATCTGAGACAACCTTTGCAGCAGCAGCATCAGCAACAGCCTTAGCAACTGCAGCCTCTGCAACAGCCCTAGCAGCCTTCTCAGCAGCAAGTTCACCAAGTAGATCACGAACTGTAATTGTCTTAACTGCACTAGTTACTGGTGTATTAAATCCAGCAACCGCAACAGCACCATTAGTTGCTGTATCTGTAACACGAACAACAAGTGTTGATTGACCAGTTGTTGGAAGTGTAACCTTAAAGTCTGCTGAACCAAAAGTAGTTAGTGTTGACCCTGTATTTGCAGTAAGAACATCTAGGGTACCGCCAACAACAAGTGCTGTTAGTCCAATTCCAGAAACCTTATTTCCAAATACGTCTGTTGCTGTAGCGGTAGCAGTTACTACACTTGATGTTGTTCCAGCATCTGCTGATGCTAGAGAAAGTGTATTTACCTTACCAGCAGAACCCTGTACATAGTATGTAAGAGTTGTTCCACCATTTGTAATGACCACTGTTCCAACTGCTGTTGTCTTTGTATAGACATAAAATGTTGCAGTTGTTCCTGTTCCAGTTGCAACTGTCAGTGATGTTGATCCTGAAGTTGAAGATACTGGCGCTGCAACCGTAGCCAAAGCAGATACGATTGTTGCGTTTGTTGATGTAACTGTAACAACTGTTCCTGTGTCTACTGTTGCAACAAACTTAAGTGCGTCTGTAGCCTCAATAGAGTTGTCCTCTGGTACTGGCAATGATGCTGGTGATGTTAGTGACGAAGCAGATGACTTATCTGTTCCGTTTAGCGTCACAGCAACTGTCATTACTGCAGCACTTGCAGGTGTTGCTACGATTGTGCCCAAAGTCATGGCTGCAACCATGGCTAGAGCAATTTTCTTAAATGAATTCATTAAGTTATTCTCCTATTTATTTTAGATTGTGTTAAAACGATCAAGGTAATCCTTGATATCATCAGGAATTTCCCGACTAGTATATTCTATCACACCATCATTTTTCTTGTCAATTCGTGATGGGGAACTCCAGGTATGAACCTCAATTTCTAGATTTTGTTCTTTAGGGGTATGAGAAATAGCCCCAAATACTGCCCCACAAACAGCATCTGCAAGGTCCTTAGATTTTTTACGTGGATGGTCAACTCTATTATTTGGCATGATCTTTAATTCTGACATTTCGTCTAATAATAAAGGAATCATTGGCATAGCAACTCTTTCCTCATAGATCATCATAGCCAGATCTTCGTAATGTTTCTTGGCAACAGAAACCGTATCAGTACGAATTCCTACTGCCTTTAGTTCATTTTGAATATCAAAAGATTGCCAACGGTCAAATGAAACCATTCCAACATTGAATCCTTGTCGTCTTAGGTTTTGGATCCATTGCTTTACCTCTGAAAGGTTAACTGGCCCCTCTGTCTTTGGTTCCCACCAAACAACAGCATCTACAATAACAAGTGGAGCAACCTGCTCATAATCCTTAATTACCTGTATGTTTACCCACTTATCCACATGTGCAATTGCAACTGCACACTTATCGTGTTTTTGTGCAAGGTCAGCATGAACATAGTAAGTCTTGCTTGGATCTGGAGTGAATGCCTCATCAAACCTCTTAAAATTATCAATTGGATTTCTTAGTGTCATGCAACGCTCAAGTTTATCTTTTTGTTTAAAGAAGGCATCTGATGAGTATGTTGGAGTGCATAAGAAACGCATCATTGCATCTCCCATATCTTTAAAGAAGGCCATCTTAAAATCTTCAATCTTACGTGTTGGATTTACTTCCCATGTTGGGCGTTTAAGTGCATAAACTCTTGGAACTTTATAAGAAATAATATTGTCTTCTTCCCAGCCAATATCCAATCTATTTTCAGGCATATCCTCTGGTAAGTCTGGATTAATAATAAAGGTATGCTTTCTTTCTATTACTTCTTTTTCTAAGATTACATCTTCATACCGTTTTGAAATAAAGTCGCCTTGGTAGCGGGGAAAAGAAAGCAAAACTACCTTGCCAAGATCAGGGAAACGAGAATCTACAGTACCGCTGAATGCTTTATAGATATTATCAGCAGTCTTTCCCTGCTCATTGCCTGTACCAACTTCACTAGCAAAACCAGAGATCTCATCAAGTACTGCCATCAACAGGTTTAAACCCTCATGTGATTCACGCTCTGAGTGACCAGAGTAAACAGTGATAGCCTTATCAAACTCAATGCTATCTACCTTTGGATTATATTTTCCAGCAAACCATGGCGATCTTTCAATTTTAGATTTAAATCCTTTAAAGAAAACGTTCTTAGCCTGCTGTGCGTTGATAGCAACGTTAATAATATCAATAGCATCACCACTTGGCTTACCAAAATATCTAGCGGGATCTTTAAGGCACAACAACTTATAAACAATATAAGCACACGCTACAGTAGAAACAAAGTCTTTACCGCTGCCTTTACCTAATTGTAAGATAATTTCATTTTTAGTATACTTTTCAAAGTATCTTGAGCCTTCATCATGCCCCATAACAAGTTGTAAATCTTCTTTTCTGTAGATCTGGCTCATAGCCTCTACAATGTCGTACTGAATTTTTGATAAGCCAGGCTGCCCCAAATAATCTGGAGACTCTACAAATGTCTTTGCATCTACTGGCATCTCTTCAAAGTTATTGTCTTGAAGTGCCTCAAAAAAATCATTGAACATCGTGGACAATTGTAATCACTTCATTTTCTTTGGCAATACTGCCAAGTCTTTGCATAATCATATCACGAATCTCAGGGTGTGTAGAAGCAATATCTCTCAGGATATTCACAAGAACTTCTTGGCGCTTTTCAATCTCTACCATTTCTTCAGCAAGTTCTTTATTCTCAAGCAGACCAGCCTTTTGTAGCATATCAATACGCTTAGACTCAATATCCATGACAAGTTTAATACCAGCAGTCTTTGCACTAAGATTATTATTCATAGATGCTTCATCTATAACTTCGTACGACTTTGTTATTAGTTTGCTATAGTGTGCATCTGCTGCTGCTAATGCATCCTTTGCACGAGCACGGATTGCTGCATTATTGGATGCATTACTTTTCCATTCTTCTAAGTGTGCAACAACTCTTACTCTTGGAATGCTTAAGTCTTTTGAAATCTTTGTTGGGTCATTACCCTTCAAATATTCAGTAACCACATTATTAACCTCATCAAGATGGTTAATCAGGTCTACTTCACTTGACATATTTGCCTTCTAGTCTATTAATTTCATCTTTGATATAGAAGATTGCTTTTTCAAGGTCTTGAATAGTCTTTGACTCGTCCTTAAGGCCTGCTCTCCATAGATACTTGAAGGCATTTCCAATATTAAAATTACGATGGCGTGTAATATCAATACACTCGATACCGCTTGGATCACTTGTATAGTGTTGCGGATGATTGACTTGATCTACCGTGATGACAAACTTTTCTTCATCAAACAGTGTCAGTGGAACTACTTTTTCACTCATCTTCATCCTCCCAATCAAAAACTTCTGGCATACTTTTTAATGTGTATGCTGCATAAGATATTCCAACAGCACTTAAAACTGCTATTAAAACTAATAGTTTCTTTACTTTTTTCATCTTTTTGACTTCCTTAGTCCAAACTTTGCAAGGTAAACATAGATAGTTTCTAGGCTTGCCCCACACTCCTTTGCAATATCTTGTGGAGTCTTTTTATCCACAAGAAATCTTTTCTTTAGCCATGCCTCATTCTGATATAATTTTGCCATATACCCTCTTTATCCAAAGATAAAAATCTTTTTGTGATAAATCACTTTTTGCTATATTACATATCTTACAGCAAGGAACAACATTTGTCAAATAATAATGTTTACTGGAGTCTATTCTATCTATACCATTATAAACATATCCATAATTTTGTATAATATTTGATGGTTTAGCACCACAATAAAAACAATCTTGACTAGAAATTTTTATCCAATCTTTTTCAGAAATTTCCCACTTAATGGATCTTCTACTTGCTGTTCTTAAAACCATAAGATAAGTTTTATGTTCTGGTGTTTTGATCATACATGATCTACACCCTTGAGAGTTTCTTGAAGATAAATTAGACAAAAATTTCCAATCCTCATATCCGCAATCACAACGCAGTAGTGCTTTTTTGCTTTTATATGGATAGTCTATTATTGTCCATAAGCCTTGCTTATAACCAACCTTAAACTTTCCTCTTGTTCTCATAAGAAAAGTATATCATATTATTAATGTCCAATCGCCTTATCCCAATTATTCATAGACCAATGCCCAATTCCACAGGCATCTGCTACGTCATTATCTTTGATAATTCTATCGTAATTAATCTCAATCAACTTCATAGTTCTTTCTTTTCTTAGATTTCTTTCGTAGGTCTTATACCAGGATAAAGACTTTCCAGGGTTCTTTGCTCTTATTACTAATTGCTCTTCTTTAGATATCTTTTTGTTACCCAGATAGTTTTGCCAAGTTATTGGTGATACTTTTCCAATCACCTTAGTTCCAGCCTGCCCTGCAGCCCCTAGAATTGCTCCTTGGACTAATGCAAGATCTGCAGCGGTCTTAGGACTATTCATAAACACAGTATGCTCAATTACTATTGCCTCAAACCCACCATAGTAATCAAGAAAAGCCTTTACCTTTTTACCAGCGTCCATGATCTTTTCATATACATCATTTCCTTCAAAGTTTATTTTTCCAACCACACCCAATTTTTTTTGTTGGGTATCAAATAAAGCAAATGCAAGACTATTTGTACTAGCGTCAATAGCACAAATTACATTTGGCTTATTTACGTCTGTCTTCATAGTCATGCATCATCGCCTTTATCTCTTTAATTTTTTTATCTACTTGCTTTGCATTAATTGAACAGGTGTTACACATGGTGTCATCATTATATATAGATAGTTTTGTTTTACACCCGCCAGCACAAAGCCTTACTTTGTCTTTTCTTTTTTGTCTACGCAAAACCTTGTGACGTTCTACAATTTTTTCTTTTGTAGCATTATCACGACATTCGGTAGAACAATAAATTTGGTACGATACTGTTGGTTTAAAACTGTTATCACACCAATTACATAGTTTCACTCAATTCCTCCAGAGATGCGATCTTTACAGATCCTACCCCTGCATTACCACACGCTACCTTAACTGGGCATGTCTTACAGATCTTTGAATTAGATCTATAGTTTTTAGTTGGAAGTGTTTTACTTTCCCATGCCTTGCGAACTTCTCGCATCCAGTCAAACGCATAGTCTACCCAATTTCTATACAAGTCATTAATTTCCACTGGGAAAATTAGTAACTGATGGTTATTCTTATTCTCATAGATAAGCACACCCCTTGCCTTCTTGAGAATCTTCATGTAGAACAATAACTGAACTAAGTGTCCAGTCTTTGGCTTGCCTGATGTTTTACGATACTCCCAGGCTTCATTCATCATTGTCTTAATTTCTCCAACAATTTCTTGATCATCCCAGAGAATCATAGCATCTCCGTAACCAAACATTGGTGGATCCTGATTAATAACCTTAAACTCTGTTGTGTCTAGACCTTTATCGTCTTTAAATATCTTTGCTACACCAGACTTCATCATTGCATTTTGAATTCTATCATGTCCTTGTGTACCAGCACTCATATTTGCCACTGCATAAGCATCTGAATATGTATCAAATACATTGCCTTCAAACGCTAGATACCAGTATCTTGGGCATTCCCCATGACCATAAACAAGCGTCGATGGTGCAAATGTCTTCTTTTGTGTATGCTTTGAGGCTAAATCTATTGTATATCCAGACTGAATCTTTGCAATCAGATCTTCTTCATTTAGGAAACTTTTCTTTTCGATAGGCTTTAGCATAACCTGCTTTAGTAAATTCTTTGTCAATTTAAACTCTTTTCTTTTGTATAAGTATAGCAGACTAGCGTGTAATGTACTTCAGTGCAGAAACTAAGTTGTTAATTGATTCTGCTGCAGTATAGTAAATATTTTTCTTTGCTCTATCATTTTTATCAACATTAGCCATCCAGGTGGCTTTAAATGCCATCTTTGCTGCAATAGCCTGAAGCCTTACAATTTCAATTGTAGCGACTTGGGTTGGAATATCAGGCTTGATGATAACTTTTGCAATAAAGGTTAGTGCTTGAGTTAGTTCTTCATCCTGCATGTAGTCTGCAATTTCTGCAAGGCCATTGACCATTTCTAGGGTTGTTTGTTTTTGTTCTATTTCCATTATTGTTCTCCTACTAGTTGTTCAAGTATTTCTAGTTCAATTATAGCAAGTCTAACCTTTGCGCTGCCTTCGCCCATTACAACAACTATTGCTGGGTCTTTACCATTACGAATGGCATCTGTCGTTGCCTTAGCCCATACATCTTTGTTTAGGGTAAAAGATTTTCCTACTTCTTTGAAATCGATAACAAAATTATTCCAAGAAGCATCGCCTTTTTGAGTATTACGACCAGAGTTTTTATGCTGCTTTGCACCAATTCTTTTACTTTCATTTTTTTCACTCATAATCTTTCCTAGTTTTCTTGGTTGGAACAATATTTACCTTAGAGACATGCTTCTTAGTACATTGCCAAGTTAGATCTCCAGTATCACGCCAAAGCCTAAGACTTTTAACTTCTTCTTTGCATCTATGACAAAGAAACTTTCCAGGGTATGTTATAAAAGGTTTATCAGACATTGAGTATTTTCTTCTTTAGACTATCTTGTAAGTCTAAATCTTCTTTAACACGGTTGATAAATCCTTCACGACCTTGAACCTTTGTTCCATCTTCAAGTTGATACCAGGCTCCTGTGCGGTTTACAAGACCCATCATTTCAGCCGTATCAACAAGATCGCCAATGCTATCAATACCAACGCTATCTCCCCTGAAATAAAAGTCATACTCGCCAGACTGAAAGCCAGGAGAAGTTTTTGAAAATTGTAGTTCCCAGCGAACTTTTCTTCCAATTTTTTCTTCAATGAGTTTATCCCCAATAGCAATTTTACCTTTAATCGCCTGATTGTCTGATTCTGATGAAAATAGTTTAATAACCGTTGAAGAATAAAATTTAGTAGCCTGACCACCTGTAGGCTGCTGGCTAGTATACATAGCAGAAATATTGTTACGAGACTGAGAAATAAGTACAAGCATAGTTGGCTTAACTTTATTATTAGCATAGTTAAGCATTTTCCATGCGTTACTAAAGTCTCTAGATTCTGCACCAATTTGTTTTGTATTTTCGAGTTGTTTAAGTTCATCTGAGTCCTTTTCAAAATAGATTGCTGGTAGAAGAGATGTGATTGAGTCAACAACAATCATGTCTACCCCTGCGTTCATTAGGTTAGTTCCAATATCAACCATCTCGTTGATTGTTCTGCACTGAGAAACAATAAGTTTTGATGTGTCTACTCCAAGGCTTTGTGCCCAGTTTTTATCATATGACATCTCTGCATCAATCCATGCACAGATCTTTCCTTCTTTTTGTGCAAGACCAATCATCTGTAGACACAGTGAAGACTTTGCAGAAGACTTAGACCCCCAGATAAGAACCTGACGACCATATGGAAGCCCACCATTGAGTGCACGATTTAAACCAAAACTGGGCGTTGATGCATACTGAGTTTCTGGAATTGTATCTCCAGACATAACTGTTTTACGCAACTTAGGATTAAGTTGTGCAAGAACATCTTCTACGGTCATCATTAAAATCTTACCCCATGCTTCTCTGGTCTAGTTTTATTAAACTTTGTTTTTTCATCTAGTGCATAATCTAGTGATATCTTAGTATACCCTGCCTGCACCATTCCTGCATAGAGATCTAGGGTTCTAATAATAATATCTGCAAACTCTTTAGATATTTCTTCCTCACCTTTGTCTTTTCTTACTGCCTCCATAACCTCAGTTACTTCAGACACAATCATCATACACTGCTTAGCAATAAAGATATCATCTATCTCTTCAGGCCAAAAGCCCTTTTCTACTGCTACTTCATGTAGTCTATCTGCTAAATCATCAAACATTTATTACATCCTCCAATATTACTGTTCCATCTTTAGTTTTACCTAAATCTAATTTGTATACATTACCTTCTTCAATTTTCATATATGCCTTGGCAAATGCCGTTGGGAATACTGTAATTGAATGTAAGTCTCTGCTTGTATCCGCAACTGTTAATGATGCCATCTTCTTGCCAGCCTTAGTGACCCTAGGCTTAAAAGAAATAACAAATAGTTCATCATCCTTATATGGCAACATTCTATAGTTTAAGAATTTAATCAGTGCATGTGTTGAATCTTTTATTTGATCAACAGGGATAGCAGAAAGAATCCTATTATCATTAGCCAAAATGATATATGTCGTACCAGCCTCAATAGTTGTTTGCTCATCATCAAAAACACCAACCATTCCAGTTTTATCCAGCAATTCAATACGTGACCAGCCAGTGCCACGCTTAATATTCTTAACCATTCCCATAAGAATGAATGATCCTTTTTCTTCGTAATCCTCAGCCTCAGTAATGAATGCATGATAATGAGAAGGAACTGACATATTAAACTCTGGCAAGTTTAGATACTCATAAAGGTTTTCTCTTACCTCTTCTTCATTTCTAGGGTTATCTTTAAATGTTGCTGCACCAATAGCACGTAAAGCCTGTAGTGCACGAGAGTTAACTCCATTTCCTTTTGTAAAGGTAAACTTCTCTAACTCCTCATATGAGTTAAAAGGCCTTGCAGACATATATCTTTCTGCAATTTTATCAGAGATAAACTTAATACTAGATAATCCAAATCTAATACCCTTTCCTTCTATCTTAAAGTCAATATCTGAGTCATTAATGTGAGGTAACTTAACGCTAATACCCATTCTCTTTGCCTCAATGAGATATTCTGTGCGAGCATCTTTATCTTTTTCATTCTTAAGTAGTGAGTACATAAACTCTAGTGGATAGTGGTACTTTAGCCATGCTGTCCAGTACGATAGTGTTGAGTATGCTACTGCGTGTGACTTATTGAATGAGTACCCTGCGTGAGCCTCAAAGTCATGCCATAGGTCTAGAGCCTGATTAGGACTAATAAACTTAGAAGCACCAGCAACAAAGCGATCTTTGAACTCATCAAACTCTTTAGCATCTTTTTTCTTTCCAATGATTTTTCTAACTTTATCTGCTTCCGACATGGACATACCGCCAAGGTGTACGCATGCTTGCATAACTTGTTCCTGGTATAAAATACAGCCATAAGTATCCTCCGTAAATTCTTTCATAACTTGATGTGTGTATGATACATTTTGTTTTCCATGCTTACGATCAACATAGTCCTTACCAATTGTATTCATTGCACCTGGACGAACCAGTGCATTTGAAGCAGCCAGTTCTGATAGGTTCTTGACACCCATCTTGACTAGAAGGTTTGTATAAGGTGTTGCTTCACACTGAAATACACCCTTGGTGTACCCATCTGAAATCATCTTATACACATTTTTGTCGTCCATATTGATTTTTAGTAAATCAATCTTCTTACCTTCTCGTTCTTCAATGATTGTTAGAGTATCTTTCAAAACACTTAATGTCTTAAGTCCAAGTGCGTCGATCTTAATTAGGCCAATTCTTTCAGCCTCTTCCATATCAACTGCAACTACTGGAATTCTATCATCGCTACCAGTGACAGATCGAGTTTCCATTGGTGCGAACTTAAAGATTGGATCCTTACTAGTTACAACACCTGCAGCATGAATGCCAGTTCCTCTAATACGACCACGAAGTTTTTCTCCATACATCTCTACTTCTGGATATTTTTCTCTAAACCACGCAGTAGTCCTAGAAGAGCAATACTCATCCCATGTATCAACTAGTTTTAGCACTTTGTTGACATCAGGCAATGGTATGTTGAGTGCACGAGCAACATCTCGTACAACCACCTTATCTTTAAATGAAAGAAACGTAGTAATAGATGCAACATGTCGATACTGTCTTACTAGATAATCTTTTACTTCATCACGACGTGAGTCTTGAATATCTGTATCAATATCTGGAAAGTCATTGCGCTCAGGATTAATGAAGCGGAAAAATAGAAGTCCGTGCTCAATTGGGTCAATGTCTGTAATCTTAAGTGCATAACACAATAAGGAGCCTGCCGATGAGCCACGACCTGGGCCAACCATAATGCCCTCTTTCTTTGCCCAGTTAATCATATTTCTAACAACAAGAAAGTATGGACCAAAAGCCTTGTCTTTAATAATTTGAAGTTCTTCTTCTAATCGATCTAGATAAACCTGATTTTCATCAAGTCCTCTTTCTTTTAGTCCCTCTAGTGCAAGTTCCTTTAACTCTTTGTCTGGATCTTTGTATTGAACTGGAAGCAAGTTAAGACCATCTTTAATATCATAGTCTTCTACCTTGTTTGCAATCTCAAGAGAGTTCTCAAACATGTCTTCTCTGTTAAACCCTTGCTCTGCCATTGCAGCCTTCATCTCTTCGTATGAAAGCAGGTGAATATCAAATGATCGAAACGACATCATTCGGTCTGCACCATATAAGTAGTCTAATCGTTCCATCATATTGTCATACTTTTTAGACTTCTCGTATGTGATATCTTTTTCTAACTTTGCATGTGTATTAAGAATAAGCATGAACTCTTGAATTTCTTTTTGAGACTCATCAACATGGTGACAGTCTGGAGTTACTACAGTCTTAACATCATATGTCTCTGCAAGTTCAAACAGGGACTGATTAATCTCTTTTGGATTATGAGGCATTACCTCAATATAAAAATCATCTTTAAATACTTTTTTAAACCATTGGATCTTTTCTTTCGCAAAAGCAAACTCTCCAAGTTCAATGGCCTTAGCAATGAGACCACTTAGACATCCTGATAAAACAATCATTCCCTCGCTGTACTTTTCAAGTACCTCAAGATCAAAGCGTGGCTTGCTATAGAAGCCTTCAGTCCAGGCAATCTCATTTAATTTATTAAGGTTTTCTAAACCCTTTTGGTTCTTGGCAAGAAGGATAATGTGAAAGTAGTTTTGATCAAGAAGTGGATCTACACGATCCTTTTTATCTTTCTTAACAAATCTATCTAACGCAATATACCCTTCTATGCCAAGAATAGGCTTAATGCCCTTTGCTTTTGCAGCACGGTACAGTTCACGATGCCCAGATAAAGAACCATGATCAGTAATAGCCAGTGCTGGCATATTAAGATCAACTGCACGGTTGACGTATTCTTCTGGAGTAGCAACACCATCCATTAATGAATAGTGTGTATGGACATGTAAGCCTACATATTTACTCATCGACTAACTTTCACCCACTTGTAACGCTTACCTGTTAGTTGGCACTGCAAGGTATCATACTTAGGCTTTGGTAACTTTGACTTTAGTTTTTGTTCAACGTTACCTAGTTGCTTCTCTTTGCAATACTGTCCTGCGTAGACGGCATTTGCAGAAGTTGCTGGGATGAGTGATAGTGCTATTACAAGAATAGCAATTTTCTTTTTCATGTTATTACCAATCTGCATTAGTTGCAGTAGTGGCAGATGGAGCATCATACCCAAAGTAAAATGCTTCTTGTTCTGGATAAGGAACTTCACGAACAACCTTATCTAGGTTGTATGGCTCTAGTGCTTCCCAGTTATATGGTTCTGAGTCTGGCGATGTTGGGATAAGAGTATAGTTTGTCTCTGTACCCTGGCCATTACGCTTCAACTTCCATTGAAGATTTGATACGCTTCCAGTCTCAAGTGCGTACTCACGAATAGTGTTAAATGCTGACTGCTTACTGATTCCCTGTGACCATACAGCCACATAAGGTGCTTCTAGACCATCGTCTACAAGAACATTGCAGTAGAAGCGCATACGTGCTCTCCAGCCACTCTTAGGCTCCTTACGAGCCATTTCACAGCCAAAGCAACGACCTAGTGATTCCTGAGTACAGGAAGCCTTACGCTTATAGTCCTTTGGATTTGTGTGTTCCATAATGACTGCAGCAAGTCCACGACTTTCGTTATAGTGTGCTGAGTCTGAGTCTAATTCTTCTACAAAGCGAATCTTTGCAGATTGTCCGTCAGCCAATTTGACCCAACGAACCTTGATTCCTGATCCTTCTGTTTTTGGTTTTTCGAGCAGGGCGTCGATATCTTTTAATCCCCTAATTACGCTCATATGTTTCTCCTTTGTTTTCCGTTTGTTTTATTTTAGCATAGCAGCAATAGAGTTGTCAAATCTATATTCTAGATTTTTAATTGCTTCATCTTCCATGTCCCCAACATCTTTATATTTAGAGCCAATGCTGATGACAGAGATTCTTGAACCCAATTTCTCTATTAACCTTTGTTTCATATTACCGCCTGCTTCATCATTATCTGCAAGCAAAATAATATTATTAAAAAACTTCTTCAGTAGTTCTATTTGGGTGTTTGAAACATTTGCCCCAAGTGTTGCTACTGCTGGAAGTCCTACCTGATCAAGTCTAATAGCGTCAAATGATGATTCAACGATATATACTTTATCAGAATTCTTTACTCTGTGTATGTTAAAAAGTGTTTTTGATCTTGGAAGTCCTGGTGTATTCTTAAAGTCTTTGCCCTCAATAGAACGACCAACAAACCCAATGCACATTCCTTCTGGAGAATGCACTGGAATAGTAACCATGTCTTGTTTTTCAGAAAAGCCTAACATAAACTTTGCAATTGATGCGTCATTAATAAGTCTACCATAATAGTATCTAAGCGCTCTTGGAGATTCTAATGTTTGATTGTTTAGTCTTTTAATAAGAAGTTCATCAAACTGAACAAAATCTGGCTTTGTATATAACTGACTATTAATCTGCTGCTGTATATCTATATCTTGCTCTTTATCTTTAATGTACCGTGCAGATTCAAAATAAGATCTTCCAGATGTAAACATGATTAACTCAATAAGGTCTGCAATCTTTTGGCAGGAAAAGCAATAAAAAAATCCAGAAACCTTATCGACTTCTCCAGCGGGAGTTCTATGGTTACTATGGAATGGACAGAAAATAATATAGTCAGAGTCTACCTCAGACTCTATGGTAATGCCTGCTCCTGTAAGGACTCGTTTGATTTGCTCTTTGGAGTATATATTGGAGTTGCCCCGTCTAGTCCTATTATCCATTCGCTTTTCCTTTTCCCTACATATATTCCGTATACTGATAGTTTAAAATTAAATATTTGTTTGTGTTCATTATAGTATATCGTAAAGTCTGGTTCTATGTCAAATCTTGGAGAATATCCAAGAGATCTCATTTGTGCAACAATTAAACGTATATACTCAACTTTAAGTCTTGGCATCGCTGCCTCATCAAAGATCTGACCATCTAGGTCAAACTTCTTAATTGGCTTATGATGATAGAGAGACACATATTATTATACTGCCTTATCTTCAAAATCTTTATATCGATAATAGCCTCTATCAAAGTCTGCTTGAACTAAGAATTCTCCCATAAATCCATTACGATTCTTTCTAAAGGCGCATTCTATAATATCACTATTTGTACCACGTCCAAGAGCCATAACCCAGTCAGCGTCATAAGCAATTTGTCTAGACCATGCAGTCTGGCCAAGAGTTGGAACACTGCTTAGGTCATTAACATCGTCAGGTGTTGCGGATGAGATTGCAATTAATGGCATCTCTTCGCTGATTGCTAATAGTTTTAACTCTCTTGAAAGATTCTTCATACGAACTGTTTCATTGTCTGCCTTTTGATTTGGCGACATAAGTTGAAGGTAATCTACAATTACAAAGTCTGGCTTGTACTGATCAATTTTTCCACGAAGAACTGATGGAGTAATTTCTCCACCGCTATCATTTGAAATAATATGAAATTCTGGCTTACCAGCAAGTTTATCTGCATGCCACTTCTTAAGCATATCAATTTCTATTTCTCCGTTTGAAATTTTTCTATGTGACCAAAGACCTTCACCCATAATTGTATAAACACGATTACGTACTTCGGTTTCAGACATTTCAAGGGAAATAATCATAGGAGTTTTGCCCTGCTTCCATGCCTGTACAGCAAAATAAAGAGCAAGCCAAGACTTACCAATTCCTGGATAAGCAAGGAATACACCAAGTTGTCCTGGCATAATTCCAGCAGGGAGATAATTATCAAAACCTGGAAGACCAGTTTTAATTCCAATAACACCAAGTTCCTGTTGCTTCTTAACATGTTCAAAATAAGCAACTGCAGAGTCTAGGTCCGTAGCATCAATGTCACGAATTGCTGAGGTATTCTTTTTTAGTTCTGATGTCTTTGTGATAAGTTGGTCTAGTGCTGCATTGCCATTTCCATTTTGAACCTCTGTAGCAGCATTCCTCAAAATATCCTTAATGCTGTCTGTTAGATAATCTGACTGCAACTCTTCTAGGTGATGCTTAGTTGCCCCAACCCCATCTACAGGCTGAAAGTCTCTAAACTTATCAATTACCAAAGATACTGGTGGAACAGCAGCGTTAGTTTCAAAGTAGTTTCGAATAAAATGCCAAATATCATTATGCGTTCTTAGAAGATTATCTACATTTGCCTGTAATAAAACATGGATCTGCTTATCCTCAAGTACTGCTGACAGTACTTTTGACTCTACATTATTCACTTAACCACTCCTTAGCAAGTCTTCTGCGCTCAATACGCTCTTTGTCATCTTGATCTTTATCTTTTTTAGCCTGTAATATTTTTTCTGCATTATAAGCAAAGTAGTTCCAAGATGGAGAACCATTTACTTTAAAATAATATTCAAGTATGTCATAACAACCATGAAGCCCATACGACTCTACAAGGGCATCAGATGCCCATTGCTCTACGTTTAGATTTAAGGATGGCTTAGACTCATACCTAGCAGTATGTAACTTGCTATATTTACTGAGCAAAGCCATTCGGTCTTTGCGTTCAGCCATTACTTTTCGTTAAGTTCTTTCTTTGCTTCTGCGATCTTATCGCCAAGTTTTTCTTCTACGAACTGATATACACGCTCAAATGCTTCATTAATAGTCTCTCCATCACGCTTTGAGTCTGTAACACCTAAATCAATTCTTAAAGATTCAAAATTACCTAGGTTTAGTGTATATCCTAGTGTTGCTGTTACCTTTGTGTTTTCGTTTTCCATTACCTACCCGTTTCTTTAGTTAAATGCTTTCATTCCAAACTGGGATAAACCTTCCATCCTCAGTTCTCGTATATGTAAGTATACCCTCTCCCATACGTCTTGTCAACTCTTGCTTATTGGGAGTCATATTATTTGTGATTAAGCCATCTTTTCTTGGCTGTCCAATATGTATACTTGCAAGTATATCACGTATCTCTTTTACTTGCGATTCTGAGTAGTATGATCTTACTTGCCAGCCTGTCTTGCCACCTTTTTGCGAACCAAGCGGTGGAGGTATAACTCCACGTTTAATTAAACTAGGCATATACTTTTTATGCCTATTAACAAGATTAGCAGTTTCTCCAACTGTATAGGCTTTTTCTCTTTTCTTTTTAAAGTCAGAAATGAGGCATGTCTCTAGCCTATCTTCAATAATGTTATAAACGGTAACAAGTCCATTAGACCTATTAAAATGGTGAGGTCTAACCAGGTCACCATTAAGAAACCAAACTTTCTGGTTTCCTTTTATTACAGGCTCGTTATTGTACTTCTGGCTAACAATTTTTCCTTTAGAAGTATCCATCTTCCCTCCCTGGAATCTTGTGGTGGGTGCAAAAACATTCTATTTCCACAGCAAAGGCAAAACATCTCTATATGCATATCCGAAGTATACTGTCTATCTACAAACATGCGCTTACTGCATTTAAAACATTTTATCAATTTTAGTTCTCCAATTAATTAGGAATTCCAATAGCGATAATGTTTACAATTAAAGAAACATCGCCAGAGGCATTAAAACGAACAATTCCTGATACTCCTCCTGAAGAAACATCAGTGATAACAACATTAACATTTTCTCCAGCAGCAGTCTTTCCAGTGTTGACTGGGGACACTGTTACAATTGGTGCATACTTAAATGCTGGGCTAAACGTATAACTAAATGGCTTAGTGGTTGCTGCGTTTACAGTACTGTTAGGGGCTACTGTATATGTGCCACCAATAACCTTTAGATCTGAGGTCTTTACGCTTTGTCTACCAGCAGAAAATGTATCTACTGTCGTATAGTTTGATGTAGCAGTAGAGACTTGATCAGATAACTGATTAAGTGCATTGGTAATTTGATAAATATAAGCAACATCTAATGGTTGCCCTCGTTCTGGTAGTGGTACTTTTGCCATGATATCTCCTATTATACCGCATGAACTGCACGGAACAGTTCTAGCCTTGAGTCAAGTTCTTTTAACGCTTTTGGAATTTGAACAGAAATTTCAATTCTTTTTGCTTGATATGGTGATTCTTGTCTAATAACTGAATAAGAGTTTGAAGATATTGTTGTTTGATAGATCCAAGGATCCCAAACAGAACCAGTAGTATTGGGACTCCATCTAATAAAAATATCAAAAAATGTAACCTGTGCAAATCTACGCTCTAGTTCTGCTTTGTAAGGATCAGGGTTAAACTCTCCAGAACTTTGCGGAAATGTCCAAGTAGACGTTATTGACTTTCCACCACCATCAATATTTACAGAATAAATGTTAATTCTTGGAGCAACAGTATATGGTAAATCTGCATCTGTTGTAGTTGGCATATTAATTCTCTTAATTGGTGCCCAATGAGAAAGACGGTTTTTATCTTCAGAAACAATTCTATATCTAAGATCATAAAATAGACCGTCAGAATCTGCACTAATTAATGGTAAGGCACTATTTACAATAACTACCTTTTTGATATTAGCATCAGCCATTATGTAACATCCAGAATAAATCTAAATTCAACATAATTATTTGTATTTGGAGACTTAATGATAGTCTCTGCATTTACATTTTGAACAATTGAGTATCCTGTTAGTCCATAAAGAGGATTAACAGTCGCAACATTATCTAGCCTCACAGCATCTAATGCTATAAAGAATGTTGATAAAGATGCTTCAATTTCTACTTCTGGATTTACTGGATTTAAAGCAAGGGTAGTTCCAGAACTAGCATATCTAAAAGTTGTTGGTGTTGGGGTATCATAAACCACATATGTTCCATTACATCTAGGGTCAACTCCAGCAACAACAACTGTATCTCCAGCAGATAGATTATGTGCAGCAGATGTAGTTAATGTTACATATGTTGTACTTGCCTCTTTATATGAGATGGAAAGAGTTCTAATAGCACTTGAATAAACCTTAATAACGCTAACATTATTCCAAGAAAATGGATTTACTGGATTGCTACTAAAATAAACCAACTCATCTAATCTTTTTTCAATAGATATATAACGGTTTGTTATAAAGTTATAGGTAGAATTTGAAGCATCTGCAACTAGTCTTGCATACTGACTTCCATCACTATTTGCAAACTCTACAACTACCCTGGCGCTATCAGGAATTGGGCTAGCATCTCCATTAACATTAACTATAGCAAAGGCAATCTTTAGTAAGTCTGATGTTGAGTTTCTACTAAAATCAACAGACTGCCCAGCCAATTGAAAGAACTTTGGATTTGTTTGAATTATTGGTGCACCATTATTATCGATAGATATATGTGATGTATTTCCTCTAAGCATCAAAACGTTATTTAAGTATCTACATCTTTCGTATCTTTCTTCTCGAGTCACATTTAAGAATGCAGCATTGTTTGCATTAGTTTGAATAGCATTTGAAGTAGACGTAATATTATTAGATCCATCAATTAAAGATGTTGTTATTGTACTAAATGGTGAGTTTGGGATTAGTGATGGACCACTAATAGTTGCTCCATCTACATACTGCCAATTTTCTGTATCTGCAAATGCTGATATAGTTTTACTGTCATACGCACCAGCAACTGAATTTGATCCTGCAGAAAATATTCCAACCTCTGAAATTTCATATCGCTCTTCTGTTGGAAGTTCTGCTGTCAATATAATTTTATTAACACCCTCATCATTAATATATCCTCTGGATGCAATTGGAACTCTAAACATCTCAAAATCTAAAACATTTTTTGTAGATGGTGGTTGCACAGATATTGTTGCTCCAGACAATGCGACAGTTGGAGCAGGAGATACTGTAAAGGTTGTTGTCCCACCAATTGCAGTAATCAATGTATCTTCGGATGTGGATAAAGTTCCAGTTCCAGAAACAATATTAATTTTTGCCCCAACCCAAATCCCACTAGTGCTTGATACAGTTATCAAAGATCCTACTGATGACGCTGAGCCAATAGTATTAACATTAGGCCTTGGCTTTGGGCCACAACCAAGAGCAATATAGGATGCGTAGGCAGGAGCAGTACCCATTAAGTACTTTGCTATAATTTCTTTTCCGCTATTAGTTATCATTAAATATCCGCCTCATATATTGTACCATTACTTGCTATTTGTATTTCTACTTGCTCATCTAACTCTAAATTTACTAATTCTATTACAATTGAGCCACTCTCATTTAAATAAACATTTTCCCCTGATGGTCCATTACCTTCTACTGGAATTTTGTCATTTAGTTTAATTGGAAAGTTGCCAAATATAGTATTAGATGTTTGTTGAATTCTTACAAGATTATTAGGGTTATACTCTTGTTGAATCAGGTTAAGATTTTTAATTGGCTGATAACTAACATCCTGTCCATTAACAGTGTCATACCGTGCAATTGTTAGTATTTCCTGACCACCGACATCTTCAAATAATAAATCAGCAATAATGTTTTGATCAACTAAATCATCATTAAATAATACTGTATCTATTGGTGCTGTTTTAATTGGAGGTGGAGGTGGTGGAGCAGGTGGTACGGGTGGTGCTGGAGGCTTTGGATTTGGAGCAGGAGGTGTTGGTGCTGAACCTCCACCACTAGATGATCCACCAGAACTACTTGGAGCGGGTGTAGGTGTTGCAAATTTTGGTGGACCTGCAGTAACTCCTTCATTTACTTTTGGAGGAGCATTAAGTCTTGACTTAATTGCAGCAACATTTTCTGCAGTTTGGGCAAGTCTTTTCTTTATTTCAATTAATCTTTCATAGCGTTCCGCAGATGCATCCCATGTCTTAGCACGATCCTCTCTACCCTTTGCCCTCCATTCTGCAGCACGAGCAAGAGACTCTTGTCTATTTTCTTCAATTGGTGCGATGCTATCTAAAATTTCTTGTGCTGTTGCCATTTTACACCTCACTCAAATATAATGTCATCGATGGTCCATCTACTGATCTTGCATATGAAATATTGTACACTACAAACCTAGTTGTTTCTGGTGTGACTACATCTAATCCATCGTCTGTCTTATAATCAATATTAACAATGTCACCTAGTTGTATAGTTGGCGTTGGAAATATGTTTAATCCAACCGCTTTTCTTGGCTTTAAGTTTTTTTCTATTACCCATCCTATTAGATTTTCTGCAGTATCTTGGTCTTGAATATATGGGGTATCAAGAGAGAACTCATTTTTACCATATAAAATTCTACTTTCTCTAATCTTGTCATATTGCTCAATAATCTTGTATGGGGAAGATATAACCACATCGCCCTTTAGTTCTGGATCTGATAGATTACCCTTCTTTCCAAGATAGTCATCTACTGTTATTGTATTTGTTGTATCTTGAGTAAAAGTTACTCCAATAATTCTTAAAAAGTTTCCAGTTGTTTCATCTAGATTAAGTGCTCTATCTGTATTATTGAACACTAAGAATTCTGCTCCATATGAGTCTGCAGTAAATCCAGATACCGTATACCCCTTAAGTCTATTAAAAGTTGGAGCAACCTTTGCATAAAGTGCTGGATAGGCACGATCATATTTAATATTAAAGTATGCACATTCACGCATAATAGTTCCAAACTCTTCAAAGTACATCGAATATTCTGGTACAACTGTGGGAGATACCCCAGTTAGGTAAGTCTTCTGTACAACACCACTAATAGCATACTTTGTTAATGCCTCAGTTGCATTTATCTCTCCGTCAGCATCACCAAATACAGATCCTATGGCAGTTCCTGTACTAAACACAGAGTTATCTGCATAGTTTTTGCTAAGCATGTATATATTTTCAAACATTGCCTTTGATGTTCCCCTTACAAAAAGGCCTATAGACGTTCCCTTTAGGGTAATTGGACTAAAGTCTGTTACTGTTTTCACCAGTTTCTGATTTATATATAAATAGAATACTCTTGTAGATGGGTTAATATCTACATACTCAATTGCTAAATCATATACCGTTGGGTTTTGTTCATCTACAAATCGATACTGTCCTGCAAGATTACCGTCATTAACAATAATATTTGCATTTGCTCCCCATAACTTTGTAGGAATTGCATTTGAAGATCCAACTTCTTTTTTAACCTTATAAAATATTAGGTTATCAATTACAACACTTGAATTTCCAGATGCATCTTTCTTTAGGTATGAATCAATACTTCCTGCAGTCAATGCAGCAATTTCAAAATAATATCCATTATTTGTTGCTGGGTTTACTATTGATATTCCTCCAGACCCTCCACCAATACTGATTGTCTGTGTTGGGTCTGCACCAGGAACGTTAAAATATGTCATACCTCCCACTGGGCTTTGTGTTCTATCTCCAAGGGTTTCTACCTTGCCAACTAGTCTTATTCTTGTTCCAAAGTGTGTATATGCCCCATCTATATTCTTATAAACATAAGAAATAAAGTCTCTTGGTGTTTCTGTGATACCAAAGTCTGGTCCATTAATAACTAAAGCAGAAGACTGCATTGTAGAAGAGTCTGAACTTTTAACAAAACTAGTATTTGTTTCAGTTGAGTATCCTGAAGACAAAAAGTTTTTTATAATACCAGTTCTCTGAGATTTTTCTGCTTGAGGTTTATTAATTCCTGCTGCGCCCTCCTCACTTGCTGGAATAGTTGGATCTGCCTCTGTAGTAAATAAATACTGAGACTTCATCTGGCATCCCTGAATATTATTATTGCTTGTCCAATATGGATCTAGACCAGCATTATGAGAAACAATTGGCGTTCCAAATTGACCACGACCATGCTCTACCACTGTACCATTCTTTAACTTGAGAATTCCATCGATTGTTTCATAATATGGCTCTGCATAAATTCTAACAAGCCCAGTAGGATAAATCTTTCCATTAAATGGAAGTTCTGAAAAGTATTTTTGATACTCAAGGTTACTAGAAATCCAAACATTGCCAGTTCCAGTAACGTTGTATTCTACTGCATCATATTTTATAATTTCTGCATTAGCATAGAAAAAACCTTTATATCTTGTAATCCAATATGCATTTTCTCCAAGGTCAAAAACATTATTGGTTATTTGTCTATTTTCAACTACTGGTATGTCAGATGATAATGTTGTATTTAGTGGCATTGCTCCTAATACATATTTTTGCTGTTGTTCTGAATTTGCACTCTTAGTGTTTTCTGTTCCAGATACTTCCCACAATAAAGACGGCTTGTATATCCATGTTTTGTCTGTATATAGGCTTTGCTGCAAACTTCCATAAGATCTCTGTATATATCTAGCAGTATAGTTAATTGATCCAGCATTATATACCTTTTGATCTTCAGACGCTATAGAGATAATATTAGAAAGTTGTCCAGTATAAATATTTTCATTTATTCCGTTTTGTACAGAATTATTAGAGCCAACTAACGTCATGTCTAAATCACGCTCACCTGTATTATCCAGTAGATATTCTTTGCTCATTACAACAAAGTTATTGTACTCGTCAAAGAACATTGCGCTTTGGGTTGAGATTGCTAATTGATTTAAAACCTCTGCCACATTTTGATTTGGAGCAATAAAGAAATATGGAATTACTGGCTCAGAGTCTGTTGATAATCTTTTAAAAACATAATTAGAAAATCCAATAGAGTCTAGAAGAATACAGATTGCCTGGCTTAAAGATGCCTCAGTAATTAAAATACTTGGGGCTGGGACAGACTCTAGATAAAAATAAAAATCTCGTAGTGAAATAGTTATTGTTCCAGTAGACTGATCTGTTTGAGGGATTCCTTCAGAATATAGATTTTTTATTGGAACGTAGTAATTTATGTTAGATATATTCCCAGACTCATCGACTGACCTAACATTTTTAATTACATCATAGAATGTAAACTTGATATTTTTATTAACATATTTAGCAATAATGCTTCCAGTTGTTCCATTCCAAATATTATTTTGATTAAATGCAAAGTCTTCATCGAAAATGCTTATACTTCCAACAGATGACATAAGTTGTCCTACTGGAAGAGCAGTGCTTGCTATATCAGAAAGAGATTTTGATACTTCATATTCAAGCATATTTCCAGTCATATCAACAATTAAACGTGGGGACAACTCGATTAACTCTAATGGTGTGTTTGGAGTATTCATAGATTCAACTACAAGACGAATACCTTTTACAAAAACAAACTCTCTATAAATATTATTTCCATCGTTTGGCTCTCTAAAGTAAGATGGATTAGTTAAATCAGTTACAAACTGTGTAGTTTCGTATACTCCATCTGTTCCAATTTTCCAATCATATACTGGTGTAGAAATATCATAATCCTCGCCATTATAGATATAAAGTTCTCCCTTTGTATTTGGAGTAGAAATAACTAAATAAGCATATCCTGTAATATTTTCAACTGGTAAAGAATCTGAAGTGGTTGCTGTTCCAACAAAGAAAAAGTTATCTTTATACTCGACTGGAACTTGGATTCCATACTCTAAACTTAAATATCCATCAGCACCGAATATAGGACTTTCTCCATCATCTCTTGTCGATGTTTGATCAAACTGATATGCATCTAGCCACTGGTTGTTTAAATCTAAATATTGAACTATAAATTTTTGAGGAACTGTTCTATTCTCTTGTCCAAAAAATGGATCATCCAAAGATTCTGATCCAGGGGTTTTAAATGGCCCAAGGTCTAAGTTACCAGTATTTGTTTGAACCTTTACGATCAGTCTATTTGCTGGGACCTCTTCTTTATAAACAACAAACGGAACGCAGTCATCTATTTCATACACTCCATTTGCATTATTTTTAGAAATTCCATATTCTAGATTGCTTGATGATAAGGTATTTCCAGAACTCTCTGTTCTATAAGATCTCCAATACTTAAACTCATCATCTTTGTGTGGCATGTAATACCTTGGTCTAAGGAACATGTCTTTGTTTGGATGTGCAAGATATTTATTATTAAAAAATGATAGTTTGTTAATTCCAGATCGTGGTCTAAATGGCTTAATACAATCTTCTAGGGAATAATACAGTTTTTCTTTTTCTTTTGGGTATGTAAATAATAATGGAGTTGTTCCATCTTCTTCAAACCCAGACTGAATAGTTACATCTGCATCTGTAGCACCAGTATAAAAATTACCTAAGTCTACACGATCAAAGAAGTTTGGAAGTACGTTATATTGTGTTCCTTGCGCTCTATACCTATAGTTGCCAAGTTTAAAAATATTTCCTGGAACATTCATATTCCACTCTGCTACTACCGCTGCCTGAGAAGAAATAGTAAATGAAGACTCTAGATGATTTTTTAAATTTTCATCTTGGAACATACTATACTTCTTCCAGTGTAACGTTTATATTCCACATATCAAAATTAGATTGTCCACGCTTAACAACGCTATAGTCAAAATTAGAAATATACATCTGCACTACTTGACTATATTCATTTAAATGAAGGTGTGCTGCTGTGCCTACTCCAAAGTTTGTATACTTATCATAAGATAAAAATACCCAAAATGGACCTGTATGATCTTCATACCACTTAAGCATTTCAGCACCACCTGCACCCATGTCTGCAGTATACCCAATCTGACTTTCTGGAAGTGCTGTTTCTCCAGTAGTTACATTAAAATTTGCTCTAACAGAAGACTGTCTTGACGGAAGCATACTCCAAGAAGTAGTAATTGTTAATTTATCAGCAATATGAAAAGAGCGCATTGTTCCATTGACCATTCTTTGTCTTTTTTCAATGCGCTGGGTCGATACATTTATTTCTTCTCTATTGTGGTCTGACAAGATTAAAAATTGATCTGCTGTTTGTTCTGGAGTTAAACCAATAAACTGAGCGTATGACTCGATTCCAGAAGGAACATATACGGAACCAAGTCCTGGGTCTGATGGGTCAATTGAAACTAGAGTGCCAGGACTATCTGCCCAAAGCATTGCTTGTGGTCTTAGCCACTTTCTACGACCAGACATATACTGATTAGTTGTCATTAGTTAGCCACCTGTCTTCTAATTTGTCTACTCTCCATTTGTTGTATTTTATTCATGACTACATTAGCAATAGTATTAGCATCACTATTTGTTCCCGCAACATTTACGTTCAGACTATAATTATACACTGGTGCAGCCGTTATTTCTGTAGTCTGTGGTCTACTATCTTGAATTGGAACAGAGGAATTAAAGTTTGATCTTGGAGTTGAATATGTAGGCTTTGATAGTGTAGGATATCCTCCTTGATTAATCGTATCAAGAAGAGGCTTAAATCTAGCAGTGGCTGCTCTATTGACAACAAACTCTCCAGGTGTTAACATAGCAGGAACAGTATCGCTTCCTCTTGCCATTCCACCAAAAGCAAAGTTCTTTCTATTTTTAATTATTCCACCCATGGCTTTTGCCTGCATACTTCCTGCACCGCCTCCACCACCGCCTGATCCTCCAGTTGAGGGTGCACTAGGGCTATCTGCATATGTTGTGTAAATAATTTGATTAATTATTCTTGTTACATTTTCTGTAATATTTACAGTCATATCTTTTGTAGGTGCAAGACTATTCCACTTATCGACAATTGCATCCACATATCCTTTTGCTGCAGCAGTTGCTGCCTCAAGCCCTTGTCCACTACCCTTTGCTGCCTCTACAGCCTTTGCAGTTGCTTCCCAAGCAAGTTTATTTTTACCAAGATACTCAACCTTATCTACTTCAGCCTTAAGTTGGGCTTCCATATCTTCTTTAATTTTCTTTGCATCTGCTAAACGCTTTTGTGCAGGAACAATATCATTGATCCGAATCTTATCGATAGCAGTTTCATGATCTTTTATCTGCTTTAAAACAGGTTCACGTAAAAGTTCGATATCTTTTATTTGCTTTGTGTAGTTAGCAATATTGGCTTCAAGCGGAAGAATCTGTTGTTTAATCTTATAAATCTCATCTTCTTTTTGAGTTATAAGAAGTTGAACATCTTTTCTTTGTTGTTCAAGATTAAATATCTGCTGAGTTATTTGGAATTGACGTTCTTGAATTTGATTGCGTGTCATACCATTGACAGTTACTCCAGAAAGTTCTGCTTCTCTTGCTGCCTGTAATCCATTTTGAGTTCCTCTTAATGATGCCTCTGCAGAAGAAGCCTGCATTTCCTGTGCAATTTGAGCAGCAGCAGAAATATCTCCAGAAGATAATGCATCTGCAAGACTTAACTGTTGCTTCTTTTGATTTGAGATATCCTGATTAATCTCAGATATTCTAGATAAAGCCTGCTCCTGTGCATCATACTTCTTATTAATTGCCTCTTCTTGCTTTTCAATAAGGGTTAATGTGTTAGAAAGGTTTGAAGACTCTTCTTGTAATGCTGCGATTGGACGATCAAATCGTAACTCGATATCTCTTTGTAGTCCCTCAATTATTTTTTCCTGTTGATCTATCTGGCCATTAATAACATCTATTGCAGCCTGCTCTTTATCAATCTTTGACTGAATGCTATCAATAACGCCTTGACCATAAACAGCACTATATTCTAAATCATCTTGCAGTGCTTGGATAGAAACTCTTCTTGCATCTATAAGTGACTCAGCAGCAGCAATGGCTTCCTCAGCCTTTGTTATATCTGAAACTGCCTTAGTGTATTCTGCTGTTGCTTCCATTTCAAGACGCTTGCCAGTCTCAATAGCATCAAAATAGTCTTGTGCTTCTTGATACCCTCTTTGGAAAATATCTAGTTGTCCTTCTGGAGTTGACATATCAAACTCTAATTTAATCTTTTTTCCTCGTGCTAATTCATTAACAATATTAAGAATATCTTTTGCACCAACTGTGCCATCCTTTATGCCATTCACAAGGTACTGCATTAAGTCTGGATTATCCATAACAGCATTAATGTCTTCTAAACTTGCTCCCGCTGCTTTTAGAGCAGGAACTACTCCACGGGTAAATGAATCTGTAAGATTATTTTTTCCTGCCATTTGCTGTAAGAAATCTTGTAATGCACCCTTACCAGTAGCAGTGTTCATTTTTTTGATAAGGTCATAAATAATCTTAAATTGATCTTTAGTTAGTTTAGAGTTAAGAACCATGGCAAGAAGTGGGTCTTTAGAAAGTTCAAGCGCCTTAGAAACTTCTATTCCAGCATTACGTAGTTTGTAAAATGCTTTAATAGAGTTAGATGTTGCAGTTGTTTGATCTTTTAATTGGTTGACAAGTTTTTGGAATGGGCTTTCTTCTCCAGTTCCTCCACCATTACCACCCTTGCCTCCACCTTTGCTTTCTTCATCATTTACCTTTTTTACTGTTGCTAACAATTTTTCGTATGCTTTAGTTAATCCATATGCACCCCTGGCTCGTCTCATTTCAGCATCTGGGCCAGTTGCCTTTAAATCATCTATAACTGACTGTGGCAGTGCTCCTGCTGCAAGAAGAGCAAGAGACATCATTTCTTTTTTAGCATCTCCAATAATTCCTACTAAAGCCTTTGCATCTAATCCAAGTTTCTTGAATACATCAGTCAAAAGAAGTTTTCTGCTTTCTGCGTCTAATCCCTGTGTTGTTTCTATAATTGTATTCAACGTTGCTTCGTATGTTTTACTATCTATTAGTCCAAGTTCAAACATTCCAGCAGCAGATTTTCCTGCTTCAGTTATAAACTTTGACATTATATTAAGTTCTTTTTGTGCTTTCTTAGTTAAGTCTGTCCATTCAATTATGTTGTCTGTTCCAAACTGTCTACCAAATTTTTGAGTTGCCCCAGTTTTTAAAGCACTGTTTAATCTTACTAGTAATGGGGCCATATCTGCCTTAATTAAATCAAGGGATTCCTTAGATAGGCTTAAACTCTTAACGTCAAGTTTTACATCTGTTTGCGCTGATTCCTCACGAAGAGAGTCAATTATAACCTGTACCTGCTCTTTTGCAAATCCCTGTGCTTTTAAGTTTAATGCTAAACTTGTAAATACTAACTTAGCCTCTTCATTACTTGCTTTTCTAAGTTGCTCAATTGTTGTTTTAAATTCTTTTTGGAATGCAGGATCTGCCTTTAATGCTTCTCTTGCAGTTCTAACTGGAGCAGCAACAACCTCTGAATTCTTTCTGTCAAATGGGAGTCTATTTGGAACAACCCCAAAGAAGTCTCCAAGAACCTTTGTTTGCTTTGTAGTCGTTGCCATTGCATCTGCAAGGCCCTCTATCTCTAATCTTTGGCGCTCCATTGCCATATTGACTAATTTGATAATTCCATAAGTTGCAGCCATGCCCACAGCAACACCCTTTAAAGGCCCTGGAAGGAAGTTAAGGGCCATTCCAACTGCCTGTAGTCCAAATGCTACACCCGTTGCTTGTCCCGCTATGTCTCCCACTTTTCCAGGAAGCATGGACCCTGCCATAAGTGCCGATGATGCTACCATTCCAGCCCTACCACCTGCAAGACCTCTAGCAATACCACCAATTCTTCCCTTAATTCCAGTCTTCTTTATTGCTCCTGTAGCGCCTGTTGTCAAGCCAGTTGCAGATGCTGCAACATCTGGAGTTGCCTTCTTAATTCCATCAGCATAGCCTTCACCAAAGTCAAGACCTAATTGCTGTGCTACCTTTGAAGGAGACTTACTCTTTTGTGACTTCTTAACAGAATTTTGTGCAACAGTTGTAGCCTGTCCACTCATTCTTGCAATTGCATTAGACGCAGCAGGAGTAAGTTCTCCTTGTTGTGACATTTCATTTAAATCAATCATCTGGCGACCAGTCATGTGTGCCATGACCTTGCCCTTAATGTCTGACATTCCTAATGCTGCAGATATCTTTCCAAAGCCCATGCTTCTATAAGATCTCTTATTCTTAAATAAACTTGCTCTTCCAATTGATCTGCTTCTACCAGTTGACTGAGAAACTCTTTGTTGTGTTGTGTCTTCAAATGTTGTAATTTCAGTTAAGAACTTTTCTGTGGCATCTTGGTATACCTGCCCAAAATTCTTTGCTTGATCTCTTGCTACATTCTGATAAATCTTAGATAGTTCAGGATCAGTTACATTTCCAGAAATCTTTGATAATTCTCCAGCAACTCCCATTGAAATGCTATTGCCAAACTTAGCAAGGTTTGGATCATTGCCAATCATCTTAACGATATCGTTTGGCTTTGTTGCACCTAGAGATTCTGCTATTGCTCTAATTATTGGTGCCTGAATTCCTGCGCCACCTTGTGAAAATTCTGATGCTAGTCCAGAAGCAGAAACTCCAACCTTGCCCTTAAGTCCTTGATTTGCTGCTGAACTTAATAGTGTAACTGCATTTGTATATCCTGGAACTAGTCCGTTTTCAAATCCAGGAATATTCCCTGCAACCATTCCTGCAATAAGACCGCCATACTTGTCTGCCATCTTTGCTGGGATAACTGCTTCTCCTGGAGAAAGCATTGCAGGAACTATATCTCCTGCACCCTTTGGACCTGGAACACTTACAACACCACTAGCAAATTTCTTTGGACCCTTTCCTGGAAGCATCATTCCTGGATTAGTTACAGCAAAGTTTTGTGCTGCTCTTGTAGCAGACTCATATGCCATTCTAAGTCTATTTACTGCACCTGCCTCAACATTAAATTGCTGTGTTAGTTTTGCGTGAGACTGATTAAGAGAGTGTGCTGCTGCTGCAGCATCTAACTGCTCCATTGTTAAATACTGTGTTTGCTCACCAAGAGCCTGTGACTGTCCAGTTAATCTTAAATATCCTGTACGAAGTGTTAGGAATAATTTAATTATATTAGCAATACCGTTTGCAAGCAAACCAAATGCCATCAAAGCAACTGGACCAATAGCACCAACTGCAATTGCAATAACCGTTATTGCTTTCTTAACACCATCAGATAGGTTGTTAAACTTCTCTAACATCCCACCAAAGAATTCAACAATTGGAGTTATTGCTTGAAGGAATGTTTGTCCAACTGGAATAAGTGCAAACTTAAGATCTTCTACTGACTTTCTAAACTTATTCATTGCAGAGTCTGCGGTCATTCCTAATTCTGACTCTGATAATGCTGCAAGGTCTTCAATTGAGGTTCCTGCTAAATCAAGTACACGAGCAGCCTGTCCAGTTTGATTATTAACATTATCAAACAATGTAGACAGACGGGCAAACTGGAACTTACCAAATAGTTGTTCAATTGCTCTTGCACGAGTAAGTGGATCTAATGTATCTAGTGCTTTTGCAAACTCCATTACTGTTGCTTTAAGATTACCCTTATTTGATTCAATAATCTTATTAATATTAATACCCATGCCCTGTAGCATTGCAGATGCTTTTCCAGTTGGATTAATTAATGCAGCAAGACCAGACTTAAGTGCATTTGCACCCTCTGATGCATTGATGCCACCTTCTTTCATAGCAGCCATGAAGAATGCTAAATCTTTTACATCTCCACCAAGTTGCTGAATAACTGGAGCAACCTTTGGAATAGCAGTTGTAATATCATCAAGCGATACGACTGTTTGGTTTTCTACAGCATTGAGGAAATCAATTGAAGATGCAAGGTTTTCAGAAGACATCTTAAATGCATTCTGTAATGCAATAGTTGTTTCAAGAGCCTTATTTGAATCTACCTGACCAAGAACAGAAAGTCTTGTTGCCTGTGCAGTCTGTCTTTGAAGATCTATTCCTGAAAAACCTGCTGCTGCAGCCTCTGCTGCAAGACCAACAGTTTGAGATACAGCAATTCCGTATCTTGTGTAAACTTGTCCAAGTGCCTCAATATCTTTTAATGCTTGTGCTGTTTCTTCTTTAGGAGTAAATAAATCTCCATAAACTTTTCTAAACTTAAGTGTCTGTGCTTCCATATCCATGAAAACTTTAGAAGCAGTGTTACCAAGTAATGTTAATGGAATTGTAAATCCAACCATTAACTGACGACCAGCCCACTGAGTATTCTTACCAAAGTTAAGAAGGTTTGTAGATCCTTGCTTTACTAATTGATTAAATAACTGTTGCTTTTGTCCAGCAATTTGTGCCTGTGTTCCAAAGTCTTGCATATTAAGTTGTGATGGAATAACTGCCATAGCCTTCATTGCGCCATTTGTGTCACGACCTAATTTAATGTATTGAGTTTGAAGTCTCTTAACACGCTCTTCAGCAACCTTGCCAATTGTGTCAAACTCACTGGTAAATAATTTGCCAAATGTTTTTGTAGACGCACCAGCATAGCGGAAGTATTCCCGCATTGAAAACTTATTTTTTTCTAGGGAGTCTGTAAAAGATTCTGTTGTTGTTTTGATGGTTCTGAACTCTGCAGAGAACTGACCAATAGAGTTAATACTATTAAGTAAGTTCTTCTGCAGGTCCCTTTGAGCCATTGTTGCAGTTGCACTAGATTTAGATACTGATGCATAAAACTGCGATAGTTGCTTTTGTAAGGATTTGAGTTGGGCCAGTGCTTCAGACGTATTTATATTTACGTCAATATTAGCATTTACATCAGCCATTTACTCACCTCTTTTTAATTTTTATTAGTCAAGAATGCTTGAAACTGGAGTTAGTTGAACTCCTGATGCTGCTTCAACAATCTTGTATACCGTTGGTAGATCTAAGATTTCTTCCAACTTCTTTATATCTTCAGCCAACTCTGGGTTGTACTGCTTCATTGCAATTTGAACACACTCTAACAAAAGTTCAATAGACTTATCGTTATCGTCTGCTACTGCTGCTACACCCTCAAACTTTGCCATGAAAGGCTTTAGAAGTGAGATTTTAAGTGGGCGTACTGAGATTTCTGTTCCATCCATAAGCGTGAGTTTTTGCTCCTCATGCGTAGTTGTTGCCATTTATTCCTCCTATAGGTTAAGTCAATTATAGCATGAGATAAGATTATTCTGGAGTGACAAGTTTTCGCTCATCTGAATAATCAAGACCCATACCAATTCCAAATCCAGCCTTTTTAGCATTCTGACCTTGCAAAGATAAGATGTCGTTACTATCTGCAGTTGCTCCACGACTAAATACTCTAGCCTTCATATCTTCCCATTCTTTTTGCCCCTTTGCTTCTCCATTTGCAGAGTTTTCTTCTAGATCAACTCCTTGTAGTGCTGCTAAAAATTTCTTTTCTTCATAATCTAATTCTCTTTTACCTGATAGAATTGCCATTAATTCTTCTATAGATATTGAAGATTCTAACTCGTCATAGTTTTTCCAAATACCCAGCATAAATGCTTCTGTTTCTAATTTTGCTAAATCTAGTTCTTCCCAGGTAGAAGCATTTTTACTACTATCAACCTGCTCTTTTACATCTTCCCCTTTTTCAACATTTATTTTAATTCCAGCAGAATACTCTAAAACCTTATACATACCTTTGACATCAAAGTTATTCTCTACGTCTTCAATGCTTTTAGATATTTCTGGCATATATTGCTTCATGGCTATCCTAACGCACTCACATAAAACCTCTAGTGTTTCTTCGTTATTCTGTGCACTTTGAACATCTGCAAATTCATACATTAACTGTTTCATGTATTTAATTGCTAACGGAACAATCTCAATCTCAATACCGTCGATGGTATGAACATATCGTCTTTTATAGATTTCGGTAGGCATTCTTTCTATTTTATCACATAAGACAAAATCCCACCCCCATTTAAGGGAGTGGGACAGTGCCGTTATTTATTTATAAATTATGATGCTGGTGTGAAGGTACGATCTACGATCTTACCGTATGAAGCATCTCCATCATCTGGAAGCAAACGGAATGAAACTTCAAACATTGAAGCCTCGTCACGCTTAGCAGATACAGTTACATTCTCAATTGAGAGTGCACGGTATGCAGCATAAACACGCTCTACTGCATCAGATGCAGCGCAATCTCCAGTTCCTGGACCAACAGCAACGATTCCACGCTCAACTGGGCACTCGCCAAGATCTCCAGCAGATAGGTCAAGGACCTGTCCACCTGAAGTTGACTTTGTACCTGAGAGTTTGTCGTCACCATAAGCAAGAGCAATAAGAAGATTTTCTAGTGTTGCCTCAGCAAATGCTGTTGCAAGATTTACAGTCATTCCCTGCTTGTATAGTTTTGCAACGTCAAGCAACTGGTCGACCTGTACTTCACCGAAGTCAGGCTGGAACTGTAGTTCAAGACCATTCATTGTATAACCTACGTTTGTAAAGTCGATATCATCAGCGAGAGTTTCACGATATGATTCTGAACCAACGAAAGCAGGCAGTGTTGTGCTATCAAGTACGGTGTCTGCTACGAAAAACGATGCAGCACCGACGATGATATTATTTGAATTACCACGAGAATATGGCATATTTTCACCTCTTTTTCCTTAAAGAATTATTAAATTGTTTGGCGTGTTTCCTCATCCTAAGTATAACAGCCTTTTTAGTTATGTGAGATTTTGGGTGGCTGGAACTGTGGTATTAGACCAGTTTGAATGATAATCATATTCGATAATAATCTTATTAACATAGACGGATCTTGCTGAGGCTAGGTCAACTAAGTCCCTGGTTTCATCTGCCTGGTATGCCTTGATATTGTGGAAAAATACATTATGTGGGATTTGCTGCCCATCAATGCTTTGTGGATTATTTGCTGCCCAAGAGTTTAAGTCTTGTGCTGCTGCGTCTTCTCTGTCTAGTAACTGTGAAATAACGATCATAGCATTATTAACATTCTCAAGACTTGTGCTGTATAAATAATATAGTAATTGCTCACGCTTTGTAGCATAAAAAGAGTTAGGTCTAAATCTCATGAGTCTGTCATACTGGATAAGTAATGGCTGTCCTACTGAGGTTGTTTGAAGAAGTTGCTTATATATTTCTTCTGTGTTGCTTGGAGTGCTTGTTACGATAGGGGATAGGTATCCTCCAGAGCCATTTGATACGTTGATATCCTCATATGCTGACAACTGGTCAACTATGTAGGCATTAATCCATCTTGGTGGATATGGAAGTTCTATTGCTTTTACCATTACTTAACTCCTATCTTAGCATTAGCAATCCAAGTATACCCTGTTTTAATTCCTTCTGATCTACCTCTTACTGAGCCGTTTGCTAAATTTTTCTTATATACTGATGGTTTTTCCAAATAATCTAATAACCCAGAAGAACGCAGAAATGATTGCTTGAAGTAATACTTCATAAACATATCGAAGGTCCTTTCAAAAGACCCTACTACCTCTGGTCCTCCTGGGTATCTCACATTAATTGGACCCTTGACAAAAACTGTTTTTCCACCTTCTTCAAATACAAGCACTGGGCTTTTAGTTGGTTTAATTGTAACTGGAATTCCCAGTTCCATAATCCTTGCCTTATCATAAAATGGCTGTGTATTATCTTTTGATGCAGTTGTTGATTGTCTAAATGTTGATTTAAGTGATAATCCTAAATTGCTCACTGTGTAGTTTAAATTAAATAGTCTTGACTCTGGGCTTCCCTCTCTATACCACTCATATACGTGGTGAAGTGCCTCTGGGTTCATTCTAGCATTTGAGTCTATAAACTGTGCTAACCCATCTATGACGCCTTTTCCTAAGTTATCTAAAAATACTTTTTTGCCACGATTAATTCCATCTACAAATCCTAAAGAATAGTCTGTTACATTCTTCATCATTAAATTGAATTGCTTAAAATCTAAAGTTACTACCATTAGTCACCTACGGACTGATTTTCAGTACGTCTCCATAGCATTTTATAATATTCAACATTATTAAATGGTCCAACAAATGGCTCTAGTGTTCCAATTTCATAGATAGTTCCTCTATTGTTTCTTGGTCCAGATGTTTCTTTATATATTAATTCTCCTGCTGCATTTCTAATATTAGTTATCAAAATGTTAGTTAGTGATTGATTGACATCTGACGAGTTAACTCTTAAGTCACTCTTGCTTCTTGCTATGAGTTTATTTTCATACTGCAAAAACTCTGCTGGCTTAATCTCTTCTTTTCCTGCCCCGCCAACATTTGCTGCATTACAAACAATTGTACGATCAAAAACCCAGTCCTTTTTAATTTCTCCATATCCACCTTGTGTGATAATAGGATAATAAACATCTGCTAAAAATGGATAAAGAAAATCTGGTGTTTCGCAATCCACTATAGCACTCCAGGTTTTTTGACATTAGTAATATATCCATCAAGGATCTTATCTACTAGTATATTTCCTGTTCCGTTAAATGCTGATTTGTCAATCTGAATTCTATACTGATCTGTAGAGTAACTTGTTATATACTTTTTAAAATATTCTAACTTTCCGCACTTTATATCATCGATTAACATTTTTGTTGCTTCTTGCACATCATATGGAACAACCTTATATCCAGTCTCAAGAAGGAATAGGTAGTCCCATCCTGCTGGGAATACCACTCCTGGCTTTAGGGCCATAGTGTTTCCACTGTCTTGAGTATCAAAAATTTCAAATGAGTCTGAGGCTGCCAGTGTAAGTCCAACAGGTGCTGATTCTTGTCTATTGAGTGCTTCTACTGCCTGTACTGGATCCTTAGTAATTGCTGTTTTATCTTTAGTTAGGAGGTAGTTCCAGTCTCCTAAAGCATTTGGTGTCAGTGTGCTATCCCAAACAAGTTCTGCATTCTCATAAACTTTAAGGATATTATAGGTTCTTTCCCAAAGTGGCATATAATCTGTTCCTTGACCAGTTGTTTCTACGTATGTTGGGGTATAGTAGAATCCTCCAGGAACGATGGAGTCAATAATTGCACGGGCTAAATATTCATACTGTCTATACTGAGCAATCTCTGTAGCAGTTGTACCGTAAATTGCTGGGTCTACATATGGACGAGAAATGTCCAAATTATCCTCTATGACAATATCTGCTTTTTCTCCATCCTCAACTTCATATATCGTTAATGAATATGATTCATCATATGTAGAAAAGTATGCTGGTAGCGTATAGGTAAATTCTGAATCTGCTGAAGAAGTGGCTGTTCCTTCTTCTTCTATAACATCTCTGTCTTTATCCCTAATAACAATAATATAATCTGTATCAGCATTTGGAACTGGATAAGTGATTGTTAGTGGATATGGTGGTTTTCTTAAAATATTCATTTAGTTCTCCCGTAAAAACTTGCTACCTCTTCTGGTGTTGCTAATCGCACACTCTTGTGGGTAATCCATTTTTCGGCCTCCTCCTTAGAAACTATATTATAACCTTTTGTTATTTTTCCTACAGAACTCCAATGAAGGTTACTTGATGAGTATACCGCTACTGCGTCTGGAGAGATTTGTTTTTTCTTAGTAGCCATTATTTCTTAATTATACCAGAATATGAATAAGGAGGGTAGTTGTTACACTACCCTCCCTATAATGGATCAATTAAGATCAGGTTGTCTCTTGGCCAGCATCTGCCCAAGCGATTGCATCTTGCTCTTCCCATTGTAGACCAAAGCGAACGAATACTGTGTACTCAATTGTGTCCTTCTTTGGCTTGTATTCACGGTTTACAGTGATGTCTCTCTGGAAACCCCAAACACGGTTCTGTGGGAATGTCAAGTCGACATATCCATCTGGATAGTAAGGAACTTCTTGTACGTCAATTCCGAGAACACGTGTTGTACGTGCTCCACCGAATGTCTGTGCGCCACCATCTAGATAAGTCTGACGGTTGCGTTCTGTTCCACCAATTGCTGGTGAGAATGCTTCTGCGATTGCATCAGCAAGTGTTCCATTGTTCTTAACGATACCCTGGAATACATCTGTACCTGCGTAGAACTTCAAGTTAGACTTGATTGCACGATACTTACGTGGCATTGCAAGAATAATATCCTGCATTACGTTTGTAGTCCATGCGTCGCCAGTTACTGTGACTAGTGCTTCGTGAGCATCTCCGTCATTCTTAACCTTGTGTGTGAAGCCTTCCATGATTGAAAGGAATGCGCCTGTTGTACCATCACCATTGATAGCGAGATCTTCGATATCGTTAGCAAAAGCGTTTGTCATAAGACGAACTAGGTGGTCTTCAAGTGCACCTCCTTCAATATTGTCTTCTAGTGATTCAGTTGAAACTTCCCAATCTAGACGAATCTTCTTGGTTGTAAGTTCCACCTTAGTGAATGTTGCACCTGCGTTAGTAAAGTCGCCATCAGCCTGGGCTGCTGCACGAATTACACGCTCACCAACGTTAACTTTTTCAAGTTCCATGGTGTTTGCTCGCATTGTTACTCTACGACCGTCTTTGGCGAGAACTGTTGCATCCCACACATAGTCGATGAAGCGACGAGCCTGCTCTGGTGCTAGAATACCTCCTGGTGTACCAGTTGGATTTACTGCGTTAGGACCTGTTGTAGTACCGAATCCTGCAGTTGCGATGTTACCAAGGCTTGCTGCTGGTGATAGGTTACCGTTAGGACCTGTTACAGTTGCACCACCAATTGCACCTGATGCGAATGCACCATCGCCATTATGGGCGTGTGCTTCTGTTGGTGCTCCTGGATAGTTTTTTACGATTTCTTGTTCCGACATATATTTCACCTCCTGAGTGTTTTTTTATTAATTGAATAGGTCGGTATTTTTGAGGAAACGACCGCCCCATAGGGATTTCTGAGTCACTTGTGGTGACTCCTGAACGATCTCGCCAAGATCGCCAGACTTGCGGAAAGCAGTGTCAGCCTCAACTGCATCTACACGCTTTCCAAACTCGTTAAAATTACCCTTAACTTCAGCAACTTCTTTTGCTACATTTGTAACATCAGTTGTAACTGTTGTAAGGGATTTAGTTAACTCAGCAACTTGGTCATTGATTGACTTTACGGTTGCTGCTAGATCGCCAAAGGCATTAGAAAGAGTTGTCTTAATATCTGAGATTGCAGCGGCTACTACTTCTTCAGACTTTTCAACTGGAACAACTTCTTCTTGAACTGCTACAGGAGTATCTGTAACAGCAGCGTCGGCTTCAGCAGGTGTTTCTACAACTGCCTCTTCGACAGGGGCTGCTGTTTCTGCTTCTGCATTTGCCTCTGGAGCGACCTCAACATTTTCTACTGTTAAAGCATCCTCAGCAACTACTGCTTCTGGTGCTATGTTTGTTTCTTCTGTCATAGGACTTTCCTCCTTTTGCATCTTAATTGTCTTAATGCCTTTTGCACTATCAACTAAGAACTTTATTGTGTCTATATTATCTGTATCATTTTTCTCTACAAAACCAATATTTTTCATACCGTCAGAGCATGAAGGACAACTATTCTCATTATAACTTGTTATTTGAACGATATCGTCAGTCTTGCACCAAAAAACATTCTCTGTTTCAATCTTTGATAGCATTCCATCAATAACACTCTTACCGTCAACCTTTTCAATTGATACGATATTAGCAAACTGATTTGCTGGGTTATCTACTAGAGATAGTTCGTGTAGTTCATATTCTTTGATAATACGAACTGACTTGTCCATAGTCTCGTCAAAGTTATCATCATATGACTTTATGTTCCCGCCAATTGAAAAACCAGAGTATGTTCCATCAAGAACCTTTTCCCAGGCATCCTGTGCACCCTTAGATACATATGCAGAAACATATACACCGCTATAAAACTTCTTTGTTGTTGGATCAAAGTAACGATCCTCTTTGAAAGATACAATCTTGCCTACAGCAGATGGCTGGTGCATTTCACGTAGATTTCCACGGAAATTTTTAAACGCCTCAATGCTTGCTTTTGTATCTACGATATCATTTTGCTTGTCTACATTGTCTAGTGTTGCAAAGCCAGAAACCATTCTGCGCTCTACATCTACCTTGCCAATAGGCATTGATAAGCGAACGTTGTCACCTTCAGTAGTCCAATGTGCTTTATTGATATTCATACCAGTACCATTATACCAAACATTTTATCCTATTGTGGATATTATGTGGATGATCTTCCTTCACCCTGTGGATTTCTTCCAGACACTGTTGTTGTTGAGTCAGATGCATTGTTTGCTCTTTCTGTATCCCGTGCACGATTGCCAGCAGCATTTGCTCGTGCATCTGTTGCTTGTCTTGGAGACATTACAAAAGGATCATCTCCGTCTGATCTTTGTGGAAGATCTAAGATTTCACGAGCCTCATTAGGCATCATAATCTGAGTCTTAACCAACTTTTCTAGAATTTGTGCTTGTGCAATTTCATCTGTAAGTGTTAATTCGTTAAATTTAAGTTCAAGGATATCTGTCTTTTCTTTAACGATTTTATTAATTGCCTTGGCCAAATGGCTTTGTGCTGGACGAGATACTTGCTCTTTAAATGTACGATCTTGTGAAAGTGCTGCAGCAATTGAAGATCCTTCTGACCCTCCAAGTTTTGAAATTGGAACTTGATGAGCAATTAAAATATCATCACGGTTTTGCTTGCGATATTCTCTAAAAGATCCTTCTTGGACGCCATTTTCGATTGGCTCCATTTTAAACTCAACCTTACCTTGATCTGTATCCCCAGGAAGTGGAATATACAAAGTTCTATGTGACTGAGACTTTAGTCCAGTTTGAAGGAATCTAAACATCTTGTCTTCTGCATCAGCAGATAGTTTTGCACCCTTTAAAGTAATAATATATCTTGGAACTGCTTTGTTCTGGAAGTAATCAATATTGTATTGTGCTGCAAGAGAGTCTCCAAGAAGTGATGGCATTGCAGCAATAATATCTGGGACACCATAGAATGTATTTAATGGTGAGTACTCTTTAATGTGAATAATCTCATTAGGTCGTGTATCTGCTGTCATTGGGTTTTGATTTGTTGCCCCAAAATTTCTAAAGTATACTACTTGGTTTCCAATTATCTGAACAAAGCCATCTCTAAGTCTACGAACACGAATGGTTACTGCTGGAATATGTCCAATGTATCCAATATCTCCATTAACAGTTCTTCCAATTTCTAGATAACCATTTCCTGTAGACTGAACATCCGTATAAACCTTTTCCATTGTCTTAGTAAAGTTATCATCATCATTACGAGACTCTAGCCAATCACGTAACTCAATTTTCATTCTTTCAATACGCTTACGTGCTTTTTCCACAGCAGTTGTCTCTTTACCTTCAAAACTAAGCATTGTTCTGTCAGTTGCCTCAAAGTAATATCCAAGGCCAACTACATTTTCTACCTTGGCGTCAATAGCAGCATGATTAGCAAATGATGTGTCATAGAAGTTAGCCAACTCATACATGTTGTAAGGTGGCGTAATAACATCAAACAGACCATAACCATTTCTATAAACTGTTCCTGGATTTATTTGCTTTGACTGTGCATCTTGTCCAGATGGCATAGAATTTGCTGAGTCAAGATACTGCTCAGTTGGAATAACTGCTTTATTTACTTTACGTGTTGTTCTACGAGAAAAGTTTTGGTCTAAGCCACGGTAATCTTTTAATTCTTCCCAAGACTTATTGAATGGGTCACTATTTTTAAACTGATTTTCTGGCTCTTCTTGAGTATTTAGTGCTGCACTAATATACTGATATTCATCACTCATCTAGCGCTCCCTGACCATACTTATCTACAGTATCCTGTGCAGCCTTCCAAGCACCAAGGTCATTCATGGAAGGAATTAAACCTTCCTTCATTCTGTCTCTTTGTACTGTGTACTCTTCTTCGCTAATTCTTGTAAGCCCCGCAACAAATACGGCTGTTCCTTCACCATCATCTCCATGATATTTTGCTGCTGCTTTTAACTTAGCAATCTGAGAAATATCACCTTTCATAGACGGAATATTAAGAACAGATCCATTTCCATCTGTGAACCACTTGCCATTTGACTTCTTATAAACATAAAGTCCCCAGTCATAGTGCTTATCAATGACTTTACGACGTACATTTCCTACAATTGGTTTACCAGTTTTTGGGTTGATTAAAGAATCCATAACCACAAGTATACCAGATTATACGGCTATCTGTGTAGAACTTGTCCAGCCTACGTCACTATAAACCTTTAGGCTATCTGGATTAACCAAAAGTCCATCAATATTGTCATCAATAACAATTCTATTTGTGCCAACGTATTTTTCATAAATCACACTTGGGTCAATTGAGTACACATTAATTGTACTAATAATCTTAACTTCATTCCAGTCAAATGCGTTCTCCCAATAATCCCAATTTCTAGGGACTCCATCATTTTTAACTTCTCCCCAAGATCTGGTCTCAACACGCTGTTGCTGCTCAAGGTTTGTTGCAAGGTAGTAAGAAATATTGTTATAGGTAAGAGGCCCATTAAGATTTAGCCTTCCAGTATATTGGTCAAAACTAAGAAGTTCTGTAAAGGCTACTCCTATAACAGACCACTCCTCGTTAACCAAGAATGGAGTTTCTACAGATCTTCCATTTACGTAGTATTCTATGCTTTCAACAATTGCGTCTGTCTGTCTATCTCTTGCATAAATATATCCACGCTGAGTACTTTCATCGCTTCTAATATAAAAGTCATAAATTCCATCTTTGTGCTCAACCGAAAATATCACAACTTCTTGGCTTGGGAAATAAATATCTGAGAACCTAAGCCACATCTGTAAAGCACTAATCTCAGTTCCAAGGCCTTGCTGAACGTTAATTGGAATAGATATTCCACGGTCAAGAATTGGACTAAATCTTCCCTTTACTCTCCAACCGCTGTGCCTATTTAGATATAGGTAAGGGGTTGACCCTTTATAAATAGAAATCGGATTCTGTCCTTTAAAGTCATAATATAAACCAGTTTTGCTATATGGATATACTGGTACACCGAACCTTGTTCCAATTTCAGTAAACTGTTTTCTTTCTAAAACTTGTGATGCTAATTGTAACTCTCTAAAACTTATGGGATGATGAAAAATTCCTTCAGAGTTAAACTCTAAATGATATACCAACGCAAGATCATTAAAGTCGACGGTATTATTTTGATTATCTAATTCTGGTGGATAGACAATTGTTCCATCTACAACTTCATATGCAGTATTTTGCCAATTTCCTAAAGATGGATTTCCATTTTGATCTACATCAACAAGAGAGTTTGGATCAACAACACCCTTTACACGAGCCACTGCTTTATACTCAAAATCTACTAAGTTAGTATTTGCTCCATCTAGAATTTTTTGAAACGAGATATAACTTTTTACTGCATTTTTATCAGTAGCATAGTAATAATATTTTTCTGAATCTTGAGACATATCTTCATAGTCTTCCCATCCAGTAAAGAAGTTATTTGCTAAATCCTCATATGTTTGTTGAATTGGATTTTGAAATCTAGATTTTAAATCTGCATAGGTCCAAGAAGAGACAGACTCTAAGGCACTTACTTCAAGTGGCTCTGGATAGTCAAGATTAATCTGAATAGAGTCTAGATCGTAAAACTTTTTTCCTTCATAATCTTCTACATATTTTCCAAAATATGAAAGTGGCATATAGTCTGACCAATATGCTGCTACTGCAATATCTCTAAAAAATATTCCATACTTTTCATATGCCTTTAATGTGTAATTTCCAGTGTGATCTTTTAATATTATTGATCTATTTGCCTGAGAAATTGAAACTGTTCCAGAACATACAGAATTAACACTATCATCGGCAGATGGATTAATTGGAATTAGATCTCCTCTAACAATAAATGTTGTAGGAGTACAGTCTTGGATTTCTTTGTTTGATAAATTATACTGAGTTAAAAGAGGGTCCGTAATTCCAGAAATAGTTACAATCTCTCCTTTATAGAATGTATTATTAGCAGTAAAAGTAATTAATTCTGAGCCTTCTTGTTGATATACATTAGTTATTGTTGCGTTATCTGATATCTTAAAGATTCCAGTAGAATCATATAAGTTATTTATTTTTCTATTATTGTATGAAGCGTCAAACCCAAATGTGTACATTTTTCCTGAAAATGTATTAACAGAATCTCCACCTATATAAAGATTTAAAACTGATTCATCAGAGAAAAACTTATTAATTCCATTTATAGTTCTTAATGATAACGCTGTGACATTTATTCCTGCAATAAAGTTTTGATTTGCTACAATTGTTTTTGTTCCAATTGTGGTTATAGTTCCAGCAAGACTAACGGTATAGGTAAGAGTTGTTCCATTTATGGAGCATAGCAAGTAGTCTCCAGATAACTTGTTATTAATTTTAAAAATTGGTTCGTTAGTTGCTAATCCGTTTGTTTGAAACACTCCATAAAAAGACTCAATAGGATCATTTAAAACTCCAAAGTCAGAAAAATACATATAGCATGACTTGTCGTCATACGATGAGTCTGGTCTAAATGTATAGTATTTATCTACTGTGGAAGACTGTAATGTCTGTAAATCATCTAGCCATTGCTGTTCTGTTACATCCCCCTCAATAAATAAAGTTGGAAGTGAATAACTTGGAAGTTGTAAGAAGTTTGATGAAGTTTCTACATTGCTAAAAAATGCTTGCCTCCAAGATGCAAAGTCTGGGTAGTTATAATTTACAGCATAATTAGCAAAAGAGTAATCGTTAAAAGCAGTAGTAGCATTCAGCGCTGAGTTTGTAGTTTCTGGAGCAACAACTCCCTGGCCCCAAACCCATCTGCGTTTTGCAACTTCTACTGGAACTGGATATGAGTAAATTGCAAAAGAGTCGATATCGATTGGAGTAATATCTTCGTGTGCATAGAACCCAAGCCAATCTTGACTATCTCCAGACTCGTTGTATTCTTCTGGAAGGGTAAGTTCTGATTCTAGATAATCAATATTAATAACTTGTTCTCCATTAACAAGAACAGTTACATTGTTTTTAATATATCTAATATGAATAAGCATTGGCCTAAACCATTCACCAACATAATAAGAACCATAATTATTTCCAATTACAAAAGTTAAAAACCCACCTTCAACATACAGTCCGTCATTTCCAGTAATTGGTCCAAATAGTTTTCTTGGGGTAATAGCATCTGTGTTTATTCTTATCCACATTTCTGCTGTATACTCATTAAACTTTCCACGTTGATTTAAGAATCCGTACCCTGGGAAAATTAATGCTGGATATGTTGTGCCATTGTGCTTATGTGTATAAATTTTTGTTACATTTGATGAACCGAATACAAGCGGGATTCCAAAGTTAGTAGCATATAATCTATAATCATGAGATAAATAATAAGCATTTAATGTTGATGCTCCATATGGATATGCTGGAGTACAAGTTGGTAGACCTGCAGATGGATCTGAAGGCAATCCAATATTACTAGGAAGAGGAATTGGTGTAACGCCAAGAGAAGTTTTATTAAACTCTTCAGACCACTGCCCAACTGTAAGACCATTGACTAAAAAATCATAGTCTCCAATACCTCCCCCAGACGAAACAGTTAGTCTAATTAAAAATTTAATATTGGTTGCTGCTGCTGGAGGTAGCGGATATGTATTTGAGAAAAATAACCATGATCCAGAATCTAATGAAGATATTGTTTTTGTAACAATAACCTCTTCAGTTACCATTCCAATTGCATCATAGTACTCGTATCCAAATGAGATAGAGTCTGTATAAGGATTGTCTACATAAAGAAAAAGAGATAAAGCAAAGTTTGCAAGTTCTTCTGTAAAATTATCAACTGGTACATCAAAAACACTTCTTGCCTCTAAGTCCATAGATAAGCCAGATGGAACATCTCCAGATAGTCTGCTAGTTGCAGATGTTAAGAATGGGGTATTTGCTGGAGGAGATGTCTCATTTGAAGAACTACCGTTTGTAATTGTCCATTCTGCACTATCATAGATTCTACGTTCATTTTCTGAAATAGAAGATAAGTAGTCAACTTCCTCATTAAGCATCCATACTGCAAGCGGATGCTCTGAGTTAACTTTTTCTATATAAGTATTGGACAGGGTAGTCATTTATCTCCTACCCAATTTTACCACGAGGAAGGGATTTTTTAATATTTTCCCTGAAATAAAGTCTTTCTTATGTAGGTTACACCAAGCATGGGAAGGCTTAACATTTTTTAAATTGTCCTCTCCCCCCTTAGCAATATCAAGAACATGCTCTATCCAAAAAGATGTTTGCCACCCTTTGCTTCCTGAAACCCTATTAGCCTGAAAATCAATCTCGTCAGAACATAGGTAGCAGAGTGTTCCATACTTATTCACAATATCTTGGGTTGTATAAGGCTGGTGACTAGACCCATATTTTAACACCCTACGCTTATTTGCTGATTTTCTGGATATATCTGGATTATTTTTTTTATATGACAAGATTTGTTTTTTTCTTTTTGGATCATTAATTCTTTTTTTATCTGATTTTTGTTGATACGCCTTGGCCTTTTCTGGATTTTTTGCCTTTTTAATACTAGACCTACATGCAGAGCAGGTGTTAAGGCGATAGCCCCTAGATGTTTTTTCAAACTTTTCTAGAGGCTTATCGCTTAAACAGTTTTTACATATTTTAGATGAGGCAGTTATCATTATTACAGTATTTTTCTCCAAGAGCATCTAGGTTTTCAATGCCGTCGTAGATTGCTGACCAATCAATCTTGGCAATTTTACCAATATAACTATTATACTCTTCTTCTGTGATCTCACTGTAAGGTTGCTGAGGGTAAACTTTGTTTCCCATTGGTAAGAAAGAAACAGCCTTTAACTGCCCTTCATACATGTGGAGTGCTGGAGCAACAAACTTTGTCTCTTCTTCTTTGTCAAAAGATAATGTTACAGAGACTCCGTTATCTGACCAATACTTCTGAGATGTTGCTGCTAACCCAATCTTTTCAAATAGGCTAACTTCCTTTTCAGAGCGCTTGTGTCCTGACTTGATTGGGAAATAAACTACTGATGTATCTTCTGAATATATATCATCTTCAATCTTGTATCCCGCTGCTTTAAATAAATGGATCATATTATCTTGCTTGCCAAACCTTACGGCACGTAGATAAAATGGCCCTCCTGGTCCCCAGTGAACTCCAGGGGTAGCGCCAGAAAGAAGTGAAACTGATCCTGATGGCTTAACAGTTGTTACACGAATTGATTCACGAACACATAGCCACTCTGAGTATTGATTATCATAATGGCGAATCTTGTTGTATCCTTCGTCCATCCACTCACGAGTTGTAGGCAATCCGTACTGATCAGCGAATGCTGCAATTCCAGTAAGAGATGTTCCAATACGACGATTGCGTTGCATAATCCCGTTTGTCTGCTGCCAGTGTGTAGGCATAAGAGTTACAGTCTTTCCATAAAGATATGCGAACTTCAAAGTCTTGAGGAAGTCTTCTTTTGAATCATGTCGGTTTAGGTGGACTTCAACAAGGGTGCACATTTCTCCACTCTCAAGGTCCATCTCTGCACAAGGGTTCATTCCCATAACACGATAATCTTTTCCATCTGCAGGATCTGCAAGTCTTCCATAATTACGAGCAACATCAAGCCAGATAAATCCTGGCTCTCCATTATTTGCAATTAAGTCAACATAGTCCTCGTAGTGTGTTCCAATCTCTGCTGAGATTGAGTTATTTGACATGTATGCCCATCCTGGATTTTCTGGATCATAGGAGTTACGCTCTGGGAATACTTCTGCATTTTTTAGATTAATAAAATCTTTATCCTTTGGTGCCCCAAGTGCAAGGGTAGCAGAGCGACGAACATTTCCAGAAACAACACATGTACCAATAAGATTAATGATGTCTACAATTGCACGGCTATCTAGGGTTTCTCCTGCTCTACCACCAATTACATGATTTATCTTATCGTGTAGTGCAATTAGTGGTGCTGGGCCACTGGCGATGCCTCCAAAGCCTTTAATGGGTGCTCCTAGAGGACGGATAAGGTCATAGTTAAACTTCTGAATAGACTGATTTTGACGAAGGTAAGAATTTAGTAAAATTCTAACTGATTCAACCCAGCCTTCACGGGTATCTGGAATCTCATAGATAGACTCTGGCTCTGTTGGAGCATAAATTGGCATATTTTTTTCTGCCCCTACCGTGTCAAATCCAACACCAATGCCAAGCATCAAAGCATCCATTACCCAAGAAAATAATGCACCAGGGTCATTACGATCAATGTCTCTAGTTGAAACCATTGCACAATTTTGAAGGGAAGCAGAGTTGCGCTTCTCCATAGTCATAGGCGTACCAAATGCCCATAGACCACGACCTGGTGGTGTCCACTTCAAATTAAACATACGGTCATATGCTTCTTGTGCAGACTTTTGTGCCTTATTGTCGTTCCAAGGCAAACGGTTTTCCTTAGCATGGTTTTTCTGAACTGAATACATACCTTCGATAACACGCTTGCAAACTTCATGCCATTTTTCTTTTGTACCATCCTCCTTTACACGAGAATACGTACGAATAAAAGTAATTTCTCCTAAAGAATTACCTCCAGCATCAGCAAAACCAAATGGTGGCAAAACCTCCGCATACTTTGAAACAAAATCGTCAATTAGACGAAAAGAAAAGAACTCTGACATATTATAAACACTTACCTTCCAAGTTGAATTTTTATTAAAGGTACTTCTTAGTTTCGGAAGTACTGTCTAAGTATACCACTATTATTTTTGATTTACAAACGGAAAACAAAAAGCCTATACCTTTTCTTTAGGTATAGGACTTTAAGTTTTTTAAAGTAGTCTCAGTATTTGAGAATTATTCCACTACAGTAACTGGAATTGTTTCAAGTTCTGCTTGATGAACCTTAATTGCTTCTTCAAGAATAACAAGTGCCTTATCTGCTGCTTCGATCTGAGACTCAGATTCAATACCCTCTGCTGTCTTCTTATTAAGCGTGTACTGATACGCCTCTGCAGCAAACTGCTGTAGGCGATTTTCGATTAGTTGACGCTTTTGCTCATTTGTCAACATAGATGCAAAATCAATTGCCATTGTATTTCTCCTTTAACTAGTTAGGTTTTATTAGTATATCAGATGATATTTTATTTGTCAATTATGGAACAGACCATTTTGATCGCAGTTGGTTAATTATTGCTGTTATGTCAGTATCACTAAGGGCTGAGTCATACACCACCCATTCGTAAACTATTCCACGAAGTTGAGAATCAATGGCGTTCCAGTCGTTTCCTATTCTTAATCTATTAACATTTAAAGTTCCAGGAAAAGTGCCAGTTGTTTTTGATGTATTTTTCCACAAAGCAGCCTCAGTGCCATTTACTCTTGCTGCCCAAACACCTCTAGTATTTAGTGCAAGTGGTGCAGTTTCAATCATAGAGGCACTATTTCTATAAAATGCTACACTTCCTGTTCCAAGTTCTGCAAGTAGCGTTCCATTTAAATTATCATAGTCCTGTTGTCCGACTAGAGATGCACTAAAATATCTACCAAAAGTTTCTGGACCAGATCTTCCGCCAGTTGTATTAACTACTCCAATCCAGGTCCAAGCATTTGCATTTCTTGAATATGTTGTATTCTCTAAATAAGAAGGAGTTGTTCCAAAAAATACTCCACCACCAGATGTTGTTGGCTGATTTGAATCTGGGGTAAAATGATAAATTGCCTCTGGACCAACATCTTTCCATTGCAATATGTTTGATCCAGAAGTTACCAAAGAATTAGAGGAACTTGCATCTAGCCATATTTTTGGATTGCTTGTAATATAGCCTGGATTTCCAGACCACATCTGTTGTGGAGGGGTAAATGTAGTTGTGTATTTCCCAATACCTACATATAGTCTAAAATCTTGTATATATCCACTTAAAGACCTTGTGCCTCCAGGAAACCACTGATAGTTTCCAATTCTTAGTGACTGAGAAGAAGGAGACTGAATATTTCCTGGGCCTGTATTGGTTCCTCCTATTTGTACTCCATTAAAAAATAACCTCAAGTTATTTCCAGATCTAGATGCTGCAACATGGTGCCAAGAGCCAGTTGATGGAACTGTAGAGGTATTAACGCTGTAAGCCCAACCTTGACTAGTTATAAAGTTTAATGTATTATTTGATTCTAAATATAGAAGCCATCCATTTTGTGCATCTGTTGTATCTCCAGCATGTGATGCTATTGCTTGATATCCTACATTATTTGCATCAAGATAGAACCAACATTCAATTGTAAAGTCTTGATTTGTTAAGTGTAAATCTGTATTGTTTGGTACTGATACATATTTTAAACTTGTGTATGGGCCTACATATAAAGACTGTCCATAAAATTTTGATTGGGTTGAAGCAGTTGCTGCACTATTAACTGCTGTTGTAACTTTGCTTGTTCCCATTCCTTTAATAGTTGCAGAATAATCATTAATTCCAAGTGCTGAGTTAAAAGGCATACTAACCCTTAAATATGAATAGTTAGGGTCTGTATTCCATCCATATGGAACTCTTGGTACAAATGGAGAAAATCCAACATTTACGCTACCGCTAGTTATTTTTTTATTTAAACTTATAGGTGACACTTTATACCTCCGACCTTATTCCATATAAAGATATTGACGAATACTGAGCAAGATTATTGGCAGAAAAAACCCTAATTATTTTTATGGGATCTAAAATATTTGAAATATTAGATAATGTTGAAATAAAAGTTCCAGCATCATTACTTTCTGAAACTCCGATGCCAATCGATGTCTTAAGACTATTTCCTGTATAATTTGGAATATAAATTTCTCCAGAGCCAAAAGCATTTGAAGTAGATCCAGATCCAGAAAAATAACCAATTCTATTTTGAGTAAGTCTAGATGATGATGCTGCAGTGCCAGTTCCTGCAAGTTCTACAAGGGAAACAGCAGCGGTGCTATTATTAAAACTAAATTGAACATTTGAATTAATTCCTCCACCAGTAATTGCTCTCATACTTACCTTAATAATCAAGTCTGTATAATTTTGTGGAATATTTAAAAAATAAACATCTGGCACTCCACCAGAACCAATATCATACCTTGCTATCTTAGAATACGTATATGCCATTATGCTGCCTTTATTCCATATAAAGTAAAGGTTGATCCAGGAGCAAAAGATACAGCCCCATTTACAACTATTGAATTAATTGCAGATGTATTTCTCCACGTTGAAACTACATGCTCATCAAGAGAAGTTGTATTTGGTGAGGTAGTTCCAAAACTACTTCTGATTATAGAAGTTTTAAATATGTTTGTATTTGAGTAATTCATGATATTAATAGCAATGCTTGAGTATATGTCTATTTTTGATGACATATATGATACCCATGCTCTATCTCTATTTGGCAAACCAAACGAAGTGGCAGCAGACCCATTGCCATAGAGATCAACTGCTGAATAGTTATTTCCTATATCTCCATTATATGTAAGTTGGATATTAGAAAACTGAGTTCCTGCCGAATTGTCTCTAACATGAAGTATCAAAACCAAGTCTGTATATTGATTAGTAATGCTTGAAAATGTAACTGCTGATGAAGAAGTTGATAAAACTGTTCTGGCAATTGATTCATATGTTTTTGGCATTATTTAACTCCATAAAGTGCAAAATGAGAATATTGTCCCCAATTATATCCATTAAATAAATTAACTTCAGAAATTGCAGCAGTTGTATTAAACATACCAGAGTTAATGGATATAAATCCAGCACCATTTTGATCACTACCCCAAATAGTTCTGATAGTTTTATTTTTATTTGTACTCTTATAGTCTAAAATGTCTATAACTCCAGAACCTATAGACCCAGAAGGAAATGCTGAAGTTATTGACCCAACATTTGTTAAAGATACATATCCCTGAGAAATCCAGTTACTAGCAATTGCAGATGATGCATTTCCTCGTAGTGAATGTGAAGATGAGTTTGATATGGCAAAGTTATTGTTAATTCCAATACTAAAATCATTATTTGCACTAGATGATCTTATCGTAAACCTTATCTGTAAATGCTGATATGTATTAGGAATGGATGTAAAATATGCAGACGATCCTCCTCCATCACCAATAATTATAGTAGCGATGCTTTCATAGTCTCCTGGCAAAATTATAGGATTTCCCACCATACCACTTCGGCTAAATAGCCCTGTTTTTAAACTTCTAATTGCCATTTATCTATTATACCTTAGAGAATTCCATATAAGGTAAATGTAGAACTAGGCTGTAATAGGTTTCCTGTTGAACTTGAAAGGGCAATGCTAGTAATCGCCGATGTATTTAACCAGATACTATTTGCAATATATAAAAGAGACGTACCCATACTTTCTCCTGCGGCATCCGTTGATCCTAATTTATTTTTATTAGAGGTATAGTTAGAAATATAGCATAAAGAATTACCAAAAGCATTAACTGTATTCTGTGACTGAGTAGTCCATCCAGCGGCAAAAAAAGCCTCTGTTATAGATGGTATAGATGAACCATCACCCTGGATCCATTTAACTGAATAACCTGTTGTAACACCATTAAATTCTGCTTTTATTCCGTCAATATTAAAAACATTTCTATCTGTTCTTGCAGACGAAACTATAATTAAATCCGTATAAGATTGAGGAATGTTATTAAATGTTACAGATAAAATAGGGGTGGAAACCTCTACGGATTCAATCTTAAATAATTGTAGTGGCATTATATGTTACCTGCTTCTATCCCATAAAGTTTAAAGGTAGATCCTGCTACTAAGTTAGAGCCATTAGCAGTCTGTAGTGTAATCTGAGTTATTGGGCTAGTTGTGGGAACTAAAGATACTTGAGCCTGGACATTAAAATTTATAGATGTATTAAAAGCATTGCATCTACATAAAACTGTTTTAAAGGTTGTATTATTAGAATAATCTATAAACTGATATATGTCTCCAGAGAACTCATTAGCATAATTTGTTCCTGGCAAATATCCAGCACGAAGAGATATTTCAGCAGTTTCTCTTCCACTTGTTACAGATGTTCCACTTCCTTCTAGATATGTTTTAGAGTATCCAGTTGTAACAGCATTTACTCTTATTGCAGATATGTCATAAGCAGCAAATGAAGATTTTGCATTAGATACAAAAATTAAATCTGTAAAAGTTTGTGGTATTGACGAGAATGTCACTATTCCAGTATTGCTAGACAAAGTTTGTGCACTTATCAATGAGTATGTTGCTGTTTTTGCTGACATTCTTACCCCTTAATTCCATAAAGTGAATATCGTGAGTACTGAGCAATACCAGCATTTGGAATTATATAAATAGATGTTATTGGATTTGTATTTTGCCACATGCCAGACCAAAAAAATATACTACCTGAACCGTTTTGATCGCTTCCAGTAAGAGTTTTCGTTGTTTTATTTTTAGTATTACTACTATAATCTAAAATATCCATTACTCCTACTCCAAAAATATTTGCTCCTGAAGAAGCACCGCTAGATCTAAAACCTAAAATATTATTAGACGAAAAGGTTCCACCAACTATACCAGAAGATCCTTGTCCTGCTAAATAATGATAAGAATAGTTGTTTCCTGCATCTCCATTGAATCTAACATATGTTTGATCATCGGTTGCTATTTGAGTAATTCTTTGATGGACCCTTAACTGCAAGTGTTTATATACTTGCGGTATACCACTAAAAATTATCGTTCCAGATCCTGCAGCCCCTATTGAATAGGTAGCAATTGGCTCCATGTAATTATTTTCTAGTGCCAGACTGATTCCTGTATCACCAGACTTAACACTAGTAATTGACATTAAACTACAGCCTCATCTCCAAATGCGGAAAATGCAATATTTCCTGTAGACGCATATACTGTAATTACATCAGTAGCAGCGAGGGTAATTCCAACTGTGATAATTGTTGTATCTGATGCCCCAACAGTTACGTCGTATGCTAGATAATGTAAATTAGCAATAGCCGCTCCTGCTGGACGAATTGCAATTCTATATGTTGCTGATGCTGATGTCAAATTGCATACCGAAATACTTGATACTACCGCTTCTCTTGAAGCAGGAACTGTATATAAAGTTGTAGCAGTTGTAGCAGATGGATTTATTTGTCCTAATACCTTTTTAGCCATTTTTATCTCCTATGCCCCCATCAACATAAAAACTGTTGGAGTAGGGTCTGTAACTATTGTAGACCATGAAGCAGTAGTTCCATTTGTCGTTAAATATTTTCCTGTATTTCCACTTTGAGTTGGAAGTGCATCTACTGTTGCCCATTCCAATTTATTTGATAATGATGTATTTACCTTTAGGTAAGTTCCATTTGCTCCTGCTGCCAGTCTTGCAACGGAATCTGGAGCAGACCCTAAAAGTAAATCTCCTGCTGCATCAATAATAGTATTAGGAATAAAAGTATCATGGGTATGTGGACCAACACCAACAGGTACCCATGTATCAGTTTCCTGATCATAGACATATGCTGGTCTAGGCGTTGTTCCTACAGTTGCCATTTATTTTCTCCTTATACCGCTTATTTTACGATTGCTGCAATTTCTTCTTCTGTAAGTCCCATTGCTGCGAACTTGTCACGAGCAGATGCTTTTGCTGCTTCTTCTGCTTCTTTTGCTGCTGCTTCTTCTGCCTGACGAGCCTCAAACTCTGCTCTCATTGCTTCTTGTGCAGCAATTTCTTCGGTAGTCATATCACGAACTGTCTCAACTCCTGTTGAGCAATCTACTTCTACTACCTTTGGTACTTCTGGTGTTGATGTTGCCATTTTAGTGCCTCCTTAGTTTTCTATTATACCACTATCTATGGTTTTAGCCTTTCGTGATTCCGTAGAGTGTGAATGTTGAGTATTGAACCCAAGAACCTGTTGCTGGTATATATAAATTGGTAATTGGATTAGTGCTTCGGTAAAGTCCTGCAGCAATTTCAACATTTGCGCCAGTTGTTCCGTTTGTTGGCGATACTGAATCAGCGATGTAACTCTTAAAATTGCTTCCTGTATAATTTGGGAAATATATTTCAGCATTGCCAAAAGTATTTGCAGTAGCATTAGCAGCAGTAGCATTTTGTGTTGGAGTATATGTAACATTGCTTTGCCGCCCTGATGATTGGCTACCTGTTGGATAACCATAAAGCCAAGTTGAAGAATAAATTGCAGAAGTATCTGTATTGGGTAAAACATAAAATTCAACGCCAACATAGGCAGAATTCATACGACCCGAAATAACGATTTTTAAATCAGTAAAAGTTTGCGGAATATTGTTAAAAGATATAAAACTCACTGGTGATGCACCAATAGTTTGGGTATAAATTGGTTGCATTGCAATTGTCATTTTATGCCCCCGTTACTTGGGATG
>ERZ869929.19-NODE-19-length-111051-cov-5.100049_pt1 | contig 111051 bp, 134 predicted proteins | sample MGYA00579312_ERZ869929 | MGnify/ENA primary metagenome ERZ869929 (study PRJEB32216, sample SAMN09231818) | wastewater metagenome | place: USA: Maryland | collected 2016-08-09 | study: EMG produced TPA metagenomics assembly of the PRJNA472060 data set (Reclaimed... | reverse complement strand
CATTCTTGACATTGAGTTCACTATCGAACGTGGTGAACTATATTTACTACAGTATCGTGTAGCTAAACGTTCACAGCGTGCATCTGTTCGGACCATTATTGATATGGCTCGGGAAGGTGAAATTACAGCTGCCACAGCAACAGAAAAGTTTCTGAGTCTACTACCCAAAACCGAGGCTGGTTCTGATGATCCAGGTAATCTCAAATATCTCGGTAAAGGTATTGGTGCCACAGAAGGTATTGTTGTTGGTCGTGTAGCAATCGGACATGAGCAGGCAAACAAGTTTGCGGAAGATGGCGAACCATATATTTATGTTGCTATGGAAACAAACCCCGAGGATTCTTTGCAGATGAAAAACTCTGTTGGTATCCTCACCGGTTTAGGTGGCAAACTTTCTCACGCTGCTGTTGTGGCGAGAGGTTGGAATAAGTCATGTGTAGTTTCGTTAGAGGGCATGGAAATTGATGATGCCGATAGCGGGTTTACATATAATGATGTTACCTATCCTAATGGTGCATGGATTAAAATCAATGGTTCCTCAGGAGAGGTATGGGCATAATGGGAGTATCTAAAGATTTAATAGAGTTTCTTGAATTAGAACCCTATGAAGATCCCTATGAAGATGTTATCAACCAATTCGATAGCGAATGGGATGACTACGACTATATGGAAGGTGGAACATCTTACTACAGTCTAGTTAAATGCCCCACATGTAAACGTGCCTATAACATTATTCACTTTGAATGTGGAGAATATATTGACAAATGTATCTGTCCTAAAGATACGTTAGATCCAGTATATTATTGCAGTCCTTGTGACGTAATTTGGGATACTTCAACAGATGAGGTATTAGAAAACTTTAGTCTCGAAAGTATTGATGATCAAGGATCATTATTTGATGACGACACTTACTACCTATCGGGAGATCCTTATTCACCTCAGATGCAAGCCATTCTTAACGGTGAAAAAGAACCAGTAACTTCTGTTACTCAAGGTAAGTGGGGTGTTTATCAAAATCAAAACAAACCAAAAGGAGCTGTTACAACAACAGGAACAACAACTTACAATTACAAAACATGTTCACATAAACATGATGAAATCAAACTGTATGACGGTACACCAATTTACTGTTCATCTGTGAGAGATAAATCTACTGATGTTAAAGTCCCAGACTTTGGTTTATATGCTGATGCTTCGTGGCGTCCACTGTGGCGTAACGAGTTTATCACATGGCCAGATTATGGTATTCCAACCAGTGAGCTAATGGGCTTAACACAGATATTCGAAGCCTATTACAAAGCTAAGAACGGTGAAATGGTAGAAATCGGCTGCATCGGTGGTCATGGTCGCACAGGAACAATCCTAGCTATCATGTATATCGCTTCTGCCGAAGGTAAAGTCAACGGTAAAGAAGCTTACAAGTTTGTTAAGAAAACATATTGTGAGCACGCTATTGAATCAGAAATTCAAGAGTGGTACATTGACTATGCTGCAGCATACTGGTATGGTCACGAAATGCCAGAGAAGCCGGTAGTTAAAGCTGGCGGAAATGACTGGTGCCAGATTACAGACCATTATGCTATGATGCTTCGTGGTCATCAGAAATGTGCTGACAAAGGAAGTGAATGTAAATATTGGAATCAAGACTGGAACACTTATAACAAGAGTGAAGCAGAAAAGAAAGCCAATGATTACACCAACTTCTATACTGCTCTACCAAAAACTAAAGATTATGATTACGTCTTTGGTGGCATTGTCAGATACCATGATGACGCCAACACTAACGGCTGTAGTCCTCTAGATCATTACATTATGATCACTACAGGTCATTCATCTTGTATCCGTTTACCCGGAGAATGTACTTTTTGGGAAGCCGATACAAAAGACTGGCTAGAAACCGGAACTATCGGTGGTGAATCTGACTGGTCAGAAATTGGGGCCATAGGAGACACACTCAAAAAGATTTATCCTACAGTTGAAGAATGGAAAGTTCTTCAAGAACTTAATGAGATTAACCCACCCAAAACAATTTGGTTGGGTGATGATTCATCTGAACAAAAAGATGAAAAAGACTCAAACGAAGTCAAAGTTCTAAAAGAACTTGGTATTATAGAAGATAAGAAAGGTGAATTCTAATGAGTCACGACGATGAATACAGCGACGATGATTACGACGAAGATTATGATGAAGAAAAATGTCCATGTGGTTGCATGGATGATGATTATGAATCATATGATGATGACGATGATGAAGATTATGATGAACTTGACGAAGATGATTTTGTTCAGAATGCAACGTCAGCATGTCCATGGGAATTTACTGTTCCAAAGAATCTGAATGAGGTTCTGGCTGAAGACAAGGGCAAATCATATTCTGATGACACCCTTTCATACAAAAAGCGGGTATGGGCAAAACTTTGGACAAAAGTAGAGCCACATCGTATTGACCCTGCACAGGCAGCGGCAGACTACTACCTACTCTTTGGTTTAGTTCACAACTCTTTCGTAGAGTTTGAACCTTTAGTTCTTCCAACTAAAGAAAAGTTTGAGGAAGCAGGTAATATTCTTGGTAAATCTGCCGAGGAAATTACCAAACGTCATCAGGAAATCTTTGAGGTAGCCGAAAAAGATCCTCGTACAGAACTCACTAAGCTATCTAAAAAAGCTAATGGTTTATACCATGATCTTGTTGAGGATCTTGACGGTGCTTTCCGTGAATATGTTCACCTTGCTTGTGGTGGCGAATTACGACACCATTCAGCTATGGGAGCTAGTCTCGGCAAGGGTTTCCGTCGTGGTGCATGGGTTCGCTGGTACTACATCTATAAAGATAATGGACCAGAATCTCTACTCAAAATGGCTGATCTTTTCGAAGAGTTCGGTGGCGGATCTTACGGTGGACCACCATGGGCTGCTGCTGCAAGAATTCTTCATCAGCGTGAAACTGGCCAGCTAGGACCAGATGAGTTTACAAACAAACAATTGTTTGTTGACCGTGTGTTCACACTAGAACACAACGGCGGTTGTTTCCTCAACAAACTTGGCTGGATCAATCTTCGCAAAGAAAGGGCACACCCTTACAACGCTCACTTTGGCGAAATGAAAGAATACGTTTTGAACGCTCACGCCGCTAACCCTGTCAACATTGACATGCTTATGGGTCACGCTTCTGAACCTATCCAGAATCTTGTCAAAGAATACATCAACCTTGCAACATCTAATGACATTGATGTTGTTGGTCTTTGGAATGGCTCATACTCACACAAGAAAGAAGAAGTTGTAGAGCCTAAGAAAATCAAAGTCACCAAAGAATCTGGTATCATTGATTGGTCTGACGAGGAAACAACTACTACCTCAACCAAACAGTCGATCAATCCTCTTGTTGATGAGCTAGAAAAATCTTTGAAGAAGATGAAGCATAAGGACTTTGCTACTCATGGCATTGAGTACTACTCCAATGACATGAAAAAAATAGACTTAAATGACCTTCTCTAATGAAAGACTAAAAAATGAACGAAGATAACTTTTTAGGTTACATTGTTTGGTATAGTCTTCGATCAGATATTCTAGTAGACCTCCCTTCTCTTGAAAAGTTTAGGGAGGAGCTAGATCCTCTTATTAGGCTACCTAAACAGCCAACTTTAACTAATCTTTGGAAAAGGCTTTTAAAAACTAAGCACAAAGATTATATGGGTGATGTGTATAGTTTCTCAAATGTCGCTATGGATGGTGAAGGAAATTGTGTTTATCATTATCTGATGAGACAAAATGAAAATATCAGCGAAGCTGTAGGTAGACTGGTTTGGGATTCGTCAGATGATGAAAACATTACCATAGATTATCTACCCATTATTCCAGCCATTGAATTGTTACCAGTTGAAGAAACAATTGTTAAACAATTACAAACCCACATGGTTGACCATATGGCTGTAAGGTCTGTGATCAAAGATGCTTTAGAGAACAAAATGAAAGCAGTGTGGCTTAACTCTGGAACATACTTTGTGAAATCAGATTTAAATCGACTTAACATTTTAAAGAAACTTGTTAACGAAATAGATGGCTGTCAACTACAGGTAATTCCGTTAGTGGATACTGACGAACAGAGAGTTATGGTTGTTGATGGATACAAAAACATGTTGATGTCTATTGACGCAGAGTTTGATATAAGACTATCAGAACTTCCTGTTAAACCTTCTGCTTTTAAAGTTCAAAAACTTGAAAAGCTTATTGATCAAGCTAAAGAAATAGAAGCCGAAATTGATCAACTAGGAAAAGCTTTCAACGTATCCGTTTATATGCAATATTGTTTAGAATTAAAATTGGAGAATAAATAATGTCGACAGCTAAAGAGACAGAAATTTTAAACTCAACCTTAACAGCCCATCCTGTTGGAATAAGCATCAATGATTCTTTCTGGCTTATAAATCAAGTCGAAGTTCCATATGATGAATTTATATATTTAGAGAATCCTAAAACTGACATTTATATTTCAAGCTTGGATAATTCGACTGGTGTATTTGAAAGTAGTGGTACCTTTCCGAAACCTTATCCTTATCTTATCCAAATAGCTAATGGGGGAGAATTGTCCTATTTTATGGACGAGAAAAAATTAGAAGGTTATGCAGAATTCGAAAATGTGTATTTTAATACAGAATGCATAATAGTATATATCTATGTTGGCAACCACCCTAGTGTTGATTTTGCGTTTTCACAGTTAGCTAAAAACCAAATAGAAAAAGCAAATATATCTGATAACCCTTTTCTATCTCAGAAAGAGGTTGTAGAAGAATTATTAAATAAAGCCAATTTAATTGGTAAGGTAAGTGGCATAACCACTATAGTTGATGAAGCAACTACATATAATGTTGGTGGTGGTACAGAATACTATCCAACATCTGATCCTATAGTAAACTACAAAAATCTTCAAGAAAGCGAAAATAGTATGGAAATTACATTAGAAAATGTATCCGCAGGAAATCGTACACTAGTAATCGTTTACGGTTCAAAAGATTCACCATCAGACTACAAAGAGAGAGCCGCACGTCTAATCGGTTCTCTCAACCTGCCTGACACCATCAAAGCGGTAGTGATCACTATCAACGGTAATAAGATTTACTCAGGATTGGACTTCAATCATTCACCTAACCCTGGCAAACCAGATGCAGATATGTTAGACTATGTTGGTAAACGTTTCGTACAGGTATTGGAGGTGCGTCACAGTGGAGCAAGCTAATGATCCATCAGATCTACACACGGTAACTACTTATCCAACAGATGAAGGTTACCAGTTGGAATGTATTTGCGGCTGGGATTATTTTGCTAGCAAAGCTTCCCCAACGAAACTTCACCCAGAAAGACCGTTAGATAGTTTTGCTATGGCGGTAGGTGAACGACATTATATTAGCCAAGGAATTTGGCCTTACACTGAACATGGCAAGCCTGAAAAGAATGTTGACGGCGAAATTGTCATTATCCACGACTGGCCTTTTAATAAGGAATAAGGAACAATATGTTTGAAAATGGTAACGTTAACAAAGAACACGAAGATGGTTCACTTGCCCCGAGAACTTGGGATACATATATTGGACAGGAAGTTGTTAAAGAACGACTACGTGTATCAATTGAAGGTGCGTTGAGTCGCTATGAACCCTTAAAGCATGTTTTGATTCTAGGTCAGGCCGGTACAGGTAAAACATCGCTTGCAGAAATTATTGCGGCAGAAATGGGCGCAGACCTTTTAGCTCTAACTATGACACCTAATTTTAAGATGCAGTTTCTTTACAAGAAGATTAAAGATTTTGAGGGTGGAGTTATCTTCCTTGATGAAATTCATACTCTTCCTAAAAAGTCTCAGCATTATCTTCTAGATGTTCTAGAGAAAAAGAAGATGACATATGATTCTGGTAAAGTAGAGTACATTGATAAGCCAATTACTTTCATTGGTGCAACTACTGATCCCGATGATCTTATCGAACCTCTCTACGATAGGTTCCCTATTCGCCACACTTTACAGGATTATTCTGATTTAGAGATGGCAAAAATTGTTGAACGTATGGCTTTAAAACTAGGTTTGTATCCAACAAAGGATGCCTGTGTTGCTTTGGGTCGTGCTTCTGCTGGTATTCCTCGGCAGGCTAGACGTCTAGTTTTTGCTGCACAAGATATCGGTGATCTAAGTAATGTTGATGAGGTTCTGCAAGCTTGTGGTATCACACCAGAGGGCTTAACTGAGGATCATCTTGCTTACATGAAATCGCTCTATGAATTGGGCGGTAAAGCTGGTATAGTTAATCTAGCGAATCATTCGGGTCGCCCACGGGATATTGTGGAGCGGTTGGAGAAACTACTTGTCACAAAATCTTATGTTGAGATTACGCCTTCTGGTCGTGTTCTCTCTTATGATGGTATGAAAGCTTTGAAGGAGGCTTTGTCATGATGACTTTAGATGATAAGATTGAAGCATACGATAACCGTGTACTAGACGACTATTTAGCTGGAGAAGATGAATGGTGGGCCTATGTAGTGTGGGCTGAGGGAGAAGATTTAGACCCCGAGCTTGACGAGACAAGAGAAGAGTGGAATAATTACTGTGAACAAATGGCAGAAGATGCTGCTGTTGAAAGGTATGAATCAAGAATGATAGACGACTACTACGATACGGAGTACCCATGACTGATATTATTATTAAATCAGGAAACCTAAATGTTTTTTCATCAAAAGGAGATGAAGATGATTATCTTTTCGATCTTCAACAAATGAAAAACTATGATTGGTATGAGGAATCTGTAAGATGTATCCTAGAGGAATTTGCAGACAAACTAGATGGGCCAACAACTGCAAGGTTACTGTATCTTTTCTCATATAGATTTCTAGATGACAACAACGAAGATATGGCTCTATCAAGTGACGAGTTAAGGAAACAATTACATGGCTGAACTAAAGATTACACCCAAAAAAGGCCCCACGGAACGATATGCAGTATTTGAATTCACTCTTAAAAAGAAAATTCCGATCTACGTTCTGGAAGACTCAGTGAAAGATGCCGGATGGGAACAGACAGATAAACTTCCCCTTGACTTTAAAGGAAGAACAGATGAAGATCTAGTCGGTTGGGTTAGAAAAATCATCAATGAATGGCATTATGGTGACCCACTTCAATTTACTCTTGATTGGGAACTAGCTTATGATGCAGACTTAACATGTTTCGATATTAAACTGGAGAAATAAGATGGATTTAAACTTTAGAATTCATGGATATGATTTCGGAGATACATTACTAGAAGATGTCTACTTCGACGTAGAAGTAGACACACTAGAGAACTTACAGGTTGCATCTGTAAAGGTTGCTCCCGATGCAGCGTCCTACTTTAAAAAGCTCAACCAAAAAGTTTGGTTAGAAGCAGCTAAAGATTCTGCAGAAGATATGCTAGAATACATTGGAACCCTAACAAGAGAACAACGTAAAAAAGTGTTTGAAGAGAAATCCCCAAACGGAACACTAGAAATTTAAGAGAAGAGAGAATAAGATGGCAGGACCAAAAGCATACGCAAGTCAAGTAACAATCCACTTCGGGAACTGCACCACCACTGGTGCCCTATATCCCGTTCGTGCAACCTCAACGGTACCAAAGTTCAAACTTGCCACACCTGACTGCAAACCTGTTGAGCAGGTTTACCGTGATGAGGATGGTAAGGTTTGGGAGAAAGATGTTCTTAAGCGTGGACTATTCAACGCTGAGGGACAGTTTGAATTGGTGAGCGATAATGTTGTTGAGGAAGCTAAGGAATCACAGCTACCTTTAAACATTTTCAACCTTACCGCCCATCCCAAAGAGGACGTTGACAGGTTTGTTTTCCCCTCCACAAATCAGGCTTATATTCTTCGCCCTCTAGTGAAGAATTCTAAAGGTAAAGAAATCAAAGATCCTGTTAACGTTCAGTGGTACGATTTTGTTAACGTACTATTACGTGACTCTGATATTGCCCTACTTGGTATCTGTAACCTACAGAACCATGAGGGTTTGTTCCGGTTGGGTCTATATCAGGGTTGGATTACTGTTCAGAAACAGCTTTACCCTGAGGAACTAAACCAGTACGGCGATTACACTCCCACACTCGACTACGCTGTCCGTGAGAAGGCCGTAGAGGTGTCCAGAAGGGCCGCACAGAAGTTTGATGCAGCCGAATACGTGGACCACATTGCGGAGCGTCTAGCGGCCATCAAGCCCGGTGCAGAGATTGATACAACAGCAACACCGGTTGCACCAGTATCATCTGAAATCAACATGCTGGATGCTTTAGAAAGCTTTGGTGTGTGAAATGCTTATCGAAGAATACTGGAAGAAAGATAAGTACGGGACCCACAGAGAGGCCCCAGATTATGATGCAGATTATGTGAAAATTGGCTTTTATAACTCGGCATATACAGGTGATCCATTGATGACCGAAATTGCTTACCAACTAGGAGATAAAGGTTTAGGTTCTTGGGATGGATCTGGCGGCGGGGGCTACCCCCCGGCTATTGCTGATGAAGTATTAAAAGTAATTTCACATCCATCCAATAGAAAATATCTTCTAAATCTAGTTGAAGAAATTACAAAAACAGTAGAGGTTGGTGTATAATGGGAATCACATATATTTTTCATGTTATGATCGGAGCAGAAGTTCCAGAAAGTTTATACTCCGATCTTCTAAATCAAGATGATCCAGATTTATACACAAACCCCTGGCCATATCAGCCAGTATATGTAACAGCATCATCCATGGGTGGGGGGCCAACCATTCTCGGAATGGATTTGATCCCACCCATGTCATCATATGATGAAAACAAACTTAATGTTCAAGAGCTAGATGCTATTGATTTTGAAAGAGCAAAACTAGCAGTGAAAGAGTTTGCTTCACAATTTGGTTTAGAAATAGAACCAAAACTATTATCGTTTGTTGAACCAAACTAGGAGCATAAAATGATTGACCACGAAGCTATCATCAAACAACAGATGCTAGATCAAACCATCATCGAAGAAATAGAATACGGAAACGAATACGGGCAGTTAGATGAACTAGATCCAGCATTAAACCCAGATGTAATTGCAAAATTCAGAGAAGAGAGATATGATTATGGGGAAGAAAAAATCGAAGTCGGAAGGGGGCAGCAAAGCTTCAAAGCAACGAAGCTTGGATGACCTCAGAGAATCAGCTAAAAACAAAGAAAGACGAGAAAGACTTGCGGCTCTAGCTGATGGCCGCAAGCAAAGAAAACAGATTTTTAAAACCCCTAAAGATTATGACCGCAAAGAAAATTGGAGAGAAGAACATGAGTGAAGTAACTTTAAAAGACAAAATGACAGAACTTACATCTATTGTTAAAAACGTTGAAGCTTTTAAAAGCAAAAACCCTGAGCTAGTAGCAAACCTACAGGTACTTGTTAGTTATGACAACAAAGTGTATGCTCGTATTTCAGAAGGCGAAGAAGATCTAAATCTGGAGTTATACTGATGCCCACATATAGTATTCAGGCCAGTCAGAGTTTTAGTGTAACCTACGAAATTGAAGCAGATGGCCCCGATGATGCATGGGACCTATTTGTGACCACGGGTTTAGCTAGATGTGTAGATCAGCAGCCGGGTGAGATTCTTTCTATGAAAGATGAATCATCAATAGAAGAGATTTATTAATGCAGAACCCTTCACAACAGTTAAGAGAAATAAAATCTAAAATAGAAGAAGCATTAATTGACAAAGGTTTTCACCTAGAATCTTTTAGTATAGAAATAGAAGAAGATGAAAACCATACAGCACACCTTAGGTTAAGGCTTCTACCGGAAGCTTTAAAAGGTGAACAAGATATTCAGATAGATGAAGCTTTTTCTGATATAATCAAAGGAATGGGATTATGAGTAAAGCTAAAAGATACATAGAGATTATTCCAACTCTTACAATAACTACTGGTGTAAATAGATACGGCCAGATCGTTTGGGCTGGTAGTGTTAAGTTTAAACTTAAACACAATATGAAACATGGGTTTTGGGCTATGGAGTGGAACCCTAAAAAATCTGAACTTAAAAGAGTAGGATTAACCCTCCAAGAATTTGAAGAAATTGATAAGTTTGTAAGTGACTTAAACTACTATTCAAAAGGTAGAAACAGAATGGTAAACGCAAAAAAAGAATATCTTATTGAAGATGCAGAAACATATATTGAAGAAGTCAGAGAAATTCTTAAGTTCAGTAAATATGAAGAAATAATTACTTTTGAGCCTCTTTCAAGACTAGAAGAAAAATGAAAGCACAGTTAGCTAAAGTAACAAATAATCCTACACAATATCTGAACTCAGACCAGTGGGGTATGCAGCAGAAAATAGATGGATGGAGAATGATGCTAGAATGCGGCTCTGAGGGAATAAAAACCCTCAACCGCAACGGCGACCCACTCAAATGTCCAGCAGTGATAACAAGATCTTTCAAAGACTTTACAACACACTGGATATTTGACGGGGAGCTTCTAGGCGAAACATACTACATTTTTGATATTCTAGAAATCCCAACAGGTAACATTCAATCATGGGAACTATCACGACGATATGAACTGTTAAACATGTTGCAAGACAAATTTGCTGACAACGTAAAACTTCTTCCCCTTATAATTGAAGGAAAAGAAGAAAAGTTAGAAGAATACAAAAAAGCAGATTTAGAAGGTGTAGTATTCAAACTGTTATCAGCAGAATACCTAAATAAACGCACATCAGCGTTTCTAAAATACAAGTTTATTAAACAAGTAGATTGTGTTATTCTTGATGCCGGAATCAACGAGAAAGACAACTTTGTTCTCGGAATGTTCAACGGAGCAGAATATGTTGATGTTGGTAAAGTATCGTCTTTAACAGGTGACGGCCCAAACGCCGAAATCGGCAATGTGGTACAAGTAGACATTCTGTATGTTACAGAAGGAAACAGATTATATCAGCCTGTTAAGCCTATGATCCGAACCGACAAAAGACCGGAAGAATGTTTAGTGGATCAACTACTAGAATACAAGACCAATAAGGTGGTAGTTTAACCACTTAGATTTTGAAATCCCTTGGGGGAATTTTGGGAATTTAAGTGTTTGAACCATTAATTTTGAATTCGTTGCTAGAAGCATAGACGACATCAGAATGTAAAACATTGTACTCTCTTCGAACATCAAGCTCATAATGAGCCTTACCAGAGGGGGCATCCTCTGGTATGGTTACATCAATTGTCACAACGTTACAGCCGGTTGGTCTATTAGTTTCTATAGGGGGTAGATAGAAAACTTGGTTAGAAGTAACAAGAGTGTAATTTGAAATAGCCTTGCCGGGTTCATTTTTACAATAGTCAACTTTAGCAGCAACAGTGTCACCGGCATTAACTTCTGGTGGTAAAGTAATACTATTAATAGTGGTGCCAGGATCTATAGGATATAATATCATAACTAAAACTAAAGCAACAAATAAGGTCGCAACACCAATAACACAATAAGATGCTATGTTGACAACTTTATTGTTAATAAGCATTCTGTCATCCCACGATCACTGTAGCAACGATGGCTGTGATTACGGAAATAAGAATTAGGCCAACCATACCGTAAACAAGTCTTTCAATAGGCTTGATACGAGCATCAAGATGTTCTTTGTATGATTCAAACACTAGCTTTAAAAGATATTCATCAAATTTCTTTTCAAGTTTTGCTTCGAAGTCATAGGCGTCTTTTTCTATACGGCCCATTGACTCTCGCATCAACGCTAGTTTCGTTTCGTCAGATTCTTCTGTCATGGTGCATCCTCATGTATCACTCGAAAGGTTGTTGAAATCCAAGTTCTTTGTACGCCAGTAGTTCCATCATCTTTTTCGGGCGTTTCGGTCCCGCTTAAATGCCATTCAGAAGACATCTGTCCATCCTCTTTCATATCACGCATAACTTTGAGAACATTATCCGGTATAGGATTAACAAAATTGTAACTAATACAACCCGGTCCTCTTAATCCAGCACCCTTTCCAGAGTCAACTATCTGACCGGGTGGACGATCAGAAACCCAAGAAAGAACACTAGTAATCTTAACTGGTTCAGACTCTGTTTCGCTAGCACATTTAATACCGCTAGTCCCAACCTGTTGATCCCAATAAATTGTAACCATATTGGTTTGAGTTACACCCTGAGAGCCAGGAATAGTATCTATGGCATCAGGTGATATTTTCTCACCTATGTTATTAACAGGATAAACTACCTGAATAGGATATTCACCTAAGGGGTTCCATTGAGAAGCATTATACCATTGCATCCCACCCCAAAAAGCAATTAGACCTATAGCTATGGCTATAGCGACTAAGCCTATACGCTCTATAATGTGATGTTTCTTATTCACGTTAGACCCGCCCCTTGACTCGTTATATACCTCTTGGTATAATATATATCGGAAGAAAGTGAGATAATAGTTTTGTTAGAAAAACAAGAACTTCAAAAAGGTGTCATCTACGAGGTGGCATCCACAAACTTTAATGCAGCAGTGTGGACCGGAGAAGTTTTCCGAGGCCCCGCAATCGTATATGGACAGCTGAAATTCATAGAAGAAAACCATTATGAAGATGGTTTACCCTATGGAGTATGCACTCCCATAAGACAGATATCGGTTGAAAGTCTAAAAGCTCCCTTTGATGGGGGAAATCTATTAATAATCTTTAGGAGTCTCAGTGAGCTATTGGGAATACATACCTCTGAATGAAATAAAGCCAGGGTATACATACAAAGTTTCCGCAAGGAACTTTCATTATGCGGTAGCAAAAAAATCAAATTATGGAACCATTGATTTTATAGGTATACGGTTTAAATTTCAAAGCACATATCTTTTTCCAGAAAGTCATTGGGATGAAAGCCCTGATTTTGGAACTGTTAAACCTCTCTCTGAAATAGAGAAATGTCCCGTTGAAAATATACATAGAGATAGTCCAGAACTATTTTCTTACCTAGAAAGATTAGAAGCTAATGAGAATTGAATTCAGTTTTAAAAATAATCCTACAGAGCATTCTGTAATAGAAAATGTTACTTCCTATATACAAACTGCATATGAATGTTTGATCTTTAATCAACATGGTCTTGTGCTCGTTTTATCAGAGTTAGATATTGAAGATTTTAGTGTCTATGGTTTAGGAGAAGAGTCATGAGAGAACCTTTTGTTACAGTCTATGGTTGGGTTGATCCCGTATCGGGTGAAAGAACTCGCCGCACAACAACTTCTATAAAGCTATGGAAATATACTACAGGAAAGTTCGGTGAAGAAGATATTCTTTTCTTTGCTGTACCTGATGTTAAAACAAAAGATCAGGCTTTAGAAATAGGTTATGCTTTACTTGCCGCCAAGTTTGCTATGGAAGGACAAGAATGAAAACTATTTGGAAATTTCCTATCCCAATCCAAGATGAATTTGAATTACATCTACCATGGAACCACAAAGTTCTGTTAACTGATCTACAGGACGGTAATCCTATGGTTTGGATAGAAGTTAATACTGATTCTAGAACCATTCCTTTCAAGTTTTATGTTGAAGGAACAGGACATGAAATAGAACCTAACACAGACCATGTTGGTTCATGGGTTCAGTCCCCATTTGTTTGGCATCTATACGAAAGGTATTGATATGGGATTAATACTAATCATCGCAGGATTATTTACACTTGGAGGATTCGTCTTTGGATTCTTTCTTGATAGGGGTATGTATTCTACAGTAGATGGATTGAGAACTGGTGTAGGATTCGGCTTAGCTATGTTTGTAGTGGGTGCAATTATCGGGGTGGCAGGCGCAGTAGCAAACTCCGGGGCACAGGCTCCAGTAGAGCTACGTACTGATATTGTACTAATGAATGATGGGACATCTACTTCCGGTAGATTCTCTATCTTTAGTGGTTACATTGAAACCACAGAAGCATATCGTTATTACTACCGTCAGAGTGATGGTGGTCTAAAGTTTGCCAGTGTCCCTGCTAATGACTCCACAGTCTATGAGGACTCTGAAAGCCCATACTTTATTAGTCACTGCTACAAGTATGTTAAATCATGGTACTCATTAAATCCCTTAGATAAGATTTATTGTGAGAGTTATAGTTTTCATGTTCCGAAGAACAGCGTAGCTCCAGGGGTTAATTTAGATGGAGAATAAGTTAACATATGATGAACTTGAAAGAGAAAATCTTGAATTACATAAAGAGTTAGATCATATAAAAACTGCTTATGATGGTAACAAAAAAGCTTTATCATACTGGATGAATGCTTATCATATCAACAAGGTAAAGGAAAGTAAAAACATTATGAATAGAAAAATAGAGGTCTTTCAAGACGAAGCAAACGAGTGGCGCTGGCGTGTAAGATCAGGCTCCAACGTGATCGCTGACAGTGGAGAAGGATATAAGAATAGACAAGACTGTGTAGATATGGTACAATCTATATTCACAACTTTAGAAGTTACAGAAGGAGAATGATTATGAAAACATTTATTGGTGCAATCGCTGTTGTTGGATTGCTTTGGTTTGGAATGTCTACAGCTTCCGCTTGGAAATGTAATGTCCATCCAGAGAAACCTAACTGCACTACCACTACAGTTCCTGATACAACTACCACAACGTCTACTACGGTCCCAGAAACCACAACTACTAGCACTGTTCCAGAGACAACTACTACAAGTACAACGGTACCGGAGTTAGCTCCACCAGTTACCGTCATTAGATTAGCAGGATGAAAATGAAAAAGATAGCAATAGCATTAGTATCAATTATAACTTTACTAACCTTTGCTGGTTGTGCCAGTAAGGCTGACGTGGCTTCGGAAAACTTATCGACTGCTGCCGACAACTTTGAAGTCCAACGACGAATAGTATTCTTTAATGGGATTACAGATACTTATCTGATGACTATTGAGGGACGCTGTTCAATTACTGACGAGGGTAACCAACTTGAAGTGACCTGTAAGGTTGGCGACGACAAATTCAAGAAACAGTTCCTCGGTCTTTCCGACAACGTTTCTTATTTTGTTGAACAAACCGAAGCGGTAGATGTTAACGTCTATCGGTACCGTGTTATCTTCAGACCCGAAACTATTGTTCCCGATCCAGAAATAGATACTTCAAAAGGAAACTGATGGTAAATACCTGAGAGCTTTATAAGTTTATAGAATATTTTCCTTGCAAAAACAAAACATACGATATATAATATAGTATACGCTTTTTACGAAGCGACTTGATCTTTGAAAACTGATTATATATCTAGCAGTCGTAGCTCAAACGGTTAGAGCACTGGCTTGTCACGCCAGAGGTTGCCGGTTCAAGTCCGGTCGATTGCGCTTTATACCCTCGTAGCTCAGCGGATTTAGAGCAGTGGCCTACGAAGCCATGTGTCGCATGTTCGAATCATGCCGGGGGTACAAACATAAAGGTCGCAGCGCAAGCGTTACGAAAGTAAACTGAGCGGAGTTAAAATCCTTTATGAAGGGCGACACCTGCCTCGCGAAAGTGGTGTGACTTATTAGTGGAGAGTAACTAACTTACGTGTGTAGCCAAGCGGTAAGGCGACTCGTTTACACCGAGTTTATCGGGAGTTCGATCCTCTCCACACGTACTATGGGATACAATAAAGAACAACAACAAAAATATCTTCAACTTAGAAGATCTAAGGCTAAAAGCTACCTAGGTGAAGAATGTAGATATTGTGGAAAAGATGATACCTTAGAATTCGATCATATTGACAAGTCAACAAAAGAATATGAAATAAGTGTTGGAATAGCACAACATATAGCATGGGATAAATTAGTAATAGAACTTGATAAATGTCAATTACTTTGTCATGATTGTCATAAAGAAAAGTCTGACAAAGAACAATCAGTAGAACATGGCGGTGGGCTTTCTGGGAAAAAGAATTGTCCATGCCTTTTATGTAAAGTTAAAAAAGCAGAGTATATGAGAGAGTATTCAAGAACTCATATAAGAAAAAGAGATAGAAAATAAACATGGGGACGTAGTATAACGGCTATTACAACGGCTTTGCAAGCCGAGGATGGGGGTTCGATTCCCCCCGACTCCACAACGTCGAGAGGTACAGGTTCGATTCCTGTTCATTCGTAACATTCCTTAGGTCGCCCCTAAGTTTGTTGACATGAACTGATCACTCATGTTAGAATGATAGTGTAATGGTAGCACACTCGTACTTAATTTAGGTTAACTCTTTCATCCGCCACCGTGAAAAAGAAAGATGACAGTTCGGAAAGACGAACACATGGTTTTGTAGCTCAGTTGGTAGAGCAACGGTGTGAAGTACCGTGTGTCGTAGGTTCGATTCCTACCGAAACCACAAAGAGGTCCAGTGGATACTTTAAGTATGCTTCTTATGCCTCTTGGTAATATCGAAAACTTGGATAGATATTACCATCTAGCACCCATCTTCTAATGGCTAAGAAACCGGGCTTTCATCCCGGCAATTAGAGTTCAATTCTCTATGGGTGTACTGTGGCTGTGGTGTAATGGCAGCACAACAGGTTGTGTCCCTGTTAGTGTCGGTTCAAATCCGATCGGTCACCTAAGTGCAAGTACACACGATAACAAAATTCGAACACTGTATCCGGTGGTTGAGGGCGGGAATACCACCCGTCATACTGATAACCTAGTGACTCACTTAAGCTAGCGAAACAGTAAGGGAAGCGTAGTGAACTTTCTGGATAACATAGGTCTGTGGTGGAACGGTATACACGCTAGTTTTAGAAACTAGTGCCGAGAGGATTGAGGGTTCGAATCCCTCCAGACCTACTATGAAACAATATAAAGGAATGTTAATAGAAATAGATGTCATAAAAGAAAAATATCCTCAGGTAATGGCAGACATTGACGAAGGCTACTGTGATTGTGAACCAACAGGCTACTCAGACTTTGGCCCCATCTGGTTGATCTGTGCATACCACACAGGATATTGTAACGCTATTAGAGGAATAGAATTAGCAGTCTATTATGGATTAGAAAGCATATGATGGAAGAAATAAAGGAAACTTATCTAAAAAAACTTGATCCTCCAGTAACAGTTTATTATGAACCCTTTGGTCCTGAAGAAGAAAAGTTTGTTCTTCTATCTCCAAACGATAAAATGATAAAGTACTTTAGGGACGAAGAAGAACTTGCAAAATATGGATTTACCTATGGGATATAAAAAAGAGTTAAAAAAGAACAGGTACAAAAATATTTTCGACCCAGAAGATGATTCCTTTTTTGGACACCAAGCAATAGAAGGTGCATATCCTCACGGTTTCACTTGGACATTTTATTACATTGGATATTATTGTGACACCATCTGGTAAAAATATTGGTGGTAACAAAAAGTTCTATAGACAAAAAGTTTGTAATAATGTTAAAGAACTACGAAGCTTGTTAGAATATTTACAGTCTAACGATAAGAACAGTGACTTTGTTGTTTGGTCACACAAAATAAAGTATGGTAAAATTAAACTACTATCAAAAGCAACTTAGATCTATTGGATGCAAGACTAACAGTGGGTTAGACCTGGAAGCTGCCGTGAAAGTCACAAACAAGGTTTGAACCCTTGGGTAGTCGCAAGGCTAGGGGGGCGGTACCTCCAGCTTCCGCCAAAAAGGAGAAGGATGGGATACAAAGATCCAATTAAAAAGATGGAATATCAAAGAGAATATCAACGTAAATGGTTAGCCAAACGACGGCAAGAATGGTTTGATCAAAACGGTCCATGCGTGAAGTGTGAATCGTGGGATAATCTTGAAGTAGATCATATAGATCCATCTCAAAAAGTAACTAGCGTTGTATGGTCTTGGTCAGAAAAAAGACGTAATGAAGAGTTAGCGAAGTGTCAAGTTTTGTGTGAGAATTGTCATCACGAAAAAACTATAACAAATAAAGAATACTGTTATGGTGAAAAAGTTGGCACAGCAGTTCTTAAAGATGAAGAAGTATTGTGGGCAAGAAAACAATTTCTTAGTGGCGTTAAGTTTATAGAAATGCAACCAATACTAAACGTTAAAGCAGATACAATTAGAGTTGCAGTAAGAAAGGGTTGGACCCATCTAGAAATTGGTCCAATTCCAGTTAATGGAAATTAAACTAAACAGGGTTTAGGCTCGCCTGCTAAGCGATGCGCCTCACAAGGGGTATGGTTCAAGTCCATTGATTTCCACTAAAACACATACGGGAAATAATGGAATACTAGTTTCAGGTTCGATCCCTGATTCCCGTACCATGAGTCTGTGACTGAACGGTTATAGGTGCCGGATTGCAACCCCGGTTATGAAGGTTCAATTCCTTCTAGGCTCTCAAACAGAATATGGGATGTCGGCTTAGAAGCAGCCATCATCTAAGGAGTGACGGGTGCCCCCACACTTGGCTTTGGCTGGGTGTGGAATGAGGGTAAGTCTCGGTAAGTGAAACTTGCCACCTCTATTGAGCGTGTCTTTGGCGTAATAGCACACCATAATAATCTAGGGTATTTAGCTCAGTCTGGTAGAGCGCAGTCCTGATAAGGCTGTAGTCAAAGGTTCAAATCCTTTAGTACCCACTTTAAAGATTTCCTGTGACGTTCCGTTTGCAAGGAGCGGTGTAGGGGAATGAGGTCCAAATATCAACACTTGCAGCGGTTACGGTACCTACCGCTGGTTGATTTGCACTACCTCATGGGACGGCTAAAGGTTTGGATAGCTGGCCCACAAGCCCTATTGGTGTAGTGGTAGCACGTCAGGTTCTCAACCTGTTAGTCTCGGGTCAGTACCAGGATGGGATACGAAAAAGAAAGGTTATTGAATGTCTGTAGCAAAATATGTTAGAACTCAATGGAAGATTGGAATGTTTGAGCCTCCAAATAGTTCAGACGGAACAGTATATCTTCACAGAGAAATAGCTTCAGAAAAACTTGGAAGAAAACTTAAGCCAGGAGAAACAGTTCATCACGTAGATGAAGATAAGTTTAATAATGATCCAGAAAATTTATGGGTCTTTAGAAGTAACGCAGATCATTCATCGTATCATAATCAAAAGCTATTGAATCTGATACCAGAAATAATAATTAATGAAGATGGTAGTTATACCACCATTAAATATAGACAAGAGATATTATGTGAGTGTGGAAATGATAAATCTTATGATGCAGATAAATGTAAATCTTGTAACGAGGAATGGATAGCCAGAAATATTCCTTCCAAAGAAGAACTACAGAAACTTATCTGGGAAATTCCGAGTACACAGATTGCAGAAATATATAATGTATCAGATAAATCTATATCAAAGTGGTGCAAGAAGTATAATCTATCTAAACCCCCTCGGGGTTATTGGACTAAATTAAAATCTAAATCATACTAGGGCGGCAACCGTTGGTGAATTGCAACTGACTGTTAATCAGTGCCTTGTGCTTACGCAGGTTCGATTCCTGCCCCTAGTGCTTACGGGAATTATTATAGTGGCAGAATCCGCGGCTTGGACCTGCGGGGCGGTGGTTCGATTCCATCATTCCCGACCATTGGGGTGAAGTATAATAAAATCATGCGGGTAAGCGTAGGTTGTGTCTGGGAGTCTCCAAAACTCCTCAGCGAATGTTCGAATCATTCTGCCCGTGCTAAAGCTTCCAAACTTTCTAAACATATTAGAAGCCGTTATATTCCTTATAACGAAAGGAAATAAAATGGCTTATAAAGACCCAAGTGATCCAAGGCTTTTAGAAAAACGTAGAGAACATTATAGAAATAACAAAGAAGCTTATAAAGCTAGATCTAAAAAGTTAAAACAAGAAATGAGAGATTGGCTTAATAAAGAAAAGGATGTTCCATGTATGGACTGTGGATGTTCATATCCATATTATGTTATGGATCTAGATCATCGTGACCCAACAAATAAAGTGGCTGAAATAGGAATACTAGTCAATAGAGGTTCATGGAGTAAGTTAAAAGCAGAGCGCAATAAATGTGATATTATCTGTGCTAATTGCCATCGTGAAAGAACACACGGCACCCCTGCCATCTTTAAGGAGTAATATGACAAGTGATAATGAAGAGTTTATAAGAGTGGATTGGTCGTGTCACCAAGATGCAAAAGGTCGCATTTGTAAAGTACACGACCTTAACTCAGTTCATATAGAAGGATGCATTCCACTATATGTCAAGAAGTCTGAACTACAGGTGTCACTTAAGGAATAGTTTTTTCGGGAGCGGTGTGCTGGTTCATCAGCCTGACTTTGGATCAGGTGTCGCAGGGGTCCGATTCCTCTCTCCCGAGCCAATAAGAAAGGAAATTAATATGACTAATGAAGAACTACTAAATAATCTTAGAGAAAATACCCATAAAATTTTGTCAATGCTTAAAAATGATGAAGTAAGTATTCCAGGTTTATTAATCGAAGAGACTTGCAAAGATTTTGTTGCTCTTGACATATCTCTACTTGGTGGAGGTCAATTACCCGGTGCATGGGGTAGTTCTAAATTATCAAAATCTAACCTCTCGTAAAGGTTAGCAATGCTGAAGTAGCTCAGTGTGGTAGCAGCGCCGCTCTTGTAAAGCGGAGGTCGCAGGTTCGATGCCTGTCTTCAGCTCTTAAGATAGAGTAGGGAAGTGGTCTATCCCCCTAGCCTCATAAGCTAGCAATCGTTGGTTCGAATCCAGCCTCTATCACTAAGAAGAAAGGAAGTTATGGCACATACACCCGAGTCTAGAGCAAGAGCTTACGCTAAGATAAGACAGCGTAGGATAGATTGGTTTGAAGAGGACCATGCAAAAATTGTGGATCATGGGAAGATTTAGAACTGGATCATATTGATCCAAAAACCAAGGGAACTCACAATATATGGTCTTGGTCTGAACCTAAACGACTTGCGGAATTAAAAAAATGCCAAGCTTTATGTAATCCTTGCCACAAAGAAAAAACAAAACTTTATGTTCAAGAATTATTTACATTTACCGTCTGCGGAACACATTCTAAATATGCTAGCGGCTGTAGATGTGATGATTGTAAAATTGCTTAAAGAATGTATAACCAAAAATGGCGAGCAAATAAATAAACCAGTGGGTATAGTGTTAACGGTTTAGCACGTCAGTCTTCCAAACTGAAAGTCTGGATTCGAATTCCAGTACCCGCACAAAATTCTTTCGGAGGTATGGTGTTGGCTCCATAGCTAGACTCTGAATCTAGTGCGCGCAGGTCCGATTCCTGCTCTCCGAGCCATTTAACAAAGGATAAGGTAGCAAAATGAAATCAAAAGAGTTTAGAATTATAACAGAAAAAAGACTTTCTGGCCACCAGCATCTGTGGCATTACAGAATAGAAAGACTTGTAAAATGTATTAGGGCCAGTCCTTTCGGGGCTGGCCCTTTTTTTGTGCCTTTTTTCACCTGAGAATCCTCTTATCTGAGCGTTCCCTCAGCTTCGCCACCCCGGCACAAGCTTTTCTAGCGGCGTGCCCGTGCGCCCCCAGTAGCCCCCAGGAGCGCCGTGGGGCGAGCGGTGCGGTAGCTATACCATTGCGCCCGTAGCGAGGCTTAGATGGCCACACAGAGCATGTGGACAAAGCAAAGGACCGGCCCATGAGGACCGGTCCTTTTTTATTTGACTTGTTTAAACTGTCACAAATTCCAAGGAGAAGTTCCAGCGGCCTGATAAAGCGTGTACGCTGCCTTGTTATTACATAGGGCATCATACTTTTGAGCGGGTGTGCAGCCAACAGAATAATATCTGTGGTCATGCATTGCTAGCATCTGCCAGCAACCAGCGGCGGTGCTGGTAGGGTTGTCAGCAGAAGGGCTATTACCTGACTCTCTCATGATAATACCTGTTGCCCAAGACCAAGATGATGACGGGAACACTTGTTTCATAGCTGAAATACAATCTGTTGGTCTTTGTTGAGAAGCGATAATGCCCATGAAATAAGCATTCTGTTGATCCTGAAGATATTTGATAACACTTTGCTGTTCAAGAGTTGCGTCTTCATATGTCCACTCCGCTTTGGCTTGTTCAACCGTTTGCGTTTGAGCTTCGGCGTCACCCAAAGTGACAAAGAAAGTGAACTGCTCTGCTGCCGTACAACTTGAAAGAATTAAAGCCGACACAACAGCAATTAAAATGATGATAGGTTTACTAAATGATTTAGACATAAGTCTCCTTTGTTTGTGGTTTTGGTCCAAGGTACTCACATGTGTTGCTCTGTTTTTCCACTTGACCCTATAACATAAAAGTGCCCTAAAGCGCCTCTTTTGGAAGCGCCTTAGGGCACCCACCCTCTATCCGAAAGCCACGCTTTCTTAAGAAGGATTTCTCCGGTCGGAACCGGAGCGGTATGTTGTAGATACTATCTTACCATAATTATCGGCTATTGGCAAGCACCCAATCGGTGAGTTCCTGAAAATACTCTGGTTTTTCTTCAAGAAGAGTCATCACATTAGGCTTACCTTGACCAATATTTTCACCAGTAACAGTGTCTGTCATCCAGCCACCACCACCCTTTTTGATACGGCCAAGCTCAATAGCTTGATCAATGAGCATACCTTCGTTGCTGATACCTCTATCAAAGTAGATATCAAAGTTTGCTTTGGCGAAAGGTGGAGAGAAACGGGATTTTCTAAGCATGACCTGTGACTTTTGACCTATAACTTCATCACCTTGTTTAATGTTTTCTATGCGAGCAACCTCCATAAGAGTAGAAGCATAAAACTTCAAAGCTCGACCACCCGGTGTGGTTGTTGTTGGACCATAACCTCCGCCGTTAGCGTTGATAAGATCACGTATCTGATTGATGAAAAAGATTACAGTATCTTTTTTGTGTTCAATCATGTAGGCGTTGATCTTACCAAGACCCAAAGACATTACCCTAGCCAAGCCAGCGACGTGAGCGTCACTATAATCCCCTGCTATTTGAGCATCAGTCATCATAGCTGCAACAGAATCAACGATGATAGCAGAGATATCATCTGCACCCAAACACATTTCGATAACATCTAAAGTATCTTCTGCTGAACCCGGCTGAGAAACAAAAAGTTCACTCATATCAATACCAGAGTTCTCTGCTTTACGAGGATCAAAAGAGTTCTCTAGATCAATGTAAACAACTTTGCCTTCCTTCTGTGCCTGTGCTGCAAACATTAAACCTATAGCAGATTTACCACCACCCTCACGACCTGAGGCTATAGCAATCTTACCTTTCGGTAAGCCACCGCTAAGAATGGTGTCAACAGATATAATACCTGTAGGAATCCTAGGTGTATCTAGATCCATCTCGTCCAAAGTTACAAGAGCGTTATCTCCATGAAGTTTATTTATCTCAGCTTTAATATCGTTGAGTGAACGACTAGAAGTTTTACTTGTTTTTTTTGCCATTATCCTTCTTTTCTTCGTCGTCTAAAAGATATTCTGTTTCGTAGTATGCTTGCATTTCTCTGCGTAGTTTCTTTTTGGCTCGACGTGCATCGCTCCACTTGTTATCTCCCATTACTTACCTTTCTTTTTACTGTTAACATATTTATCAAACAATTCTTTTACTTCCATTTTCATACCAACTGTTGGATCAAGATAGTATTCGTTCTTTAACTTTAGCACAGATGATCTACTTGTGTAAAGTCTCAACGGAGATTTCCCAGCATGAGAAAGAACAATACCTTTAAGTTTAGACATATACTTTACATCTAAATGAAACTTCTTAGGCAAATAGATACCAAAGATTTCTTCGTTAACCTGTTGTTCTACTTGATGAATGTTATCAACTTTTTGTAGAATAAAGTTTCTTTCATCACGGAAATCTCTACCGATTCTAAAAGAAACATAGGCGATACCTTTTTGAAGAATCTCATGTTTAAGTTCATCCCATTTCTTAGGAAAACAAACAACATCAATAGTGCCAGTTTGATCCTCTATCGTCAAGGTCGCCATAGCGTCACCCTTTTTGGTGTACTTGACTTTGATATCAGAAATCATGACCAAACATTTGACAAGTTCTTTTTGGTCATCCAAAGATTTGATATCATCTATAGTATATTTCGTCATTCTATCTACCAACTCGTCAAGAGGATGACCTGAAACATAGATGCCAAGAGTTTCTTTTTCGTGGCGTAAAATGTCAGCCTCTTGAAATTCTGTGGTAGGAATTTCGAAGTCAATTATGGTATCAGAATCAAACATGGAACCCTGTCCATCAATGTTCTTTTTGCTTTCTTTTCTAGTTGCTTTAAGAACATCTTCAGCGATAGCATCAATGCCTTGTCGTGTTCCGAAAGAATCAAGAGCACCAGAATATGCTAAAGATTTAAGAGCATTGATGTTAGGATTGTATCGTTTAGTAAAATCATAGAGGCTAGTAAATCTACCATGTGATCTTTCTTCCATGAGTTTAGTAGCTTGGCTTTCACCGAAGTTTTTCATGGCACTCAAACCGATACGTATACCGTCATCCTCAACAGTGTAACCCATCTCTGAAAGGTTCAGGTCGGGTGGATAAACTTTTAGTCCAATACGTTTCGCTTCGTTAAGATAAACTGCTGAACGATCAATGTCATCCATAACAGAAGTACAGATGGAAGCAAAATACTCTCTAGGATAATGCGCTTTAAGATATGCTGTCCAATAAGAAATGTATGCATAACTGTATGCGTGTGAAGCATTGAAGCCGTAAGCAGCAAAGCCTTCGATCATATGGAAAAGTTCACTAGAGAAATCAGCCTCATAACCTTGCCCTATACAACCGGATACAAACTTCGCTTTCTCTCTAGCCATAACCTCAGGCAATTTCTTACCCATGATCTTACGGAGGTTGTCAGCCTCAGCCATAGAGTAGCCAGCGAACACACGGGAAATTTCCATGACCTGTTCCTGATAAACAGAAAGCCCATAGGTGTTACCAAGAATAGGTTTAGCATCCTCATGGAAATATTTGATTAACTGTCGTTTATTTTTACGATCAGCATAATCATAGTGCATGTTCATAGCCATAGGGCCAGGACGATACAATGCTAGAACAGCAGCAATATCATCAATAGATGTTGGTACAAGCCTTTTTAGAAGCTCACGCATCTGTGGTGACTCCACCTGAAAGACTGCGATACCAGAACCATCCTGTAACAACTGGAAGGTTGCTGGGTCATGCATGTCTAAACGTTCTAGGAACGAGAAATCAAAACCAAGTCTTTGTAATGTATCAGAAATGATGTCAAGGTTTCTTAACCCAAGAAAGTCCATTTTGAGAAGACCTAAGTCTTCAATAGTATTCTTTTCCCATTGAGTAATAATGTTTCCATTCTTATCTTTTTGAAGAGGAACAATATTATCCAATGGTTGATCACCGATAACAACAGCAGCAGCGTGAACCCCATGCTGCCGGACAAGACCTTCTAATCCTATTGCTGCATCAATGATTTCTCTAGCTATAGGATCTATATTATATAAGTCTCTTAAGCCTTGTGCATTTTTGTAGCCAGCCTCATATTTTTCACTGTATTCCAGACACGCTTTTAGTGGTGTATCAAATCCCATGATAAGGGGTGGCATGAGTTTGGAGATTTTATCTCCAATCATATAGTCGTGACCCATAACTCTTGCAGCGTCACGAACAGCTGTTCGTGCTTTAATAGTACCAAAGGTAATGATTTGAGCTACGTGATCTGTTCCATACTTTTCTCTAGTATAGTTGATTAGTTTTTCACGGTAGCGTGTATCTACGTCCCAATCAATGTCAGCTAGAGCTAGACGATCAGGGTTGATGAAACGTTCAAAGATAAGGTTGTGTTGGATAGGATCAAGTTTGGTGATACCTAACACATATGACACTAAACTACCAGCAGCCGAACCTCTACCCGGTCCAGTAAGAATACCTTCACGTTCTGCGAAAGCAACAAGGTCCCAAAAGATAAGGAAGTATGATGATAGATTTAATGAACGGATGACACTGAGTTCGTATGCTAAACGTTCTCCATATTCTTCTGGTATAGAATCAAATCTGGCTTTAAGTCGCTCGGTGGCTAGGTGTTCTAGGAAATCATAGTCGTCATTAAACCCTGCTGGAACAGGAAAACGAGGGAGGTGTAGAGTGTCGAAATCTATTTCTACATCAATCTTTTCTGCTATTAATAAAGTGTTATCTATAGCATCAATGTTTTCTCTAAAAATGTGACGCATCTCTTCAGGAGATTTCACATAGTATTCATCGTTATGAAAATGGAAACGTGTAGGGTCGCTAAGCTTAGCGTTAGTCTGACAACAGTTATGCGTTACTATTCCATCAGCTATATAGGTTTGATCAGTTTCAACATCCATAGAGTAAACTAAACCTTCATAGAACTCATAACTTTTACTAATAGATTTCCAAGCTTGACTTCCGTCATTTGTATTAGCTTTAGAGTTATCATAAGATTCATCACCCGGAATACAGAGTAACATACCAGACTCAATATTACAAGCTCTAATAAATATAGGAGTTCTTTGGCTGGGTTGCGTTTCTCTTCTATCCCATAGGGGATGATCAATCATTTTATTATGATCATTTAAACACCTAATAGCATTACTGCGTAAATCTCCCAACATTTTCCAAAGCTCGGGGAAATAATGAGTTCTTGGCTGGTGAGCATCTTTAATCGGATGACCAAAACTCCAAGTTGGAATATTATACTTCCAACTTTTATAAGCTTCAAATTTTCTAGCCTCTTCTAAGGTATTATAGACACCAAGAATCCAAACAGATTTAGCATCTTCTTCTTTGCATCTTACAATTGGTCCTAATGTATGATTAGAATATGTCTTTCGATATTCAGTTAATCCAATTCTAAAACTTTCTCCATTCCAATCTTCCATTAAGTATACTATATAATTACCATTATCAAGATCTGCATCCAGACGAACAGCACAAATATGATCTTTAGTATACTTAGAAGTTTTATCATTAGAATTTACCACAACAAGATTATCTTTATATTCTCTTGAAGCTACTCTTGTCACTGTTGAGCCACTATTCCTGACTCTACCACGTCTGTTTACTGGGTTCCAGCTTCGGACAATATCACCCTCTGAGATATCCTCAATTGGCTTTAGATAATATCTATTTGGAATAAATTCACCTCTAGATAAACCCTTTGATGATCCTCTTTGAACCATTTCCACCATAGTCCCCGGAGGCTGACACAATAATACACCATGCGAGTGGGCATCTCTCTTATGAGTGTAGTGACTGTCCATTGTTGCAACGATAGGTGCGTCAAGTTTTTTGGCTATGTCAATTAGCCAAGGGTTAGTTTTACGTTGCTCTGGCAAGCCGTGATCCATGAGTTCAACAAACATGTTGTCTTTACCCACAATTTCCTGTAGGCGAGCAGCAGTTTTGAACGCTGTATCATAGTCATCATATAGTAGTGGTTGCAGCACAGGGCCACCAAGACAGCCTGTGCCTATGATAAGACCATCAGAGTATTGTTCTAGCATAGAATAGTCTGAGCGTGGCTTGTACCACATACCATTTATGAAAGCGTCACTTGATAGCTTTAAAAGGTTATGGTAGCCATCATTATTTCTGGCTAAAACTGTGAGATGGTAGTATCGTTTATCTGAGCCATCAATTACTCCACCAGCATTCTCTTGTTTCACAGATTCTTTTAGAAGTCTGTCATCGGTGAAATAAAACTCTTGTCCAAGAATAGGTTTGACTTCTTGGCTTTTACATTCTTTATATAGTTCTACTATACCATTTAAATTTCCGTGATCTGTGCTAGATACGGCTGGCATCCCAAGCTCTTTGGCTCGGGATACTAGCTCAGGTATTTTTGATGCACCATCTAGCTGGCTGTATGATGTGTGGCAATGTAGATTAACATAACTCATTCATGACTCTCTCTAAATTTTAGTTCTTCTTCTGCCCAATTCATTAACTCCAGAAGAGAATTATCTATTTTTGTTTCTCTTATGCTAGAGAATTCATGCTCGTAGATATGGGCTACAAATAAGTCTTTATCTTTTGTGATTGTAACAACATCTTTACTTGAATCAATATAGGCATGAAGAACTCCTTCGCCACCTTGATAAGATTCAATATTCCAATCAACCTTCATGGCCACAACACCAACAGTTCTTGTATCTGATCCTGTGGATACTCATCTTTCTCATCTGGATCAATTATATCAAATTCCCATTTACTATGACGCCACGCAAGACAAAAGCCAAGATCCAATAAAGGATTAAAATCGTTACCTTCTTCATCGCTGGATAACCAGACCTCTGTATCTTCTGGAAGTGTTTTAAGTTGTTTGATTAGTTCTTTAACTTTCATTATCATCTCTTTCTATTAAGATTCATTTTGTTTTTCAACTATTTTGCACTTTAAATATATAGCTAAATCTAAAGCCTCTTCGTAAGCTTCTTGATCCATGTCTTTTCCATGTGTATGAGGATACAGTAAAGTTCCATAGGTGCTTAAACCTATAAGTTTTCTTTCTTCTAAATCTTCTATTACTTGATCTTGAATAGATTTCATTTTGGAACCTCGTTAACTCTCTGAATTGGCTCATCAGATGGTGCCGAATGATTAAGTAAATGATTTCTCAACAGCCATTTAGAATGTTTTAGTTCATTAACTTTACCAGTTTTCAATGGATCAATTTCTTCATCTCCAAAGAACCATCCTTCTGGATCATCTCGCTCATCCCAAATAGAAACTGACATATAACCATCTTCATCTAGCCCGTAGTCAATATTAACTGCCATAGCCAAGCCGAGTGGATGAAAGAATTGTCTATTGACTTCCTGTAAAAAGCCTTCATCTCTAAACTCTTGTGGGTCCATTATCTGTATAGTCATTTTTTAAACTCCCCATAATATGCTTCACCGTAACAACCAGATCTTGCTAGATTAACTGTATCTCCACGTTGATTAAATACTTCATCAAAAAACTCTCTAGTCAAAGAATGGGGATGCGCCTCATTAACAGGAGTATTTATCCATTCGAAGATTCTAAATACACCACCAGTTTTAAGAATAGATAGACCATTTAAAATAATATCTATAGGACTTTCAGTATGTTGAAGAACATTATACATCCATACTTCATCCATTTTATCGTAATGATCAACCTTAATATCTTCTGCTGCTATATTTCTAAAATCTATACCAGTTTCTTTATACCGATGAGCAACCCATGAAGGATATTTGCATGGATCTAAAACGTGACGATACTTAGCACCTTTCACTTTTAACAAAAGACTTGATGGACCACCACCAATATCAACTATCATTTTATTATTTCCATCAATGTTATAAGGCGACTGACTATCCTCATAGAATTGTAGCCCCATATACCAAGCATAAATCATCTGCTTTTCTTCTTCATGAAAAGTATTAGCGCAACTACCCCACCAACTTACTTCTTCTTCCTGTGCTTCTAACCAATGGTCATGATCTATCATAGAGAACCAACTACTTCCGATTCCGTTTCAATCCAAACCCTAGCACCACACTTGTCGGGATCAGGGGAATGAATCATTTTAGATGGACCTTGAATTTCTATACTTGTATAGTGTTTAGATCCTTTATAAGTTCTAACAATAATAGCTGGTTCACCTTTTTTTATTTTCTGTTGATGAACATGAATAGTTTTTTTCATCTTTTATCTCCACTACCCTGAATAACGCCTCGCTCCAAACGGTCCTGTAATTTCTCAATATTATCAGAAGCAATCTGGCTAAGACTTAAACCTAACTCCGATGCCATTGCAGATACATACCAAAGAACATCAGAAAGCTCAGCCAATATCTCTTTTCTATCATTCTCTGTAAACACACCATCTTTATCTCTAATAATTTTCTTAAGTTTATTATTAACTTCTCCGACTTCGCCGGATAAACCTAGAGCCGTATACATTAATCCTTCAAAATCTCCCTTATTAGGATAGATAGCAGTTGATTCTGCAACAGCCTGATACCAATCAAAACTAACTGGTCTTGCGGTGGAGCCTCTCATAGAGGGCGTGATTATTGCTCGTTCCGGTTCCCATCCATTTTCTATTCTCTGATATAGGGTATTAACAGGAATGGCACAGCGAATATCGTCACTCCAATATGAAATAGTTTTACTTTCGCCAAAAGCTTCAATGCACTTATTTGTTCTTGTATTATTTGCTTGCTGCTTATAGGTAGCCCAGCGACAGTTTTCAGGACCGTAATTTCCGTTTACATTAATACGATCTAATGATAAGCCCTTTTCATAACCATTTCTAATAGACCACTCAAAGAAAGCCATGTAATCATTCCATGCTTCATCTACTACAATTCCTCTTCCTCCATAATTTGGATAACCAGAATTGCCGGGACTATAACACCTTCCTCTCATACCCTTCCATATTGTATATAGTGGATGTTTTCTTGGCTTTTCTATTGAAAGTTCCCTATCTATATCTAGTTTCTTAATATCTTCTTCCGTTAAAGGAGCGATATCGAATTCCAAATCTAGTTCTTCTAAAGTTTCTTTATCATACATTTTCTAATCTCTTTTCTAACTTATAAATAGTAGTATACCTATCGCCCTCAACCTCACGCAACCATACTATACCAAGACAAAGTTACGAAAGTTTAAGTTTTTCATATTCTAATAAAAACTCCTTAGCCCATTCTATCTTATCTTTAACCCTTTGTCCAGAAGGTTGAGACGTGCTCCACAGTTCTAAGTTTTCAATTCTGTTGTCGTCACGAATACCGTTTATGTGGTGAACGTTTTCGTGGGGCAAAAGTTTTCTTCCTAAATGGTTTTCCATAATATGACGATGTTCAGATATGGCCCTCCCGTCTATAGTTATTTTTCTATAACCATATTTAGTAGTATGGCCATCTGGAATTTTCCACAGAAGGTTACTTTTTACAAAGTCTTTATTTTTATCTAATCTAACAAGTTCATGTTTTTCACTTGGTCTTGGGCCAATATCATTATAGAATGATAAAAAATCTTTCTCCCATTTTGGCTCCATTTTTATTCCCCGACCGCCACATGTTTTATATGCATGGCTTTTTGGATTCAAACACCTAGCCTTAATACTTAACCATGAATTATATTCAGAAGTTTCTGATAGCCCTTTAGATTTTGTTCTCTTTAGGTTAACTAAACAACCACAACTTTTCTTAAGATTATTCGTAATTTTATACTTATCCACATAAACATAATTGCCACAATCACACTTACATTTATAAACTTGCTTAGTGTCGGTTGAGTTCTCCTTGTCCAAGGAGATGATAGTTAACATATTATATTTAGATTTATTTTCTAAATAAGGAGACACGCCTCTTCGCTTACAGCCACAAGAACGAAGACGAAGACCAATAAGGTTTCTTCTTGTTACAATTTGTTCACTACCACAAATGCAAATGCATCGCCATTTTTCGCTTTTATTCAGTCCATAAGAGTCTAATTCGATAACTCTCCAATAACCATAAGTCTGATTTGACAAATCTTCAATCATGATTTTTCTCCATTTCTTTTATCATGATTTCAAGTTCATCAAACGAATAAAGCTTGCCCTCAACCTCTCGAAACCATATGTACATTAAACATATCGGCTGAAAACGTTTCTTATTACCATGAACAATACTTAAATGGCAAGGGTGATTACACAGAGTAATAAGATTACTAATCTCATTCTCCCAAGGTTTATTCTTCTTATCAGACTTATAAATAATATGATGGACAGCAAGATTATTTGCTTTACCACACAGCCGACATGAATGGTTATCTCTTTTTAAAACAGTATCCCTAACTATCGGAGATACCAGTGGCTTGTGTCCCTTGCTGGATTTGGATTTAGTCTTGGTGGCATATCCGCCACCGCTTTTTCCCTTATTTGCTTTTGCAAATATACAATCCATGCTGCAGAAATTACTGATCCCGCGAGGAATAGCATCAGACTTTTCGATATACTCTTTACAATTCGCACATTTAACCTTCATCGTAAGTAGAGTTACGCAACTCCACAGAAGACTCATCAATAAGATAGATAGCCTGTTCCTGCAATCTCATAAATAACTCTTGTTTTTCAGGAGTATCAAGCAATATACGCATAGTTCTAGCCATCATAACAGTCTCGCTAATCTCGCGCTTTTCCTGATAAGCTATCGTAATGATATCTTCATCTTCAAACTCTATAGCATGAACAAATACTGGACTGTTATCTAAAATTCCTAACTTACCACTCATAGCAATAACCCTTCTTCTGGATTGAAACCTAAATCTTGTTCCTCTTCAGGTGTGACATATATTGTTTCAACAATACCATCGTTCACACCATTAACTTTAACGTTCAAAGTATCACACACAAAAGCTGCCTGATCAGAATCAATCGGAATAAGAGACTCTAACTTGATAACATTCTGACGTTTATACTCACCTGTTTTTGTTACCTGTGAAAACTTGGGAGGCTGAACACGACCGCTAACAAAAGCAGCAACCTGATCGCCACTACCAATGCTAGCAGCCTCATCTGGTGTCAACAAGATCGAACCAGTAAATTTAATTTCATAAAGCCGGACGGGTTTTCCATCAATTATTTCAAACCCATCCTCGTTGAGTTCTTTCATTCTATCTCCTGTGTGTTTTAAACAAGTATATCATAGATCCATGTTGCCAGTCAAGTGGCGTTCCACAGCTTTCTTCCAATCGTCACCAGCTAAAGCGTACTGTCTTTCAGCCAAAGCTCTCTCGTAAAGGATATCATCGACCGGGACCATAGCCAAAGTTAAAGGACAGAACTGATATTTTGCTAAAGCATTTACACCACCCTGTCTAGATTTTTTAATACGCTGAAACAATTCACCTTTGTTAACTTGCTCTTCTCCACTTTCCTGAGCAGCAGCCTGATCAGGGTTCCACAAAGTAATAAACACGTCACTGGTTTCCTCGACAGTACCACCACCACGACCCTCATCCATGCGAGGCTCTTTACCAAACTCACCAGAACGATTAGCTTGATGAGGAACATACAGAACGGTCTGGAACTCTTTCGCAATACCTTTAAGACCCATGATGGCGTTGGTTACCTGATCATATTCTGTGCCACTAAAACCTTTAGCATAGTAGCCTAGATAATCAACACAGATAAGATCGGGAACGCCATCTGTTTCGTAAGAGAACTGTTCAATCGAATCAACTAACTGACCTTCATTTATCCTGTTCTTGTCAACCAGATAAAAGTTGTTTCCCCAAAAATCTATAGTGTCAACAACTGTTGCGCCAGGGTGATAAAAGTTATGAATACGATAAGCTCTTTCAAACCATTCGTTTCGTGTCTGCTCCAAAGACATGTAAAGTATCTTTATCTCTGGATAGAGCATTCTCATACGCTCAAAGTAGTTGATACTCATTACTGTATTGTGTGTAAGTATATAATTTTCGGTAATTGCGTAAAGATGATCAGGAGCTTCAACTGAAATACATTGCTGTTCCTCTTCTCCTTCAAATTCTATAGACACTATCGCTCTACGTGGAACGTGTTTGTTGGTATAGTTAAACTGTATGTCTTTACGGCTAGTGAATAATCTATCTCTGATTTCTTCTGGTAACATTATTGAGATTTTAATATCTTCATATTCTTCGCCGTCAATCTTTTTTCTAGTTAGTGAATTTATTACACCAGTACCACCTAGAGAATTTACTAGCTGAACAACATCTCTAGCTAGCTGCGAAGAAGTTGTATGATAAGCAACTGAGACTTTATTTGTTGAATTTGGATTTTTTGATACATTGCTACCATCACCATCCATTAAGCCCTGCAATAAAGAAATACGTTGTTCAATAGATCCAATAAGATATTCATATGGAATAAACTTCTCTGCACTCTTGACATTAAGACCAAGTTTACGTATTAAAGCAGTTAATCCAGAAATCCCATATCTAGGACATGATGTACTTTTATATTCTTTTAATTGATAGCCTTCTTTTTCACATCGCAAAACTACGTCATAATCTGGAGTAGTTAAGGTAACACCATTTCCAAGAGTGCCATTAGCAATTAAAGCACCTAAGGTATATGGGCCAATTGAAAGTTCCTGTTCAGGATATTGAACTGGCTCAATCATGGGAAGAATAAATCTATATTCCCCCCGGCGATTCGGAGTAGGGTCAGTTTTGAGTTTTTCTTTCATTAATTCTTCAGTAGTTAATGTAAACGGAGTCCATTTTTGATCATGCCCATAACGTCTATAAACAGTCCATAGATGATCTAGTCCACACTGAACACTTACTCCATCACTTAGATAGACACGATAAGATGGTAGTATTCCTCTATCAAAAACATGAGTCACTTTAATAGCATTGCCATCCGAACCAAAAACTTCATCCCCAACTTTAATATCACCCCACAGTTTAAAACCACTAGGAGTTGGTATCTCCAACCATTTAGCATGACATTTACCACTGTTAGTTCTGGCAAGCATTGTCATAATCTGACCGGGTAACAAACCAAAACTCATAGCATCATCAAGTTTAGGAACGTTAAGTTTTAGACCAGTAAGATCGGGGTTGCCCTCAATCTCTGTCCACCTATCATAAGCTTCCTTAACGGAGATAAGTAGACCGCCTTTAGCTTGACGCATAAGGTACTGGAAGTCATCAGCGTTCTTACCATACTTCATGTACCAGTCATTGACATCAATACCTTTTTTGGGTAGCTCAACAACACGAACCTTTGGTCCTATAAGTGTAGCAACTTTTTCTGCCCCAGCTTTACCAGCCTTATCTTGATCCAAGATAGTGTAAACCCTTTTTGCTTCTTCAAGATATTCTTCCCAGCCCTTTTTAAAAGTCAAAGCACCGGGCAGACCAATAGCTGGATATCCCATTTGATGAAGGGTTAGAGTATCAATCTCGCCCTCGGCAACGGAAACAGTTTTCTCCCCAAGCACACTATCTAAACCATAAGGGATAGGTAGTTCACCGGGTAAGCTAATTGTTTTCTTTTTGATACCTTTACCACGAATAGAACGAGCAATACCATACTCTAAATATGGAAAAGTTATTTGGTTGTTAAAAAAGTCTTCACCAAAACGGTTAACTAATCCAGTTGACTTGATATCATCTGGATCAAAACCTTTCTGAATCAGATGGTTACACAAACCACCATCAGCCCAACCCAAACGAGCCTTGCGAATCGTGTCATCATGCAGTCCACGTTCCTCGTTAAGATACTTGTAAGCAATAGGATTCTCTAAAAGTCTTTCCTCATAATACCTAGTTGCTACCTCAAAGATAGGGTTAGATTCTAAACTAATAGGATCAAGTTTTATCTTAGGATCGCCATAGTGCTCACGAATAGTATTAATGTTACCTTTAGCATTACAAAGGAAACAGAAGAACACACCATATTTATCTCCTGCTTCATCAACATTAATATATAGTCGACCCGCCTTGCTAGGGTCTTCATCACAAAACATGCAATGGGTTGAGACATTGGAGTCCCCACGTTCTTTTATTTGTAAACCTTTTGATTCAAGATACTCTCTGATATCTTCCAATGATATCCTTTCTAAATATGATAAAGGGTCCACAGAGGGACCCTTTATCTACCTCTTTTTAAAACCTATTTGTCTGCCTGGAATATCAATCAGGATTTCACCATTCGAACCATACAATCTTTTGTTTGGTTTAGAATCATCCCACCAAGCGTTAGTTGGTGTTACCCTTCCAACGGTAGAATGATAACTACCGTTAGAAGGGGCACCAACTCTAGCGTTTTTTGGTTCACCAAATTCCATCAGCATCTTCATGGATTGCGCCAAGAGAAGAAAGAACTTCAACAATAGAATTCTTCTCAATCCCAGCCTTGTTAGTGAAGCGCTTGATTTTGATGCGACAATCAAGTCCCTCATAGTCGAATAGCTCATCAGTGTTGAACTCAAAATCATCAGGAAGTTTGAAACCTAGAATCTGACCTAGCCAGATACGAAGCTTAGATCCGTTAGAGATGTCAGCAGGTGCATCACCGAAGAACCAGCGACCCTTGTATTCACCGTTGGTTAAACGGAAACCAACAGAAACCTCTGCGTCATAATCTTTCCAGTCAGGCCAAAAACCCTTGCCTGTTTCTTCTGCTTTAGCTAGGACATCAGCTTTGGTACGGTATTCCATACGAGCAATTTCTGCATCATATGTGCCGGGTGGAATGGCTGGGAAATCATCTTTCTTTTTTTGTTCAAAACCTGTTGGCTTAGCTGTGCTCTGTGAATTTGTGTTAGTTGTTAGTACTGGCATTGTTCTCCTTTTGATTTTGTGTGCTTTTATTTAGAATTTTATTAAGCTTATCTGCTTTAGACATGCCGGGGACAGAAGTATCTTTATGCTCACCATCTTCTATTGGTTCAAACACTATTTCTAGTGCATCATTCCCCTCTTCAATGCTCATATTCTTTCTTGCTTCAACTATTATATCATAGCTTCCGGCTAAAGTAAAGGCATCTAAAGTTTCTGTACGATCAAATATCCAAGGGTAACGAATAGAAGATTGTGTTCTCAGAACAGAACCTTCTATTTCAAAGGTAACATCTATAGGATAATCTTTTTTAACATCTTTAACTATAAGAGCTACTTGGTTATCTGAAAGATCCATCGCTTTTTCAATATGGACAGCATAGTCCACATATGAATATATGTCTTGTGCAAACCCACCTTGAATATCTGGTTTGGTAATAAAATCTTGTCCATCAAAACCACCAACGTCACGGGTTTGACAGATAAAAATAACGTTCAACTCTAGGTCACAAAAACCTTTGGCAATCTGGTTGAGTTTGGCTTCCATCCAGTTCCAATCCTCATTTTTAAGGAAGTCACGTTTCTCTGAAATCATACGGTTGATAAACATGCGACGTTGAATCTCATCAACACGATCAATGACAACAGTATCAGCCTCAACCAGTCCTTCTTTCAAGGCTTTATGTAGAAGAAGAAGGTCTTGCTCGCTATTGATTGTAACATATCTAGTGTTAGTTGCTTTAGCTAAAGCAATACTATCAGGGTAAGCTGCTGCCCAAATAGGATTAGGAGCAGTCAAGGCATATTTGGTTTTACCTGCACCGGCCTCACCAGCTAGTAGCATCCTAGCATATTTACTCAAATCTTTTTTACCGCTGAACTCTATCAATAATTTCTCTGCCATCAATATAACCTTTCATGCATGTATTCTATCATCGCTACTTTTGCTTTGTCATAATTATCATATACATCTGGGAGTTGAAAAATAAATTCTTCCTCTAAGAAAACAGAAACAACATACTTTCCTGAACCGACATGTATATTTTTGGGCTTAATACCTAACTCTATATTAAGACGTGGCATTCTCATCCTTACCAAAATATACTGGACAAATATCTGTATGATCACAATTATGAGTTAAAATATTACCCTCAATTACAAACATTGAAGTTTCTGGAACCACAGCACAATAAACGTCCTCGTTTCTATCTGTTTCATTAACCTCTATTACTTTCCAATACTTGGCTAAATTATCATTAAATTTCATTGCTTTATATTTAGCTTTATGATCATCAATTAAAAAGAAATCCTCAGTTAACATAGAAGCTCGTATGGTTATCTTATAAAGATTTGAATAAATACCATTAATACCCTTCCTGTTAGAAATAGAAACTTCTCCAGTTTGCAATCCAAGTATTCCACAAACATCCTTAACAATTTTAAGATTCTGAAAGTCTGAGGAACTAATGGAGCAACCATTTCCACTGCAAGATCCGTCCGCAGCAAAATAGCCCATAAGCCAACCTAGTAGATAGGATCTAGATTCTAAAATTGGAGGATCATCTTTAAAATACGAAGGCATATTAGATACAAAAACTATATCCAAAACTTCATTAATGGATTTATACTTTCCCGCTTTAGCTGGAAGACCTGGAAAATATTCTAAAAGGCTTATATTCTTTTCGGAATAAAGAGTTATAGCAGAACCATTAGCTCCAGATCTAACCTTATTTCCATCTCCATAAATTAAGCCCGCCTGTATACCTGTAAGAGATGGTTCAATTTTTCCTTTAATTCCCTCTCCAAAAGTAGCTCTAAGTTTAGATCCCTCTTCTAACTCTATAGTTTTCTTTAGTCCCGCATCTGTATCGCCCGAATAAACAGTAGGCCATAAATGATCGGCTGTTGCATAAAGTGTTTTGAAAGAATTACTTCCTCTTTTCAACTTAATTTCATAAAGTTTTTGTGTTCCAAAGTTTTTAATTGGAGCTTCTACCCACTTGCCATAAGTTGTCATAAGTGTTTGGGTTGTATTTTCTAATTCAACTATAGATTTCCAGCCAGATCTAGTTAAAATTTCCGTTTCCCCAGATAAACACCACGTACAGGTATCACCATTGATTGTTGGAATAAAAACTTCGTACTCTATAGCTCTAGCAACCTGTTCTATGAGTCTATAGATTCTACCGAAGTCACGCATAGTTCTGGGACCAACATTAATTGGTTCATTCTTTTTAAGATCATACCAGAAACCTCTGCGTGGAATATTTTTAAAGTATTCAAATAGCTCTTCACCATTTTCGAAACCAGCGTATTTATCTGGCTCGTCAGGGTGTCCACACCAAAACTCTTTTTGATATGTAGCATACAAATAAAGACTAAACTGAATATCTAAATGTAAAGTATCCAAGATAGGTCGTTTACCAGTTTTTAAATCTACAACATCAAGACTAGAATGGTTATGTGGAAGCTGTAAAATGTCAACGATACCACTCACCTGATGTTCACCCATGTCTACCATGAAACGAAACTCTGATGTAACAACATCATAGTCAGCCCATTTTTGTGAAGCTATATATTCATGGATCATTCGGGGACCCTGATCAAGATAACCAGTTAGAGTCGTCATGCGATTCCAGTAGTCTGGTTCTTGTTTGGTCATTTCCTCTTCAAATATTCGTATAGCCTGCTCTTCGGTAGCTCCTTTATGAAAGCGATCAATTGCTTCGTGAACAGCGGAGCCGAACATAGCAGCCGAGCCTGTAACTCTTGGTTTGGTTTGTTCATCTAGGTATGAATATTTGGTTTGTAAGGCACAATTTTGCCACGATCTTAATTGGCTTGCCGAGAATTTGATTATTCTTCTCCCTCTGTAGTGTCAGCTAAAATGCGAATTAGATAAACTAACTCGGCATTGGAAACATTAAGATTTGAAACTATTTTAGAAAAGACTTCGACAGTAGGGGTAACATCACCCTTCTCCATTTTGGAAACATAAGACAGGGACACGCCCGACCTTTCAGAAAGCGATCGTGCTGACACTTCGTTACGTTCACGAAGGAACCTCATCAAAGCTCTAAATTCTCTACTACTAGTTGTCACTAAAAACTAACCTTTCTCCACAACCTGCACATTCCCAAAAGTCTCCCTCATAAAAACCACCATAAACATCCATGTGTGGACATTGTTGGTTGAAAGAAAAACTTGTAGGCATTTTATGTAAACTTTTAGGACTTATAGACATTCTATCCTGTAGGTCTTCCATCTTTTCTTGCTCAACCCAGCCAGATAAAAGACCATCAACAAACACTATAGCAACTTCTGCATGAGGATGAACTGTGTGAACAAAATTATTTCTCATAACTCCGTTAAGAACTCTAACAGTTTTGCCTTGTTCATCACGGAAAAGAATACCAAATTGATCGAAGTTACGAACAGTGAATTTAAGATTGTATTTTTCAACAACATATATTACTTGTTCAACTTCTTGTTTTGGTTTGTTTGATAGTCGTTCTCTAATTCTTTGCAAATCCATACTTATATTGTATCACAGGGTTGTGACATTATCAAGTCATTAACTCTCCGATTAACTGAATGACAACACCCGTATGTCCTGAGTCGACCCAGCTGGCAACATAAAGTTTATCGTATGGTGTTACGGTAACTCTATCTATGGTTCTAACAACCTTAGTATCTGTTGCCTGTAAGGTAACTGGTCTAGGATAGATTGGGATAGGACTTTGTGTGGCAGGCTCTTCCATTAAAACCGTAATAGAAGCTGTTGCTGTTCCAGCTCCGGAAGCAGAAAAAGAAAGACCTGTTATCTGCATTGTTGAAGTTGGGAACCATATGCCAGAAACTCCTATTTCTAGTTCGCCGACAAAACTAAAAGGAGGGATAACTGCAGAGCGAGGATTTCTTCTACTAGAAGTCATGGTTGTTGAAATTTCTGTTGTGATATATCTTGCTTCAGCCATTAGAACTCATTGGCCCAGAGAAAGCTATACCAGTAGCTGTGGCAACAACAACAAAACTAAGACCATCAACAGATTCTGATACAATACTCAGACTTGCTCCCGAGTACAGTCTAGAAAAAGGTGGTCTTTCAATTGTTTTATATTCTTTAACCGCAGCAGAAAAGATTGGAACTCTACCACTATAAACAGTTGATTGTAGTTGATAACCAAAAGTAATTGTTGGGATCTGAGAATAGAGACAGGCAAACTCAAATGGCATTATTAACTCACCAGAGTCATTAACCTTTACTCTACAAGTGGAAATAGTTACCTTAGCTGCAGTATCTCTAAGATCATTTCCTCTTTGCTGATAGTTATTGTAGTTTTTTCTATAATGATTTAGATTCATCTTTACTCCTATGCTGAAACTATAGCGTTGATAGCGGCCTTCTCTGGGTTTTCCAAAACATTATTATCACCAAAGGTAAAGTAACATACGTAAACCGGTGGAGTAGAAAGTCCAGTAACAAAATTAGCTAGATCGGTCATGTATACAGCTCTTTGAGTTGAAGTATATGATGTGACACCGGCAGAAGACATTTCAGAATCATATCTTCTTGTTCCAATTTCGCCAATAGCCCAAGGTTTACCAACAGATACAGAATAATCCATGATGTCACGAATATTATCGGCATGATTAGTGGCGCTCATTGCAACATCAATATCTATAGCTGGAATGACCCCATGATCATTAGGGTAAGGGTCCCAAACAATGATATCATAATCTACTAAATCTAGATCAATCCAGTCATTAATATCTCTACCACTTGACGGGTTGAGTGTCCAATCCATAAGAGTAGGTGCGCTATAGAAAGTTCCACCAGCATCCTCGCCAGTGAGTTTTCTACAAACCCTAGTTACTTCATTGAGGGCACGTCTAAAGTTTGCAGCAGAAGCCATAAATGGTTTATCTAAATCATTTTCTGGTTCATGCCAAATAGTTACATATGTAATCTGACCGCTAGCATTACCTTCTCTTCTGAGAAGATTTTCTAGGTCGCCCGACCATGTTGCAACAGGCTGAGAAATATCTGGTTTAAAGCTGATATGAACAGGTATACCAGAGTCCCAAGCTGTTGTAGAATCTATAGTACTACTAAGGAAATGTCTCCAAACCTGTGGAGTTCCCATGCCAGCAGCAATGTTAGCCTGTAAATCGCTATGACTATTGGCACTATAACCAAACATAACTCCACTAGTGGTAACGGGAGTTGTTGGTTCTGTTGGTATATCAACAACCTCTTCTTCAGAACCCGGAGCTGGAATATTTGAATCAAATAGAATGAGAGTATCCTCAACAGAAGGTGCAGATGAATTGTCAGCAGAGAAAGATAATTTAATTTTACCGCCACCACGAGAAACTGGTGTGCCATTAATAACATAAGTGTATTGTTTAGATTCGCCATCGACACCGAGTGATCCGAGCGAGATAAGCTGTCCAGCATATTCTAATTCAACATAATTTATTAGGTCAGAACCATCATATATTTCCATGAAAATATTTGACCCAAGATTAGATAAAGAAACAACTCTCATATAAATAGAATTAATAACATCAATAGTATTTATGGTTCCACTGAACTGCCAATTACTGTCATCTCCATATGAAACATATAGCTTAGAAGAAATGTATTCAGCTAAAGTTTGATGCCCAAGAGCAGAAGCGTGAATCCAGTCAACAATATAGTCACCCCAACCAGTTTCGCCAGCAGCAGCAACTATAGTCGAAATAACGTCACCCATATCTAGAAAAGAAGCACCACGAATAGATGCAGCAGCCTGAGCTGCGTCCCTATAACCATAATATTCTACTTCTGTTGGTGCTGGATCGGCAACTGGTGGATATCCAGTCCAAGGCCAGGGGAAAACAACTAGTTGTTTCGTTGCTGGATAGTGATCTAAAAGATATAAAAGATTTTGACTATACTCTTCAATTGTAACCCCAGATAGTGAAGTATTTTGATCGTTAGCTCCAACAAAAATAACTAAAGCATCAGTTGATTCTGGTGCAACTATCGGAGTGTCAACAAGATTTTGAGAGGTCCAACCAGAAAACGCACCATTCTTAACCGTAACAACAGAACCAGAATTTTCAAGAAGGTTAGGCCAACGATCACCAGTCAACCCATTAAGGGTAGAATCAAGATATGATAAAGAGTCACCTAGGACAATCATTTCATTAATAGAATTCACTTCGAAAATAGTTCTATTAAATTCACCAGTAACAGTGAAAATTCCAGTATCAGAACTACCGCCACCAGTTAAACCTCTACCCGTTTTTGTTTGCCAAGAATTAAGTTCATTTGAAATAACAGTATAAACATATTCACTAGCCTCCTTTGGTTCGGTAGCTATAACCCAATCATCAGCATCACCAAGCCAATATGTATTCAGGTCCATAGTGTAAACACCAGTATCATTATCAAGAGAAGAATTCAAACCTGTAATCAAATGAATAAACGTTTCAGAAGTGTTCTGCTCAACAAGGCGAACCTGATCATCAACACTAAGAGCTGGATTACCAATAATACTAGTACTACCAACCCGAGAACCGAACCAAGCGTGAAGACCGATTAGTTCAGCCATCAACTTTCTTTCTTGTTCATTCTCGAATAACTGAGAAACCCAAATAGCTGGACGTTCAATTCCTCGCATAGTATTTACTCCACCAGAAACTGTTTCCAGAGAACTTGGTGGAACGTGACGAATATAAGAAGTTTTAGTTGGGTCCTTGGCATCAGGAAGATCTGTACCAACATAAATTACAGAACGTTTATCTGCAGAAGACAAAGTAACATTATAGTTTAACATGTCTTCATCTTCGTGAATAACAGGAATAAAAGGTATAGCATCCACATCATCAGATGCCACTCTTTCACCGGTTACAGAAGAAACATAAATAGGATAACCATTTTGGTCAAAGTTTCCTGCACGCCACCAGTTAGGACTAGCATATTGAGCACGTCCATCTTCAGTTATTCTGAACAGATATCCAACTACTTCGGTTAACTCTTTAATAACATCAATCAAAGTTTTCTTATCAAACTTATCTGGCGGCACTTGGGTGTCGGTAACTATACCAGTTGACTCTATCAAACCAAAAACAGAAGGAGCTTCATCGTCTGCTATGTCTGGTTCATAGAAAAGAAAACCAGCCCAAGTTAATATTTCTTTAACAATATTAGCCCAATCCCCATTAAAGTTTCCATCATGCCAACGATAACCGGTAAGTCCCTCGTAGCCGGGTTTACCCCAGAACTCTGCTTCATATGCTATAACAGAACCATCAGCTTTAAGAACCCAAAATCCAGTACCATCAGGATCACGAGCTAGACTCCAAAGAATATCACGGAACCCTAATGCGTCGATAAAAGTTTTAACATCATCAACGATAATATTATCTTCATATACTTTACCAAGGCTTTCAAAAACGTAAGGGTTTTTACCAAGTTTGGTAGCGTTACCAAAAGAAGCTACACGACCAGAACCAAAAGCTATCCACCAACCATCACCATCAACAGTATATTCTATATCCGTAGCCCACTCAAGGTTTTGAAGTTTGAAAGTGCCAGCAGTTTTTTTGGAACCATAAACTCTATTATATAAACCTTGACTTTTTTGCCAAATCAAAGGTCCACCATCAACAGATTTAAAAACCTGTCCAGAACCATCAGTAACAATATACTCTATTTTTTTAGGATGAGAAGCTATAGCTGTTCCCTTTAAACCTATCTGATAAGGAATATATGTTCCAGTATCATATGTACTAGATAAGAATGAGTCCATGAAAATAGCCACATCAGTATTGGGAACGAAATTAGAATTAGGTGTAGCGTCACCAAAGCCAGCCACACCACCATTAGAATAAAGAACCCAATAACCATTGCCAGTATATGTTGCTGCTATACCCCTAGCTTGTACCTTCCCCTGCTGGCCAAGCCTAACATATGGATTTGGTACAGGAAAATCTCCGTGGTGAGAAGCAGCCCCTTGAGCATAAACATTACCCATCCAATCAAGAACCCAATAGCCCTCACCACTAGGATGAGCGGCCATGCCAACAACCCTATTATTTTCATCACCCTCTAAATCTATCTGACCAAACCCTGTAGTATCATAATCAGCGGCATCACCAAAACCATAAACGTTGCCACGACTATCTGCAACCCAATAACCCCTAGTGGGGTGTTGGGTCATAGTAAAACTCCAAGGTAAAACCTCAAACTCTGGGGTCCAACCCGAAAGCTTTAGACCATTACGATACAATACAAAGTCACGTATACCAGCACGGTAGCGATCACTGCCATCTGGGATATGTGAATAGTAAAGATTTTCAAAAGTTAAACGAACCTTTTGAGCATAATAAGTATTTGGTTGAGCTGGATTATTAGTGGTTCCATATCCATCTTCAACAGATCTTATTTCGTCATTAGGTAGAATGTTGTCAAAATCTATTAATATATATTTTTCCATACCATCAGGAAGAGCCAGAGGTACATCTATCTTTTTTATATATTTGATTCCACCACCAGGAATAGACTCTGTTCCCTTCCAAGTACTAGTACCAGTGGGACTACTTGGAAAATTATCTTCAAGAACAGAAACATAAACGGTATATCCACCAGCCCACGTTTTTAAAGATAAACCATCTATACCAGCACCATAAGATGCATTGTGACCCGGCAAGAATTCCCAATACGGTTTACCAGCATCCATCGTAGCGTAAGCTTCAGAAAGAGCATAAGTATTCCAGTCACCATCAACAGCATGAGAAGAAGGATGAGCAGTGTTCACGGTAGAATCAGAGTCCCCAGTTCCACTAGCATCACGAATAAAAATCTCACCCTTAGAAGCGGGAGAAGTAGTGACCTCTTGACCAAACTCGTTATGTGTAACGTTACTAACTTTTGGAAGCTTGTTTTTAATCTTTGGTCCCCATGGGGAAGCAAAAGCAGACTGCCCTGGAGGATAATATTCTAAAGGATAAACAGCCTCTGGAATAATTGGAGGAAAAACCATTTGATCTAAAAGTATTCTACCAATGTCAGTACACTGCAATGTCATTTTACCATCAGAACCAGCACTAACAGTGTTAATAATCCAGACACCTGTTATGAGAAGGTTTTCATTATCCAAGTTATCTTGAATAGAAATGTAATTACCTGAAGTTGGCTTATTTCCATAGCCCTCATATGTTCTTAAAAGAGCGTCTTCGACAAGCACATTCTCCCAAGAGAAAGTTGGATGCCAAACACCATCTTTATCATAAGCCCCCTTAGCCGACTCCTGACTCCAAGTGGTAGCAGAGTCGCCCTGCCCACGCTTCGGCCAGAAATATCCTTTCTTACCAAGATGAGTTGTTTGTTCTGGTGTTTCAGTATTAGTATTATGCCAAGAATTATATATAGTTATAGTTGCTGTTGCTAAATCCTGTGAATTAGAACGGTTCCAAGTAACGCTCTGAATAGAAGGGACCTCATATTCTTCAGGATTACCATCAGTATAATAACGATAAGGACCACGAAAAGAATTACCATAAATAGATGCAGTTTTCTTAATGGACCAAGCAGGTTCTACAGTAACCCTTGCATGGGCAGCATTATCTCCAAGAAAGTTTCTTGTTTTAACGTTATCAAAAAAGGGTGGGGCTGGTGATCCTATATCGTTATGTCTCATTAATACTCCTAAATCCGTAAATCCTTGGTCCCTTAAAATATATTACGACATTTAAGCCCAAGATAGAATTGTTGCCTCAGCAGAATATTCGTGTCTCCAAGGGTACTGTGAGGTATATTGTCTTGTGGGAGAAAAGCTTGTTATTACAACCCAATATTTTCTACCAAGATCATCAGATAAACTAACTTGAGTCTTCAGTTTAGCCCACTCTCTCATGGCGAGATAATGTTCTTCATGCAAAATTGTTCCAGAAAAAGAAATCTTTTGCACAGGATCACGTCCCTGCCAATTAATAGGTTTTCCACCAGCAGTATATTGGGTTGAAATACTCCTTTCAACAGATGGCACAGAAGCATCAATTGGATTAATAGCAAACTCATAGACATCATCACCAGCAACATCTTGGAAGATCCAAGGAACCCTTATAATCCCAGGTTCATCAATAGGAAAAGTAGCGGTACCATTATAAATATCTTCTCCATAGATAAACGTACCATATCTAGCCATTAAATCCACCGGTTACATTTTTGAACATATTCTCTAAGGCTGTACCTTTGAATACGTCAGGGACAATAGGTGGCTTTGTTGGGGTTGCTTCTGGTAGTGCCTCTGATTCTGATAAAGACTCGTTGGTCTGCTGTTCCATGAGTGGCGCTAGCGCTTCAGGTTTCTTTGCTGCCACTAATTCACCTAAAAATTTAAACCCATCATCAGTTTCTTCAATAGAGATTTTATTAATCGCTACCATAAATGAGTCATCTAATAGACTCTCCGCCTTAGACTTAAGTAATTCCTCTGCTTCCGTAATAGATTCAGCTACCACAGTTAGATTAAGAGTTGTAGAGCTTAAAACTAAGGGATTCCCTATCATACTATTAAAGTTTGTCATATTGATCCTACTTTCCATCCTCCATTTTTAATGCCATACTGCGTTTCTAACAAGAAAAATCCACCGTACCAAAATCTCTGACTATTAGGTGTATTAATATAATTACCAGCAAAACTAGCAAAGTGATTTTGGTAACGAATTGGCGGAACATAAGTGTATATTAAAACTCCAGTAACTGCATCCTTTACTGTAACTTTGAATGTATTTCTATTTTGATACATATTTAAATAAATGGGGAATTCTCCACCAACCCCCAAAAGACCCCCATAAGTGCTGCTTGCTGTATACCAAGGCACTACATCGTTACTATAAGGTGTATAATAATAGCTGAGGCTTCCAGAGGGATTAAGTACTGAATTATATAACATATTATAAGAAACCCCATCTCCAAAAAAGCCCTCTTCTTTGCAAAGCATTGTATGAGATACGAGCAAAACTGTTGTATTATTCCAAAGTTGTCTATATGTAATAAGAGTGCCGACGATAGCATCTATTTGAGATAAAGTCTCTAGATTGATAATGTTATTTATATTATCACGAGTAGAAAAAACAGTATTATAACCAGTTTCCCAAGCACAATCATCTAAAGTCCATCTAACATTAAATCCAGAAAATCCAATAGAACCAAATCCCATTGGTCCCTGATAGGGGATTGTAAAATCATTAGTTTCAGCATCCCCAACAACCCATGGCCCACCAGAAGATTCGTTGTAAGGCACCTGTAATTTAGCCCAAGGCTCATAACTGTTTAATCCCCAATAATTATCAATAAAATCACTGTAATTACTGGCATCAGTACGCAAGTACATATCTTCTTCTTCAAAGAGTCCCGTCCTAATGTCAGGTTTTCGCCACCATCGTGATCGCGACCATGTATAACCATAATCTTCTGGACCTAACTCTTCATATGGAGTTGGATAGGGCTGAGCATGGCCGCTCCAAGGAGTAAAGTTATATGAATCAATATGACTGTTACTAAATGTATTCCTAAAGATACTAGCTTGACCGGGTCCCCTACTCATCAGACCCACCCATCACTTTGGATAATGTGGTAATACCATACATAAGTTTCTGATGGGTCCAGTGCTACTGTGGTACAAATATCCATGTTCCCAGTTGTCATTTCGACATAGACCTTATCGGCTATAGCTGCCGTGGCAGCATTACCGGCTGTAAGCGTAGCCCCCCTTCCAATGTCGACATTAGTTGGAGCAAAGCCCGGACCAAACTCTGAAAGGTACAGATAGGTTATTCTGCACTGGGGGCCAGACGCAAGGCTCGTTGAGCCTGTAACCAGCTCAATCTTTCCAGAGGCAACAGCGCCTACCACATCTACAGTAGCTCCAGTGCCAGCGTTAGCATCAACACTAGAAGACACTGGGTCTAGAATATTAATCATCGTGCTAGTAATGTATGCCGACTGATTATCACCGAAATCATAGTTATTATCATCAAACATAATAGTACCAGAAAAATTAGGCTGAGAGTACAGACCATAAAGTCCCGTACCGTTGGCTCCGACGCTTAGTGTCCCTGTTGTTCCAACGACAACATCGTTATCCATCCTGGTCCCATCCCCAGCGAAAATATAGAACTGCCCACCATTAATCTCAACTACATGTTGATTGTATGGGGAGTTTGTTCGCAAACCACATGGAGACAAATAACCCTCTGTATACATACCCAAAACCCCGCTACCATCCACATAAAAAAATGGAGCGTCAGATGAGCCAATAAAAACACTGTGGAGATCCCAGATAGCAAACCCTACCGGACTAACCACTGGAGTGGTTGAGTCACTTAGCAGAGCTATCGTGTCAAAGGTGATATTAGTACCAGTAATCTCCGCCCCATCTGCGAACGTTAAGTTTACAGTATTGTTAAGGGTGCTGAATATAACATATTTTCCTGTGATCTTCATATCAGAAAGATCCCATGTACCAGCAGGAATAGTCTCATCTTGCATAATAAAAATTTCAACAGGAGTATCAGAAGCCGCAGTAGCGGTCATTAGATCACCCCAGTCATCAAAAACGTTACCCGATGGTGTTGCTCCACTATCAAATACAAAACCAGACGCACTCAAACCAGCTGGACCAGTGGCACCCGTAGATCCTGCGCCGGGGCCTGTAGCTCCCTGTACACCCGTGGCGCCAGTAGCGCCACCGGGTGACCCAGTAGCTCCAGCAGGCCCCGTTGGACCCGTAGATCCGGGAGCATGAGTTGATAAAGGTGACCAGTAAGAACTACCGGGACTAGTTACTGAAGGAAAGTTTCCAGATGATGACGTATGTGCTGCGTGACAGTACCATGTACTAAACTGGAACGGCGGAACAGCAGCGTAATAAGCAACCACATCGCCAGCAGCATAAGAAACGCTTGATCCAGACCAAGTATTCTGTGGGAAGAGAACAACACCCGGCCCTGTAGCCCCTGTTGCTCCTGTAAGACCTTGTGGACCGGGCATAGTAGAATCTGCACCGGGAGCGCCAGTGGCCCCAACGCCAGTTGCGCCGGGGTATCCCTGTGGACCTGTGGGACCAGTCGTTCCTTGTGGCCCGGTATTGCCAGTTGCCCCTTGTGGTCCTGTTGGTCCGGACAGCCCACCAGTAGGACCAGTAAACCCTTGTGGTCCAGTAGCCCCAGTAGCACCACCAGGAGAACCAGATGCGCCTACAGCGCCTGTAGCGCCTGTAGCGCCTACGCCAGTAGCACCCGTAGCTCCCTGTGCTCCTGTAGGGAAATAATTCATCATAACGTGAGTGCCAATTGTAGGTCTAGCTACAGAAGCATCATATGCAATAGCTGTAACTGGGACCTTATAGTATCCAGATGCAGAAGTAACCGCACCAGTAATCTTGTATACTAGTGTACGATTAGCTGTTCCATCAACCCAGACCATCTGAAGCAATCCTCGGTCTGATCCAGACCCAGCATCATCAAATGCATTAATCCAATTTGTAGTATCATTTCCATAAAAGTCATTCAAATCAAAATATGCAAATGTAGCAGAATAAAGTGTTGAGTTATTAAATGCTACCATATATAGGCCGGGATCAGCATCACTAGTAGAAGTAGAGAACTGGAATGTATGTCCAGCGTGAATACCATCTATACCGATACCCGGCTCACCATCCGCTCCGGTTGCGCCGGTAGCACCCAAGGCTCCTGTAGCGCCAATAACAGTTCCGCCGGGGGCACCAGTAAACCCTCTAGCTCCAGTGGCGCCAACAGGTCCCTGAACGCCTGTAGCGCCAGCAGCGGTAACAGTAAAAGTAAGTTTACCAGTTGTATCATTATAAGAAATAGTTACACCAGTATGAGAACCATCAACCATGCTAGCAACAATATCTTGAGCAAGCTCAACAAGATCACCGCCGCCAGAAACAGTAACAAGATTATCTGTGGTAGTTATACCGTGAACATTATGAGAAGCAAGGTGTGATACGATCTGAGCGATCGTATCATTAATGTTAGCTGCATCAACATCATCAATTAAGTTAGTATAAGGGTACCCAACCGGAGGCCAACTCATTTCGAAACCTCTCTATCATTTTTAAGGTATTTTATGGCATTATTCATTATATAAACGTCCTCCTGCTGGTGGCCACATAATTGTCTCCTAAAGTTCCTCTAAAATAATTCCGTTAAAAGTATAGTCGTGTTTATAAGGGTTCATTCTAGATCTAACCCTTTTAAGCTGAAAAGAGGTAGGATAGATAAGAAAACCTCTACCCAAATCATCATAAATTTCGAAAGCATACCCTTTTTCCATCCAAGACATCATCTCATCATACTGTGTAGGATTATAAACGTAACCAATATAATTAAAAGTACCTTGTTCAGTATTGGTTTGAAAAACAATATTGTCTATAGTATCAACACCAGAATCTGTTTGGCGCATACCGGCCTGTGCCTCGTAAGCAACATTTCTGGTGATAGCATGAGAACTGCCACCATCTTCTCGGGGGTTAACCTCCCAAGAATATTCATCTGAAGTTACAGGGTCAACAAAACGCCATGCTGTTCTAGCCATTAGAATCTCCTAACCCCATAACCATTGTTCTGAATACCAGCAAATTCTTGCATAGCTTGAACAACCTGTCCTGCAACATCCTGGCTTGCCCCGTCAATATTGACATTTATAGCAACCTGTCTATTATCCTGATAACCTACTCCACCAGCTGTAGCTCCACCAGATGAAGCGCCAGTCTGATCGAATCTTCTCACTTCATATAACGTCGGAAGTTTAAGTGAAGTAGGAAGATTAGCTTGAAGGTCGCCACCGATATCATCCTTCAACTGTTTGATAGAAAGTTCAAGGTCACGGAACTGTTTAGTTCCGGGAATAAGAGTGCTCTTCAAGCCTTCAAGATAATCAATGTATTGTGACTTAGAAATCTTACCCATATCTAGTAGCCACTTGTATTCATCTTGACGCTCTTGGAATACAGCATCCTTAGCTGCCTTGTCAGCAGTAATTAATGCAGCTCTACCATTAGCAATAGCTGCATCACCAGCACCCGCCTTAATAAGATCATTCAATTGTTGTCTAGCAATAGCCACACCAACCTGTGCAGCGCCGACCTCATCCTCTACAGCTTGAAGTTCTGCTTGACGTAGACCCATCATCGCTAAACGAACCTCATTCTTAGAGGCAATCATAGCTCTGTTTGCATCAATGACTCTAATTGTTGCGTCACGAATTTCATCTGGACCAACAGCCCTAGCTAAAGCTTCTTTAGCAGCAGCTTGTTCAAGAATGGCTTGCTTAACGGGATCATCACCGGCAAGAATCTTTGATAGTAATTGGAAATCTCCATCACGTTTACTTCCAACAGCTTTACGCAAAGATGCTTCTTGATTAAGAAGTTCAATTCTAGCAGCATTAATATCATCCTTGTTACCACCAGCAATAGCAGCGTCAAGACCGGCCTTAGCTTTCGCAACCTGAGTTCTAATAGCATTAACACTATCACCGTTTGATTCTAGATATGCAGCAAACAGATCAAAGTCGCGAGACTTTTCAGTAAACTGAGCTTTAATAAGATCGGCATTAGCTTGAGCCTGAGCCAAAGCTGCGTCAGCTTTTTCTTGTGGAGTTCTGGCCGCTGCGGCATTATTATTTGCCTCTTGCAAAGCATACAATGCAGCTTCTGTTAAATCACCACGAAGAGAAGCTAAGCCACCAGCAAGCTTAGACATTGCGTTAGCATCTGCGACGGCCTGCTTTCTTAGCTCGTCATATTTGCTTACAATTTGAGAATTAATCTGATCTTGTTCAGCAGGATCATTCGTTGCTTTAAGATCTTCTTGTAAACCAGAAATTTCAATACTGATAGCCCCAACCAAATCACCACTTACTCTAGCAACAGTAGCTAGATAGGCGTTTCTGGCATCGCGTGCTTCCTTAGCGATTGCTTTGATTTCATTATCAATCTCAGCTTCTTCTTTAAGGGCATCCCAATCTTCTTTTGATCTATCAAGTTCAGATTTAGCTCTAGCAGCATCAGCCGCTGGTTGGTTAACAAGTCTACCGGCCTTAAGAGCTTCTATATAAGCACCCTTGTTACCCGTGGCATTGTAGTAGTCGCCTCTTGACTGTTCCAAAGCTTTAGCATCTGCAAGGTTTTGTGCATCAACCATAGCCTTGATAGCTTTTGGATCAAACCCATAACCACCTAAAACATCAGCAAATTTTGATTCAATAGCCTTACGTGCGTCAGAGCCAGGATTTGTCTTTGAATACTCTCCGCCACTTAAAGCATTAAGAATTTTATCTGTACTAACGCCACCAAGTTTGAGTAATTCAACCCAGTAATCTATAGATTTTTCTATTTGGTCTTTAGCTTCCGCTGGTAGATCTGGATTAGCTTCTAATAGATTTTGATTATAAGTTATAGCGCTCATAAGGTCGTTTTGTGTTTGTGGAGTTAATCCACCTTGACTAAAGCTTTCACCAGCCACCTTGCTTAAAAGGTCATCCGCACTCAATCCTTTAAGTTGACCCGTGGCCGAATCAACGCCCATTAAACTATCTGGAAGAATTGATCCAAAAGATGAAGCAACATATTTTTCATATGCAGTTTCAAACGCTTTATATTGTTCATCATTTTGAACTGTCTCTGTTAAGAGTATAGACATTGTTTCGGGTGGAACGTCAAAGCCATTCTTAATAAGGTCATAAACTTTATTAATATTGCCAGACTTTCTAGCAAGAGCTAGCTCAGCTTTGCCTTGAGCTTGAACTATAAGAAGAGCAGCATCTAAACGTTTTTCATCATCACTAAAGTTTGGATCAGCAAGATTAGCCTTAGCTGCAGCAACTTTGATAGCATCCAAATCTTCTGATTTAGCACCTAAAGCTTCGGCAATTCTAGTTTGTTTATCTTGAGAATCAAGAATTGCTTGCGTCTGTTGTTTTCTACCCTCTTCGATGGCTGTAGCAGCAGCAAGCTTCTCTTCTTCAGAAGCAACAGTTGTCCCACCCGGCTTAAGGCTATTTTGGATATTTCCAATTTCCTTGCTACTTCTCTTTAGATATTCCTCTAAAGTAATAACACCACTATTATAAGCGTTAGCTAATTCTGAAAGATCAGAAATAGACTTGCTATTCTCAAGCTCTTTTAGTTGAGCAGCGTTACGTTCTCTTCTAGCCTTTAAGAATCTAAACGCCTTAGCTTCTTCACTATTACCAGTTAATAGTTCTTGTGCAACATTATCAAGAGCTGCCTGAGCTTGCTTTACAGCTTCAGGATCTATATTCGTATCAACAATTCTTTGAAGTGCAGCAACCTTATCTTTTGCATTAAGAGCATTAAGAACATCTTGATTAACCTGTTCAAACTTTTTAACATTAACAAGTTTAGCTATGTCTTCTTTTTGTGCTCCGCCTCCGGGTGTTTGAACAAAATAGTTATTTGGATCATCTACCTTTTTACCATAGGTTGGCGCTTGTGGAACTATTGTGCCAAAACCTGAACCAGTATTAATAAATGTTTGAAGTATTTTTTCTTCAACAGCAGCATTGGCTTCATCTAGAATTTTTATTAACTCAGGATCTCTTCCTGCCCTAATTGCTTCAATAGCATAGGCTGCGGCTTCTGTTTGAATATCAAATAGATCATCCCAGAAACGCTTCCAATCGTCTTTCCATCCAGCCACGTTTGACCCAGCAGCCTCTGACATACCCTGTAGTTTTTCTACCCTACCTCTTCTAACATCAACATCTGTAAGATCTAGCTCTGAAGTCTCAGTTCTAAGTTGTTCATTAAGTTTAGCAATTGCTGCTTTATCTGCTGCAATGCGATTATTGATTATTTGATATGCAGTTGTTAAGGCTGTGATGCCAATGAACGCTCCACCAGCTAGAGCTGATCCGCCACCAAGTGTAGAAAGTAGATCCTTGCCTCCAGCAGCCAACGCTGCGGTACGTGTTCCAAGCATTCTTTGAGAAGCAAGAGCAGCTGGAAGTTGTGGACCAGCATAACCAGCCGGAAGAACCCTAGGGTTTAATCTTGTTTGATAAGCTGCACTAGCAGAAGCTAAGAAATTAGGAAGATATTGAGCACGACCAGCCCCACCGGGACCATTACTTCCCAAAGAAAGAGATTGTCTATTAGCAAGAAAGTTTTGTGCTGGACCTTGGGCTAGTTTTAAAATCTTCCAAGCAGCTGCAATAGCCAAAATCTTCATAGGCACACCAGCAGCTACATCATTAAACTTAATTAATGCAGAAATACCAGCAGTTAAGCCTTTAGCTATTGCTGAGCCAATAGACAAGAACATATCAAGAACATCACCAAGACCGCCTTCAAGGAGTTTCTTAAAAACGATTCTAACTTCCTCACCAAGCTTAGCAAGTTTAGAACTAAGGTTTTCCATAACCTTATCAAAACGATCCTGGAATTCTCCGGTAGAATTTTCGGCAGCGTTTAGTGCGTCTTGATATCCTTGCTGGTTTTTAATTCCAGGAAGAACAGACTGTGCTTCTCTACGACCAAATAGTGAAGTAATATCTACCTGAGCAGACTTAGATAAGGTATCATATTTCTGACCGATAATAGTTAAAATCTTAGAGGCATCTTGTAGGCGTACAGCATCAATAAACTCTGGAGTGTTAAGTTGAGGATTTTCCGCAGCCAGCTTATTTAGCTCAGCTGTCTGTGTTGCTAGCTGTGGAATAACACGACCATAAGCTTCAGAAATAGCAGAGATAGACTTACCTGAACTCTGTGCAGAAGTAGCACCCAAAGCTAAGGCTTCATCAAGAGTGAACCCTGCTTCTGTTAATACGGTAGCAATGTCACCAGCAAAGTTACCAAGTTCAGTAGCATCAATGCCTGTAATATCAGAGATTGCAACAACCTTGTCGGCAATATTTTCAAAGGTTGCGTTAAAAGCTAGAGAGATTGCTGAATAGTCATTTTCAAGCTCTTTGGCTGTTAGACCGGTTACTCTTTGAAGCTTACCAAGAGCAACAATCTGACTCTCTACTAGAGCCTGACCAGATTTGCCATCAATATTTTTGGTAGCAAATGTTCCAATAATCTTTAGTGCTGTTTTTCCAAGTTCATCCGCAGCCAAACCAGCTTCGATAGAAACATCTATAATAGCATTTTTAAAATTACTTACTGCGGCTTCTGACTCTCCACCGAAAACAGACTTAACCTGTTCTTCCAGTTTAGAGAATACATACTGAAGCTGTTCAGCTTCTTTAATTGAATCAGTGATACCAGAAGCAGCACCGTAAAGAGCCATAGACGGAAGCCCATAACGAAGAGATGCTAAAGCACCGCCACCAAAGAACTCTTGAAGGCTTGAACCACCAGCACGCTCATAACCAGCAGCACGGGTAATACGACCAATTAAACCAACTGGCTTATCTTGTCCAGTTCTGATCTTTTTGGCTCTCTCAGCATTCTCAGCTTTTTGTCTAATCAGTTCTTGATATTGTGGATCATCAAGGGCGGCGGCTTCAACAGCAACGTTTCGAGCTTGATTTGCTACTTTTCTGTCAACCTGTGGGCCAAGACCTGTAGCTAAAACTTCTCTGTCTATAGCTGCTGCCAGTTCTGCTTCCGCGGCAATTCTTTGAGCTTTAGCTTTAACAGCTTTAGGGCTTTGAACAATTTCTGCAGCTATCTCTTCTGCTAGTTTATCATTTAAGCCAATTAATTTCAGCTGTGATTTGACATACTCTTCATTAAGGGCTGGGTCCCCAATCATCTGATCTAGAATACCAGCTTGTAGAGTCTTTCCATAAGCTTTGTCTTTAGCTCCACCGTAGGTATAGTCACCCTTAAGCTCTGGAGAGGTGGCTATAATCTCAGAAGCCGCACCTGCCGCTAATTTGTTAATAGTTCTATTAACAGCCGCAAAACCAGCTTTATATTCGGCTATCTCACCAATAAGACCCTCTGTTTGAAGAGCAATGGCTTCAGCCATCTTATTGTAAGCATTAACAACAGCACGTTCTGCTCTCTTAATGGCTTCATCTTCATCAATCCGGCCTTCTTCATCGGTGATCCCGGCATCGCCACCGCCTCCGCCGCTAGACTTTTTCTTACCAGAATCACCCGGAGCGGAATATGGACTATTCTTAGTCTCACCAGTTTGAGCGTTTAAAGCGCCAGCTTTTCTTTCAAGAGCTTTAATTAACTGTGTTTCAGCTTCAATAAAAGCTGGAAGTCTTTTCTCTACAGCCTCAGCCTGTGAAGTAATAAGGAAAGTTTTCTTCTCTAAAGCGGCAATAAGCTGAGCTTCTGCAGTACCAAGGTCGCCAGCAGGCTTATCCTCAGAAACAGGAATAGTAGGCTTATTAACAACAGGAGGCGCAACAGTTTCAACCGGTGTAACAGTTTCAACAGGAATTGGTTTTGGTTTAGCCGGAACAGGCTGTGGGGGTTGTGGGGCAGCCTCATTTAAGACAACATACTCTTGACCGCCGATTACCTGTCTAGGTCTATTGTCTGCCGCTGCAGCAAGTTCTTTTCTTTTTTCTTCAATAAGCTTTCTATCTAAAGCAAGAATTTCTTTAGATAGATCGAAATGAACTTTAACGTTCTCACCAAGACCGATGCGATTACGAAGTTCCTTCTTAACCTCTCCGATAACCTCGTTATCCAAGGCATCAAGAGCATCATCATTGTTTTTAAAATCACCCTTAGTAGACTTAACAAAATCACTCTGTACAGCAGGAATTGCTGTAGACTGAATCTTTGTTAACTGAGCGTCCATTGCTCTTTGTTGAGCAATCTCTCTGTCCCTAAGAGCTTTGAGTTCAATTTCTTTAGGCGTAGTAATATTCTTGTCACCAAGAGCCGTATCAATTTGTTTAACTTTGTTACGACTTTCAACCAACGCTCTTTCAAGAATGATCTTTCTTTCAATAAGAGCAGCATATTCGGCTTTAAGTTTCGCAACCTTATCATCACCAGAAGATTGTGCCTTAACCTTCTGTGTTGTTTGACGTTCAATAACTAGCTGTTCTTCATACTCTTGTGCAGTTTGGCGTAGCTCTGATTCAATAACTGACTGCCACTCAGCAATAGCAGCAGCACTCTTAGGGTCACCAGTTGGTTCCTTAACTGCCATAGCAGCATCTTCAGTTTGCTTAGCTAGACGTTGAGCATTAACATCAACTGGTGGTGCTGTTGGAGTAAACTCTTGAGGGAACTCTCTATAGAGTCTATCAGCATAAGCAGATAGCGGTGGTTGCTTTGATCTGTATGCTGCTAGCTCATTTTCGGCAGCTTTAATTCTAGCAAGGTCTGCAACATATTTGTCAACAGCCTCTTGGGTAGCTGGTGGAACAGCAACCTTTGTAGCATTCTCGTCAAATAGATCCTGCTCTACATTTCTTCTATCTTCAGGCTTTAATGTTTGAAGGAAATCAAACTCTCCACCCTTTTGACCAAGAATAGGGCGGCGACCTTTTTGAACAGCCTGAGGACGGCCCATCTCATCTTTAATATCTTCACCGACACCATCATACCATTTAGTGTAAAATGATCTTTTAGCGTCATCAAGTTCTGTGACTAAAGCTTTTCTACGTTCCTCAGTATCACCGGCTCTATATTGTTTAGCAGACTGAACAAGCTTTTCTCCCTCTGGTCCCATATCTGAATACAGGCTACGGACAAAAGCTTCTTCTTCAGCAGCGGCTTTTTTTCGCTCTTCTTCTCTAGCTCTTTTAATTTCGTTTTGCTCAGCGTTATAGTTTTGAAGAGCGTTATCCATCTGATCTGTAGGAATTGCTGTAACCTTACCTCTTCCATCATTCTCTACGAGGCCACGGTTTAATAGACTATTTATACTTGATTTACCAAGATCAGCTGGGGTAGCTCCAGACTCAATAATCTTAGCCAAAGCAATTTTCATATTCTTGCTAAGCTTTTCGTTTACAGAGTCAGGAAGGCTTTCAACACTAAATTGTTTAGCTCTTTTTTCTGCTTTAGTTGCAGCAACCTTAGTAGCTGTAGCTTCTTGTTTCTTTGCAGCCAAAGTAGCTGCTTCGGCCTGAGCTTCTGCAGCTTGAATTTGTTGTAGAGAAGCAACTTGTGACTCTTCTATATTAGCTTGTGTTTGAGCGGCTTCAGCTTCTTTAGTTTTTGCTACAAGAGCTTTGCGTTCTTCACCCTCAACAACAATAGGATCTACGCCTCTAGTTCCCTGTGCTGCCCGGTCGGCTTTTGTCTTTCCAAAAACATCCTGAGCGAAACGACGACGTTCCTCTTCTGTGGCTGACCTAGCATCAATAACAGGGCCATTAAAACCAGACTGGGTACCACTAATTTTCTCACCAGTAGGAACCACGCTTCTTCCGGGTGGGGGAATAACTGCATCGGGTTTAAGAACTTCACGACGGCGTTCTAGTGCTTTAGTTGTTTCTTTTTCAACAGCTACTTGTTTAGTATTTTCTGCTTCAATTTGGGCAGCAGTTTTTTTCTCTTCCTCAAGAAGAGATTTTGCAACAACAAGATTTTCTTCATAAAAATCTTTATCTTTATTTAGCTGTCTTTGTTCACTGCTCTGCCGACGTGGAGGTGTGCTCTGATCATACTGGGCTAATTCTTGAGCGATAAGACCTAGTTGACGCTCGGCATCGTCAACAATCTTTTGTAAATAGTCACGAATTTCTTTTTCTTTACCTTTAATAACTTTAAGATAATTACTGCCAGGATCAGGTCCCATAAGTTTACCGCGATCAATGTCGGCAACAGATGGGTCAAGAGGATAAATGTCTGTTAGTCTTTCAACGCTTTTTCGTGGTAACTTTTCTGGAACCTTAATGCTTCTAACCTGATCTGGATTATCTAAAGCAAAATTACCGAACTTCTTTTTTCTATCGAAACGAGTTCCATACTGGTCTTCTCTACCACCACGAAGAGCAGCGGTCTGCTGTCTGGCCCTTTCAGCTCTAACCGCTTCTAAAGATACACCAGACTCAGCTAGTTTAGTTGCAAGAATTTCTTGTTCTTTAGCTCTAATCTTTTCTAATAGAGCAGTTCTTTCTTTTTGGATTTTTTCTTCTTGATAACTAATTACTAGAGCAGCTTGTTCAGCATTATATCTATCATTTGATAATTTATCTAGCTTATCCTGATACCCTGGAGGGGTTATCATATATCCTTCAGAATCCGAAGGGAATAGTCTATCAGCTGCACTAAGTTGAGTATAAGATTTTCTAGCTTCGGCTGATTCTTGCAGCTTCTTCATTTTCTCGGCGTTCTTAGCATTAATCTTCTCTTGAAGAACTTTTTCTTGTTCTTTAAGTTTTACTAATTCTAATTCAGCGATAGAAGCTCTAGACGTAGCTTGTGCCTCTTCATTTAAAGCATCTTCTATGGTAAGTTCCTGAGCAAGAAAATCTGTTTGTTTAAACTTTTCTTTCTTAACAGGAGCTGGCTCATCAACAGGAATGGTTCCTTTACGAATCTTCTCGGGAGGTGGAGCCTCGCCGAAAAGAACACCAGCTTGCAGTTCTTCTTCTGTAGCCTGCTTCTCAGCAGCTTTAGCTTCACGCTGCTTAGCCTCGGTGGTTCTTTTCTCTGCCTCTAGCTGCTTTCTTTTAGATTCATTACTAGTAGATCCGGTATATCCACTTATAGCTTTTCCATCAATATCATATTCAACTGAAGGTCTAGTAGTTGTATCTTTGATGGGGGCAGGTGATGGTGTTAAAGGTCTACCATCGGGGGCGTAATCTACTTTGGAACGAGTGGTAGTTCTTGTTATACCAGGACCAGCTTGTTCAGCTGCTTGTTCAGCTGCTTTAGCAGCTTTCTCATCAGCGGCAGCCTTACGAGACATCGCTTTATCGGAGCGAGCGGCAGAAGCTTTCTGGGAATCGGCTGAAGATTTTGCAGCACTAGCAGCACGCGTAGCCGTCGAAGCTTGATCTTCGGCGGCTTTGGCTGTTCTGGCTTCACTAGCTCTAGTTTTCTTAGGGCGCTGTGTCTGCTCTTCTTGTTGTGGCTGTACACGTCTAACAGTTGGTTTTCTATCTCTGATCTGGCGATCAAGACGTTCATTGTCTTTGACAATAGAAGAAGCTTGACGTAAACGAGTAGGGGAAGTAATACCAGACTCTTGAAGGATGGGTTTTGATACTTGACGGAATTTTGTTTGAAGAGCTTGACCCTGAAGATTAGCCAACGATTCGTTAAGCTGCTTTTTAGTTGCAGTAAGAACTCTACCAAACTCTTTTTCAATAGCCTTAGGAACCTCATCAAGCCCCATAGAAGCCGCTATAGATTTAAGCGCACCAGACTTTATAGAACTTAATTTCTGTGTACTAGCAGACTTACCAGCGGCCTTAGCTACAACCTGGGCTTCTGTTTGAGCTAGAGCAACAAGTCTAGCTCTCTCAGCTGCCATCTTTAACAGAACTTGTTCTTGCTTCTTAAGCTCGGCAGTATCTTTACCGTTAACAATCTGCTTGCTATTCCCCAGTTTAGCACCAACCTCGCGAGGAAGCTGAGCGACCTTCTGTTTACCATCAGACTTCGAAGCAGCAGACTGTAAACCGTTAACATATTTTTGGAAACTAGCAATGTCTTTACGTGCTTCATTTGTGGTTACCCTCAGATTAAGGAGGATATCATTTTCAGCCATGTTGTCACTCCTTTATCCTACCACAAACATTTCCTATATCATATATCGTCTTATTATTCGAAGAGAGATTCCCCGTTCTTTATCCTATCAAAGTAAACATTATCATCAAACATCTCATCAGATTCTGCAACATCAGCACTAGGAGAAGAACCGTTACCCCATTTTCTTTCTCTATCAATTTTAATCTTCTTAAACCAAGCTTCGATTTCCCAATCCAAATTCCAAGTCCACTCAGGAGGCATTTCATCTTGACCAAGATTTTCCTGCCAAGAAAGAATTCTAAAAGCCTGCTCTATAGCATTAAACAAATCAGTTGGAATAGTAGAAAAATTATATCCCTTAGGAACTAAAGATTTAAAAGAACCTGTCTGTTGAGAGAGGGAGGCGAGTCTCAAAAAGTGACCCGACCCTCCTATTCTTTTCCCTCTAAACCTTCAACTGATAACTCTAGATATGTTAAAAGAAGTTTGGTGTGAATCTTTGTTGGAAGACTATCTACTTCATCAACCGAATCAAAATATAGTTCAGAATGATTATCAACTTCTCTAGTAGCAAAATAAAGCTGTTGTTTTCTAAAAGATGCTAAAAGGGCATTATCTCCGTGGTCATCAATGAGTTTGTTAACAGCTTTTCTCTGTAAGGCTTCCATAGAAAAATCATCGTATTCATATGATAACTCTAGTCGAGCAGCCTCAGTTTCGGATTCCACCTGATCAGTGAACCTGCGAAGTTCTTGATAAACTCTATCTGCCTCTTCAAACTTATCTTCTTTGCTGCCTTTAATCCAAATCTTCTCTAACTCTTCGTTCCAAGCTGCCTGAAGACCTGTAAGATAATCTTCTTTAGCCCACTCATCCTCAGCACCAACTCTAGCTTCTGCAGAAATACGTTCTTCTTCAAGTTTGTTTTGAATCAAATAGTTAATAAGAGATTCTTGATTGTCAAACCCCTCAGATTCTAGTTCATCTAGATAACGAAGTTTAGCTGGATGATCATCTGGAAGACGTTTGATAGCGGTGATTTTGATTTTAGCTGGACGAGATGCCTCAACAGCCTGTTGGGTTTCTCCATTAGTAAGTTTTTGAACCCAAACCTTAATGGGATCACCCTTGCCATCATCAAACTCTACCTCTTCTCCAACAACAAAAAGATCTGAAAGTCTACGACGCTTAGGCGCTATAACGCTAACACTAGCAATATTCTTTTCTTTAGCTTTAGCCATTCTATTCTCCTATATCCTTGATTACCTACAGTCCTAACTTATATATCGGTACAACAAAAAAGGAGGGACCAAATAGGTCCCTCCTTCTTAAATTCTTGTTTAAAACTATCTATCAGACACGGCTTCCGTTGTAAACAGTTAGAGCGCCACCGTTAGATGTGAAGCTCATTGTGTTTTCTAGAGTAGTGTTAGCCTGACCAGAGTAGCCGGGAACGTTGAATCGTGCATCAGGAATGTAAAGTGTCTTTAGACGAGCACCTGTATCTGGATGGTTGATTCTGATTTCTAGAGCTACAGTAGCTGAAACGTTGGGGCCAATGACCTCTGATTCGCTTACGCCTGTGATCTGTGAAATCTTGTGGAAAAGATCAGCTGGGTCGAATGGCTTAACACCAATTGAACCAGAAACCTCAGGAACGTCATACTCTGTTGAAACATAACGCTCGTTACCTAGTTCTTCGTCATTCTCTAGGTTAGCTGTCCAAGTTACTTCAACGTTCTGAACTGAGTTTAGACGAGTCCAAGCTGTTGTTGCACCAGTACCGATGTAAATATCAATGTCTTTACCACGGATAGCGGCGGGCTTGATAGTTGTGTTTTGGTGAACTAGCTGTGTTGAAGTTGGGTTCTGACCTGTCTGAGTATAATCAAATGTGTCAGCTGCTGTACCGTAAGTAATACGAACAGTGTCATAGTCAGCTGATTCATCATTAGGTAGTGTTAGTGTTGTAGAAGTGTTTGTGTATCCTGCATATCCAGAATCAGTTGTGGCATCTACAGTGTCATCAAAGAAGACACGCTTGTAAGCGCCAGTGCCAGAATCAACGATGCATACAGAAAGAACATAAACATCATCTAGACCTTGACTATAAACTGTAGCTGTGTGATCTAGAGTGTAAGGTCCAGTACCTGTATTTGTGAAGTCTTCATACCAGGGCTGACCTGGGGTGTAGAAGATTGAGTCGCCACGAAGGCTGAAGCTCTGGCTAGAGTTTTCACCAACACCAAAACGGTATGATGCAGATTCTAGAGTTAGGTAAGGGATAACTACACCCTTAACGATATTGAACTGTCCACGACGAGACTTCCAAGGTGAAATAATATCAATTGGAACTGCATCGCCGAAATCAATATCATTAGATCCAACAGTTGAAGAGAATGTTTCTGGATCTTTATTTGTTAGAATACATTCGAATTCAGTTGTCATATCGTATGACTCTAGATCGAATGAAATTTCTGGAATGTCACGAACGGTAGCAACCGATTCGTAGTTACCTAGTTCATAGATTTTTTCCTCTGGAATGTTTAGGTCGCCGGGTCCACTTGACTGGATACGATCTAGAACATAATTGCCAGCGGAGTGTAGAATTTGTCCTCCCTTAATTGCCAAAGCTTTACCTCCTTATTAAACCACGGATTTTGTGGTGAGTTGAATATTTTTTCTTCTTTTATTTCGTTTTATATCTGAGACAGTAGATTGAGTCACATTAAATCTTTTTGCTATTTGAGGTTGATTTAAATTACCTTCCCTCAAAAGCTTTCTTATTTGTAAAACATCCTCATCTGTCAACTTAACTTTTTTCCGTGGCTTAAAAACTGGTTCTTCTATGTGTGCCCAAGAATTTCCTGTCGCAGCTAAAAGTATACATTGCTTTGTTACCTGTGGGAAAAGACTACTAACTTCTTTTAATGATTTACCAGAATTTAAATATTTTCTCATAATTATTACATCTAATGATGTTAATTTTGAGTTACTAACTTCTTCACCTTTATAGTGTGGAGGGTCTTCGCCTCCGATTGTATGATTTGTTAAGTCGAAACCAAGGTCTAATGCTTGTGATATGTGAAAAATTTCAGCAGCATTAGTTTGTATTTCAGAAGATAAATTATCTTCTAGAATTGTTACTTCTGGAACCAATTTTTCTTTAAAAGAGATTTAATCCACTTTTCTTTCTTAGTTCCAATAATAGCATTTTTTGAAGTCTTTATATGTTCCACAAGTCTTTTGCTCGGATCAGAAGTTTTACCTATATATTTTGTATACTTAGTTTCTGGATCAAGCAGTGCATAGATGTAGAACAAATTCAATCTCCAAGTTGCGATTATTATAATAGTCACTAATCATATAGGCTAGTTCCTATAATATTTATCGGCGTTTTATTCCCGAAGCCATTTTTTAGCCAAAGAAGTAAAGCTTCTACCATAATAACTATTAATATATGATGCACCAGCATCAAGGAATCTTTGACCAGTAATACTAGATTCACCTTTAGGTCTAAAAAACTTATGCCCTTTAGATGTTTGCACATAATCTCTACCTCTATTATTACGGGGTCGAGCAGCATAAAAAGCATCATTAGGTGCGCCAGCTGGTTTCTCCAATACAGCACCGGGAGTTTTACTAGTAAAAGTTCTAGACCAAAAACCGGCAGGCATCATAAAGTCCTCAGAAGGTCCATACTCTTCAAGGCTGGCTCTTGCTTTAGTTCTAACACCAAAGAACTTCATGCCTCTTGAATTAGCAGCTTTCTTTGTTCCGCCAGATGCAGTACCGAAGTTCAGTCTGTACCACTGCTTAGCAAAATCATCCATTCTGCTCTTAGAGATATAGTATATTCCCTTTTCGTCTGCTCTAATACTTTCCTTATCCTTTAAAGCAGCAAGCATTTTGCCATTAGAATATCTTTTCCAATTTCTCTGATCACCTTGACGATATGGTTCTAAGCCCCTACTCTGTCGACCCTCGTATGCAGTAATGGCCCTATCTCTAGCACCCTCAGCAAAACGAATATTTAATTCTTTAAGTCCTTTTGATCTTTCAAGGTTACGACCAACGGTTCTCGACCATAGCTGCATCTGTTTTGCAAGATCTTTATCTACTTCTTTTGCTACAGCATTCATTATCTTTCTGGTATCAACAAACCCAAAAAACTCTTCTGCCATAGCAAACTCCTACATGTTCAAAATTTCATCCAACTTATCTAGAAAAGCTTCGTTGATAATAATATCGTCATTAATAAGATCATAAGCTAGGTCAACAACATCATTCATTTGATCTAAAATAACTTTTCTTAAATCATATGAAACGTCTTCAGGAAGATAATGGTCACATTCTCTTTCCTTAAAGCTTAATATTGTTGCTATAGCTCTATCTCTACGTTTGCCTAAAAATTCCTTGTTCCTGTTAAACATTCTTTTTTCCTTTTCCTATTTAGTAATTGATAAAATAAACCTAACTAGCAGGCCAGAGAAAATAGCGATAGCTAACTCAATGAGCCAATCCATATTACTTGATCACTACATCAGCACAGGCTGCAACACTAAAGTCTCCATTAGCTCCAGTTTTTGGATCAGTCAGGACTAGATTAGTAAAATCAGCATCAAATACTTGACAGTTGAAATTGGGACCACCAGCAAAGACTGCATGGTATCTAGACCAGCCTACTTGGAAATTGTTGACCTTGTAGTTTCGAACAACATAATCTCCCCAAGGTTCCATATTGAATGTCCACCAGAAAGCACCATAAGACTTGCCCCCATTTACGGTAACATTCTCTGAACCCACATTAGAGATAACGCTTCTACCTAAACACGCTGCGTCAAGGTTATTGATCGTGATGTTCTTAGAGTTACTGGCAAGATAGATTGCATCTCCCCATACCGCACGAATCTTAGGATTGTTAATTACGTAGCCAGATCCACCAGTAATAGAGATTGCATGGTTGCTTTCAAGCTTGGGATCGTACTGAGAATATGTGTACTGTGTATCAAAGTATTTCCAGTAACAAGGATTGGGTCCCACAATATTAGGATTCTCCAAAGTGATGTTGCTATTCTTGAGAACTAGAATGGGTTTATTGCCCCCGGAACCTGCGGCAGTTCTTGTGAACTTGCCATTGGGACCAAAGGTAATCTTTGAATTAGCAGGTGGTGTGATTGTGCCATCTACAATATAGTTCTTGTCCACATAGAAATACTTGTTCGTATTTAGATTAGTCTGAATTGTGGCAGTAGCATCAGCAGTAACCGGTACTGAGATAGTTGTGGTGGGAGCATTTGTTGTGACTGGCGGTGCTGGTTGACAAGCCGCAAGTACACAAGCAAAAACTATAGCTAGTATTAGTTTCTTCATAATCATGCGATCGGTCCTAGTGCTGCTGCAATCCGATCAATGGCTTCAGCAATCGTTGTGGGGTCAGCCCCAGTCCAGTTAGCGCTATCGGCAGGAGTATAAGGGCTTGCACCAAGCTCCAAACCATCTACGATATCCAAAGCTTCCTGAACTGTTGACGGTGGTGTAGCAGAGTTCAGAATACCTGTGAATGCACCAACGTTGATACCAGAAGCGTCAGAAAGCTCATCAATCGCCGCCTGAGCAGTCGTAGCGGTCAAACCCGAGTCGGTGTTGTCATAGATGACGTTGCCGGCGAAGTCGCCTATTGATGGCCCGATCAGTTGTAGGTACTCGTCATTTTCAATCTTGAATGGCTTAAAGACAGACGGGACGTCGTTTTGGCCGGGAAGGCTAGATGACATTACGAACAGTAGTGGGCCTTGGGTAAACGCAACTTCAGCTTCGCTATCAGTCGTGAACACCGACGCTGAATCCATGAGCTGGTCAGTGTCGTAGATCGCCAAGCCATCACCGTTGCTCGTGTAAGAACGGTAGACCGTTCGCTCTTGCTCTTCGGCACGTTCGGCGACCAAGAACCGCAACCCCGGTGGCCCCATAACCGGCGAAATGGACACACCAGGGGTGAAAGTTAAACCCAAGACGTCAAAAACGTCGGCCTCATTAACAATCATATAGATCGTGATGACGTCAGGATTACCAGCTAACTCGTCAATCGCGGGGACAAACTTTCCTAGCTCTGCATCCCATACAGGGATCTGACCATCAGTTATGCCATCAAGGGCAAATAGGTCAGAACCTTCGCCGGGTGGACCTTGAGCACCTTCTGGTCCCTGTATGCCTTGGGTTATTACATATGTTGCCATTCCTAAACTCCCATCATCATCGACATGCCAGTTTTCGGGCCTCGACGTACACCCTTGACATTACTTCTTATTACGGACGTAGCTCCAATATATGTATCGGCACCATTCATAACTACATCCTTCAGATCCACATAATTCATGCCGGTAACAGAACCAACTTCAAGAGTGGCCCCTGTGCCTGCGGTGGAGGATTCGATGACGACCCTGCCGTCCCCGACGTTCGCCAGAGTGGTCGACGGGGTGACCGCCGCGCCGTTGGCCGCGTCGAGGAAGAACGGCCAGAAACGGCTGGGGGTGAAGTCGGTGTCGAACACGATGCCCGAGCCGTCGTCCAACACGTTGTTGCGGATCTGCGCCCTCTTGAACACGCCGTTCGCCAAATGGGCTGTGCCGAGCGTCATCGACCCGATCTCGACCGGCGAGGTGGAGTCGAAAAGGTTCTGCCCAGCAGAAAGGGTCTGTGACAACCCAGCCTCGGTCCATGACGTGGGCATGGTCGGCTGATCGGCGGCGTAGAAGAACCTGAGCGTCCCTGCGGCGGTTCGTGTGGTCCTCACCCAGTAGGTCGTCCCGTCAACGAACGTCGGCCCTGCCTGCCACTGCCACCCCGTGTTGGCGGTCCCGTCGGTGCTCATGTTGAAGTTCAATCGGCCGGCCGTGTCAACGAAGAAGCGGAACGACCGTTGGCCTGCTGCGCCGTACTTGGTGACGAGAGCACCTTCCGACGCAGCGGTGTAGTCGGTCAACGCCACCCTGCACCTGATGTCGATGTCCCCGGTGACCGATACTGCTGCCGAATCCGGTGTGGACAAATATGTGCCACCAACTCCCGGCAACCTGACCCCGCCTCTAGGTACACCATTAAGATTTAATGTACCTATCTTCTGTGTAGTGCCAGAAGTAAGCTTAAGAGAACGACCTGAGCCAATGTTTAGAGTGTTAATTTGTCCCGACGATACTAACGACAATGCGGCTGGAGAATCAGCAACAGTATAATTGAGTGCCGCTACCTGTAACGATGGAATTAAGCAGACAACCCTATCGCCACCACTGTACGGGTTCACAATATTAATTGTTGGTGTCCCCGTAGCAGTAACCACATTTGGATTGAGATAGAAATGTCCTTCAGTTCCAGTAGTTGCATTCAAAATATTGAACGTAGATGTACCAAAGTGAATCGTCTTGCCCGCAGATCCGGTTGTGGAGGTGAGGTTGCCAATTGTGAGTGTGTGACTGTTGGTGGTAAATGTTGATCCGGCCCCGACAATGATGGACTTATTAGCTACTCCAGTGAAATTATCCTGTAGCGAAATACTGGCGTTCAACATCTGGAAGGTGGGTTGAAACGTAACTCCATTCGTGGTGAGAGTTCCACCAGACCGACAGTACGTTGTCACGACGCCACCGCCGTTGGAAACAAATGTGCTTCCGGCCCCAAGAGTAATACTTCCAAACAAAGATATACTAGCAATATTAGGTCCAGCAGTGCGGGTGAACCCTGTCCCGTCTAAGTTGCGGCACGCCCGAATCATGTCTATCGTATACGTTCCAGCAGCACTATTTGCATCAAGATACACGTCATCCTGAGGCAACGGGACAGATGCTCCCGGTGACCCACCAGAAGTTTCTGACCACATAGCAGTAGAAGAAAAGTTGCCAGCAGCTACAGCATATCTCTTTACTCCAGCACCACCACCATCTCTAGCTGTACCAGAAGCTGTAGTGAAAGTAATACCAGAGTTACCAAGGCAGTCACCCAGACGAGTTCCTGTAACAGCCGGAACTGCCTTAACTGCAAAGTCATCCAAGGAAGCACTTGTGGCTGATCCAGAAACGAACATACCAACGACAGTGCCCGAAGATAGCGAAGAGCCAAGATGGTAAGCGCCAATAGGTGTACCATTCTTCGATACCACAGCAGCAGGACCATTTACTGATAGGGTAATTGTATCGTTAACCACTACTCCTGCTGTTGTGATTGATAGGACGGCTGTTAACGTGTTGGCAATAAGGGTATACAGGTAGACGTTACCATCAGAGCGAGTTGCACAGTAAAGGAAGTTCTGTGTATCGACGTATCTCGCTAGCAGACCAACAACTTCAGTTCCAGACGTTGCAAAGGCCGTCACTTTAGCGCTGATTGAGTGATCTGTGGTAGATGACTCAACTCGCGATGTTGACCCGGTTGAACGAAGCGCCTTATTGCTCGACACGACCATAGCCGCCCCAGACCAAGCCAGCGCACTACCGCCAGCGGCAGCATCAGTTGTGCCTAGCGCACCGTTAGCTCGGTTGAAGCTATCTGATGTAATAGTAGATCCAGTAGGACCAACTATAGAGATGTCCATGAAGTCGACATCGGTCAGTGACGTGGCGGCGGCGGCTATAATCCGGCGAGTGCCGAGCGTGTCGGACTGGACGAGTTGACGGTTCGTTGTCGAGTTCGCCCCGGTGATTGTCAGGGTGCCGGTAACAACGACATTGCCAGTAAGCGAAAGACCGTCAGCGCCAGCCGAAAGGGTATTCCTAGACACGTTCGCCCACGTTCCGCCGAACAACTGGCAGATCGCCCCTCCTCTCATGTCTAGCGATGCTCCCTTCATATCTCTACTAACAACGTTAACCTGACGGGTACCGGTGCCATTGTCGATAAGGGTGGCGGTGTTTGTGTCGATCGTTAGATTCGTAACAGAGTCGGGGAACGTGAAGTTGCCGCCGCCGTTGGCAGTGATGATAGATGACCCCATCGTGAGCCGCTTCACCGAGGTGCCAGAGACAACAAGTCCAGCGGTTGATGTAATCGCCACGTTGCCACCTGTGGCAGTGTCGAGATGACCGGCAGCGAGTGTGACTGTATTACCGCTCGTCAGAGCGTCTTGCAGATTCCATCGCCCGCCTACGCCGTTGAAAAAAATAAGCGGCAACGTCTTACCTGCCGATGTAACGGGCCAACCCGCACCGCCGTTATCAGTCGTAGCATTAAAGATGAACGATCCGACAGACGTTGTGGTGATTGACATCCCAGCGCTGAGAGTTAGCCCACCGGAGATGTTGATCGAGTTGCCAGATGAGCAGTGAATCGTACCAGTGAACCCAGTGCAGATGAGGCTCTTGCAGACCATTGCGCCACTAAAACCGACCGTGCCCGTGGAGGTCGCATCAAAATAGACATCATCAGAAGCAGTAGGAACGGCAGCACCGGTTGCGCCACCAACGGTAGCGGCCCATTTAGAACCTGCTGTTGCATCCCATGTTGCCGTACCACCACGCCAATAACGATCAGAAATTGTTCTCACCTCTTACATTATCTCTACGCTTTTGCTGCGCTAAGCGTTGACGCTCAAGATACGCTGGATCTTGGCGGCGAAGGCGAGATTGTTCACGTCTACATGTGCGGCAAATTCTATTTACCCCACCAGCCTTAGTGGGTTGAGTATATGTGTTTTCTGCGTTATAAGGGTGTCCGTGAGGACAATGAGTCTTAGCCTTATTTCTTTCTGCTCCAAGCTTCCCAGCGATACCACGACGAGCGTTTTCTGCTGGGATAACAGGTTCTAAGTGAGCCGGATTAACGCACGCACGATTACGACAAAGGTGATCAATATGCAATCCCTCTGGAATAGGTCCAACCAATAGTTCGTAAGATAGACGATGAGCACGCACAATCTTACCGTTTCCTATATTAAACTGACCATACCCACCATGTCGTAAAGAAGCAGTCCAGTTCCAGCAATCCTCGCTCTTGTCAACCTTATCCCAAAATCTTTCAATCACAACTTCATCCAACATCATTTCTCCTAAAATCCACGCGCGAAAGCTACTACATAGAACTTATCTGTAGTTGAGTTGTAGATAGCGCCAATGAAATCTCTTTTACCAGCAGTAGTTGAAAGAGTTGGAGAAGTTACATCTGTACCGAACGTAAACTTAGTATCATAGCTGAGAGTGCGAGAACCAGTACCATCTTGGATAATCTCCCAAGTGATACGTTGACCGTCCACAGCACCAGTTGGGTTAGCGAGAGTTCTGTTGCCACCTAGGGTCACTCTGAAGTGTGTGCCCTGAGAGGCATCTGTGCTGATCGTAGAGCCGTCAGAAAGAGTTACGGGTGCTGGGAACAGGATTGCCATAGAAAGCGGGTCATCGCCCCCTGAGAGGTGCTGAGCAGCGTGTGCGCCCTGGCCTGTTACTGGAAGGAAAGTGTTTTCGTCAGCCACCTTGCACCTCCTCCTCCGTCATGTTTAGTGCGGTTAAAGCGGCATCTCTTACGACCTGAATACCAACAAGTGGATCTTCTGCTACTACTGAATACTCCAAGGCATAAACTGACTCTGGGTGAGTAATGGCTATGCCGAGCAAGAGAACTCTTTGGAACTCTTCGGGACTTAACTGAGATAGCATCGCTGTAATGTCTGTGACTGGTGGATCAGGAATCTCTAGATCATCTCTTTCTTCTTGAAAGAGAAGTGTACCATCAACATCGTATTCATAGTATGTGCCGGTACCATCAAGGTTATCCTCTACACGGTACTGAACATTACCTGTAGGATGCTCTGGATCATAACCACCGGGGAAATACTTCTCATCTACGTTCATGCCCACTCCATCCATACAGCCGGACCATTAAGGTGATCCGCATGATTAGCTAGCGTAAGAGCTGGTGGTGAACCGGCAGGCCATGAAGCTGAATAGTCCAAGCCCGTCGCAATCCAGCCATAGGGGATTCTGGTGTTTGTGCCCGCACTACCAAATGGATTCATAGCAGAACTATCTACTGCCAGCCTTATCCAACGAACAGTCGCATGATTACTCAACCACAGAGCAACATAGACAAGACCTTGATAGGTACCAGCAGTGGTAATTTGTTTTGTGCCAGTAGATGCACCAGAAACCGTACCAACGTCTTCAGTTCTGGCTACCGGCAGCAAGGTGCCCTCATCGGCAGAGAACATGGCAACCCGAATAAAACTACTTGCCTGCAACGTTGCACAGCTTAAACTCAAGGTCACAGCAGTTTGGCGGGGGATAAAAAATGGATACCACACAGCATAAGTAGCTTGCGAGGCATTCATAGCAGCGCTCTGGAGAACTAGACAAGTTAGTGGTGAATGTCTACCCCATGCGGTGTTCGCAGCGAACACACCACCCGTGTTAGCGTACATGAGCTTTCTTGGTAAAACAAGAGGATTTAGTTCGCCAGTAGTAATCTTAGCAGCATCAAGATCGGGAATAACTCCAGCAGGAATAGTGCCAGTAGTAATTTGATCACCAGAGAAGTTGCGCTCCAATGGAGTTGTGCTCACAAGGTTGGTATAGATATTCCCGCCGTTCACAGCGCCCTGATCAACAGCAACAATAACATTTGCGGTAGACCATGACTGCTCTACCCAAGCACCAGCCTTCACAGCATAAACACCATTGTCTGCTGTGGTAGATTGATTCTTTACAAGCACAAGATCATCTACAGATAGTGCAACACCATCAATTGTCTGTGTACCTGATAGAGTAATGTTGGCAGTGGTTGCAACCTTGACTGATTTGATTTCACCGGCAGCACCGCTAGCGCCTACAGCACCCGTTGCGCCTTGTGGCCCCGTTGCTCCATCCGAACCCGCTGGACCAGTGGCACCAGAGTCTCTTAATGCCCAGCCAGAGGAAGTCCAAACCTCAGAGCCGTCAAAAATGAAACCATCAGGAACCTTACTTAGAATTCCTTTATAGAGCCACATTCCCATAGTAGCGTCATATACCCATAACCAATCTGCATTATTGATTGTCGTATCTCCAAAAGAATCAGGATCTACGGGGTTGTATAATGTATTGTGTGCCCAAACCATTGTTGGCTGTGGGTCAATAAGTGAATGCACGTATGATTCATCAACCTGATAAACACCATCTATAACCCCATTGTTCGTAATGAGATATTTTTGACCGGGACCAAAAATAGTAGGTAAATCAAATTCACTATATACACCAAGTCCATCAATTAGAGCAACGTCAACATAATAAGTTCCTATTGGACCAGTAGCTCCTGTAGCACCATCTACGCCAGCGGGACCAGTGGCACCGGTAAAGCCATCAATACCAATGATTCCATCTTCACCGGCAGGACCAGTCGGACCTTGAGGGCCAGTCGCTCCGGTAACACCAGCACCAGTAGCGCCAGTAAAACCTATAGGACCTTGCGTTCCAGTGGGACCAGCAACACCAGTAGCACCCTGAGGTCCGGGCACAACAGAGTCAGCACCACTAGCTCCAATAGGGCCAGTGACGCCTTGAATTCCCTGTACGCCTGTCGCTCCGGTATTACCTTGCGGGCCAGTTGAACCAGTATTTCCTTGAGGACCAGTGCTACCAGTTAAACCAACGGGACCAGTTTCACCAGTAGGACCTGTGCTGCCAGTATTGCCTTCAGGCCCTGTAGGTCCGGTAGCGGCGATAGGTCCAGTCGCTCCAGTAGGTCCCTCAACACCGGTTGGACCAGTATTACCTTGGGGTCCAGTAGGGCCGGTGGCGGCTTGTGGTCCGGTAGATCCGGTTGGACCTTCAATACCCTGGGGACCAGTAGGACCAGTGGTTCCCTGTGAACCCTCCGGTCCCTGAATGCCAACCTGAACAACAAAAGCATCAGGAGTATCAGTTACGACAGAAGTTTCTTCACTAGCCTCACCCAAAAAGACAATATCATTTTCATCGTCATCTTGGATATAATTAGGCATCGCGTGTCACCTCGGCCTTAACTTTAACCTTACCATATAAAGGACCATAGACGCGACCAGAAGCAGTAATGAGTTCAAGATCATATTTATAAGAACCAACAGCAAGATCTGCAGTATCTTCATCCTCTAAAAATAGAGTAACAACACCGTGATCCTCATCAATAATAATACGATCATTTTCTGTAGTTAACTCTAAAGTAATAGTATCTGAATCAATAGTTGGACGAAGCTGCATACGACCAGTATAGCCATTTAACTTAGTTGTTATAATCTCATATTTGTAACTGCCATCTTCGTTCTCAATAAGATTACCTTCATCATCTCTAAGGTTAACTTTACGACCGAAAGTAAAAGGCATCTCATATGTTTTACCCTGCCAAATTTCAAGATCTTGTTTAACTGGAGTCATATCAAATCCATTCCGGTTATATTAGTATTTTTTAAATATGATAGTGCTAAATCCATGATGGAAGTTCTTCCTGTGACAAGATAATGTCCCCTATCCAAGAAGTTGGAGTAGCTGAATTTGGAACAGAAATATAGTATGTTGCAATATCGTTACTGGAAGTAATTCTTTCCGAAACTTTATATACAGAATCAGCTGGTGTAATATCATCATTAGATACAAGATCTATTTCCCAATGACCATCAGCATCACTTTCAGTACCATAAGTTCCACGAACCATAGTATCTTCGTCTTCTATTTTTGCAACAGTACCTAGACTAGTATCCCAAAGAAGAGAGATGCTCACCATCACAGAACTCAATGGATCACCAGCTACTCTATCAATATTGTTAAACACAGTAGCCATAATTAGCCTCCATCTCCATAATAATAATCAACAACAGTGCAACCAATAACCCACCAATATTTGTTGAAAGGTTTGTTCCACTCTCTAACTCTAGCAGTTTCAATATTCTTTAACTCACAAGTAAAAAGATATGGTTCACCATCAACAGCAAGATTATAAACATCTAACTTATCATCAGGACGGCCAATTGAACCAAACTTACCTGACAATATATCGTATATATCGCCAGATAAATGGATGCCTACAGATTCGTCTTCAGCAAAGATGTCTATATAAATATCCCAAGCATATTCATCTAAAGTAGATCCCATCTCCCAACCTCTAGTATTTAATTCTTCAGCTGAAATAGAAACCTTGTTTGGTTTAATTTCTTTAGAAGAATCTAGTTGTTCAGGAAGTAGTTCTACCGGTTGGTTACTTAAATCTCCACTGAACCAACGGAGTTGATCCAGGGAATTATAGATCATATAATAAAAGTTATCTTTAATAAGTCTTCTTCTTAGACCACCAACAATTTCACTCATACCGAAAACTCCTCTATGTATGCAATAGCTTTTCTCATAATCAAGACTCGTCAACTGCTTGGGCGTGGATTGTAAAAATTGTTACATCAAATAAGCCAACAGGCTCAACATAGTTTACATCATAAGTGTTACCACCTATAAGAACTATTGTTGAGCCTTTTATTTTTTCGTAATCTACATCTAGAACCGTAATTGTAGCTCTAGGATTATTAAACTCTCCGATAGGTGTACCGGTTGGATTTCGATCAAGAAGCTCCACAGCACAATCAACTTGAATATCATCTTTCTGAACAACAGCCGATGTGGCCGCAGCTAGATCATACGGTCGCCCAGATGGGTCAACTTTACCAACATACGTTTTTTCTGCAGGCCAACAAAAAGTTACTCTTTCCTCAATAGCGTTTGGGGCACCCATCCGCATAACATTTTTAATGTTATTTCTAAAGATAGTGGAATCAAAATTTTCTCCAAAGCCAGATACCTTAGCCATCAACTACCGACCCAAGGAGTAATGCCGGAGTTGATGGACTCTTGTCGGGCAACATAGCTATTAATGTAATAAATATCTCTGGCGATACCAGTATCAGCGAGGCGCTGCAGAAGGTAGTTCATTCTTTTTGTCATATCATCAAGTAGTGCTCTGAGTACCTGAGATGACTTTTGCACCTCATAAGATACTGGACCAGCTTTGTATGATTCTGCGGTATTAAGTGTGCGTAGTTCTGCACGAATAACGGTCATGCCAGCGTGTAGAATAATAAGCTGTTGCTGGTCGCGGGTCATCGCATCGGCGGTAGGGTCGTTTAGTTTCCCTACTACGCCGTCAGTTTCGGTCCATCCGTCCATAAAGCCGTTAAGATGTGCTTCCCAAAAAGCATTTCTTAATCTTGTTACCCATTCGTCTGTAGAAACTGAACCATATATATTGGCACCGGGAGTGTTAAGCTCAATCACCAAGTCTGGGACAAGATCCTCTAAGTCGATTGATGCCATTAACTACCTCCCGGTTCAAAAAGAATACTAAAATATATATCGGTTACGATAGTTTCTTTGGCTTGGCGACAGCTTCCTCGTATGTATCAAAAACTTTACCGGTTACAGATGGATGAAGTTCATCATAGCGAGCCATGACAGCCTTGCTTTTAGCTACTGTTAGACCTTCTGCTTTATCAGAATCATCAGATTCAATAAAAGCTTTTAGTCGAGCTAGAACGAGTGGACTCGTAATCTCGGCTAGTTCCTTTTTAAGCTCGTTAGCGTTGAGAGATAGAAGATCACGTAGTTCTTTTTCTGACTTCGTATTCGGATTGGCTTCAAGTTCTTCCTTATCATCTGCTGCATCAAGAAGTCTCACCCGTGAGAGCGCACCATTTGTAAACCAATCAAACCTTGGGTCCACTGTTTGCTCCTGATTTCGTTGGCGATCATATGTTGAAATTTCAATTTGCTTACCGGGGGCAACTCGTACAGAGTTTACCTGCCCAGATAGATCTTCTTTCATAACCCAGAATTCGCTGCGGTTACGGTTTTCCCAGATTTCTAGTTCTTCTCTGCGTGCCATGTTATTCTCCTTTTATAAAACGATTCCTATAGTATACATCGGATGATATGTTTCAGAGAACTAAAAAAGCTGCCCGAAGGCAGCTTGATTAGAACCCTTAGGTTAAAGACTTATCAAGGAGCTACGTCACCGATTACGATGCGACGTACACGACTCTTATAGATAAGAGTTGAGGCAACGTCCCAACGAGCAATGTAGTGCCAGTTCCAGTTGTCATCTTCAAGGAATTCCTTGAACTGAGGACCACCGAAGAATGCGGTCTTGCCAGCACTTCTATCAAGAACGAAGATTTCGTTGCCGGGGAAAGTTGAATTTCCGTCAGCATCAACGTAGTTTGGAAGAGTGATGATCTGAGCGCCACGGTATACACCACGAACACCAGTAGCAAGAATGCTTTCGTTTGTTTCTGGTGTGAACATCTGGTAAGTATTACCAACAGTTAGAAGATCAATGATCTTTTCAATAGAAGTTGAGCGACCAATGATAACTGGGTTAGAATTCTCTGAAGCGTCACGAACACCTGCTAGAGCAGAGTTAAGATTAGCTAGAGTAAGCGAACCGGTACCGATGTAGGAGTCATCACCAGACTGAATAGCGGCCTGATAAACACCTAGAACACGGTTGTTGATTTCAGCGATAACACGCTTTGTACCTAGACGAACTAGGGTTTCAGCGGTTTCAGCAAAGTTGGTACGAAGACGATCTTCTGACTGAGTGACGTGGAAGCCAATTGTGTCAGGTAGAATTTCGTATGCATCTTTCCATAGATCGCTTTCCTCAATGTAACCACCACGACCATGCCAGAAGGCTTGTAGGCCACGTAGTTCTTCGATTACAAATCGGCCATCTAGTTCTAGATTTAGAGTTTCGCTGAAGAGGTCAATGGTGTTGTTTGTTTCGAAACCTTGTTCGATACCATCAGTGATTTCCTGTGCAACGTCTTTGCGCCATGTTGGATCATAGAACTTAGCTGCAGCTTCTTCATTAACACGAGACTTGATAGCTTTCATTTCCTCTACTAGAGGATCTGTTTTTGAAAATAGTGTACTCATTATTTGTTGACCCCCTCTCAGAAGTTTAGAACGGCTTCAACCCAGCCGTTAGTGTCGACGGATGTTACGACTAGCCAGCCGTTAGCAGCAGTAGAAGTTTCTGCCCAGTAACCAGCGCCATCTGAACCAACGCCGGGTGTTAGGTAGTCACCAACTGCAACAGTGGGAGTGGCGCCAGCGCCAGCAACCATTACGCGAGCCGTAGGATAATCTGCACGACCGTAGAAAGCCTCTGCAGAAGTGGTCTTGTAAGCAACCTTAACGCGATTTTCGCCGGTTACTACCTGAACGCCTCTACCTGCTGGAACGGTATCCATGTCAGAGTATGTGGTAATTGCTGTATCGGTACCGTCATAGCGGAACTGTTCGTATACTAGAATACCACCCTGACCAGCTTTTGGCTTGGCCTGTTCTGTGGTAGCTAGCTCGACAATTGCACGTCCAGTTGCGTCAACATCGCCAGTTGTGATAACTGGAACACCCTGTGGAAGAGCATCTGAAGTTGAATCTAGAACGAAGCGGCTTCCCCGCTCACCATTCCGGGGAGATACACGAAATTGGAAATTACGAGTATTCATGTGTTACCCCTTTCTTATAGTTTCTTAATGTCATAACCAGCAGTTCCAGCTGCGAAAAGATTAGCAAGGTCACCCTTGATCTTTGCATCTGTCTGAACTGGTCTAACGCTTTGCATTGCAGTTGAACGAAGAGCTTCATCTGAAAGATTAGCTTCATCAGCAACTGTTTCTTCTTTCTTAGAAGAAGTAACTTTCCACTCTTCTAGGCGAGCAGCAAAAGCATCATCATCTTCTGCACACCAGCGGTCTAGATTTGCTTCTAGGAAATCTTCTGGGAAGCTTGCAACTTCTGCAATCTTGGCTTTACGGTCAGCTTTAATAGCTTCGTAAAGTTCTGCTAGCTCAGCAGCTTCTTTTTCTGACTCTAGGAGTGCAGTTAGGTCTGCTAGTTCAGTTTTAGCAGCTTGCGCTTCTAGAACTGCAGCTTCAAGCTGTCCTTGTAACTCAGCCACACGCTCGTCTGCTTCAGCCTTAGCTTCAGCAACACGGGTGTCTACCTCTGACTCAGCAGCAGAATCTTTAAAAGTCTGTAGCTCAGCTTGAATAGGGGCAACGGCTGCGCTAACAGCGGCATCTAATTCTTCTTGAGTAAATGTATCCATGTCACCCCCTTCTTCGGGATCGTTCTGGGCAATTAATTTGTCATTACAAAATGGACAAGTTGTTTTATGCTCATCAATAATTGAAGCATAATCCTCATCCGACATAGTATCGGGTTTATTTGCTAGATGTTCATCGTGTAATCTTTTTAATTCATCCATGAATTAAACCCCTTTCTACGTCTACAAAAATTATCGGCACTTTAATATATTAAAGTGTTTTTTTGAAAAACATTAGGTGAGTGTCGTAAATTTTTGTAACTGAATCTGCCACATAAGGGTTTCCCAATCTGTAGCAGAAGCATCTGGTGCATTCTCTGCGATCTTAGATATAATCGAATCAGCCTCTTCATCGGTGATAAGATTTGCAATCTCGTTAACAGAAGCATCTTTCCAACCAGGGCGTTTCGGGGGAACAATTAAAGCTCCGCCTAAGAAGTGAGGTTTGTTGATCTGTCTGTATGATTCACGATTTTGAATGTGCTGACAGTAGGTATCACTAAATGAACCTGCGTAATCGAATGTTTCGCCACAAGCATTATCAGTTCCAACACATGTAACCGACTCTCCAACACATTCCATTGAAATGTGAAGCATTCCAGAATCAAAAGCTTCCTGAACTTGGTCTAGCATTTCCGGGAAATAGGCTTTCCAGAAAACCCCTAGAACCTCTACATATGGATTGATAATATTAGATTTATCATCAGTTGGGTAAAGGAGTTCTGAAGCAATCCATGTTCCAACTATCTCATTTTGGTGATGATCAATGTTCATTGGTGAATGATCTATGGTTGGGCTTGATACTCTTAAATCATCAAGGCTCCAGTATTGACCATTAGAATTAGCATTATCGGCTTCTACATATTTACCAAGAACCCATTTAAGGGCTGGGTTGGCTTTAATGTGATCGGAAGCCCAATTTGATGCAACATCTTTTGATTCATCAATTAGAATGGCTGGGGTTGTTAAGAAGAATGATTTTTCACCCTCGGTTATAATGGTCATGCAAAAGCCATCCTTTCTAAATCTCTATATTATTCTTCGTCATCTGAGAAGTATCTGTCTATATTCAGACCACTCTCTTCTTTTTTGTTAGGAGAACCGGTTCTGGGATTGGAGTTAAATGAATCCTGATTAGATCCACCACCGTTATTATTTCCCCCACCAGTTCTACCATCAGTCTTTTGGTCACCGGAACCAGATCCTTTTTGATTTGGATCGTTTGGATCATTGTTTGATGCGCCCGGTGGCTGTGGCTCTTCGAAAATGTCGCTGTATAGTTCTTGTTCTTTTCTTCTCTTCGCTGCTTCCTCAGAAAGAGTAATATCAATTTCAGCCAAAGCTGTTTCGTGAGAAATCTGACCCTGAATGAATAGATCATAAACATATTGGGCGAAGTGAGGATCGAAATCTAGAGCAATACGACGTGGATAGAAGTTCATTGCAGGTTCATCTAATAGAAGATCGTTCTTTTCATAGATCTTATCAAAGATATTATCCATCAAAGATTCTCTAATATTATCTCTTCTAGCTTCCATCGAAGCAGCAATAACCTTGAATAGACCTGGAGAGTTGTCCAGTGCCGTACCAGAAGAGTACGCACCAGTTGATAGAATCTGGAATAGTCTAGATGTAATTCTAGAATCAAGGTTGTTATATCTTTCTGGTCTAAGAGTGTTATCTGTTTTACGTGTGATAATCTCAATTTCCATACGATGGTCAGAAACAATAATAGGAATACGAGCAGAGTTTTGTACCTGAGCTGAAGCCTGCTGGAGTTCCGGCTGGCTAGCAGGCATTTTTTCTGAACCCTTCTTAACTAGAATAATAGCGTTAAGGTTGCCAAGAATGTCTGCACGATCCATCTCTCTAAGATTATGTTTCATATCAAGAAGCTCGAAAACTGAACGCATACGAACGTCAGCAAACATCTGATATTGTGGGCGGGTCGAGGTTATACGCCAAACATTTTCAGGATTAAGTTTGAACAATCTATCCTGCATAGCATATTGGCCAGTCAGAACTTGTATCTGATGTAAGAATTCTGGGGATGGATTATAAGGACCTGTGAAAAGTTGTTTAACAATAAGGTCCGAACTATTCTCTGCAGCTAAAGTCTCATGGAATCTTCTTGCTTCTGGTTCGTCAGCTATATAAACAAGTTCTTCCTGATTGAACATGAAATTTCCTACAGGTAAAACTTTGCATGGGTCTAGTAGAGTAATTCCTTTTGGAACCAAAAGGTTCTTATATATCTTTTTAGATTTCTTACCAGACTCAGTAAAGCCTTTAACTCTGTAATCTTTTCTATCCCAAAGAACAGCAACATAACACTGGGAAACAATAAATAGTTCACGCCAGATTTCACGCATTCTAGTTTCCATGTTTAGATCATCTTTGATCTGTTGCCAAATAGTTGTTTCGTCATCATTCTGTGACTCAACAGCAACACGTTTGAAAGCTAGCTGTTCAGTGGTTTCAACAGCATTAGAAACAACATCATCATCTTTGGCGGCCTGTGAAGCTAGTCTAAACTCGTCAAACATATTCGATGGGGCAACATATTTATTCTGAGTAAATAAACCACCAGCACGAGAGTTGCCCCTGTACTCATTAGACCATTCATCTAGCCTACGGGTTAGACGAGCTAATTCTGGAACTTGGCTGGTGATAGCTTCTTGAACAACTTTGTCTTCAATCCCGGTTTCGTTAACCCAAAGAACTTCGCCATCGCCTATCTCTTCTGTAAGTATACCAAGTTCTGAAGCTTCCATCTATTCCCTCACTTTGTTGTTAGATCTAATTCAAACTGATTTGCTGAAATCAATCTGCTATAAATTTTGAACTGTCTTTCAACCTCATCTAGAAATGGATCAAGTTCATCTAATCTGAAACGAATAATTTCATTCTGAGAAGATCGTATAGCAAGATTTCTCATCCAAGAAGCTCTAGCCGAAAACGCAGAAAGTGTTCTTAATATCTCTCTAGCGTCTACTTCATCTTTGAAAGTGTACATTTCTTTTAGGTAACCAAGTACCTCTGGCCGCCATTGTCCTAAAACCTCATCTGAAGTCAATTAAACTACCTTTCTTCCTAATATTACGTCTGGTTGATCTACAAGTAATCCATAATTATCATCGAAGTTGGCTGCCAAGAGTCTTTATACCTCTCAACTACCTCTTCGATAGGCTGTTGCCTCCATGCTAATAAAACAAATCTTAAAGCATCTAGCATGTGCTGACCTTTTTTACGGCGAGGTTTGCCGTATTCATCAAGTGTCATAAGTTCTTTACGTGGAATAGCTTGAAGTTCACCGATCAGTTCCTTATCGTAAGGTAACCATATTTTGTTAGTATCAACAACTAGTCTTAGAATATCCAAGGAAGCATCACTTGTTTTACGGGTAATAGTTGCACGCTCCCAGTCATCTGGAACATTTGTATTGATATCAATTTTCTCATCAAAATCTACAATAATGTTCTCAGAGAAAGAATATCCCTTAACACGATCCAACATCCAAGAAATAGTAGGGTCTTCTCTAACCTCTTTCTGTAACCACTCGTAAGCTGGTTGACCAACCCCGTGAGCATCAAAAGCTATAGCCATAGGTCTATATATAAACATCAAATGTTTAATTACCTTAACCTGTTGTTCTGTCGGAATCTTTGACATCATAATTCTAGCAACTAATTTTAATCTACCAAACTTTTCACCCGGTAATTGTACCTCTGTAAAAATAAGGATACAAGACAAAGAAGTTGTTAGGCCATAATCCATTCCCATCCAAACTTTCTTATACTCAGTATGGGCAATAGGTGGATCAACAAGATCTAAAATATCATCAGCTTCATGAAGTAAAGCATCTGAAACATAGACATTGTAATATTCAGACATATTAAATTCACTTAACTCATCAATATCAGTGTTAGCCATAAGCCTAGAAAGAACAAGCAAAGAGCTATCCGCACCCTCAGCAGAACCCAGAATGTTACGCTTATAATCTAAAGATTCGTAGCCACCATACTCAATCTGTTTATCATGACGTTCCTTGTCACTCCAGTTAGGTCTATACATGGCTGGAAGTTTTTTAACAATCCAAGTGGGGTCGTTACCAGAAACTTTATCATCAAAAGTATTACCGGGACCCATAGTTACCCCGTGACAATTCGAAACAACAATTCCCTCAACAACATAACTGTGGTCATCTTCAACCTCAAGGTCATATACATGTCTTTCTCCAAAAGATTCAATTGGTCCTTGAATTGGGGACCAAATGAGATTTTCCATTCTAACCGAATGTGGATTAATGAAATCATCTATATGAGTCATCTGTACAGACCAGGATTCTTTAGATGCCACAGTTCTTCCCTCTATAACAGATTCATGAGCATCATAATATCGTACATTTGCAACGTAGCCAAGAGACTGAGCTAACATCTTAATTCCAAAAGCTAAATCGGAAGAGACTGTCACATACTCCCATCTTCTTCTATCTTCGCTCCAAGATCCATCTCCATAATTCATGCCATCAAAAATAGCTTGCCTAGATTCCTCGGGTAGATCCCAAACCCAATTTGCTATAAACTTATTATGAGCTAAGGAACCCGCGTTTTCTTTCAACCAACGCTGAATTGGCCCACTGTTAATAATAACCTTTACACTATGTTCTCCCTGCTTATAAAGTTGAGGATTTAATCCAAAAGCTTTTAATTTTTCAGCAACATAATCACATTCCGAATCGTTAACACACCAATGAGAGCGACGATGATTGTGACCATGGTGATTAAAATCGCAAGTATACCCCTCGGCTAAGAATAAACCATATAGCCATAACCAATCTAGGTTTGACGTATCATCAATCATTAGTCTTTCTTTTGGAAGTTTTTGCATTAAAGGAACAGTTGATTTATTATTTGAAATATATACAGGAGAAGACCAATGAGTCTTTGATCCACTAGTAGTAACAAAACTAGATACCGAAGTCCATTCTGGGTCTGTTAAGTTTTTGTTATCATCAGATCTAAATTGTTCTCTAGTATAAAACTTATGATTTTCAGTAACTATAATTCCAGGACTACCATTGCCCTTGACTTTTACACATTCCTGAATACCATTATCCCAAACATTTAAAACAGATTTCCAGTTATTTTTGTGAGTTAAAACAAGATCCCCAATATTTATGTCTTGAATCTTTTTCCAGCCATCACTAGTAAATACCTTTTGATCCTCAGCTATACATCTCCAACGAGCTTTAGGGTTTTGGATCTTTACTGTTTCAACAATTTCCTTCCAGCCTCTCTCTGGATACGTGCTGGCTTCGTCATGCTCTAGCCAAATGGGGTGAGTATTTTTATGAATAATTCCATCAGCATAGTATGATCCATCTTCAATAGAAACACCATAAAACTTACAATCTTCAACCTGCTCTACTGAACGAATCTTATAGTTCATAAATTTATCATTGTCACTAAATCCATCACCTTTTTCATTCAACCTCCAAAGGTAACGTACTGCTGGTTTCTCTTTGAGTTTCATACCACAAATTTCAGTTACGTCGGGCTGATTATACCCATATCCAACATGATAACCAAGCGTATGAGCAAGAGTTCCTATACTCAAAGTTAGTTTTTTAGAAACCGATGACCCAGTAAAGCGATTTTGAGTCCCATGATAAAAAGCACAACCATCACCCGATAGATAGCCATCCAGCAAAGCCTGTCGGGATTCTCTTGTCATAGTAAATACCCAAGTTGGCATAGTTTTGCGATGCGAATGTTTTCCAAAATATTCTTCTAACCATCTAGCCAAGCCAGTATTGTTAAATCTATAAGTAAATGCCCCAGATTCCTTGAATATTTTACTAAAATTAATTTCAAGTGAATCAAATCTTTTAATTAATTCTTCTTCCTTTTTTTCTGGCGCTGTAATTACAACAGAGGCAGAATTACTAAGACATCCATCAGCTAAATATCTACCAACGATCCACCAAAAATCTTCGTTCATCTCATAAGAAGTTTTACAACCAGAATAATTAGGATACTCAATATCTAACTCGTCACCGAAGTTAGCGGGAGAAGTCCAATAAGCGTTAGTTCCGCCATAAGTAGATTCACTTAAATCGTTTACGTATTCCCATTTATATTCACCAAGTTTTCTCTTGGTTTTACCCGGTTGTTTAGAAACATCATTACGAACATAAAAACGATGATCATCATTAACGACCAAAGGCATAGCTCCTTGACCACGCACCTCAAAAGCGGGTTCCTCTGGAAGTTCATAAACATCCCAAACTTTCGACCATCTGCTTTTATGTGACCAAACGTAATCATCAGTAGTCATATTTTCTACCTCAACAAAGCCACGATCCCGAGTTAGAATAAGGGTTCCAGATTTCACGCTGCCCTGAATACCGGTACCGTCTAGACGTGGAATACGCCCCATGATGCGAGCGCCGTTAGCAAAAGAAATGTGGAATGGTCTATGTTTAATTCTACCCCGAGTACCGGGTGCAAGCATGGATTCTGCTATAGCGTTGTTAAGAAATAATGTTTCTACCTTATCGGTAATAGCACCAAGACGGTCGCCGTCTGGTGCTGTAATAACCATTTCATCGCCGCCCATAACAAAAGGAAAAGCAAAAGATCTTCCCAAAATAGAAAGAGATTTACCAATACTTCGTGAGCCAGCGGAAAGGATTTTCTGTCCGGGAGTTCTCCACCACGCCATCTGAATAGGCCATGTTCTGAACAGATCATTATCTTCTCCGGTATTATCTGCCCATAGGAATTCCATGTGGTCTACGCCGGATTCATCCATGAGTAATGCGAAGAGATATTTTTCTTCTTCTGTTAGATCTGAATCAATCATTTGACAATAATCCCATTGGTTGCTTTACTGAACCATGCCGAGGCTGTCTCTGGATTTTTCATAAGAAAATAAGAGATTGATTGTAGGACATAGTGAACTCTGTATTCTAGAAAATATGATGGATCACGATTATAAGCGAAAGCTATACGTTCCATTATTTCTATAGTTGGTTCTGCTTTTCCTTCTTTAAGATTGTATACGTGAGCTGGTGATGCCTCTATCTTGGCCGCAGTTTTACGTATGCTTTCATTCAGTGAAAGGATTGTAAATGACTCTTTAAAGACTTTTTCTGAATGATCCGTATCATAGATTGCATTCATTCTTCTATTGCCGTCACGTCTATTTACTTTTCTACGTGAGCCTTCTGTTTTTACAATGTCGCTAACTATGTTTTCTAGAATGTCAGGATTTTTTCTGATAACATCAGACCAATCAATGTTTTCTAGTTGAGGAAATTTATCTTTAAGAGAAACAATCTTAGCTTGTAATTCTTCCTTCTTACTCATAGTCGAAATTCCTGTATCCATTGTTCTTGTGATTTCTGGAAAGCTTTATCAATCTCATCAAACTCTTCAAACTTGATATCTAACCATTCAAGAATATCATCTAAGTGTAAGTTGAACTGTGTTCTTTCTGGATCTGTAGAGTTCTTGTATCCAGTTACCATTGCTTCTAGTTCTTTCCAGTTTGTATGAGCTTTAATCATTTGGTCATTTCTCATATAACCAAATTCTAAACCGCGACGTTTAAGATTCTCCCATTTCTCAGCAATGGTATCACCCTTACCCATGTCACGGGTTTTCTTATCAATACCTAAACCAGCTTTAATATCACGGATTTCTCTAGATAGTTCTTTAATGTTTTTCTGTAGATCCTTAATGACAGGTTTACCGTCATAATCAGATTCTAAGAGCGCCCATGTGGACTGCCTAAAACATAACACTTCAAGGTTTAAAACTCTATCTAACTCTAGTAGATCAGAGATATTATTAAACTTATTGTGTTCTTGGTATTGTTCTGCGATTTGATTATAGAACCTTGCCTCATCTTCTGTTAAGAGAGAGACTTCTGCCCCTGATGGGGTCTTAACGCTGATGCCTTTATACTGTTCTATGTCATCAATCTCGTCTATATTTTCTATGTCTACTTCTTCGCCTGTTTGAAAATTAGTCACCTTTGGTGGCAATTTATGTTTTCCTTTCGTGAACGTCTAATATGTTTATCGGCAGAAAACATTCAAACAAGCTTATTGTACACCCATTCATAAGTTTTTTCTAAACCAGAATAGAGTGATTCTGATGGCTTCCAACCCAACACTTCTTCTATTTTAGTGTTGTCGCTATTCCGTCCACGGACGCCTTGTGGTGCATCAAGGTTGTATTTTCTTTCCAATTTAATACCAGCAATATCTTCAACCATATCAACAAGAGTATTAATAGAAACAAGTTCTGAACTACCTAGATTTAGAGGAATGTCAACATCGGCTCTCATGAACCTTTCAATTCCCTCTAAGCACTCATCTACATAAAGGAAAGATCTAGTCTGTTCACCGTCGCCCCAGATTTCTATATCTGTCCCGCCATCAATTCTGGCTTGTGCAACTTTTCTACAGATAGCAGCAGGAGCCTTTTCTCTACCCCCAGCGTATGTGCCATAGGGACCAAAAATGTTATGGAATCTTGCCGTAACAGTTTTAAGTTTTGTTTCTTCTCTATAGAATTTAGCTATCTCTTCACCAAAAAGTTTCTCCATACCATAACCCGGTTCTGGATCGGCAGGCCAAGCGTCCTCTTCTTTTAGAGATACCTCGGTGTCTTGTTGTAACTGATCGTTATAGACACAAGCAGATGAAGCATAAAAGAATTGTTCTATATCAAATGCCTCTGCTGCACGAAGTAGATTAATGGTAACCAAAGCAGATTGCATACAGTCAACTCTGTGAGTTGCGATGAAACCCATGCCTCCCATATTTGCTGCTAAATTATAAACCCTGTCAGCGTTAGACCATCTCATTAAAGATCTGCATTCCATAAGATTGCTTAGATCCATTGAGAATCTTCTATAGTTATCTTCGTAATCAGTGTTTAATTGATACCATTGATGATATGGTTTAATATCTGCACCATAAACATTATGACCTTCTGATAGAAGCCTGCGAGTTAAGTGCCCGCCGATAAAACCACCAGCGCCAGCGCAAACTATATTCATGATATTGTCTCCTTTGACCGTAATACAAAAGCGTCTGCTTGATGGTATACTATATGTGTTTCGCTGACTATATCCTGTAGTTCTTCCATTGATGGATATCCATCATATTCATCAGAGTGAAATTCCTGTCCCTTAAAACAACGTGCATCATCAACTATGATAATGTTTCTATCATTATAATAAGAATGTGTTGTGATGATTTTAAGTTCTTGTCTCACAGGGACATGTGGGGTTGGTAGTGAAGAGTCACTGCCAGTTCCCTCTCCTGAATAATGTGCATCTAAATAGAATAGAGCTGGTCCTTCTAGATTTTTAACAAGATTAATAAAGGTCTGACTTACAGAAGATTCGTTAAAAACTTCTGCTTCAATTTGTGCTTCTTCAAGGTTTTGTTTTGCAACCGACCAGTATGATTCCATTAGTTCAAATGAATAAATATTCTTGAAGGCATGGCCAACATGAACTAGCGTGTCAGCTACAGCAGTTCCTGTTTCTACTAAAGTATCAAGATTAAAACGTTTAGCATAATGTAAAATTAGATGCCATTTTACTTCTTCTGGAACTGATCTTTTAGAAACAATCGCTCCATCTTTTACCCATTGATCATATTCTTCTTTATAATCAGACATGCAACCCCATCTTCTCTCTATGAATCATACCATAAGGTAGTTCTCCAACTACATCAAAATTTCCGTGATAATCTGTTACTACATAATTTAGCTGACTGTCATCAAAGTTAGCTTCAAGAGTGTCATCGAATTCATCCATGAAAGAAGCTTCTTCTTCCCTAACAAAGATTAGATTGGTTTTTGTTCCAGCAACCAGTCTGTATCCCTTTGATGTAGCTAGGTGATGCAAGGATCTAGCAGAGCAACCCTGCCATCTTCCACCATGATACCAGACGTGTAATGGGAATGTTGGATTATGCTCAACAACCACAACACGATGTCGGATTGTTGTTGCATCCCAAATATCAAAGTCTTCTCCATCAACATCAATAGATAATAGATCTAATTCGTAGTCAACAAAATCATCAACATTATTTACTTCAGCATTAATAGCCTGAACTCTATCATTTCCCTGAACTCTATCTTCTAACTGTTTGAACAGCTTTTCATCTGACTCGACCAAGACAGCGGACCATCCGAATAAATACCAGAGAGGATATGTATTAGAACAGAATGCGCCATCTGCTGCACCGAACTCCATACATCTTTTCTCTCCCTCACCTATAATATCCAATATACCTGCAATGATTTTATCTTCACCATGTTGTGAATTATAGTTGACATAAAAATCCTCAACAGAATCTTTAAATAAGTTCATCGTTCTAAAATCTCTCTTTTCGGACGGTTGATAAGCTGAGTTGTTTCATTTATCAACTTAACGTTTACTTTAGAATCCGAAATAGGGTTGACAGCATTATAGCTGTACAGAACTTCATTCAAGAATCTATAATGATAGCCTGTGGCCATCTCTAACATTGGAACTATAATGGCATAATCATATCCACCACGGAACCATTTGCCATCGTTTGTTTTAAGATCTTCTTCTCTGATTTCGTCAAATAAGAATCTACGGAAAGTAATTGGATGATTGAAGTGGTTTCCACCTTTACGAAAATCTCTTTTCTTAATTACCTCAGGTGGGTATGCGGAAGCTAATGTCTGTCCGGTGTTCTTTGGATAAGGAACATAGTTACCATATGTCATCCAAACATCTGTATCTTCATAAACTTCTTGAATCCGAGATAGAACATTGTCATGAGGAAGAAAATCATCACCATCTAACAGAAAGATAATGTCATCAGGATTAGGGTTTAGAACTTTTACACCCAACCAGAGATTGTATGGACACTTTTCATTTTCCTGATTTCTCAGATATGTATATCCATATTTTTGGCATTCTGCCAAAGCCTTTTCTGCATAGCCATCCTCGGTTGAGGCATCATCAATAACCAATACTTTTACTGGTTGGACTGATTGACTAGCTAAAGATTGCAGACATCTTTCTATCCATTCAAGACAGTTATATGAAGGAATTAAAACGTGAATATCAGCCATTGCTTATTTGCCTCCAAGTAGACTTTTGCGTATATATAGTGCGTCACCCCAGCCTTGGTTGCCAACCCAGAAAGTTTCAACTCTCTTAAAGTCTTCTAGAATATTGTCAATCTCACCAATCTGAGTACAGCCCACATAAACTTCTGCTTTGTTTACTTCTGTCATTATGTAGTCAAGTTTCGGGATAGTTTCAACAGCCCCACGTAGAGCTGGTCCTTCCGCTCCCTGCAAATCCATATTCATGAAGTTTGCTTCTATATTATTTTCTTTCCATATAGAATCAATAGTTTTACTCTTCAATTTTAGAGTCTTTTCAAAATGAATATCTGGACTAAAAGAAGTATGTGTTCCGAATTCATAGATGGAAGAAGACATTCCACCATAGTTTGTAACATTAAAATCTTTCTCTACATCATCTTCTGAGAAGACTAGAGCTTCAATTAGTGTTTGATTTGGAAAGCTTCTGAGATTCTTATTGATCAAATCTTGAACTTCGGGGTTAGCTTCTATCCACCATACAGGGCCAGCTTTGTGATCATCGTATAGCTTTGCTTCTTCAGCATAGTGAGCGCCAACATGTAGAACCCCATCAATTTGTAACTTATACTTTTTATAAACTTTCTCAAAGTCCATCAACATTACATTCGCTCCATTCTTCTGGGATCATTTTTCTCCACGGTATATCCCTAACTGCTTTATGAGTCCCAAACCATTTAGAAGGAAAGAAAGTTTCTCCTGGACCTGAAAGGAATGCTGACCACCAAGAGAAAGTAGAGTTTGCAATTATATGATCTTTACAGAAAGACATAGCAAACATATCTACCCAATCAGCTGGCTCAGCAGTTCTTTTACTTACAGCAACGGGTGTTGTAACACCATTATAGTACATAATTTGGTTTTTGTCAAGTAAAGCTTTTGTAAATTCAGATTGCATATGTGCTTTTTGAACAAAAGGAATACCATCAGAAAATACCCAAAATATTGTATCTTCGTTTTTCTCCAAAACTCTTTTCATTGCAGATTCATAATAAGAATCAGATAGTGTTGGGAAGTGATCTGGATTATCTAAATAGTCTCCACGACGGTAGTGCACAGAACATGCTCCATCTAATGTTAAAAATAACTCTGAACCAAAAGAGTCCACAATTCTATCCAATGCTTCAGTAGAAGGTTGAAACATCTCCCAAATATCTTGATTGTAACCATTCCAGTAATCTAAGTCTTGATAGAACTCTCTACCGCCATCTATAGATTTTGGTCCAGCTTCTCTGTAGAACTCTTCGGGAATACTGAAGAAAGGTTTGTAATCCCAATTCGGTATAATACATGGTTCTCCATTGTGGGATTTTGCCTGAGCATATGTCCAAGCTATTTGAAATAGCTGGTTACCTAACCTCCCCACATCTCCTAGCTGTTTAAAACTATACTGTTTCAATTTTCTCCTTTGCCCATTCTGGAAGTGGTCCAGAGTATTTCTTTAATGTTGGATTTACTATAATACTTTTGATGTGTTGATCGTTATGTCCATGGTCAACCAGACTAGTATATCTGTCATATCTTGTTTGTCTATCTTCTTGATTAGTGTAACCAAAATGGAGGACTGTAAGATCTTCTGTAAGCTGACCGCTGTGACCAACGTATGTTGGAGCAGACCCACAGCCCATAGGTTTCTTACTCCATTGAGCATCGGGTCTGTATTTGAACAGTCTAAATAAGATATCGTTTTTCCAAAAACCGTCCACTCTAAGATGACATCCGCTTGCATCCATTTTCCAAACTTCTCTACGAAACATTTTAATAGAATGAAAGTTTAAAGATTCTGCTTTATCTATTTCATTTATCAATGCTTCTTCGATAGTTAAGTTGGTATCTGTTATTAAGAATTCGTCTGCATCTATTGAAAGAATCCAGTCTTCTTCTTTTGGTTGCATTGTTTCTTCAAAGTGTTTCCATGAATTAAATCTAAATTTACCTTCATGTTCTATGAATGATGGTTCATCTTCTTGTCTTACTACCACATTCCAATTTTGAGACTTTGCTAATTCAACTGTGTTATCTTCTGATCTATCGTCGTAAACAAAAACGTTGTTGAAGAAGTTATGATGTTCTATGAATTTTGGAAGATATCTTGATCCTTCGTTTTTTGTAACAAGCATTAAGTGTACTTTACCAACCAACCCTCTTATCCTTTATCTCTAAATATTCAGGTTTCATTATGTGTTTGCTCGGAGTTCTTCCATCCATGCCTATGCGTTTTTGTGCTAAAAACATATTCTTGTTCCAGCCCAAATCTTCGCCCAAAGTATGGAAACGATAATCTACTCCATAAGCGGCGGGTGTCATAAGCTTTATAGCCATAATAATATCAACAGAATGATGACCAGAAGACTTAACTCTCTTAAAAGAGTTCATCTTATTAGACACCCAACTAGCAACATTTGTACAACCGGGGTCCACAGGATCTAACCATGTTAGACCGCCAACTGCATCAAAGTCATATTTTACCAAAGTCTCATACATTTCTCTTATGGTATCTTGTCCCAAAAGAATATCTGAATCAAGGCTCAGAAAAAGATCTGGACTTAAATGTCTAACCTTCTCTAGAAGAGTATTTCTTAAAAATACCATATGGTCATAGCGACCGGCCTTAGCCCACGATCTAATCATACCCGGATCTGGCTCTTCAATAAAAACCATATGAGTTCTTTGCCATGAAGAAAGAAGCTCTATAGTATCCCTGTCGTCTTCTCCTACAACAAATAAATATTGTAGATCCCAATCACCCGGTACAGCATTCTCAACGTGATCACGCCATTGCTCTAAGATCCATGTCCTATTTCTGGTAGGACAACCAACTATAAGTTTCATGGGACCACCCATTTTTTGTCACTTGCTGGTGGATTTTCCAGATAAGAAACTGCTCTTTTTAATACTTCTATATTATCCTTAGCAGATCCTAGCAGTTTATGATTGCAACGAGTACACAAAAGCCCTCTAATTAAACCAGTTTTATGATCGTGATCAACTGCTAACCTTTGTTTTTTGGGTTTATTTTGACAGATAGCACATTTTCCATCTTGCTCTTCAAGTAAATTATAATACTCATCGACCGTGATCCCATATATCTTTTTAATTCTTAAAGAAAAAGCGTATTCATTAGAACAAACCTTACAATATGTTTGTAAATTTCTAGATGATTTTTTATCAGGTCCAAAATCTGAAAAATCTTTATAAGTTTCACATCTTGAACACCATTTTTGTGTTTCTAAAAATATAGGTTTAAACTCTCCAGATTCTATTCTTTTTTGTCTCTTTTTATCAAGTCTTTTCTTATCAAGTTGTCTAGCTTTTTCTGGATTTTTAGCCCTACGATTTCTTGTTCTTTCAGCTTTTCTTAAAAGAGTACATGATTCACAATATGTAAATCTATAATTTTTAACTGGTTCTTCACATTCTAAACAACGATAAACTTTGTTTTCTCTTTCGTTAGCAGCATTTGCTCTTCTTTTTTGTGAACGCTGACGTTCTGCTTGTTGCCATAATGGCAATCTTTTTATTCTACATTCCTCACAAAACCTAGAGCCACGACCTTTATTTGGTAGGCCGCAATCCATACAGCCCTTAAGCCGACCATCTTGTTTTTTTCTAGATGAATCAGCTTTAACCTTGGTAGAGCAATCGCTACAATATTTATGGCGATTAGTCTCAACCATGTTATCGCAAAGAGAGCATTTTTTAGCTGTCGAAGGTTTCATCTTGCTTCTTTTTTACTATATCAAGAACATCGTTAATATCTACAGATAATACTTGATTAAGAAAATCTGCTGGGTTCAACACTTCTGGTAGCGGAGTAATATCTTGTCTCCAAACCATGTTGCCCATAAAACAATCAACATCAAAAAAGATGGATGCATTCTTATTTATAACATCACTTTTTAAATCTTCAAGATTTGTATATTGTTTCGTACTTTGAATTGACATATTACAATCAATGACATAGAACCCTATCGAATCAAGGGCATCCGTCATTGTATCTATAGCTTTTGTAAGTAATACTTTTGCTTCCAAATAGAAATAAGGGGGCTTTTAACCCCCTTACCTCCTTTCTTCAGGATGAAGGACCAATACCTTTTTCTGGTGCGACATTACCTGCACCCAAAGGATTCCATACACCATAGTATGATGCTACGGTAACAATCATTGTACCGATCCATGTTGTGGCCATCTCGACGGTTAGAATACCAGAATTGGTATCCACCTGACTAGCTAGAGCAGCTACACCCGTGAGTACGAGCATGACTACAGTTTTTCCTGATCTAGAAAGAGTTGATTTTGAAACCAGCCCGATAACTAGCGGTAGGAAAAATGCTACGAGAGGAAGCCATGTTGCTACTGCGTTTAATGCTTCTGTCATATTATTCTCCTTGTTGTTGTTTTCTTCTATAATATGTTTGATGGGTTTTACGAAGTTCTGCTAATCTGTCGTAGACTTCCTCTGTCCATTCAAACTTATCTGGTTCTTGCAGAATTCTAAAAGTCTTTTTATCAACTTTTTCTAAGAGTCCAATTTGCATGAAGTCTTGATAAATATAATTCATTGTTTCTCTATGAACACGTATAGCATCTGCAAGTTCTTTTTGTGTATATACTATTATACCATATCTATCAGAATTGTCAAATAGGTATTGAAATATCTGTTTTGGATCATAAGTTTTTCTTCCCGGCTGCTTTTTCTCAGCAGGCATTTCGGAAAGAAAGGGTGAAAGTTTAGCCATTTTGTTCCTTTACATACATTCCATAAGCGTCATTAAATGTTCCATCTAGATTAGCTTTCTGATACTCTGAGATAGAGCGTTCGAAAAAGTTACCATGTGTAGTTCCCATAAGTCCATCAATCCAATCTAAAGGATTTGTTTTAACATGCCAATTGCTTTTAAAACCTAACTGGTTGAGCCGGTAATCTGCAACATATCTAACATATTTTTTAATGTCTTCCTTATCTAAGTTATCGACGCCACCAAGTTTAAAAGCTCTATCAATGAAAGAGTCTTCTAGTTTTACTAGTTTTCTTGCTGTTTCATATATCTCTTTTTTGAATTCATCATCAACAATATTTGGGTGTTCTTCTAGGAACTCTCTGAACAAAGCACAGTTACCTTCGATGTGAATTGACTCGTCTACCATTGACCATCGAACCACGTCACACATGCCTGGGAGCTTGCCTAAGCGATCAAAGTTAAGTAGCATAGCGAAGCTAGCAAATAGTGTCACACCTTCAATGAGCGTCTGTTTAGCGAGATATACGGCGAAGTCTTTTTGTGTTTTGCCTATTTCTTCTATCATGAATTCGTGTTTATCTTTCATTTCTTTATAGTCAAGGAATTCAAAATAGAAGTCTTCACCGAAACCAAGAGTGTCAGATAGTAGAGCATATGCCCGCTGATGGATTGCTTCACGGGCAGCGAAAGAACCCAACATGTTTCTGGCTTCATTATTTTTGATAACAGGTATCAGTTTTTCATAGTAGCCTTGTCCAACGGAAACATCAGATTGTGTGAATAGTCTTAGAATGTTAGAAACTAGATTCTTTTCCTCTTCAGTAATTTTACCGTTCTTCCATTGTGTAACGTCTGCCCCAAGCTTGCTCTCACCTTCGAACCAATGCACCTTCTCATGCTTGACGGTTAGCTCCACAAATTGAACATATTCTGGGGTATATACTTCTGAATATTTAGTTAAGCTCATACTATATACTCAGCCACTGCAGGAAATACAATCATCGCCGGACCAATCTTCGATAACTTTTCTTTCAATCTTTTTAACAACGTCAGCATTAACGCCTCTTTTCATTCTTGAATAGTATAATCCTTTAACATACTCTGCTGTCATAGCTTTTAAGTGAACAGAGTTGAAATATGTTCTATCAACACCAGCTGGAAAGAAAATGTTCAAACTCTGTGACTGACAAACATACTGCTGTCTAGCATCAGCCTGCTCAATCAACCAGTGTTGATCAATCTCAAATGCAGTTTTGAAGACTTCTTTTTCCTCTATCGTGAGAAAATCTAAATGCTGTACAGAACCATCGTGAGCAATAATGTCACGCCACTGTTCTTCGATCCAAACCTGTCGAGAGTCAGCATCTTCTTTTTCTGACTCAGCGTAAGAGTACAGAAGCCTATCTAGATAAGGATTCTTGACAACGAAAGTTCCGGCCCGAGTAGAATGAGCATAAGTGTTACCGGAAACAGGTTCGATACTGGCCGACGTGCCAACAATAACAGAATTGTTAGCATTTGGGGCTATAGCCATAAGGTGACTGTTACGTCGACCAGTACCGATCATGTCGGGGGCCTCCCCCCGTTCAAAAGCAAGCTTTTCTGATTCCGCTACAGCTTGCTCTTTGATGCTAGAAAAGATCCGATGCGTTTCCTGAACAGCAGAACCAAAGCCGCCACCCTCAAAAGGAATACCTTTCGATTGTAGATAATAGTGCCATCCCATAGTTCCAAGACCAAGGGCACGTTCACGTTCTGCAGAATAAGCCGCTTTTGATAAAGCATCAGGTGCTTGTTCAATAAAGTATTGTATAACGTTATCCAAATATCTGATAAGGTCTGCTACCAAAGTTGTGTCAGCCCACTCATCATATTTCTCTAGATTGAGAGAAGAAAGACAGCAAACAAAAGTGCGATCCTCGCTTGTAGGTAAAGTTATTTCAGAACAAATGTTTGAACCATTAATTTTCAAACCAAGTTTTTTCTGCGATTTAGGTAAAACCTTATTAGCTGTATCAATCTTGAAAAGGTAAGGTTCACCTGTCAGCGCACGGGTTTCAAGAATTTCTTCCCAAATCATACGGGCAGGAACTGTTTCACGAACCTCTTTAGTATGAGGGCAAACAAGATCAAAATCTGAATCAGCTAAAACAGCTTCAATGAAATCATCTGTAATGTTAACAGCAGAATGAAACTGTGTACGGTTATCAGACTTGCGGGCAGAATCTCCACCTGAAGGAACACGGAAACGAATGTGTTCGATAATGTCAGGATGAGAAACATCCATATAGTAGGAACATGCACCACGACGATTCTTCGATTGCTGATAGTAGCCAATTAAACCATCCATAGTTTTCATATATGGGATAGGTCCCGGTGCTTTATTAGAAGTGGCACGAATGCCATTGTGTAAACCAACACCACCACCAGCCACAGAAAGGGCAGCAAGTTCTTTGTTTGCATCCATCTGACCATCAATAGTATCAGGAATATACATGCTGAAACAACTGATAGGCATAGCTTTAGTATGTTCACCAACAAAAGCGTTTGTCAATAAACCATCTTCTTTCCAAGCGTCAGAAACATCAATAGACCAAGAACCCTTCGGAGCATTACTAAGAATAGGGCTAGCAAACATAAACCAGCCATTCCAAGCAGCCTCATAAACACGCTGAGCGAGCGCATAATCACCGAAACAGAAAGCTTCGGCAGCTCTAGCAATAGCATCATCAAAAGTTTCACCCTCTAAAAGATAAAACCCATCCAACAACGCCATAGAAAAATCGTTAATATAATCAGGATTAACGCCTTTTTTAATAATTTTCAATTCAACTCCCCTGCAAAAATATAAGAATAGTGTAGATCATTTAACGTCAATAAACTCCAAGGGTTTCCCTTAAACGACCGATCGCCTGATCAAAAATCTTAGAAACTTTGGACGGCTTAACTTCAATAACCTCAGCAATTTCCTCAAAAGTCATGTTCTCATATATAGAAAGAAACACAACAATAGATTCGTGTTCAGGAAGAGAAAACATGTGCTTCTCAATGATCTTAGTCAAATCATCAACATCTAAATCAAACCCAGCCTGACCAGCCGAAGCATCAGGAATCATCTCACTCAAAGAAAAAGACTCATGCATCGAATCAGAAATATACTCATCAATATTAATAGAATAAGAATTATTGAAAGAAGCCTGAACCTTACCGACCTCCTGAATATCCCAACCCAAACGATCAGCAATATCCTGCAAAGAAGGTTGACGCTGCAACTCTTCAGTCAAAAAGATTTCAGTTTGAGAAACCTGCTTAAACTTCAAACGAGAATAACGAGAAACCCAATCATAATCACGAAGACGATCATTAATCTCCCCACGAATACGGTTAGAAGCATACGTTTCAAACTTCCAACCCTTAGACTCATCAAACTTCTCCAAAGCATCAACCAAACCAAAAAATCCGTCATTCAACAAATCGCCAATCTCAATTTGGGCAGGAAGACTAGACTTAGACTTCGAAGCAATAACTTCAAGCAAAGGAAAATACGCCTCCAAAAGTTCATTAAAAACCTTAGCATCAGTCTTATCTTCCCTATACATACTCCAAAGAACCTGCTTCTCTTCTTCAGAGTACTTTTTCTTATTTTTTAAAATCAAAATACTCCTTTACGAACTAGAACTTTATATACATAACATTATAGCACACCAAACTATTCCTGTCAAACCTCACAGGTTGACAAAAAGATGTTAATGAGATATACTTTACGATAACTAATTTAGGCAAAGGAGAATACAAGGAATAAGTAATCCAGGGAATCCCTGATGACATCAACAAGCATCATATCATTACGGTGGGTGAACTCGTTAACGAATCTTGGTATATTACTCATCAGTTGTATTCGTTACAACAGATGTTACACTCTCATCAACCTCGCTGTGCTGGCAGATTATAATTCTCAGTAATCTGTTTCATGGGCGATCGGTACTAACAAGTGAGAGCATTCCGAATAAGCTAGAGAAAAGCTAATAAGGAATCGGCTGGGTTAGCAGCTAGACGGGTTAGACTTCCTAAAAAAGTAGTGAGTTCTGAACAGAAGAGATTCTGATCATGGGTCTTGATATGAATGCCGCCCTGCAAGGCACTCTAGAAGCTTTCCTAATGAAGCTTGGTATACAGTGAGTATACTGAAATGGTTGCAGCCCCTTAGGTCCTGAGGAGTCTTACTTACCAAGACGACAGGGAAAAACCATTAGCGACCTCATAAATATACAAATCTTATAACTCTTTACAAATCTTATAGAAATAAGATATAATATATTCTTGTCGTTATTTAAAATACGACAGTCGTTGCGACGAAAGGAAATAATTTGCCGAAAACAACAGGAGTAGCAGATCATCCAAACAAAGATTTGATGGAAGATCTGTGGAGAAACCAGGGTATGAGAGCCAAAAAGATTATTGCTTATCTTGAGGAAAATAACCTGCCAACAGTCTCCTATGTAGCGTTGGGGAAATATGGTCAACGTAACTGGACTGATCACACTGATGATGATTTAGATTTGAGTGATCTAGATATTAAACTTCAAGAAGCTGAAGATCTAGGAGTTGTTACAAGAATTAGCCTTAGTAAAACAGGTTATTCTATTTCAATTAAACCTAATCTGCCAGAAGAAGAGGTAGAGATACTCAGATCCATTCCTAAGGCCGCTACAAAGCCGCCTAAGAAGAGCAAAAAAGCTTCAGGTGGAGTTACCCATATTATCATTCCAGACACGCAGGTGGAGCCAGGGAGGTCTATAGACCATCTATGGTGGGCATCAGCATACATAAATGATTTTGTCGACAACGACACAGTGAGACTAATCCACTTAGGCGACCACTGGAACATGGGATCACTATCGTCCTACGACAAAGGAAAAGGCTACATGGAAGGTCGAAGATACCTAGCCGACATAGCCTCAGGCAACGAAGGGTTCAAAGCCCTCAACTCTGAAATCACAGAGAAATCATGGGACAAACATTTCCTATTTGGCAACCATGAAGAAAGAATCCAAAAAGCAGTCAACAATGACATACAACTAGAAGGCTTGCTAACGTTAGAACACTGCGATACTATGGACTGGAAGCAACACAACTTCCTTGACATAGTAGAACTAGACGGAATATCCTACAGCCACTACTTCTACCACCCAAACACATCAAGAGCATACGGTGGAGAAATAGAAGGAAGACTCAAAACAATAGGAAGATCCTTTGTTATGGGCCACCAGCAAGGATTAAAGTTTGCTGCCCGCTACATCGGCGAAAGACAACAAATAGGGATAGCAGCAGGATCATTCTACGAACATCAAGAACACTACATGGGACCACAAGGAACCGGGTATTGGAGAGGAATAATCATCCTACATGATGTACAAGACGGATCATGTGAAAACCCACAATTCGTTTCCATAGAAAAACTTAAACGAATGTACGCATAATCCTGACGTTAGATTAGATATATCACTCTAACAAAGGAGCTGGCCCATGGAAGAGGAAGAATACGACCTCGGAACAGGACTTACAGTCATAACAATAGTTATGGATGACACTCAAATAGCTCCACGAATTCATCTAGATAACTGTCCGCCGCACATAGCGATGGTAGTATTTGCTAAAGCAATAGAAGCCTTAGAAGAACTCATCCCGTTCCCCACGATAACATATCAGGGGAGAACCGTAATTTCAGACATGTATGTCAGCGACGATGAAGAAACCGGTGACTAAACTACGCCCAGCGGGATGGTGCTGGCTAGGCTTAAGCATATATGTTATCTCTGCAGATACTTTTCTTATCATAAAAGAAACTAGAGGACACAAAGACTATTGTACAATGTCCACATCTTTCAGAGAAGCATTATCTCATCCAATAAAAAGATGGCCCGTAATAGTCATGTGGATAGGATTAACCTTCCACCTATTCGACTTCTTTTTCCCTGAACACATAAAAAAATATGAGCCAATAAGACTCATAGGAACAAAAATAGTAATTAAAAAACCCCTAGCTTAATTGCTAGGGGTTTTCTTCATATTCTAACTTTATCTAAAGTTGATATTTCAATAGAATCTTTAATTTGCACATTCACTTTCGAATAGTAAACATTTCTACCATTAAGTAAAACTCTATTTTCTTTTACTACAGTAGGACTTTTTTGTTTCTTCTTAAACTTATTTAAAAACCTTTTTACCATAACTATCTCCTTTATCCTTTATACCTATAGGGCAACAATAAGCGCACAACCCCGGAACCTTAGATGGTTCATAATCTGGGTCACCACACTCAGCGCAACAACGGTCATCCATCCAATCTTTTTCTTCAGCCATTCAAAACCAAATCTGAAATAGGAAGAGTTCCGGCAGGAACCTCCAAAACATAAGAAAAAGAACGATGACAAACAGCAGGGATTTTTGCTCCAGCAGTCCAAGTCTGATTATTAATCAACTTACCTTGCGAATCATACCATGCGATATCAAGATCAAACTTCATATCTTTCATAGTAAAAGGAGAATAAGTCGGGGCATCATAACAAAACAACATGCCATCAGCATCAATCTTATCCAACCCAGCTAACCCACGACGCTTCTGATGAGAATCCAAAGCAACATACACTTCAAGATTATGACCAGAAACAAAAGAGATATCAATAACATTCAACCCAGCCAAAAATCTGTAGGATTCAGAAATGTCATTAAGGATTTGAGCTAAATCCATTATGCTAGGCCATCCCTAATATTACGTAAACCAAGAACAAGCCACCATTTAGTTTGAGGACCAAACGTTCCAAGATTTTCCTTGATAGCACCCGGCACAAGTTTGTTCAAATTCTTTTGAAAACGTTGAACCTGCCAATCCTGATCAGCATCATAAATGCCATCTTCAGGAAGCTTCTCGTTCAAAACAAGATTCAAAGCTTGACGCAAAGTAACAACATAAAGAGGATGCGGAGCATTATCCAACCACATTGTTGGAAGACCAGAAACACGCTTCTCCAGATCAGCAGCAATCCATTTACGAAGAGCCACATAATCAATAGGCTTTGGTGGAACAGGTTTTGCTCCAGCAACAGTATTCCAATTAATACCGGTAGCGATATCAGATGGTTTACAAACTATTTCAAAATGCATCCAGTCACGGGTCCCGGTCCAGAATCCGCCCCAGTTCCAAACCTGTGCTCCATTATTTGTTTTAATTCTGCAGATAGCAGCAGCCATATCGTTAGGAATATTATGCTTAGAACCACCATAAGGATTAAGCTGCCAGTTGATATCTATAGCTGTAGCATAAGAATGGTTAGACCAGCCTCCGCCATCAACTTTCATTCTGCAATTGCCAGTTAGAATATCATCAGCTAAAGTGAAACATCCAGTTTCTGGAACATCAACACAATAAACCTCTTCAAAGCGATCTGTTTCTTCGACAGAAACTATTTTCCATCTATTTGGTTCACGATCTGACGTTGAATCCATAAATCTAGTTCTATGTTCATCAACTAAAAAGAAAGATTCATCTAGATATTTTTTATGAAAATTAAGATTATATTGAGTAACCTTATATTCTTTATCAGACCCAGGTGGAGTTACTTTTTTCTCTGTTTTGGTTATTGGTCTGGTGGTAATGCCACAACGTAAAGCAATATCTCTAGCTAATTGTAGATCTTCTTGTTTATATGAGTTTAATTCAACAGCACCTTCTTTAGTTATTCTCCCATCAGCAGCAAAATAACCAGCAAGCCAACCATACAAATAGGCTGGACCATCATCAATATCTGGGCCTTTTGTTTTCCAACTTCTAGGAAGACCCCTAACAATACAATATTCTTCTGAATATTTTTCATCATCATTGTAGTAATCTACAGTTTGTTCGGTAGAGAAATATTTTAAGAACTTAATATTCTTACTGCCGAAAAGCTGAATTCTTGCCTGTTGATTATCTAGGGTGCCATCACCAAAAACTAATCCAGCAGCGATACCAATCGGTGATGGAGTTGTTCGGGAAGCAATACTCTGAGGTCTTAGAGAGGACAGTTTAAATCCTGGCTTTAATTCATCTGTAATACATTCAAACTCTGCAACCTTTGGATCTGTTGTATCGCCTTTTGTATACCAGCGATGATGAGATGTAGCATAAATAATTTTTTCAATTCCCGAAGAAGATAAAGTTATTTTTCTAAGAGCCTCTGGGCCATATGATTCAACACGAGTTTTTGTCCAAGTTCCAGGGCCACCTTTTGCGTGACCACCCTTGGCCCTTCTGGTTAAAACTTCTACATCTTGTCCAACAAGATCTTCTATTCTTTTAATCCCTTGACGAGTTAATATTTCAGTTTCGCCCGCAAGACAAACAAAAGCACCAGTGTCAGCATATCTAGTTCTATAATTCCAGTTGATCAAACATTGATTTAAAGCTTTTGTTGCATCAACGATAGCTGCACGAACAGTAACCTTACCAGCCCCATGAAGAGAAACTGTAGCTCTCAGTCCACTACAGGGTGGACCCCAATATGCTGCAATTTGACTTTGAGATAACATCAAATACCCTCCAATGTGTGCATCATTTCTTCTTCAGTATTAGTGCCATGCAAATCTGGTCCTGCATCTGGGGTAAAATCAAGATCAATAAATTCTACATCTGGATCATTGTTATAATACAAAACAGCAAGTTCACCTAGTTCTTCAGGTGTCATTTTCTGCATCTTCTCTACCCATAATGCGCTAGCTATAATATCTGCAGCATCTGTGTCGATCATCATATCTCCCTTGACTTCAAGTTTCCTGTGTGCTATAATATTTATCGTCCTTAAATTTAATCGAAGAAAGAGTTATTATGAGCAAGAGAAAAGCTAAAGGGAAAAAAGGTGAATACGAATGGTCTGGAGATGTTCGCAGAATCATTCCACTACAAAACGAGTATTGCTACCTTAATGATGAAAAAGGAAAAACTTTTCATTTAAAAAGAGACTCAGAAGAGTTTGCTAATCTTGCTAAACATCTTGACGAAGTTATGAATGGAAAAATTTCTAAAGAGCTACGAGATTTAGGCTGGGAAACAGAATTGGATAAAATAAATGATTGAATCTACACCGGATACAGATACTTCACCAGATGATGACCTCGCTTATTGGGCATGGACAATCATCGCTAACGTTGGTCATAACCTTGGTGGATGGGAAGTGCAAGATCCAGAATGGGTTGAAGCCGCCGAAAAGTGGCGTGATGCTTTTCATACTTCACTTGAAAAACAAAGGACCAGTAATGGAAAGTAGTGGTTGGGATGCTGATGAACGAATGAGTAAACATCAATGTCCACACTGCACTCACTGGCCTTCATGGGCTGGTCCTGCGCCGTGCGCTCGCAGTCATGCTGACCCGAAGGAATAAAATGATCCAAGCAACAATAATAGCTGACAGTATATCACCAGAAGACTTTAGACTAACAACAATAGAATGCACTTTTCATCGTTTTATACTACCAGAAGTAAACACATATCGAATGTGGTCAAGATCTGCACAGTCCTCTAGAGCTATCCCTCTTAAAAAAAGAATAGAAGAAGTAAGAGAAAATCCTGCAATACCAGTATATTGGGGTAAAAACCAAAAAGGAATGGTAGCAGAAGAAGAGTTAAGCGAAGAAGAAAAAATAGAAGCAGAATCTGTTTGGATAGAATCAGCAAACGCTGCCGTAGACTATGCAACATATCTACAAAAAATGAATGTTCACAAACAAACAGCAGCACGCATACTGGAACCATATCTATGGCAAACAAATGTTATCTCATCAACTGATTGGGAAAACATGTTTAGACAAAGAATTCATCCAGACGCACAACCAGAGTTTAAAGTTCTAGCTGAAAAAATAAAAGAAGCATTATATAACTCTGTACCAAACCGTGTAGAACAAGAAGAATGGCATCTGCCGTATATTACAGAGGAAGAGAAAAACGAATATACTATAGAACTGCTTACAAAAGCTTCTGTAGCAAGGGTAGCAAAAACCTCATATGGCAACCAAGGTGGATGGGATATAGAAAAAGATCTAGAACTAGAAGCTAGATTGTTTTCAGCAGAACCAAAACATTATGCACCATATGAAATGATAGCAACTCCCGCTGGAATGTTCGCACCGAAAGGAAACTTCTTAGGATGGAAACAACTACGACACATGATAGAGGGGTAATGAAAAGCCTAGTATTTAGACCGTCATCAATTATAGGATTAACAGAACAAGATGGTAAACAAGTAGTAGAGAAAAACAATCTCTCTTGGAGAGTAACAAAAAGAGATGGGGAATATTTCATTATGAACAGATATATTTCCGATGATCGTATTTCAATGCATATCGAAGGAGATAAAATAGTTGACGCATATGTTGGATAAACCAGCGTGATTATATGAAAACTATTTTCTTAACTAAAGGTTATGAAGCAATTGTTGACGAAGAAGATTATGAATATCTTATAGGATACAAATGGCAGGCAAATAATGCCTCCCCTGCCGGGGTAGTTTATGCGGTTAGAGGTTTCTGGGATTTTAAAGAAAAAAATGTTAAATCTATATCTATGCATAGAGAAATTATGAAATTTATAAATAATAACAAAATTTCAACAAATATTACAGTTGACCATATAAACGGAAATGGTTTAGATAATAGAAGAAGTAATCTTAGATTTGCCACTAAACAACAACAGTCATTAAACCGCCAAATAAGATCTGATAATAAATCTGGGTATAAAGGCGTATATTGGGTCTGGACTAATAAAACAAAAACGAAAGGTAAATGGAGAGCTTTGATTAAAGCAGAAGGAAAGAGAAAATCTCTTGGTTTATATGATGACCCATTAATGGCTTCAATAGCATATGAAAAAGCTGCTGAAGAATTCTATGGAGAATGGAGAAGAGTATGAAGGTTGGACTTCACATTGTGGGGTTACCACATAACCAAGCAAATAAAGAACACGTTTCATGTGCGTACGGCCAGAAGCACAAAAAGTTTTCAGAGATGATGCTATCTGTGGGATATAAAACTTATTCTTATTATGGTGAACATTCTGACGGGAAGGCTACAGAACATATAGTTATAAGTTCTGATGAAGATCAAAGTCGTTGGTTTGGTGACTATGATTTTAAAAACAAATTTTATCCAATAACATGGGGCGTGAATGACGAGCATTGGGTTCAGAGTAACACTAAAGCTATAGAAGAGATAGACAAACGGATACAACCAAACGATATTATTTGTCTGATCGCCGGAGCATGTCAAAAACAAATAGCTGACGCATTCCCCGATCATACTATTGTAGAATATGGGATCGGCTACACAGGAGTATTTGCTAACTTCAAAGTGTTTGAATCTTATGCTCATATGCATTGGGTGTACGGTAATCAACGCAACGACAACGGTGGATTCTACGACTGTGTTATACCAAACTATTTTGATCCCCAAGATTTCACAATAGGTTTAGAAAAAGATGACTACTATCTTTTCATTGGCAGACTAATTCAGCGCAAAGGTGTTGAGATAGCGGTAGAGGCAACTAGGCGGCTAGGTAAAAAACTTATCATGGCCGGTCAAGGTGTTGTTGAAAATACCGGCAACAAGGTTGTAGCAGAAGATGGAATGGTTTATCAAGGTGACCATATAGAACACATTGGTTCCGTAGGAGTGGAACAACGGGCTGAGCTAATGTCTAAAGCCAAAGCAGTCTTTGTTCCAACAACATATTTAGAACCATTCGGTGGAGTATCAATAGAAGCCATGATGTCCGGAACCCCAGTTATAGCCTCAGATTTTGGTGCTTTTCCAGAAAACGTTATACATGGACAAAGTGGATATAGGTTTAGAACTATTGGAGAAGCAACATATTATGCTTCACAAGCAGAACTATTATCACCAGAATACATTGCTTCTTATGCTAGAAAAAACTTTTCAACAGATGTTATAAAATACAAATATGATGAATATTTTAAACAATTATATGACCTTCGTAACGGTGGAGGATTCTACTCTAATTGGCATGGAGGAATAGACCGTTATGGCAAGAGTTACTGATAGCACTAGCAGGGAACCAGCTAAACCAAGAATATATGAAGTTATAATACAAACCTTCACATACAACAAAAAAGGTGGTCGTAAAATGAATTACAACCACACAATTAAGTATCCCGGTTGGGAAGAGTTTTTCAGAGAGGAATAGCCTAAAAGCTATTCCTCTTCTGCATATATCCAATCTGTTGCTTTAATGCTCATCTGTGAAATGTTTGTATTCTGCCACTGTGCTCCCGGTTGAATACGGAAACCCATAGTGTTCCCGATATCAGCAACTAGCACACCGTAATCAACACACATCTGAGCAATAGTTGCACAAACGCCACCCTTAGCAATCATTGACTTATAACTATCACTAGCAGGGTCGAGCATAACAAGAGAACCAGCTCTAATACCACCAGTTTCTTCTGTAAGCGTGACGCCAGTATTAGGACCATCAGCCCCAATATAGTTACGAACAACCATAGATGGACGATGAGGTTTCTCCTGTACCCAAGGAGTAATAAGGTGATTACTCACTGAATCCTCAGTAGCAGAAATAGTTCCACCCTCGACATGAACGCCATTAATAAACTTGCCCCAATCTAGAGCTTGATTAGATACATAATTTTCTGGCTGGTATGGATCAAATTGAATCATTTCATGGATAACAACATCAGTAGGATGAGGTTCACGAATCATGCAAACCTTATCAAACATAGGGGTAGGATGACCGGTAAGCCAGTACCAACCAAGTTTAGCTAACGGAATCTTAGTTTTATAATCTGGATTAGCAGCACCTATATGACCATATTCAGCATAGCCGAATGTTAAACTTCTTTTCTTATCTGTACCCCATTGAATTGGAGTACCGGTCATAACCCCATCAGCACCGGGAAGACCACGATATCCACCAATTTCTTTATTAAGACTATTAGCTTCCCAGCGAACCCTCTCACCCGTAGGGCGTACTTTTCTTGTAATGCGTGGAGGATCAACGTTCTCAGCTAGAGGAACAATATAGTATTTATAGTTAGTCATCTTATCTGCATTTTTAACACCAAAGATTGACTTTAAGAAATTATACCAAGCCATTACACTAAACTTTTATTAATAGCAGAAATACCGGCAGGATCATCAACGTAGCATCCACCATCCATATACCAAGTAACATAAGTTGGAGGATTAGTAAGTGACTTCATATCTTTTCCTGCAATCTCATGCCAATCGGCTCTGTTCTGAAGAGAATACTTGTATTGAACATCTGCCCCAGAAAGGTCACCACGGACCAAACCAAGCTCACCAATAGCCCAAGGCTTACCAAACTTGGTAGCATAATCTGCTGTACGACGGAAAGACTTGTAGCAATCAAACACGCTAGGATCAGCATATAAGGATGGTTTAAAATCAGCATCCATACGTAGACGAGCAATATTCTTTTTACCAGCAGCATTCTGGCCCTGAGGATAAGAATCGAAACCAAGGTAATCTACTTTAATACTTCCATCTGTAGGATACCAAAGTCCTATACTTTGACCGCTCCAACCCTCAAATACCCAGTCACAAATAATTGGGGCAGACCAAACATCCCAGCCCTCTGAACGTAGCTTCGCACAGGCAGCGGTAATATTTGTTGCACCAGCACGCCAAGCAGCGGCCCACTGGGTAAGAGTCTGACCGGAACCAGCATTATTTTCTGGTTCGTGATGTGCAGAGAAAAGAACTCTAACGTTCTTAGGTACCGTTGAACGAACATAGGTATCAACCTGTGTTCCCCATGTGGCCGTTGAAAGCTGTGATGGTTTCCAACTAAGCCATGTAGCATAAGCCGTAGAAAATGTTGATGCCGCTGTGCTCAAGGTAGCGTCAGATTCAAAAACTCTAATAACCTTAGGGTCTTTGAAACCAAGACCTTTAATTTTAGTTAGCTCTCCTGGTTGAGCTGAATACCCAAAATTGACCTTAGAAGTTGGTGTCGGTGACACATTTATTGTTGGGAGGTTAAAAGGAACATCTACTGTTGTTCCATCAGATAATGTAAATTTTGCTGTAGCCATAATTCTCCTTAGGCAGTTGCGGTTGCTTTCAATCCATCAGCACTAACAACCCAAGCTCTACCAGATGGATCTGTGATAGAGGAAAGCTTTGCTGTAAGATTAGAAACTTGTCCATCTTTAATTACTGTAGCAGGAACAACAACATTAACCTTACTACCATCCGACAGACTCATGATAGCTGTAAGATTAGTTAGATTAACATCAGATGTTTTACTAACTCCACCAGTAAAGGTTAGGGTCATAGTTTCACCTGCAACATATTGTGATTTATCAAATTTTACTGCGAGTGTATTTGTATCAGCCATTTTTCTCCTTAATAGTTATCCTTCTAAAACGTTAGAAACAAGTTCTGCTATTTCTGATCTTTCTGATTTCTTCAAAGTAATATGAGCAAAAAGTTTGTGCCCAGAAAGTTTATTCACAACCGCCGAAATACCATCATATTTACCAACCCGCAAATTATCTCTCTGCCCAACATCGTGAGTCATAACAACTTTAGAATTATTACCTAACCTACTTAAAGCTGTTAATAACACCATTTCAGACAAATTTTGTGCCTCATCAATAATTACAAAGCTATTATTTAAAGTTCTACCTCTAATATGTGTTAATGGAAGTACCTCTAATAACTCTTCTTCTATAACTTCCTCTATAACTTCTGGTCCACAGAAGGCTTCAAGTGCATCGAAAACTGCAGCGGTCCATGGCTCCATTTTCTCCTCAACAGTTCCTGGGAGGAAACCGATATCTTGTCCCCCAACCGCATATAGCGGTCTAAAGACGGTAACTTTATTCTTGGAACGCTTTTCAATGACGGCCTCCAAGCCAGCGGCGATAGCAAGAAGAGACTTACCTGTTCCAGCCTTGCCTGCCAAAGAAACAATACCAACTCCGTCGTCGGATAGTAGATCAAGAGCAATTCGTTGTTCTGCACTTCTTCCCCTAACATCAAACAAACTTTTCTCTCTAATTAAGTTAACGTCACCATTCTCGCTTAGGCGACCAAGTGCTGAAGCTGATGTATTAGTAGATTTTAAAATTAACCCGGTATTTACAGGGTATTTAACTATATTATGCACAAAAACAGAATGATAATTATACAGGTCATCTATCAAATAATCAGAAACTTCAACATTAATTATACCAGTCCAATCAACATCTATAGTATCTAACTCATAATCTGATGCTTGTATTCCAGCAATAGAAGCTTTAAGACGTAGTGGAAGATCTTTTGTCAAAAGTTTAACATCATACTTTTTTGATAAATTGCAAGCAACCGCAAGAATTCTGTTATCATTCTCGGGAACCTGTAGTGCTTGTGGTAACCCTGATTCGTCTATATGGTTTACTTCAATTCTTAAAGTTCCACCGTCTTCTGTTTGAATTTCCTCTGTAAGATCAGTGATTTTACGGTACTCTTCAAGGGTTCTTAGAGCAGAACGGGCAGCAAAACCCAAATCTGGATGATTTCTTTTTTCCTCTAGTTCTGTCAGAACAATAAGTGGGATAACAATATTTTTGTTAGATAACCTTTCTAGACATTTGGGGTCAGCGAGAATCACGGAAGTATCCAATACGTAGAGCAAAATATAGCCCTCCTTGCCTAGAAAATATGTTGTCTATTCAAATATCGGCATCACTTGACAGATATTCTATTCATGGTGTATAATGTTTATATGACTATTTCAGATGATAATCAATCAAATCTAGAGGACACCGACGAGCTGGCAGCCGAGACACGCCAACTCCTCGACGCCGCCACCCAAGGCGACTGGAAGCACCTTCCTCCGTCGGAGGGTGGGACGATCCACCGGGTTGTCCGACTCGCCACCGACGACGACCTGTCGTTCCCCGGCATCGACATGGACGAGGTACGGCAAGTGCGGCTCGCCTACCCCGACCCCGAGCGTCACGAAACGGTGAGCCGAGCGAAGTACGGCGCAAGCCTTGCCGCCAACGCCCTGGCTGCTGCTGACCGGGGCGTCACCGACGGGGAGGCGACCACGTCTCGACGCCCGG